>Ga0315274_10002740_pt1 | contig 26317 bp, 21 predicted proteins | sample YL17G02_20_MG_FD_203700 | JGI IMG/M metagenome (GOLD analysis project Ga0315274, IMG submission 203700) | Sediment microbial communities from Yellowstone Lake, YNP, Wyoming, USA - YL17G02_20 | ecosystem: Environmental > Aquatic > Freshwater > Lake > Sediment | place: USA: Wyoming | collected...
GCGGGGGTGGATGAAGTGCTGGCCGTGCCGGGCGGCATCGGGGGGCGCGCGATCGTGTTGCGGGTGTAAGAGGTGAGAGGAGGGGGAGAAGCGGCGCGCGCGGGGGTCTCCTCCTCTCCCCTCCTCTCCTCCCCGCCGCTGCCGCCCACACCCGTCCCGCGCCTCTTCCGCATGCCCGCCTCCACTCTCGCGCGCCCGCGCCCGGCGGCGCCGCCCGCGGGGCGGCGCCCGCCGGCCGCCTCGGCGGCCGCGCTGGCCGCGCCTGCCACCACCACGGCCGACGACGAAGCCGCCGCCCTACCCGTCACCATCGCCCTGCGCTGCGTCGAGGCTGGGCCCCCGCAGAGCCTCGTCGCCTTTTCGACGGCCGACCGGTCGTTTCGCGCCGCGCCGCGCGGCGGCGGCGCCGTCGCTTGGGGCCAAGGGGGGGGCGGCCTGGCGAAAGCGGACGACGGCGACGCTCGGCCGCCGCCGCCGCCCGCTCGCACGGCCTCGCCGGGCGCCGCGCTCGGCCCGCGCGCGCGCGGTGTCCAGGCCTCGCCCGCGCCGCCCGCGCACGCGGCGGCGCAGGCGACGCCGGACGTCGTGGTGGCGGTCGGCGTGCAGGCGGGCCCCGGGGAGGCGGTGGCGCGCGCAGCGGCCGCCGCGCCCCCTCTGCTTCCTTTCGCGGGCGTCGCCGCCGCCGCGCGCGCCCTCGCGCGCGCCGCCGCTGCGGCCGCCAACCGGTCCATCGCGGCCGACGCCGTCTCCTGGGACGACCCGTCGGACGCGACGCGGCCGGGGGCGGCTTCTTTCCTGCCCCTGTGGTCGCTGCCGCCGCCGCGCGCGGCGCGCCGCGCGCCCGCGTCCGCCGCCGCCTGGTGCCCCCACCCCCCGTCCCTCGCCCTCGCCGTCGCATACGGCCACCGTACCCCGGGCGGCGGCGGCCGGGGCGCGGTCGCGGTGTGGGCGCCGGCGGTCGACGCGGGCGACCCGGCGTGGTCGGCCGAGACGGCGGCGCCCGCGACGGCCGTCGCGTTCGACCCGTCGGCCCCGCACCGGCTCGCGGTCGGGTTTGGGGATGGGAGCGTGGCGGTGTACGAGGTGGAGGTGGAGGGAGGGGGGGGTGGCGGCGGCGGGGCGACGACCCCTCCCGCGCTCGCCGGCGGCGCGGGCGGCCGCGGGCACGCCGGCCCCGTGTCCGCCCTCGCCTGGCTCCCCGGCGCCGCCGCGCCCACCCTGGCGTCCACCGGCGCCGACGGCCACCTGCTCCTGTGGGCGCGCGCGCCGGGCGGGGGGCTGGCGGCGACCCCCGCCGCACTCCTGCCCGCCGACGCCGCCGCCGACGCCGACCCCGGCACCGACCCCCCGCCCGGCACCCTCGTCGGCGGCACCACGCTCGACGCCGCCCCATCCCCAAACGAGGGCGCCCTGCTGGTGGGCGACGACGGCGGCGGCGCGCGCGTCGTCGCGCCTGCGGCGGGCGCCGCGCCGGCGGCCGCCTTTGCGCCGCGCGCGCGCGGCGCGCCGCCCCTCGTGGCTGCCGCCTGGTCGCCCACCACCCGGGGCGCGTTCCTCACCGTGGCGGCCGACGGCGCGGTGGGGGTGTGGCAGGCGACGAGGGCGCAGGTGAGGGTTTGGGAGGGAATGTTGAAGAGTGGAAAACAGAAAGATAGCAAGCAAGAGCTTCGTTTTCTTTGTCCTTGCACCAATACCCTTCCCCCTCCCTCCCCCTCACCCCTTAGCCGGCCGCCTTTCTGGCGCTGCCCGCGGCCGCCGTGGGCGCAGCATGGCTCCCTGCGAATCCAACCGCCGCCGTCGTTGCCCTTGCCGACGGAACCCTGGCCGGCCTCGAGCTCACGCGCGCCCCCGACCGCCCCCTGGCCCGCCAGCGCGTGCTCAAGGAAGGGGTGGCGCCCACGTGCGTGGGAGTGAGCGCGTCGGCGGCGGCCTTGGTGGCTGTCGGCGACGCGCGCGGTCGCGTCGTCGTCCTGCGGCCGTCGCCCAACCTGCGGGCGCCGGTGGCGGAGAAGGAAGATAAAGAGAAAGAGGAAGAGAAAGAGAAAGAGAAAGAAGAAGACGTGGAGAAAGTGGCGACCGCGGCGGTGCCCGCCGACGGCGCGTCCGCGTCTGCGGGCGGCGGCGCGCCCGCGCCCGCGCCCCCGCCCCACGCCGCTCCCACTCGGCTGGACGCCGTGCTGGACGCCCTGCGCGCGGCGGGCGCGGGCGCGGGGGCCGCGGCGTGAGAGAGGCAAGGGTAGAGGGAAGGTCGCGCGTGTTGCACCCTCCTCATTTCTCTGCTTTTTCTTTGCCTCTTCTTCACTTGCCGTACCCGCCCCCAAACCCGTTGCCCGCGGCGGCCATGGAGCCAAAGACGGCGGCGAAAGGGTTAAAGGCGCCGGCGTTGGTGCCGGCGGCGGCAAACCCGGGGCCGCCGCCGGAGACGACCATCGAGCCGCCGCCCCCGCCGTTGTTGTTGTTGGAGGAGACAATGGTCATCTGGTTGCCGCCGCCGCCGCCGACGACGGCGGCACCGTTGTCCGTTTGGTAGACAGTCGCGCCGCCGTTGCCGTTGCCCCCGTTGCCCCCATTCCCCACTACCGTCACCGTGCCGCCGCCCGGCAGGGGTTGAGTGGTGACAGGGACGTTGGAATTGTTGTACGAATCGTTGAAGCCGCTCTGGCTGTCGTTTTGGGCCGCGGTCGTCGCGGACCCGGTCGACGCCGGCGCCTGCGCCGCCGCGGACGCGGCGAGCAGGGCGGCGGCGAGGGCGAGGGCAAGGGCGAGGGCGCGGGTGGGAGGCATGGTCGTGGAGGTGGGCGGCGGTGTGGGGGCGGCGAAAGAGTGAGCGAGGCCTGCCAGCGCTGGCAGCGGGGGGCCAGCGCGCGGCGCGCGCCGCGGCGCGACAACTGGCACCCAGACTTTTCTTTCCCTCCCGCGCCGGTGCGTGCGCGGCCGTGCACGCATGCTCGCCGGGCTGGCGGCGGGGTGTGCGGAGCGGAGTTGAAGAGAGGCCTGCGGGGAAGCGGGCCTTAATAAAAAAAAAAAACAGCGCCGTTGTCCGCGCTCGCCCCACTGTCTGCCCCTCGTCTGCCTCCCCCACCCGCGCACCGCGCGGTCGTGCCCGCATCGGGCGCCCCACCTCCGCCCCGCGCCTCCGCCGGCCGAGGGGCGGCCCGACTGAAATGCGCGCTGCTGCGCTCGTCCTGCTGCTGGGCGCCGCGATGACCGTCGCCGCGATGCCCGATGGCGGCGCACCGAACACCGGACTCAGATGTGAGCCGGTGGGGGGTTGTTGGTGGGGAGGAGACGCCGCTCACCGCGCGACGACTACCCCCCCAATGCCGACCCCTCCACCTCTCCCTCGATGATGCCCTCAGTCCGCAAACTGCTCACGTTTGGCCCTCCAGGCCATGGCCCCGGCGGCTGGGGCCCGCCCCCCTTCCAGGGCGGCCCCGGCCCGTGCGGCCCCATCGGGCGCGGCCTCTGGGGCGCGCTGCCCGGCAACGGGGGGCCGTTGTTTGCCAGGTGCGGTCCGCCGGGGCGCTGGGGGCCGCCGGGAGGAGGAGGAGGGGGTGGATCGACTTCTTCGAGCGCCGCCGCCGACGGGTGCGCCACCTCGACCACCACCGCCGGCGCGGCCATCGCCACCTCCACCGCGTGCGCGCCCCAGGGCGGGACGGCGTCAGCGAGCTCCTCGGGCGCGAATGGAGGGCGGTGAGGGAGGGAGAGGGAGGGCGCGGCTTTGACCGGCGACCCGTTTCATTCGCGCCCAGCGGCGCGATCTTTCGTCTGCCGGCGCGCAACTGGCTTACATGCCAATACGCGTTTCTGGGGTGGGGCGGGGCGGCGCTTGCAACCGCTGTCCCTAAAGAGAGCGCACGGGGGTCGAGGCGCGCGCGGCGGCAGCGCGCTCCCGCCCACCGCGCAGACACCGCCGCGGCCAGCGCTACACATTCAAAACATGTGTGCGCCGGGTGGTGGGACGGAGAGGAGCCGACGCGGGCCCTCAAAAAGCCAGGTGGCGTCTCGGCCGGCCAGCTGGCCGCTGTTTTATTTCGCACGCTGCCGCGCGCTCCCCCGACCCCGCCCACTCCTCCCGCCGCCCGCCACCTCTTCGCGCCACCTTCACCCCCTGAGGCCTCCACCGTCGCCCTCGCACCCTCTCAAGCGTTCATCGAACAGCCCTCAACGCCCCCCATGCGGACGGCGCTTGCCCTCCTCGCGCTCGTCGCCGCGGCGACCGCCGCCGGCGCGTCGCCCGTGCCCGCCATCACGCAATCGACTCTGGCCGAGACAGTGGCGGCCGCGCCGGCGGCCTCGTCGTTCCACGGTGAGGGGATGGAGGCGACGAGGGGGGTCGCGCGCGCGCGTTTGCGGCGGCGGCGAGCGCCGACCCCCTTCCCTCTTCTCTCTCAGCCAACCGCAAGATGCTCTGCTGGGGCGGCGGCTGCGGCGGCGGCGGGTGGGGCAACAACTGGGGCCAGCGCTGGGGGTTTAACAACTGGGGCGGCAACCAGGGCGGGTGGTATGGCGGCGGCCGGTCGTCGTCGTCGTCGTCGGCCGCGTCCTCCTCCAACGGCGGCGGCGGCTGGAACGGGGGCGGCTCCTCGTCGTCCGCCGCGTCCGCCGCGTCGTCCGGGGGGGGCGGCGCGTCGAGCGCGGCGGCGGCGGCGGCGGCGGGCGGCGGCGCGTCGAGCGCGGCCGCAGCGGCGGCCTCGGGCTAGGAGCGGTTGTGCGCGCGCGGCCTCCGCGCCCTGTTTTCTTAAGCTACCGCGCATGCGCGAGCGCGGGTGGTGCCGCGCCCCGGCCGTGCAACTCTTGCCTCGGCCGGTCGCGTGCGCGTCGGCGGTTGCTCCCTCTCTCTCTCTCTCGCGCCTCTCGGCCGCACTCGATGCTCGGCGCACTGCAGCGCCACCCCCTTGGCCGGCCGCCGTGCCTCCTGGCTCGATTCTAGGGCCCTTGGAAGCGCGCGGCCAGGCCCGAGCGCACGCTCAGCACGGCTGCCACTCCCCGCGACGCCCCGCGCGGCCGCCCAACACCGGTGGCCAGCCGCCACATGGCGGCCCCGCCCTCTCCGACGCGCATGGCGCGGGCGGTTGCGGGGACGGCGCCCCCGAGGTCGCCGCCGCGCGGCGGCGCGCCGCATCCGCGGTGCCGCGGCGCGTTGCCGCCCCGCGCGGCGACGATGCACCCCACGCCGATTGCGGTGGACCAACTGGAGGTCGCCGCCGACCCGCTGGCCCCGCCGCCGCCCCATTCGCCGCTCGACTCGCCGCTCGCCGCGCTCGCGTCCTGGCTCGTGGCCAATGGCGCCGTCGGCCTGGACGGCGACGGCCCTCGCGTCTCCCTCTATGTCGACGGCGATGCGCGAGGGGTGTTGGCGCTGGAGAGCGTCGCGGAAGGGGAGGAGCTGTTCTCCGTGCCGGCCCGCCTCGCGCTCACCGACGCGCCCACCCTCGAACTGCCGCTGACGACCCCCTGGACGACGCGCCTGGCGTGTCGCGTGCTGGACGAGGTGGAGAGGGGGGGGGCGTCGCCCTGGGCGCCCTACTTGGCCGCGCTGCCGGCCGCCCCGCTGCGCACGCCCGCCGGCGGCGGCCTGCCCGCCTCGCTCGCCAGCCTGCTGCCCTGCCCCGGGGCGAGAGCGGATTACGAAGAATCAGCGGCCGCTCCGGCGCTCGAGCTGGCCGCGCTGCCGCACGGCGCGCGCGCCGCCCCCGCGTTCACGTGGGCGCGCGCGCTCGCCACCTCGCGCGCCCTCGGACTCGCCGCGCCCGGCGGCGCGGTCGGCGTGCGCGCCATGGTGCCGTTGCTCGACATGGTCAACCACGCGGGCGTGGAGGCGGAGCTGACCCTGTCGGGCCCGTGCGCGGCGACGGCCAACGCCGAGTGGGAGCCCGTGCCGACCCCCGACGGCGCGGGCGTCTCCCGGTTTGCCGTGTACGCCACGCGCGACATCGGCGCGGGGGAGGAGGTCACGTTCTCGTACGGCGACCGGCCAAACGGCGACCTGCTCGCGTCGTGGGGGTTCGTCCCGCCCCGCAACGCGGCCGACGGGGTCGCGTTGTTCCTCGGGGGGGTGGAGGAAGCGCTCGACTGGGCGGCCGAGCATTGCCCGGTCGGAGGGGGGGGGGAGCGCGGGTTGAGGGCCGCCGCGCTCGCCGCGGCCGCGGCCGCCGCGGCCGCCGACCCCTCCCTCCCGCCCCGCCTCCACCTCTGGCCCGGCGCCGGCGTCGACCCTCGCCTGGCGGCCGCGCTCGAGGCGGTGGGCGGGGCGGCGCACGCGCGCGCGGTGGTCGCCGCTCGCGCCGCGGCGTTGCTCTCCGCAAACCCCGCCCCGCCGCTCATCCCCCTCCTCGGCGAGCTCGGCCGCGCGGAAGGCCACGAGGAGGAGCGCCACTACTACACGGCGCTGGCCCGGCGTTACATCGCCGCCTCCGCCGCGGTCGCGGCCGGCGGCGGCGACCCCGGCGCGGGCGGCGCGGCGCAGCCGCCCAAGCCCGCCGCCGACCGCGCGGGCTGGCGCGCGGCGCGCCTGCTCGCGCTGCGGGCGGCGGCGTATTCGCTGATGATCTTGTGGGACTGCGTGGCGGCGCGCGGGAAAGAGGTTGCGGCGGCGGAAAGGGAGGGCGAGGAGCGAGGCGAGAGGGCGGCCGCGGCGGCCGGCTGAGACCGAGCGAGCAGAGACACCGAGCGACGAGAGAGCGTGAGCGACGAGCGACCACCGCCCGCACTTTGCAAACCCTGGCGCGCGCACACTCCGGGGCGCGCGCGCGCGGCGCCCCCGCACCCCACCCCACCCAGAACGAAAGGCGCGCGCCCCATCCACCACCCCACCTCACTCCACCCCGTGCCCATGCCCCATGCTCGGCAGGACAAAGGGCGCAAACGCGTACCCGTCCCCCGCGAAGAACTTGTTTTGGTACTCCACCCAGTGCAGGCGCAGCGCGTGCAGAAAGGCGGACAGCGTCTCCATGACCATGAGCACGCCCAGGGTGGCGGCGGCGAACACGAAAAAGGCGACGAAGAGCGCGGCGGGGGAGCCGGAGCGGACGCCCGCCATGAGGACGCGGTCGTAAAACACGGCGCTCAACTGCGAGTGCGCGAGGGACAGGGCCCACAGGCGCAGGTAGGAGGCGGTGTTGGAGACGGCGCCGAGCACAAACTCGATGGCGTGGATCATTTGGTGGACAAACACTTCGGAGAAGTCGAACTCTCCGTCGCCGTGGCCGTGGCCGCCGTCGTGGCCGCCGCCGTGGCCGTCGCCGGCGCCCTGGCCGCCGTGCGAGGGCGCCGCGGTCGCGCCCACCAGCGGCGCGGCCTCCCCGCCGCTGCGGTACGGGTCGAGCGCGCGCGCGCGCGCCTCGTGCCGCGCCTTGAGGATGTAGGGCTTAGGGAACAGCATCCAGGGGACGGCGATCAGGGCGGCGAGGAGCAGGAGCACTTGGAGCGCGCCCTGCGCGGGGAGCATCGCGTTCTCCGGGCATGCGCCCTTGCACGTCAGCCCGGCGTGCCCCGGCGCCAGGAACATGTAGATGAGGGTGTGGTACAGGTCCGCGGTCGACCCGGTGGCCCACTTGACGACGATGAGGAGGCAGAGGTAGCCAAAGAGGGCGTTGAGGAAAATCACCTGCGGGATGAATTCGGTCAACGTCGACAGCCGGTCCCGCGTCGCCCGCTGGTTGAGCAACGACATGGCGATGCCCGCGTTCATTTGCACCACCCCCAGCACGATGGACGCCTTCATCTTGACCGAGTTGAGGAACTGGAGCTCGGTCCGCGCGCCGTGCCACGCGGGGTCGACGCCGAGGCCGTACGTGCCGCCCGTCGCGGCCAACCCTTGGGAGAAGGCGGCGGGGCACAGGGCCGTGTCGTACCGCATGCGCCCCGGGTTTGTGAGGGACGCGTCCGTCGGGCACGCCCAGCGGCCGCGGCCAAAGAGCGACATCGGGATCGAGAAAAACTCGTTGTAGATGCACCCGGTGAAGAGGGAGAAGATAGCCATGAGCAGGATGCAGTACCGGCCTGCAGGTGGGGGGAGGTGGGGTGGGGTTGGGGGCCGGGTGTGGCCTGGCGAGCGCGCGCGCGCGCGCCGATCTCCCTCCCTCCCTCCTCCGCCCTACCCGCGAAGACCATGTCCCCCATGTCGCCCAGGACGGTGCGCGACAGCCGTCCCTCAAACGCGACGAGCGCCCCCGCCCCGAGGAGCATGAGCAGGGCGTGGCCGACGTCCCCAAACATGACGGCAAAGAGAAACGGAAACGTGACGATCGTGAGCAGCGCCGGGTTCGCCTCCCGGTACCGCGCCACGCCGTACGCGTCCACGATGGCCTGAAAGCAGGCCGTCACCTTGTCGGTGGCAAAGTGCGTCGGCGGCGGCGCAAACGTGAGGAGCGGCGCGAGCGCGGCGCCGGAACCGCGCGGCGCGGCGGCGCGCAGGGCGGCCGCCAGCGCGGCGCGCTGCCGCGTCGGCACCCACGCCTGACCGACCAACACTTTGCGGGTGACGTCCACCGAGAATTGGTCGAGCGCGGCGTACACCGCCTTCTCCGTCGCGACGCGCGCGCGCCACGACGCGATGCCGGCCTCGACCGCCCCCAACAACCCGCCCCGCCCCGCGTCGCCCGCGTCGACGGCCGCCTGCAGCTCGCGCAGGCGGGCGTCGACTTCGGCGGCCATGGCGGCCGCGCGCGGCGCGTCGTCGGGGTAGGGGTACCGGTTTGCGCCGCACGCTTCACAAATCTTGAGCGCTTTCGCGCGCGCGCGCTCGCCCGCGAAAAAGACGACAAACACCGACTTCGGGGCGACGTCGCCGGACGCGGGGTCGGCGACGGGGCCGACGGGGGCGTCCTTGTAGAGGAGGTTGCCGCGCGTCGCCCTGAAGAGCAACCGCTCAAACCCCGCCCGGCGCGCGTCGGGCACGGTGCCCGCGACAAAGCCCAGGCGGCGGCCGCCGGCGTCGGGGGCGGGGGGGGCGGCGGCGAGGAGGGGGGCGTCGGGGCCGGTCGGGGGGGGGGGGGCGGAGCCGCCGGAGCCGACCGCGCCGCCGGCCGCGCGGCGGGCGTCGGAGAAGAAGGACGCCGCGACGTCGAGCACGAGCCGCAACTCGACCAGTTCCGCGACAGCGCGCGCGAGCCGCTCGCGCGACGCGGCCGCTTCCCCGAGGCGCGCCTCCAGGTCGGCCAGCCGCGCCTCCAGCTCGTCCAGAGGAGAGGCATCGGGCGCGGCCGCCGGGCGGGGAGCGCGGCCGGCGGAAGACAGGGCGGCGTCCAGCACGCGGACCGCGCGCGCCATTTCGTCGCAGCGCTTGACGTGCGACGCAAACGGCCGCTGAAAGGCCGGCCGCCCCGCGTTCATGTCCTGCAGTTGGGCGGCGCCCAGGGCGCCGAGGGCGGACGCAGCCGCGTGCGCGGCGTCGGCGGGGACGAGGAGCTGAGAGGAGAGGGGAGGGGGCGCCGGGTCGGGGTGCGTTTTTTGGACGCCCGCGCGCTGCCGCCGCCGTGGCGCGCGCCCGCGATCGGTGCGTGTCGCCGCGCGGCAGCGGGAGGCGCGCGGAGCCTCCGCGCGCGATGGGCCGCGCGCGATGCCGCCCGCGCGCCGCGCGCGCCCCCGCCTCTCCCCCACCCTTCCTACCTGCATCAGCTCCATCTCTTCCGACCGAAACAGCTCCACCGCGGCCGCCATCGCGCCCCTGCGGCGTCCGCGGCGCGCCGGCGCGTCCACGCCAAACGGCTCCACGGGGGCGGCGACGACGCCCGACGACGCGGGCGCGTCTGCGCGACGGGACGGGCGGCGCGTGGCGCAGGGGGGGAGGGCGGCGCGGCGGGGCGGAGGCGTGGGCGCGCCGAGTGAGCGGGTGGAGACGCGGCCGCGCTCTGCCCCTCCCTCCGCACACATCCCTCCCCACTCCACATCATGCTCGCCCGCTCCGCCCTGCTGGCCGGCCGCGCGCTGGCCGGCGCCGGCGCTGGCCGCGCGCTGGCAGCTGCGGGCGCGCGCGCGCTGGCGGGCGACGCGGGGCTGCTGCGCACGCCGCTCTACGACCTGCACGTGGAGAATGGAGGTGGGAGGATGGGTGGACAGGGTGGATGGGGTGGACAGGGGGCGGGGCGGCGATCTCACCCACCATTCTCTCGCACGCCCGAGCGGGGAGGCGCCGCGTCGCCGGCCCCCCCCCCCCCCCCTCGGCCCGGCCCCCCTTTGCCCGGTCGCGACGATCCCGACCGCCGGCGGCGGCGAGACCGCCCAACCGCCGCCACCCCCCCGCCCCCCTGCGCCTCCTCCAGGCAAAATGGTGCCCTTTGCCGGCTGGTCGATGCCGATCCAGTACGGCGACTCGATCATGGACGCGACCAAGCACTGCCGGAACCACGCGTCCCTGTTTGACGTCTCCCACATGTGCGGCCTGACGCTCCAAGGGCGCGACGCGGAACGCTTTCTGGAGACGCTCGTCGTCGCGGACGTCAAGGGCTTGGCCCCGGGCACCGGGTCGCTCTCCGTGTTCACCAACGAGCAGGCAAGAGGCGGGGGGGGGCGGGGGAGGGCGTGGGGTCGAGAGAGGGCGGCGCCGCGCGCGGCGGAGACCCTCCACCCCCCCTGCCCACCCTCGCCCCCTCCCCTCAGGGCGGCATCATCGACGACTCGGTCATCACCAAGGTCAAGCCGGGCGAACTCTACCTCGTGGTCAACGCGGGGTGCCGCGACAAGGACCTCGCCCACATCGGCAAACACCTGGCCGCGTTCAAAGCCGGCGGCGGCGACGTCACCATGACCGTGCACGACGACCGCGCGCTCCTCGCGCTGCAGGGGCCCGAGGCGGCGGCCGTGCTGGGGCCGCTGGCCCCCGCGCTCGACCTCAAGACGATGCTCTTTTCGCACTTTGCGCGCGCGGACGTCGCGGGCGCCCCGTGCTGGGTCACCCGCACCGGCTACACGGGCGAGGACGGGTTTGAAATCTCGGTGCCCGGCGCGCAGGCGGACACGCTGGCGAGGAAGCTGGTGTCCGACGCGCGCGTGCGCCTCTGCGGGCTCGGCGCGCGCGACTCGCTCCGCCTCGAGGCCGGCCTCTGCCTCTACGGCAACGACCTGAACGAGACGATCACGCCCGTCGAAGCGGGGCTCTCCTGGACGATCGGCAAGGCGCGCCGCGAGGCGTGCGACTTTCTCGGGGGGGCCACCATCTCGAAGCAGCTCGCCGACGGCGTCGGCGTCCGCCGCGTCGGCCTCCTCTCCCGCGGCGCCCCGCCCCGCCAGCACGCCGACATCCTGGACGCGGACGGGAACCGGGTCGGGGAGGTGTCGTCGGGCGCGTTCAGCCCGTGCCTCGGCAAAAACGTCGCGATGGGGTACGTCCAGAAAGCGCACGCCAAGGCCGGGACGCAGCTCCAGGTGTCTGTCCGGGGCAAGGCGGCGCCGGCCGAGGTGGTCAAGATGCCGTTCGTGGCCAACAACTACTACAAGGGGTGATTGGGGGGGGGGAGGGCGAGGGGGTCCGCGCGTACGGAAGGGGCAGGCAGCGTTGTGAGAGGCGCCACGCGGCGGCGGCCGAGCCGGCTCTCTCCCCACGACTCTCGAGACGCGCGTTGTGGTGTGGGGCAACAGTGCGCGGGGCGCGGCGACGCCGCGACCCCTCACCCCCTCTCGTCCTTCCTCTCGCCCGCCGCGCCGCTCAGAAGGGGGACCCCGACGTGGCGGTGCGCACGATCTGCAGCAGGGCTGAAGGGATGGGAGGGAGGAGGGCGTGAGCAAGGTCGAGGCGCGGCGAGCCGCCCGCCCGGCCCCCCGCCTGCCTCCCTCCCCGCTCATCTCACCGGACCCGACAACGACGAACAGGAAGAAGCCGAGCAGGACGGGGCCGACCGCGGACCCGGACTTGTCCTTCTTCTGCGGAACGGGGGGGGGGCGGCGTCGGCGGGAAGCGGGTTCGCGCCCGCGCGCGCGCGCCGCGCCGGGGCGCGCCGCGCCGGCGCCGGCGGCGCCCGCCCGCCCGCGGGCGCGACGAGACCCTGCGCCCTGTGATGCGAGAAGGGGCTCCCGGCGCCGGGACGCGACGCGCGGCGCGCGGCGCGCCGCGCGCAATCGCCCTCCCCCCTCCCTACCGTCGCCGTCGGCACGTTGCCCCGCTTGTGCACGTTGGCGTGAAACTTGTTCGACTTGGCGTTCTGCACGCGCTTGGAGACGGCCTGAAGAGAGGAGGAGACGGGTGGGCGGGCGGTCAATCGGGCGAGGGGGGTCGCGGGCGCCCGCGCGGCGCGGGGGCGGTCGCGCGGCGATCGCACCATGGCTGCTGCGAGGGGGAGAAGGGGGCGGAGAAGGAAGAGGCGGAGGCAAGAGTGAGGAGCGACGCGCGCGCGCGCCCCTCTCTCGCCGTCGCCCGCGCGCCCCTAACCACACGCGCGGCGCCCACGCCACCCCCGGGAGCAGGACAGGACCGCTCGAAACGCATCCAACCCCCCCGAAAACTCAACAGACGCAGCCGACCATCGATTTTTTTCTTCTCCCGGCGCGCCGTGCGACCGCCGCCTCCCTCCTGTCTCAAAGCACGCGCACGACCTCCACGTCGAACACGAGCGTCGCGTTGCCCGGGATGGCGGGCTTGGCGCCGCCGGCGCCGTACCCCATCGCCGGCGGCACCGTCAGCCGCAGCGTGGCGCCCTCGACCGCGCCCGCGAGCCCGCGGTCCCACCCCTTGATGACTTCGCCGACGCCCACCCGAAACTTGAACGTGGCCTTGCCCTTGGTGGCGTCAAACACTTTGCCGGTCTTGGCGAGGCGGCCCACATAGCGCACCTCGACTCTCTTGCCCGGCGCCGCGCGCGCGCCGGCGGGCTTGCCGGGGGCCAGCTCCTCGATGATGAACCCGTTGTCGAAGCGGCGCACCTTGGTCGCGGGCTTGGCGGCGGAGGCGGGGGTGGCGGGCGGGGCGGGGGTCGGGGTGGTGGCCTGCTTCTTCGCCGCCGGCGCCGCTGGCTTGGCCGCCGGCGCGGGCTTCTCCTTCTTGGCCGCCGGCGCCGCCGGCTTGGCCGCCGGCGCGGGCTTCTCCTTCTTGGCCGCCGGCGCGGGCTTCTCCTTCTTGGCCGCCGGCGCGGGCTTCTCCTTCTTGGCCGCCGGCGCGGCCGGCGCGTCCCCGCCCTTGCGCTTGGCGGCGCCGCCCCACGCGGGCGCGGCGACCGGCGGCTCGCCGTCGGACTCGTCGCCCGACGCCGACTCGCCGCCCGAGTCGGGCGACCCGGACGACCCGGACGACACCTCGTCCGAGTCAAAGTCGGACGAGGAGGCGGTCTTCGCGGGACGCGGCGGCGCGCCGGCAGGCAGCTCCTCAATCACGACCCCTTGCCGCGCGGCCGCCGCGCGGTCCGCCTCGGAATCCGACGATGATAGGTCGTCGTTGTCGTCGGAGTCGTCGCGGCTCCGGATCGGGACGCCGGCCGGCGCGTCGTCCGAGTCGGACTCGCCGCCGACGCCAAAGCCGAGGCCTTCGTCCTCCGACTCGGTCTCCGACCCGTCGCCGTACCCGCCGCCAAAGTCGGGCAGGTGGTAGCCGGTCAGGTGGACGGCGGACGTGAGGGAGGCGGGGCCTTTGACGAAAAATTCGGTGTACTCGTCAAAGATCAGATCCAGGTTGGCGTTCTCGTCCCCCTTGCCGTCGCCGCGCAGAGACGCGATGGCGATCTCGGGCTCGTCTCCCTGGCGGTAGAGCACGATGGCGCGGCCGGCGGCGTCGGACGAGGCGTCGGTGGGCACCAGGACCGCTTGGGAGAGGTGGAGGCGGCCGCCCTCGGGGGGGGGGACAAAGGGCACGACCTTGCCTGTGGAGGGGAGGGGAGGAGGGTGGGAGAGGGTGGGCGGCGGTCGGTGGCAGCGCCCGCCCGCCGCGGGTTCTGGGCCGCCCGCGGCGGCGGGCGCGCCGAAGCGGCGGGCGGCGCGCCCGCCCGCGGTCGTCGCGCGCGCGCTAGTCGACGAGAATGGTTCCAGCCCGCGCATGGCGCCGCGCCGCCCCCTGCTCGCGCTGGCGCGCCTACGCCCATGCGCCGGCGTGAGCCGTCGCCCGCCGCGGGCGCCGCCGCGGGCGCCGCGCGCCCTCCCGCGCCCCTCACTATGCGCACCTGGCTGTAGCTGCGCGCCCCAGGTGGCCATGGTGGCGAGCGAAGGTGGGGCTGGCGGCAGAGAGTGTGGCGCGTCGCCCGCCGCGCCGCACTAGCGCCCGCCCGCGGCCGCCGCCTCGCCGCGCGCGCCCCGCGATGCGGCCGCCGTCGCCACCGCCGTTGCCTCGGGCGGCAGACGCGGGCGCCGCGGGCGTTAGCGCGGGCGTGGCGATGGGCAAGGCGGCCGCGCGGCGCGTGCGCCGCGAGGAGAGGGCCCAGGTCGGTGGTTGAGAAAAGGAGGACGATGATGGGGGTGTCGGTCGCGCGGGCGCCGATCAAGCACCCCTCCTCCCCTCCAGGCTCGGGCCGCGCACCAAAAGGCGACTAAGGCCGCCAAGCGTGCCGCCGCGTCGGCCGCCACCCAGCTCGAGGTTACGTCCCGCCTCGCGGCCATGACGGACGCGGAGCGCGCGGCGTGGGTGGCCGAGCGGGCAGCCCGCCGCGACGCGGCAGGCGCCGTGGTGCGCGCGCGCCGCGAACGCACCGCGGCCGCCGCGGCCGGCGACGCATGCACCCGCCTAGTCATCCATTGTGGCTACAACGACCTGATGAACCCCCAGGAGATCAAGTCGCTGGCGCAGCAGCTAGCGCGCTGCGTCGCTCACAACGCGCGAGCAGCGCGCCCCGCGCTCCTCGCCTTTGCCGGCGTCACGGGCCCTCTCGAGGCCGCCCTGGCCAAAATGGATGGCCACGCGTGGCCCATCGTGCGACTGGGAGAGTTCGGCGATCCGCTGCCGGCGCCGACTGGAAGGGCGGCCGCCGTCGCCGCGTCCGCAACCACCCCCTTCCCACCCTCTTTAATCTACCTCTCCGCCGACGCCGACGCCGTGCTGGACGCGGAAGCGACCGACCCGCGCACCGCGCTCGTGGTGGGGGGATTGGTCGACCGCAACCGGCACAAGGGCGCCGCGACCGAGCGCGCGGACGCCGCGGGCGTGCCCGCCGCCCGCTTGCCTCTCGACAGCGTGCGCCTGTCGGCGTCGGCCGTGCTGACGGTCGACCAGGTGGTGGATTTGTTGTTGAGGCGGGGGGACGGGGCGGCGTGGGGCGAGGCGGCCGCGGCGGCCGTGCCGCGGCGCAAGCAGCGAGGCGACGACCCCCCACGCCCGAGTCTGTGAACCCAATCTCTGCCCCACACCGAGCGCGCGGGCCGCGCCACGCCGCTCCCTCCCTCCCGCTCGCGCGCGCCCTTCCCAATGCGCCCCGCCCGCCCGCCGCCGCGCGGCGCCCGCGCCGCGGCGACCCTCCCGCCCGGCTTCCGCACCTACCCCTCCCCCCTCCCGCCGACCGCCGAGAGGCCAACAACTTTAACCCGCTACAGCGACCGTGTGTGGGGCCTGACCCAGCCCTTCACCCCCGCGCCCTGGACCCGCTTCTCCGCCGAGAACCGGTCCGTGCTCTTTGCCCTGGCCGACGGCGGCCTCTGGCTCGTCAACCCGCTGCCCCCCACGGACGAGCTGGTGGAGCATGTGGCGAGCGTCGCGGCGGAGAGCGGGAATTCTCGGGTGACTCACGTCGTCGTGCCGTCCACCTCGCCCGAACACTGGGCGTCCGCGCCCGACGTCCTGAGCCGGGTCGCGCCCGGGGCGCGGCTGTGGGTGCCTCCAGGATTCTTTGGGAGGGGTGGGAGGGTCGGGGGTCGTTTCATCGCGCGGCAAGCGGTCGACGCGCTCGCGCTCGCCGCGCCCTGGACCGAGCTCCCCGCGGCCCAGGGCGCCGCGCCCGACGCGTGGGGCGGCGAGATTACGACTGCCATGCTGCGCGCGCCGGGCGGGCTCACCGAGTGCGCGTTTCGGCTGACGCCCGCGCGGACAGCTGTGACGGCCGACGCCGCGTTTGGCCTCGCCGCCGCCGACGCCGATGCCGCGGGGGCATCATGGCTGGACAGGACATCATCCAGGCTTGCCGGCGTGTACGGGAGAGTGGGCTCCCCTCTCGCCCCCGTCATTTGGGCGGCCGGCGCGGCCGGAGCCGCCTTCGCGGACGAGGCCGCCTCCTGGGCCCCGGACGTCGACACCCTCATCCCCATGCACCTGTCCGCGCCCTGGGACGAGGGCGGGAGGAGGTTGGCGGCCGCGCTCGGGCGGGGGAGGAGGGGAGAGTGAGGCGGGCGTGCAAGCGGCTCTTCACTCGTCCCCTGCCCTCGCGCCCGCCTCGGCGCCCTCGCAGCCCCTCCCGTGCCGCACGCGGCGACCAGCCGGGCGCGGCGACCAGCCGCGCGCGGTCAGGCGCGGCCGACGCGCGCGCGCCGCCCGCGCCCCGGCATCGCGCGGTCTGATGCCGACCACCTTCGTCGCCACGCGTTGCGTCGTGTGCGCCGCCTACCAGGTGCAGCAAGCCAAGGCGCGACCCGCGTTTCGGTGCGCGGCGTGCGGCGAGGCGCAGGCGCTGCAGCGCAAGTACGGTTCCTCGACCAAGGCCAAAGACGTGCGCCTCCTGGTGCAAGCGCTCAACGCGGGGCGGGATGCTGAGGAGGAAGAGGCGGATGCGGGGCGGCGGGCGGCGGCGGCCGACACAGCGGCGGCGCGCGCGCGCGCGCCGGGTGGGGGCCCGTCGCGCTGGGACGAGTTTGCGCCGTCGCCGCCCCCGCCAGAGGCCGTGACTCCTCCCGAAGCCGACCCCCGGTTTGTGACGCTGGCGCCAGCGCGCGGCGGCGGCCGCGGGCGCTGGCCAGACGCCGCCGGTGCGCCCCGCTGCCGCGCTCCGCCGCCGCCGCCGCCGGGACCGCCGCCGCGGGCGTCGCCGGCCAAGCGCCCGCGGTGGGGCGCGCCCGAGGCGGGACCGCCGCTGCGGCGGGTGCAGCCGCGCGTCGGCGGGCGCGCGCCTGCCGACGCGCGCCCGCCGCCGCTGCGCGCCGCGGCCGCCGCCCAGCCGTCGCGGTGGGACTTTGCTGACGACGGCGGCAGCGACAGCGACGGGCCCGCCGCGGCGCCTGCCGCCCCTCCCGCTGCGGTTGCGCGCTGGGGCGGGGACGCAGCCGCCACCCCGCACGCCGCGGTCGCCACCGGCGCCGACGACGTGTGGGCGCACGCGGGTGGCGAGTGACGGCGGCGGCTCTGTTTTCGTTTCGTTTTTGCCTTGGCGCGCGTTCCACCCTCCTTTCCTCACTCCTCTCTCTAACAAAGAAATCAATGGCCGTCGACGCCCGCCACGAGTGAACACCCGCCCGAGCTGTCGCAGCACCAGACGCAGCGGCCGCCGGGCGCGGGGGCGAGCCCGCGCAGGCCGCGCGGGGCGCTCGCGCGCCGCGCGCGCGCGGGCGCCGCCTCGGCGTCCGTCGCGCGCGGGGGCAGGGGCAGGGAGGACGCGAGCGGCGCGACCGGTGGCGCCTCGGCCGGCGCCGCGGCCGCGCCCCCTTCCCCCTCCCCACCCCACGCGACGGCCAGCGCCCCGTCGCCCGCCACGTCGACCGCCTCCAGCCTCCCTCCACACCGCGCCAGCAGGATACGCCCCGGCCCCACCCACGCGAGCAGCGTGGCCGGCGCGTCGCTCGGACAGAGCGCGCCGCGCGGCGCGCGCGCGGGCGCGGCGCCCGCGAGCGCCCACCGGGACGCGGGCGCACCGCCGGCCGCGGCCGAGGGTTCCACCGCGAGCAGGGCGGGCGCTGGAGCGCCGGCAGGGGGGCAGGGCGGGTGCGGGGCGTCATCCGCTGCGCGCCGCCAGAGCCACACCCCGCCGCCCCACGCCGCCGCGGCCAGCGTGGCGCCGCCGCGCGCAAACGCGAGTCCAGTCACTCGCTCGGCAGGGACTTGGGCGTGGAGTTCCGGGGTTGGGGCGCGGAGCGAAGACGGTGCGTCCCCGCCCTCCCCTCCCTTCTCGGCCAGCCGCCAGACCCACAGCTGGCCCGCCGCGCCCGCGCCCGCCAGCAGGGCGCCGTCGAGCGTGAGCGCGGTTGCCACCGCGGGCCAGGGGGCGCCCAGGGAACGGGCGCGGGTGATGGTGAGAGGAGAAGGGGGAGAGGGCGTGTCGCCTTCTCCCTCCGCCCTCACCTCGAACACGACGACGCCGGGCGACCCCGCGACGGCCAGCAGCCACGCGCCCGGCTCCGTCGGGTGGGCAGACGCGGCGAGGCCGCGCGGCCAAAAGGGGAGCCGCGCGGCGCCCGCGCGCACGAGCCCGCCGGCCGACGCCCGAAACAGGGCCACGCCGCCCCGGGTCGCGACGGCGAGGAGGGGAGGGGACGAGGGCGGCATGGGCGCCCAGGCGGCAGCGCAGAGGTCGTCCGCGGGGCCGAGCGTGAGCGAGTCGATCAGAGTGAGGCCGGCCGGCGCCCCTCCTGCCTCCCCTTCCACCACCCCGTACAGGCACAGCACGTCCGGTTCCCCCAGGTAGGCCAGGTAGCGGCCGCAAGGGGAGGCGGCCAGAGCGTTGGCCAGGGGCGCGAGCGGCGGGGCGAGGGGGTGCGCGAGCGGCGGCGTCGTCGCCGCCGGCATCTCTCTCTCACTCGCCATCCGGCGTCGGCGACTTGCTGCCGCCGCCGGGCGTCGGCTCCCGGCTCCCGGAGCCCGCCTTTCGCTTCTTGCTCGCAGCCGCGTCCGCGCGGTCGGTCGCCGCCGCCGCCAGCGCCTCGCGCGCGCCCGCGGCCAGCTCGTCAAAGCCGGCGTCGGCCAGGGCGGTCAGCACGTCGTCCGCGGAGAGCGTCTAAAGGAGGGGGGGGAGAGGAGAGTCGGTCGGTCGCAGCGCGTCGGCCCTCTCCTCCGCCCCACCTCGCTCCACCTCTCTCCCACACACCTGGCGCTTGGTCTCGCGGCAGATGTCGTTGGCGGTGGCGGTGATGAACGAGACAAAGACCTGGGGAGGGGGGAGGCGCGCGCGTCGGCATTGAAACCGGCGGGGGGCGGGGCGTCGCCGCCTGCCGGCCGCGCCCGCCCTCCCGCCCCCCCCCGACAATCCACACTCACCTTGGTGCTCTCGGCCAGCGCGTCGAGCGCGTCCTTCGCGAGCCCCGCCTCTTTGCCCGGCCCGCCGTCGGCCGCGGGCGGCGCCAGGAACGCCAGGCGCGCCTTGGCCAGCTTGCGGATGGAGGCTTTGGGCAGGTCGACGTCGGCGGGGGTGACGGTGGATTGTGCGGCGGGCGCGGGGACGGACATCGAGGGAGGGGCAGAGTGAAGAAGCCCGCTCCGCCACTCTCGCGCGCCGCCGCACCGCCACGCTGCGCCCGCACGCGCGCCCGACGAGCGCCCGCCCGTCCGGCGCGCCGGCGCGCGGCCGCCGGCGGGCCCGAGCCGCGATGGCGGCCACCCCCCCTCCCCGCATCTTCGCCGTGTCGGACGTGCACTCTGACTACCCCGACAACCTGGCTTGGGTCGAGTCCCTTGCAGGGCGATACGGCCCGGCCGACGCGATCATCGTGGCGGGCGACGTGTCGGACTGCACGGAGACTCTTTTAAGAACGTTGCGCGCGTTCAAGGCCGCGTTCCACTCTGTCTTCTTCGTCCCCGGCAACCACGACGTCTGGCTGCGCTCTGCTGAAAGGGACAAGCATGCCGACTCGTTGGCCAAGTGGCGATCGCTCGAGGCGGCGCTGGAAAGCGCCGGCGTCTCGACCACCCCCGCGCGCGTCGGGTCCGGCCCCGCCGCGCCCTGGGTCGTGCCCATGCTGTCCTGGTACGAGCCGGAATGGGACACCGAACCGGACATCGAGGGCGCGGCGGCGGCGAGGGACATTTTCACCGATTTCCGCGCGTGCGTCTGGCCGCGCGGCCTCGGCGACGCCGGCGCCGAGGCCGACCTGGCCGCCGCCTGGGACGCGCTCAACGAGCCGGCGCTGACCCGCGCGACGGACGAGATCAATCGGGTGGCCGACGGCGTGCCGCGCCCGCCCGTCATATCTGTGTCGCACTTTCTGCCCGTCCAGTCCTGCCTCCCCGAGAAACGTTACCTCTTCCACCCCGCCCTCGCCAAAGCGTGCGGGTCGCGGCCGCTGGCGGCGCGGGTGGCGGCGCTGCGGCCGGACGTGCACGTGTTTGGGTGGGTGAGGGAGCGGAGAGGGAGGGGAGACGGTTCGGTCGAGGCCGCGCGCGCGCCCCAGAAACATCACCCCATCCTCAGCCACACCCACATCGCCATGGACACCACGGTCGACGGCGTGCGCTACGTGCAGCACCCGTTGCGGTATCCCGCCGAGAGGCGGCGGGCGGGCGTGGCGGCGGCCGAGGTGGAGCCCCAAAAAATTTTCGACTGCGCCGCGAACGCCCAAGGCCCGCGCGCCCTCACCCACTGGTCCCAGCACTATGACGTCGTCGCGCGCAATCCGGCCGACGTGACGCCCGCGCCGTGGGTGGTGGCGTCGTGGGGCCGCCGCGGCGGAGGAGGAAAGGGCGGCGGAGAGTGACACGCCCGCACCACCCTTTTTTACTCCCTCCCACCCCTTGTCATCATCACTCTTCATCGCTGTCCAGTCCCGGAATGTAGAGCAGCTCCACGTCAAACACGACGGGCGACGCGGGCGGCACGCGCGGGCGGCCGGGGCCGGACGGCAGGCCCTTGGGAAAGGCGAGCGCGCCGGGCACGTACACGCGGCGCAGGCCGCCGACCCGCATGGTGGCGATGCCCTCGTCGAGGCCGGGAACGATCTGGGAGAGGGGAGAGGGTGGCGCGGCGGGCGTGGGTCGGCGCGCAGACCGCGGCAGCCCCACCCCGACACCCCGCCCCGCTCCCCGCACCTGCCCGGCCCCGATGCGGATGTCGTAGGGCGCGCCCCGGTTGAGCGAGGAGTCAAACACCTTGCCGTTGGGGGTCATGGCGACATAGTGGGCCACGACTTGGTACCCTTGCGGCGGCTTGGGACCCCCCCCGACCCGCACATCCCGGAACGAGAGGCCGGACGGAAGCTCGACGAGGGGGTAGGTGCCGGCGTCGAGGGCGGCGGCGCAGTCGGCGTCGCACAGGACTTTGTCCTCCGGGGGGGCGCCCGCGCCGGCCGAGCGCGAGGGGGCGGCCAGGGCGCTGTGACAGTGGTTGGTGTGTGCGTCGGGCGCGCTTGAGCCGCGACTTCCCTCCCCCTCTTCTCTCCTCGTCTTACCTTTTCGGCGCGGCGGCGAGCGCGGCCGCGGCGGCCACCGCGGCGCCCAGCGCGGCCCGGCGGCCGACGGCCGGCGCGGCCTCGGCGCGCGCGATGCCAGAGGCGGCGCGGCGGCGGGCGGGGGCGGCCTGGGGACGAAAGAGGATTGGGGGGCGGGTCGGCCGGCGCGGCGCCGCGGCTGCCGGGCGGCCAACGACCATCAGGCCGCCGCCAGCGCCTGCGAACGCCATCACCCACCGTGCGGGGGGCGGCGGTCACGGCGTGCATGGCGCGGGCGGCGGGCGGCGGGGAGTGGCGCGCCGGCGTCGCCCACGACCGCCGCCACACACCACCCACCCCTTTGCCGACCCCGTCGGCGCCCGCATTTCAGGTGCCCGCTGCCGCGAGGCGGTCGAGGTGCGGGCGCGGTCCGCGCCGCTCCACCCGCGCGGACGCGCGCGTGCCCGTGGTACGCGGGAGCGCGTTGACCGCGGCGCCTCCACTCTCTGAGGCACCGCACGTGGCCTGCGACACCAGGTGCGGCGTGGCAGGGCCGGCATTCGGGCGTCGGCGGGCGCCCGAGGCGCGCGCCCTCGCCCGCGCTCCGCGCTGCGGCCCCAATTCGGGGTGGCGGCCGCGCCGCGGCGGCCGGGCGCGTAGATGGGTCTAGGCGAATGCGCCCCGGTGGGGAACGAGGGCCCCGAGGGCGCCCGCGCGCCCCGAGGCGCGCGCCGCTCCCCGCTCCCTTTGACCCGCGCAACCTCGCCCAGCTTCCAGCCACCCCCTCGTCCCTATGCCGCACGTCACCGGCACCCTGGCCGAGGCCCTGGCCTCCGCCGACGCCCGCCTGCACGCCGCGCGCGCGGGCGCGGCGGCCGGCGCGCCGCCGTCGCGCGTCGCGCCGCGCGTCTTCGTCGGCGGCGCCGCCGCCGCGCGCGACGGCCCGGCCCTCGCCGCCGCGTCCATCACGCACGTCGTAAACGCGGCGCCGTCGCTGCCCAACTGGTTTGAGGGCGGGGGCGGAGGCGGGGGTGGTGACGGTGCCCCCCCTCGCTCGTACCTGCGCGTCGACGTGTTCGATGGCGGCGCGTCCGCCCTCGACCCCCATTTTGCGCCGGTGACCTCCTTCATCGACGCCGCGCTGGCGGAGCACCCGGGCAACGCCGTTCTCGTGCACTGCGTCGCGGGCGCGTCGCGCTCGGTCACGCTCGCCGCGGCCTGGCTCGCCTCCTCGTCCGGCGCGACCGCGGACGCCGCGCTGGCGGCCGTGGCGGCGGCCAGGCCCGTGGCCGCGCCGCACCCGGGCTTCGTCGACCAACTGCGGGCGTGGGTCGAAGGCGGGTGTGGCAAGGCCGCCGCGCTGTCGCCGCCCTCCCCCCTGCGCCGCCCTCTCCCGAGGGCCGCTTCCGCGGGCGCCGTCCGCTCCCGGTCGCCCGACGAGAACGCGGCGCCGGCGCGGCTGCCGTCGGCCAAGAGCGCGGCTGCGCTCGCGTCCCTGCCGGCGAGCGACCGAGTCGAGGGCGGCGCCGGCGAGTGGGCGGCGCCCTCTGAATGACCTGCTTTGCGTTGCGGCCACTGCCGCCCCCCCAGTTTTGCGGGCGCGGGCGCGCCCGGCCGCGCGGCGCGGCCGCCGCGCGTGTAACACCAGGGCCCCCGCCCCGCCCTCGCCCCGCTGTCCGGCCGCCGCGGCGCGTGGCGGGGACGCGCGCGAGCACAGAGCGCGCGCGGCGCGCGGCCTGGCCGGCTTCGCGCCGGCGGCCCCCCCTCGCCGCTCTCTCGCGCGCCGCCGGCGCGCCGCGACCACTCCTCCGCCCGGAGCCCCCACCCCCCCCCGACCCCCCGCCGCGGGCGGGCCCCACCCCCCCCATGGCCGCCCCCCCGGGCGACGAGTGGCGGGAGGACCCCGCCCTCATCGAGCACCGGCGCCGCGTCGTCGGGTTGATGTGCGTGTGGAGGAGGGTTGCGCGCCTGTTCCCGCCGCCTCGCCCCGCCACGGCGCGCGCGCGACGCGTGCGCGGCGCTTGGTGGGGCGGGCGGGCCGGCCCCGCGCGCTTGTCGCCTCTGGCGGCGTCCGCGGGTCGCCGCGGCGCGGCGCCGGCGCGCGCGCGCCGCGGCGCGCTCCGGCCGCCGCTCCCCGCGACCCACCTCCCGGACCGCGGGCGCAACCGAGGCGCGGCGTCCGGGGGTGGGCAAGCGCGGCGCGCCCCCGGCCGCGGCCGCGGCGGCGCGCGGCGCGGATTCGCGCCGCCCGGCCGCGCGCCGCCCACGCGGTCCCTCCCTCCCTCCCCAGCCACGCCCGATTCCACGCGCAGCACGCCGGCGCGGGCGGCCAGTACAGCGACAGGCTGCCCGACTTTGCGCGCCGGCTCGAGGCGTGCCTGCTGCGGTCGGCGGGCTCTCGGGTGGGAAAAATGGGGGGGGGGGGGAGGGGGGCGGGCCGATTGCGGGGCGCGGCGCCCGCTGCAGGGCCGTGCGCCCCGCTCGGACGGCGCGGCCGATCACCGCGCGCAGTCCGGGGGCGGGACCGGGGGGCGGAAAGGGCGGGCGAGGCGGCGGCGGCATCGGCGCGCGCGCGGGCCGGCAGGCGGCGCGAGAGGAGGGGCGGCGGCCCGAGACGCCGCCCACACCCCTCCCCACCTCTCCTCTGCTTCAGGACGAGTACCTGGACGAGGCGACGCTCGAGGCCCGGCTGCAGGCCGCCGGCCGGCGCCTGGTCCAGCAGCGCCAAGCGGCCCAAGCAGCCGCCGCCGCCGCCGCGGCCGAGGGCGCGACCGCGACCTCGGCCGCGCCCGCGGGCGGGTCCGCGGGCGGCGGCCCGGGCACCCGGCGCGCGGCGGCGGCCGCCGCGGCGGCCGCGCGCTCGGGCGACGGCGGCGGCGGGGGCGCGGTGATGGCGAACGGCGCCCCCGTCCTGCTGGGGCGGGGCGCAGCGCGGCCGGGGTCGGGTTGGAAGGTGGGGCGGGGGGAGAGGGAGACGGGTGGAGAGGGCCGCGCGCGCGCGGCGGCCCGACCCCCTCGCCCCCCCTCGCCGCCCCAGCCCGACGACGGCGCCGCCGGCGCCGCGCCCGGCCCCTCCAACCCCGGCAACGCCATGGTCCCTGTGCCGCCCGCCGGCGCGGTCGCCGGCCCCTCGGGCGCCGTCCCACCTCCCTCGACCGACCGCGGCGCGGCCGACGCGCAGCGCCGCGACTACGTCGCGCGCCAGCAGCGCTGGCTCCTCTTCCTGCGCCACTGCGCCAAGTGCGCCGCGCCCGACGGCGCGTGCCCGTACGGCGCGAGTTGCACGACGGCCAAAGCCCTGTGGCGCCACATCCTGCAGTGCGCCGACGCAGCGTGCCAGTACCCCCGCTGCGTCACGTCCCGGGAGCTGCTGAAACACCACCAAAAGTGCACGTCCACCGCGTGCCCGGTGTGCACGCCGGTCAAGGTGGGGACGAGGGGGGGAGGGGCGGCAGAGGGAGACCCCCGCCGCCACACCCTTCCCCCCCCCTTCCCCTTGCCCCAACGCCGGCCCCGACCCCCACCCTCTCCCTCAGGCCTACGTGCAGAAGCAGCGCGCGGCGGCCGCGGCGCACGCGGCGAGACTGGCCACCCACAAGCAGGGCCTCCAACACGCCGCCGCCGCGACCGCGGCCCAGCTGGCGGCGTACGGCGGCGGCGCGCACTACCCGGGCGGCGTCCCACCCCCGAAACGGCCGCGGCGCGCGATCGACCTCGGCGGCAACCGCGGCACGTCGCTCGTCGAAGCCTTTTCCTCGCCCGAGATCGAGACGCACCTTGTCACCCTGCGCTCCTTGCCGCCCGGCGGGCCGCCGCCGCCGCCCCGGCCAGCGCCGCGCGGGCTCCCGCTCGGGTGGGGCGGCGACGAAGACTCTGCGTGCGCCGCGTGCGGCCACACCCGGCTCACGTTTGAGCCGCCGAGCCTGTACTGCACCGCGTGCGGCATCCGGGTCAAGCGCAACCAGGTGCAGGGGAGGAGGGGGGGGAGGGGAGGAGGGGGAGGAGGGAGAGAGGAGGGACGGGTCGGGGCTCGCGCGCGAGCGCCCACCCCGCCCCTTCCTCCTCCTCCCTCCTCTTTCAGGTCTTCTACACCACCCCCCTCTCCGCGGGCGACGTGCGCGGCTTCTGGTGCCACGGGTGCTACGTGGACGCGGCGCGCACCGACAGACTCGAGCTCGAGGGCACGACGGTGCGCCGCGCGGAACTCGAGAAGCGCAAAAACGACGAAGAACTCGAGGAAGGGTGGGTCCAGTGCGACCAGTGCGAGCGGTGGGTGCACCAAATCTGCGGCCTCTTCAACAAGGGGCGCAACACGGGCGACGCGCCGTACGTGTGCCCCGTGTGCCTCCTCGACTCGCTGCGCTCCGGCCAGCGCAAGCCGATCGAGGCCCGGCCGCAGGCCATGCTCGAGGCCAAAGACCTGCCCAAGTGCGACCTGTCCGACTTTCTCGAGGCCCGCCTGGCCAAAGCGCTGCGCGCCGACGCGGCCGGCCGCGCGCGCGCCGCCGCGGGCGGCCCCGTGCCCGACCCCGGCGGCCTCACCATCCGCGTCATCAACAACGTGTCCAAGCGGGCCGAGACCAAGCCCCGGTTCGCGGCCGCGTTCAAGGGCGTCGCGCCAAAGGAGCTCCCCTTCCGCCAAAAAGTGGTGATGCTCTTTCAAAAGATCGACGGCGTCGACGTCGCGCTCTACTGCCTCTACCTGCAAGAGTACGGGGCGGAATGCCCGGCGCCCAACGCGCGGTGGGTCTACCTGTCGTACCTCGACTCTGTCAAATATTTCGTGCCCGAAGTGTCTGCCGGCCCGCCGCGCGACTGCGCGCTGCGCACCCTGGTCTACCACGAGGTCCTCACCGCGTACCTGGCCTACGCGCGCGCGCACGGGTTCACGTCCATGTTCATCTGGGCGTGCCCGCCGCTGCAGGTGGGGGGTAGGGGAGGCGAGAAGAGTTTTTCTTTCTTTCTTTCTTTCTTCGAGTTGACACGCCCCCCCTCCCCCCCTCCCCTCCACAGGGCGACGACTACATTCTGTACTGCCACCCCGGCCGCCAGAAGACGCCCCGGTCGGACCGCCTCCGGGAATGGTACCACGTCGCGCTGCGCGCCGCGCGCGCGGAGGGGTCGGTCGCCCACGTCTCCAACCTCTTCGACGCCTTTTTCGAGGGCGGGCGCGAGCACGCGCTGCCGG
>Ga0315274_10002743_pt1 | contig 26310 bp, 22 predicted proteins | sample YL17G02_20_MG_FD_203700 | JGI IMG/M metagenome (GOLD analysis project Ga0315274, IMG submission 203700) | Sediment microbial communities from Yellowstone Lake, YNP, Wyoming, USA - YL17G02_20 | ecosystem: Environmental > Aquatic > Freshwater > Lake > Sediment | place: USA: Wyoming | collected...
GGGCACCCCGCCCCCCCCCCCCGCGTGGGGGGGGCGGGGGGGGTGGGGGGCCCCCTGCCGGGAGCCTACCCTCACCCCAACCCTCTCCCTGGAAGGGAGAGGGAGTTCTCACGCAAAACTAGAGAGCGTTCGACATGTCCACCGATCATGCGGAGCAGAAGAAGTCGCGGGTGAACTGGGACGATCCGACGGTACCCGTCGGCAACGCGCCGCCGCTGCCGCACTGGCCGCTCGTCGTCGCCGGGCTTGCCTGGCTGGCGTGGCTCGTGTTCCTCATCGCACTGCTGGTCTCACGAGGCGGCGCCGCGGGGGCGTGATTCGTGCCCGCACCGTCGCCAACGGAAGTCTCCCCTCCCGCCACGCGGCCGAGAGATGCCTTGGCGCTTTCCGCCGCCGACCTCTATTCCCGAAATCTGAGCGCGTTACGGGCCGTACAACCGACCGTTGCCGACGTCGTGGACGCCGTGCGCATTCCGGACGGCGTTGAGGAGGCTGTCGGTCGTGACGGGAGTCGCACATTCCTGCTCACCGACGGCGCCGGACGCCGGGTTTGGTTCGGCCAGTCGTCCATGCCCGCAGTCAGCGCTGCGGAGATGTTCTGCAATGTACGCGGCGACGCCGGGAACGTGTCCCAACCGGGAATCCTGACCGGCTGTGAGCCGCCGGTCATTGCGGAGCGGCTGCCGAAACACTACGCCGTTTTTGTCCTCGAGGAAAACCCGCTGCATCTCAAGCTGGCGATGCACCTGCACGACTACTCGGCGCTGCTGACGAGTGGAAGGCTCGTGCTCATCCTGACCGACGACCTCGCCGCCAGGCTCGTGGAGTTCTTCGAGGGGCGACCGGGATATCTGCTGCCCACGCAGATGTTCACCGTCCCGCAGCGCTCGCCCGCGGAGATCGCCGATCTGCAACGACGGCTGGAGCAGGCCGGCGAAGCCGTCTTGGGCGTGCAGGCGCGGGTCGTCGAGTCCTGCGCGGAGGCCCTTCGCCGGCGCACCCTTGGCCGGCTCCCCGAAGCGCCGCGGGTCGCCCTCCTCAGCGTCGATCCCACGCCGATCGCGCTGGACCATGCCGGACGAATTGAACGGGCGCTCGCTCGGCTCGGCTGGCCCCACGAAGTCTGCGTGCCCGACGCCCCCGACAAGTGCCACGTAGCGGCACGGATGCAAGCGATCGAGAGGTCGTGGGCAGACATGGTCCTGTTCGTGAACGGCACACCGGGGATCATGCGGCCGTTGGTGCCCGCCGAGCTACCGGTGGCCGCGTGGTATTTGCCCGACGCGCGGGTCCCGACGACGACGCCCTCGCATCTCGGTCCCAATGATGTGTTCTTGGTGTCGTCGAAGGCGCAGTATGAGGCGATTCTCGCGGCCGGGCTGCCGGCAAGCGCCCTGGCGCGGTGCGAACCGGCGGCCGACGGTGCGACGTTCCATCCGATCGCCGTTCAGGACCATGAGCGGACACAGATCGCTGTATTGATGGACCTCCCCGACGATCGGCCCGAGGCGTCGGGCATTACCTTGCCCAGCCACATCGCCCTTTGGCAGGCGCTGCAGAAGGCGACCCTGCAACGCGCGGACCGGTACTCGGACAACCTCGCCGATGAGATTCTCGAAGCCGCCCAGCGTTCCAGCGGCACGACCTTGGACGAGTCCGCCAGCCGATCGCAGTTTGTCGCCTTCCTCCGAACACGGATCGCACCGGCGATGGTCGCCCGGGCGGCGGTGCAGGCACTGGCGACCCAGGGAGACGACTTCGCGATCTGGGGCTCGAACTGGCCGGCAGCGGGCGACGGAAACGACCGGCGACGCGGACCGGTGCCATCCGGCGAGCCGCTCAACCAGACCCTCAACGCGGCAGGAGGTGTCATCCTGCCCTGGATGTCAACGACCGCCGTCCAACTCGCTCTGGACGCATTGGCCGCGGGTGCTAACGTAATCCTCCGTTCGACGCGGGAGTCGTTCCTGAGCGAGCATCCGGGGTTGTCGTCGGTCGCGGGATTCCTGTCGTTCTACCGGACGACGGGTGAGCTGACTGACGCCGTGCGGCGGATGCGATCACAAGGCGAGACCCGCCAAGAGCGGGCGAAGGCCGCCGTTGCGGAGATTCAGGCGAACCATTCGGTGACCAACCGGTTGATCGCCATTGTGCATTCCCTACGTAAGCGGCAGGGCTGAACGGGTCTCGTCTGGTACTCCCTCTCCCTCGCAGGGAGAGGGCTGGGGTGAGGGTAGAAGTGAAGACCATCGTGGAACGACCAATCGTCGGCGTGATCGGCGTGGGGATCATGGGCGAGCCGATGGCTCGAAATCTCCTTCGGGCCGGCTATCGTGTTTGCGTCTATTCCCGTACCCCATCCAAGGCCCGCCAACTGCTCGCCGAGGGTGCGGGTTGGAAGGACTCGCCGGCGGCCCTCGCCCGGGAAGTCGATGTGGTCATCTCCGTGGTGAGCGATTCGCCGGATGTGGAGGCCGTGTATCTCAGACCGAGCGGCGTATGCGAAGGGTTGCGCAAGGGGACTCTGTGCATCGACATGTCCACGATCGCCCCGGAGACGGCGAGGGCGGTCGCCGCGGAGGTGCAGAAGCGCGGCGGACGTTTTCTGGACGCCCCCGTATCGGGCGGAAAAACCGGCGCGGAGGCGGGCAAACTGTGCATCATGGTCGGCGGACGGGCGGAGGATCTGGCCCGCGCTCAGCCGATTTTCGACGTGCTGGGGAAGCTGACCGTTCACTGCGGACCCGAGGGTCACGGGCAACTCACGAAACTATGCAATCAGATTCTCTGCGCCCTGAACCTCTTGGCGGTGAGCGAGGCCATGGTTTTCGCCCGGCGGCTGGGCCTCGATCCGAGCGTCATGTTGAAGGCGGTATCGGCGGGTGCGGCCGGTTCGTGGGCTCTGGAAAACCTCGGTTCGCGGATGATCGCCCGCGACTTCGCCCCGATGTTCATGATTGATCTGCAACAGAAGGACTTGCGGATTGCGTTGGCGACGGCGCGGGAGAACAGAGTGCCGCTGCCCGGCACGGCGTTGGCGTCGCAGCTTCTTGCGGCGAACCAAGCAGTCGGCGAGGGGCGTGAAGGAACTCAGGCAATGGTGAAGACCCTGGAACGCCTCGCCGGATTGTGACAAGCCGTTCTCCCATTCGGCAATTGGAAATTGGAAATTGGCAATAGATCATGCGGCTCGGCTATAACAGCAACGGCTTCGCTCATCATCGACTGGAAGACGCCGTTGCGATTCTCGCGGAGATCGGCTATCAAAGTGTCGCCGTCACACTCGAGCGCGATCTACTGGACCCTCCCGATCGACGCGGCGTCACCGGCGCCGTCGAACGACTCAAGCCGCTTGTCGATCGAAGCGGATTGGCCGTGACCATCGAGACCGGGTCGCGGTTCACCCTTGATCCTTGGCGCAAACATCAGCCCACGCTCATCAGCGGGGCGGAGGAGGGTCGGCGAAAGCGTATCGAATTCCTCAAGGCCGCTGTCGACGTCGCCCGGGACATCGGCGCAGAAAATGTGTGTCTCTGGTCCGGAGCCGCCGACGATCACGCGGACGAAGGTGCGTTGAATGTGCGACTGACTGAAGGACTGCGCGAACTGCTGGACTATGCCGGTGAGAAGGACGTTCGACTGGCGTTTGAGCCGGAACCGGCAATGTTCATCGACACGATGGCGAAGTTTGCACGACTGCACGCCAAATTGTCGCACCCTCTGTTCGGCCTCACACTGGACGTGGGGCACATTCATTGCTTAGGAGATGGATCGGCCGCGCATCATATAAGGCAATGGCGGGATGTCCTTTGGAATGTGCATATCGAGGACATTCGCCGCGGCATTCACGAACACTTGATGTTCGGAGAAGGGGACATGGACTTTGCGCCGATTTTCGAGGCATTGCGTGAAATGGACTATGTCGGCCCAGTCCATGTGGAACTGTCACGTCACAGTTACGACGCCGTGAATGCAGCGCGGATGGCGTTTGAATACTTACGGCCATTTGTTCAGGGATGTGCGCAATGAGCAACGAGCATTTGGTATTTTTATCCATTCCGGCTTTGCGTCCGTCAGATATTGACCCGCAAAACACGCCGACACTTTATTCGTGGGCCAACGCCGGGACGATGGCGGAATTAGCGCCCACGTTCCCTTGCGTGACGTCGTGCGTGCAAGCGTCGATCATGACGGGAACGCCGCCCAGCACACACGGGGTGATTGCGAACGGATTCTACGATCGGAATCGAAGAGAAGCCGAATTCTGGGTGGCGCACAATGACGTGATCGCAGGAGAACAGATTTGGGATTCGATCCGGCGCGAGCGACGCGGTTTCACCTCGGCCGTATGGCATGCGCAGAACATTAAGGGCGCCTCGGCGGACTTTATCGTAACCCCCGCCCCCATTCACGAACCCGACGGCACGACGCAGCTATGGTGCTATTCCAAACCCGACGGCCTGTATCAGCAGTTGCTCGACGCAATAGGTCATTTCCCATTGCAGCACTACTGGGGACCGTTGTCCAATATCGAGTCGACGAGATGGATTCTCGATGCCGCATGTTGGCTAATGGAACAGCGCAGCCCTCACTTGAATTGGATTTACATTCCCCATCTCGATTATGCAAGTCAAAAGTTCGGGCCGAATAGTTCACAGGCCCGGGAGTCGCTTAAGGAATTGGACGCCGCGCTTGGGGGATTCGCGCATCGCGTCGCCGCGGCGGCGATGGGAGAGCGCGGTGCGTATCTTGTCGTCGGCGAATATGCGATGACGGACGTATCGGGAGTCGTCTACCCCAACCGCGTGTTACGCGAGGCCGGTCTACTCGCGGTGCGCGAAGAAGGCGGTCGGGAATATCTTGATCTCAACAACAGCACTGCATTCGCCATGGTGGATCACCAGTTCGCGCATGTCTACGTGCATTCCAATCAGAGCCCCAAGCGCAAGCGACGGGTTTCACGTGTCGTCGATCTGTTCAAGGACGTTGTCGGCATCGCCGGAGTTTACGCAGGCGACGACCGCGATCGCATGGGCCTGGACCATCCCCGCAGCGGCGACGTGGTTCTCGTCTGCGATGACGCCCACTGGCTGGCGTACTATTGGTGGTTCGACGACGCCCTGGCCCCGCCCTTCGCCCGCACCGTCGATATCCACCGTAAACCCGGCTACGACCCGGTGGAATTGTTCCTCGATCCGGCGACGAAGGGCATCTCCCTCAACGCCGCTCTCGTCAAAGGCTCGCACGGCGTCCCCGCGACCCAGGCCAAGCACCGCACGGCGCTCATCTGCTCGATCGGGTCAAAGGCCGTGCAGCCCGGCGGCGTCTATCGCGACACGGATATCAAACGGATCAGCCTGGGGCTGCTCGGCCTCGCGCCAATTGGATAACCCCGCAAGCCCCGTCAAAACCGTCAACCAGGCTGCATGATGCCGATGACGATCCCCTCGGGATCGGTGAACATGGCGAAATGCCCCACGCCGGGGATGGGCGTTTTGGGCACAAGCACCTTGCCGCGATGCCCGGCGACCTTGGCGAGCGTCGTGTCGATATCGGCCACAGTGAAATAGACGTTCAAGCAGGCGTGGGGTGCATCCTTGGGCCGGGCGAAGACCCCGCCGCCGGGATCCTGTCCGGTGTGGACGATGGTGTAGCCGGGCATGGCCGCATCGTCGAACTTCCAATCGAACACGGCCCCATAGAACGCCTTGCACCGGGCCGCGTCGTCGGTCATCAACTCAAAATGACAAAGTGGGTTGGGCATCAAGCGCTCCTCTTCCGGCACCTCATTCGCTTGGACCGAATGATAGGCCTAGCCAATGCGAGCGTCAAAAGTACGGTCAGTCCTCACAAGAAAATGGCTTGTTCGCCCAGCTTATAGGCGTGTCTCGCCATGCACCGCCTTTCGAAACGGTCTCCTGCAACATGACCCCAGGTTCGTGGATGAACTCTCCGCTGAGTTCGAGGGGATGAAGGAGGCACCACAGCGTATCAGGATGCACTTGCGCCGCAGCACGATGCGACCGTACAAGAACAACTTTCGAAATTGAAAAGGGTAGCGGGGGACAACAATACGGTGCAGGATCGCTCAACAGGGCTATCGACAACGGCGATCGTTCGGTGCGCAGAGCCGTGGCCCAAGACGTCATGGTCTCAGCAAGCTCCGTCCGAGAATTGCGGCTCGTGGCATCGATACGAAAGTTCTCGATGTACGCCGCGCCGCCGGCACCGACCCAAGCGATCACGAGCATCGAGGCGGTGACCCGGACCGATGAAGGGGCGCTCCGTTGCGCGAGAAGGCACCCCGCGCCGATGGCGAGCGCCGTGTTGGTGAAGATCCCGAAGCGACCATATTCGGCGGGCTTGCCCGCTCCGATCAAAACAAACTGTAGGAAGAACAAGCCTGCGCTGACGACGAGCGGGATCGCTGTGCTGTTTTTACGCACGACGGCCACAATGAACGCGACCGTGCCCAGGGCAACGATGGGCAGCGTGGCGCCCTCGACGGATAGTCCGACGACGCGGGCAAATCCTTCGCCGATCCGGGCGATCTGATACATGGCCAGCGAATTGCCGAAGTTGCTTCTAAGCACCTCGCGGTTGACGAAGGCGTTGATGAGGATGTAGGGGTTGGTGAGGAGGTATACACCTAGCGCGACGGCTGTTCCAAGGGTCAAGAATCGTAGTGTGGCAGCGGTCGTGAATCGGAGCGCTTCGCGGGGGACTGAAGGGTGGCGCGGGCTGAAGCCCGCGGCTCGGACGGCGACAAGCGGGATCAGCACAAAGATCGGCCAGGAGGAAAGCACCATCCCCACGGCCGCCCCGCAGCAAACGCACATCCACCAGAAGAATTGCCGATTGTCGATTGCCGATTGTCGATTGCCAACATCCGCCCCCGCCGTGTTTCTTTCGATCTTCGACCTTCGATCTTCGACTATCGCGTTTCCCGGCTCCGCGCAGCGCATTGCGAAGTAGACCGCCAGCAGCATTAACACGGCTCCGGGCAGGTGGGGCTTGCCTTCGTGCGACATGCAAACCACCACCGGCATCAAGGTGAACAGAAGCGCGGCGAGGAGTCCGGCGCGATGAGCCTGTTCAGAGCCGCGACCGGGAGGGAGCGGTCCGCTCTCTGCAACGGAACCGACTGTCGTTGCCGTTGACCCCGCGCTAGCGCTTGGGGTTCGGACGATGGCCAGCCGTTTGGCGATCGCGTAGACGACGAGAACGCCGATTAGCCCCCACACGGCCGAGTAGGCCCGCGCGACGATGTAGAACTTTCCAAACTCGTCGGGGTGATCGAGATAGAAAACGACATCGCTGCGCACGTTGATGAGTCCGAGCACCCCGCACAACTTGATGAGCGCCCCGACGGGATAGACGAACAGCCCGCCGTACTGATAGAGCCGCGGGTCGAGTTCGAGCCTGCTCGGCCTCATGCCCGCGAGGGCCATCATGGTAATCATCTCGTCGGGCTGATAGGTATAGAGGCGGTAGCGGAGATAAATCTTGGCCACGTCCTCTTCGGTGGCGGTCAGGGGAATCGGCTCGTCGCCGCGTTTGTTGAGCGGATCGACATCGACGTCGGCCCCGCGCGTGGGATCGAACTTCGCCTCGGCCTTCGCCAGTCGGTAAATCTTCTCCCCCGACCAAACCTCTCCGTCGCCGAACAGATACTTGTCAATCTTGCGACTCGGCAACCCCCAGGTGATGCCGACGATCGATTGTCCGACGAACACTGCCGCAACGGCCGTTATGCTAAACGTCCGGAGGAGACCCGGACGGGTGACGATCATGGAGATGCACCTCGTGGCCGTTTCGGAGGCGTCTCGCGGGGTGCAGCTTGTGGAACGCGCGAAATCGCCGAGTAAGTTTCCATCCACACTCCGGGCATCGCCCCGATTCGTTGCCGGTAAGATTGTAGTCGCACCGGATGCATCGTTCGAAGTCCGGCGGTTGCCGGCGGCCCCCGCCGAATGAGGTTCCGCACCTCAAGCAGCGGCGTCTGAGCTCGAACCCGGCAAAAAACAGATCCCCGGCGAAGAACTGTACGGCAAGGCAAGCGACGTTCAGAACGAGCAGGAGAAGATTGGTGACCGTACGAAGCGCGCGATGTCGGGCACGCAGACTGCAGTGCGGACACCGTATTGTGAAGAAGTCCGGCACGCCGCGTTCTCCGTCGGGGAATCAACGGCAACTCATTTCGCTGCGGGAATCGGTCCGGCGATGGCGAGATGCCTCAGATAGAAACCCTCATCCCGTCTCCCTGCGTTCCGCCTAAGCGGTGGTTACCGGTTAGCCTGCTCTTTCGCCCGCTTGACCTCAACTCGTTGCGGAGCCTGGCGCTCGGGTTGGGCGGTCGTTGCGGCCTCGTCCAGTCTTGCCTGCTCCGCCTCCGCCGCAACACGCTTTCGCAACATGCGGGAGTGGATGAACCACAGCACGCATCCGCCGAGGGCGACGGCCAACAACAGCAATCGCTCGTACTTCTTTACGTCGGCGAGGAAAAGCCGGATCGCCTCGCCGAAGATGTATCCGGCGCTGCCCACCACCACCGCCCAGACCAGCGCCCCCGTCGCGTTGAGAAGCAGAAACCGCGTCGGACTGAAACCCGACGACCCGATGACGAACGGCGTAATGTTCCTCAGCCCGTAGAAGAATCGAAAACTCAAGACGACGTACGCCTGATATCGGTCGAGCGCACGATGAACCCTCACGGCTCGCTTGTCCCAACGGGGGTGGCGGGCGAGGAACGCCCGCCCCTTCCACCGGCCAAGATGGAAAACTAGCGTGTCGCCGCTTAAGGAGCCCAGAAAGGCGAGTAGAATCACCCATCGAAGCTCGAGGTACCCCTGATGCGCCAGGAAGCCCGCCAGGACCAGTATGGTCTCGCCCTCGAGGAAAGTTCCGATGAACAGCGCGTAGTACCCGTAGGTCTGAAGCAGCGCCTCGATGTTCATCATGCCTCTCCGATCGGCTCAACCGGGCCGGGAACCGTTGGTCCGCGCCGAGAAGTGAGTTTCGCCGGGCGCGTCGTCCGACGCAACCGGCTGTCCGAGGTGAAAATCGGGATGATCCCCACACAGGCCGCAAGACGCAGCCAATCGGCCCGTCGTCGCACCGGTTGCGAACCCGGCGCTGCACCGGCGATGCGCGTCGTGTTGGGTCAGGCCGGACGGCGTTTGCGGGGGTCGAGGTTCTTGAGTTCGTCCCGGAGGCGGGCGGCCTCCTCGAATCGCTCTTGCTCGATGGCGGCGCGGAGGGCCTTGCGGGCGACGACGACCGAATCGGCCGGAACCTTGGCCTTCAACTCGTTGGCCAGGGTGCGGAGAATCTTGATCTCCTCGCAGGCCTTGCCCGTGTCGGACTGCCCGGTCCGCTCGAAGTGGGCTTTGATATCCAGGATGCCGCGGTTCACGTGGGCCAAGGCGCTGGCCGCCTGGTTCTCCTCCAACGCATGATAGGCGAGCGCCCGGGCGTGCATCATCACCACGTACGGTCGGAACTCCTCCAGGGCCATCCGATCGTCCGGGTCGATGCCGTACTCGTGACAGAGGTCGAAGATTTCGAGGCTGTGCGTGGTGTCGCGGAGTACGTTGACGAACTCCTCGAGCACGAACAGGGCGATGTAGCGGCGGTAAAAGAGCGACGCTTCGACGCGCAGCGCGTGGCACTCCGGACGGGTCAGCCCGAAGCCCAACGCGGTGCCGTTGCGCTCCTGGTGCTTGGCGAGGCGTTTTTGGTGATAGGCGAGGAGCGACTCGCACCCGTGGGGCTTGGCGCCGTCGGGTCGGCCCTCAGCCTCCATCTGGAGGATGCCCAGCTCGACGCGCATTTGAATCCGGACGGTCTCATCCGTGCCGAGGATCTTGCGGACGGAGATTTTCTCCGGCTCGTAGGGCCAGTCCTGCAGCGTCGCTTGGAGATCAATATAGGACATACCCCGGCCTCCCCAGGCACTATCATGCCCCGTTCGGTTCCCCCAACTCATCCTAGGCCTCTGGGAGTGTACGATTCAACAGCGTGGGGAACGTCGAAACGAGGGGTGACGCCCAATCCGGTGCCACCCGATGGCGGCGACGGACCGGTAACCGATGGATCGCCGATGTTCCCCCGCGGGCGTGATAACCGGACGCCTCCCGATCCGTCGCATTCATGCGGCGGGTCGGCTGCGTTTACGGTGTGCGACGACTTCAGCAGTCGCGGTCTTCCGAGCCGCCCCATTCACGGGGCGGGCACAATCCGCGACCGGTTCGCCCTCCCCAAACCGGGGCCGAAATAGCCGGTGCTTATGCAGTAGGTTCGCTGTGCCGCACCCGTCCGAAGCGGATCTTCGCGGCAATCAAAAACATCAACGAAAGAATCGCCAGGCCCCAGACGCTAAGAGTAGGGATCGAGTTGAGCGTGCATTCGATATCAGCGCACTGGACGAGCTTCATCCATTCACAACTGGCGCAGTCGCACTCAGCGCGCGTCACGCCGTCCGTGCAACCTCCGAACGGGTCGCGATCGCAACAGGCACCCGTGACGGGTTGGCAGACGATATCGCCGCACGTCGCACCTTTGGTCCACGTCTGCTGAACGCCCGCGCACATGCTGCCCGGTACGTCATTGCTGCATCCGCCCGTCAAAAGATCGCAGCAAGCTCCGGTGGGCTCGCGGCACAGAGGATCTCGATCCGCACAGGCGACGCTCTTCAGCCAGTCTTCCTGATCTCCGGCGCAATCTTCGCGGAATACACCATCGATGCACTGACCGTCGGTCCCGTCACAGCATGAGCCGCGATTCCGCTCACAGGCATCGTCCATACCGTTGTCATCGAGATCGCCCAGGCACGCAGAACCCGGTCCCAGGAACGTCCCTCCGACAGCCTCACATTGCGCGCTTGTCGTGAAGCCGCATAACCCGGCCTGCAGGCAGCACGCGTTCCTGCAAGGCTCGACGTTGAGCGTGTAGTTCCCAGACGCACCATTGTATCCCGCCACGCGGATGGAATACGTCGTGCCCTCGGTGACGTCGAGCGTTACCATCGAGCGGAGGCCCGGAGAAAGCGGACACCCGTCGTCGTCGCAGGCGAGCTCGTGGCCGCCGCACGCGTCGTACACCGCCAGCGTCGTATCAAACAAGCTGCCGCAGGTGGTGATGGACACGCGCCCGGTGCAGTCGGCGGTCCAGCAGTTCCAGACATCCAAGGTGTCGTTGTCGCCGCAGGAACTGATATCGGTCCCCGTGGCCGCCTGCGTCCGTCCGTGGTACGGCACACCGGTCAGGACGCGGGCGCAGTCCGTGCATGCGTCGTTGGACGGCGGCGTAATCGGACAAACGAAGCTCGGACAACTGTTCCCCTCGAACCACGCGCCGTTTTGACCCTCGCAATCGGCTTCCGTCAGCGTCGCGAAGCAATTGCCGTTGTCGCAGCACGCACCGCTCGGCGGCGCGATGACGTCGCAGCTCACCCTCATCGTCCCCGTGCCCTGCACGGCCAAGTATCCGCCGATGCGGATCGTGTAGCAGTGCCCCAGGACGGCCGGGACCGTCACATACGACCGAAGACCGCAAAAGGAGTCGTCATTGCACTCCAGCGGGGGGCTGGACACCGGACACTGCCCACAGCCGTCATAGACCGCGAGTTTCGTGTCATAGTTACTGTTGCAAAGGTCGACGGTTAGATTGCCGTCGCAGGTGGCCGCATAACGGTACCAGATGTCCGATCCGATGTCCGAATACGACGAGAACCGGCATGTCGCTGGTTCATCAGGTCCGTCCGTCGTCGCCCCGATCGTGCTGAACTCAGTGTCACCATCTGTCACTTCGATCTGTCCGCGGCAGCCGTCATTCGGCAGGTTGATCGATTTTTGCGTCATCAGCGTGAGCCGCACCCCATTGAACCCGTGCCCCGTGCCGTTCGGCAGCGCGATGGTGACCACGCCATTCCAGGGAACGGTGAAAAAGCTGATGGCATCGAACGGGCCGGCCATCGTCACGCCGTCCGTGAGGAACTCGAGGGTCGCGGTGTCAATGGTGTCCGTTCCCGCCCAGGTCAACGGGTCATCCAGACCGATCGAGAAACAGGCATCCTTCAACGGCACGGCGCCGGACATGAAGCCGCTTGGAAACAAGTCTGTGCCCGGCTGCGATTGAGTAGTAATGACGACCAATCGCCGACCGCTCGGTTGGGCAGTGTCGGACTCGGAGACGATGGGGACGGTGCCGAACAAATCCGTCCGGATCGGCTCCGCCACCGCGTTGAAAGTCACGATGTCGTCCGGTGTCCCGGGAAGAAGGGGGTTATTGATGAAAAAACACGTGGTCGACTGCGGACCGGTGCCGTCGAGATCGGCCCCGACCCGGTGGGACACGCTGTAAGTGGTTCCCTCGGGACTGGCGACGGCGGGCGGCTGCGGTTCGTAAACCTCCCCCGAAACATGCCATAACCCGCAGGTTTCGTCGCATCCGGGCCGCAACGTCCATCCCCCTGGCGGAACGGCGACGGCGTCGGTGGCGATCGCCGCTCGCACTGACATCATCGTGGCGAGCACAACCATGAGAAGCCCGCCGAGCGTACGGCGGACTTGGACTAATCGGAATAATCGGTGGGTGACCATGTTTCTCTCCCCCAGGCCTTCGTCTGCCTCAGCATAGCGATTTCGGTGCCGCGATGCAAGCGGCAAAACTGCGGATTTCGCTGCCAACGGGACGGACGCTGTGGGTTCAGGGTCTGCGTCGTCGCCGACTTGCGGTACGTTTACGGCCGTTGAGCGGCTCGATGCGCGTGATATGGACCGGGTCCACGTAGACGGATCCACCCGATGGGATATCCCCGCGATCAAGGGGTTCCAGCCCAATCTGAACGATGGTGGACGTAACGAACACCATGTCCGGGTGCCTCACCTCGTACGATTCGCCGTCAGAAATGTAAATACGCATACCTTGGAATGGCCGCGTGCGCATGAGAGTTTTGATTTCGTACGCCGTCATGTTCTCCACCGCACCCTAGTTCACCACCCACGTCTCCCCGTCGTCGTAGAGATCCTCCAGTCGTCCGGGGCCCTTCGCCTTGACGGCCTCATGGACCTGACCCATCACCAAGTCTTCGTAGGTCGGCCGCTCCACGCAGCGGAACACGCCCATCGGCTCGGGGAAGTCGGGATAGTGCATTCGGCTCAGCAGGTACGCCAGACTCGGCTCGGCCTGTCGCTCATCGTGGAAAAGCAGATCATCCTCTTTGATGTCGCCGCCGAGCGTCACAATCTCCGGGTCCATGCCGTGCAGACGAATGCCCTTGTTGCGGTCTTTCCCGAAGATGAGCGGCTTGCCGTGCTCGAGGTAGACGGTGGTGTCGTCCTTCGTTTCCTTGCCCGTGGCATACTCGAAGGCCATGTCGTTGAAAATGGTGCAGTTCTGATAGATTTCCACGAACGAAGTGCCCTTGTGCTTGGCCGCCCGCTCCAGAACATATTCGAGATGTTTGGTGTTCACATCGATGGCGCGGGCGACGAATGTCGCCTCGGCCCCGATCGCCACGGACAAGGGATGGAGCGGGTAGTCCACCGACCCCATCGGCGTCGACTTGGTTTTCTTGCCGAACGGCGATGTCGGGGAATACTGCCCCTTGGTAAGGCCGTAGATACGGTTGTTGAACAGCAGAATCTTGATACTCACATTGCGGCGGATGGTGTGCAGTAGATGGTTGCCGCCGATGCTCAGTCCGTCGCCGTCGCCGGTCGCTACCCACACGTCGAGCTCCGGTCGGGTAATCTTAATCCCCGTCGCCACCCCCGGCGCGCGACCGTGAATGGAGTGGAACCCATAGGTATTCATGTAATACGGAAACCGGCTGGAGCAGCCGATGCCGGACACGAAGACGGTGTTCTCGCGCTTCACTCCGAGGGCCGCGAGGACCTTCTTCACCTGCGCGAGAATGGAATAATCCCCGCAACCGGGACACCAACGAATATCCTGGTCGCTGGCATAGTCCTTGGCCGTCAACTGAACAGTCGCCGATGCTGTGCTCATGACTTCCTTCCGTTGTGATGGTTCAACAATTCCTCAATCTTGTCCTCGATCTCTTGGATCATAAACGGCTTGCCCTGCACCTTGTTCAGTCCGATCGCGTCGATGAGGTAGGCCGCGCGGATGTGGGCCAGCAACTGTCCCAAGTTCATTTCCGGAATCAAAACGCTTCGAAAGCGACCCAATACGTCCCCGGTGTTCTTGGGCATCGGGTCGAGATAACGCAAATGAGCACTGGAAACGCTCATGCCCTTGGCGCGACAATGCTCGACGGCCGTGGTGATTGGACCGTACGTGCTTCCCCAACCGAGAACCAGCAAGTCCCCGGACGGCTCTCCGAGCACCTCGAGCGGCGGGATGGTCTCCGCAATGTTGTCGATCTTCTTCCGCCGCGTGCAGATCATGTGGTGGTGGTTTTTGGGGTCATAGCACACCTCGCCGGTGACGTCGCGCTTCTCCAATCCGCCGATGCGGTGTTCCAGCCCGACCGTTCCCGGAAGGGCCCACTCCCGCACCAGCCGCTCATTTCGCTTGTACGGCCAAAAGCCGTGCCCATTGCCGCTCTCGGCGGTGGGATGTTTGATGACGAACTTCGGCAGCTTCGCCGGGTCGGGAAGCATCCACGGCTCGGCCCCGTTGGCCAGATATCCGTCGCTCAGAACGATCACCGGGGTCATAAACTCGGTAGCGATGCGGAAGGCCTCCAGCACGATAGCGAAGCAGTCGCCCGGCGTGGCCGCGGCCAGAACACACAGCGGGGCCTCACCGTTTCGTCCCCAGACCGCCTGGTGCAAATCCGCCTGCTCGGTCTTGGTCGGCAACCCTGTGCTGGGTCCGCCGCGTTGCACGTCGACGATGACCATCGGCAACTCCGCCATCACCGCCAAGCCGATTCCCTCTTGCTTGAGAGCCAGGCCCGGCCCGCTCGTGCCCGTAACGGCGAAGGCGCCCGCAAACGCGGCTCCCACAACCGACGTCATCGCTGCGATCTCATCCTCCGCCTGAAACGTACGAACGTCGAAGTTCTTGTACTTGGCCAGTTCGTGAAGAATCTCGCTCGCCGGGGTGATGGGATAGCTCCCGTAAAACAGCGGCTTCTTCGCAAGCTGCGCGGCGGTAACCAGCCCCAGGGCCACGGCTTCGTTGCCCGTGACCTTGCGATACCGCCCCGGAGCGATCTTCGCCGGCCCAACCACGTACCGCGCCGGGAACATCTCCGCCGTCTCACCGAAGTAGTAACCCGCGTGAAGGGCCCGCAGGTTGGCGTCGGCCACCGCGGGCTTGCCGCCGAACTTGTCCTTGATCCAACGCTCGGTCGCCTCCATCGAGCGTCCGAAGAGCCAGTAGGCCAGCCCCAGCGCATAGAAGTTCTTGCAGCGCCCGGCCGCCCGGCCCGCCAGGCCCGCTTCGGCGCAGGCTTCGCCGTTCAGTTTGTCGATCGGGATGCGAAAGAGCTGATAGCGGGTCAGGCTGCGGTCATCGAGCGGGTTCTCCGTGTAACCCGCTTTCGCCAGGTTGTTCTTGTTAAAGGCGTCATCATTGACCACGAGAATGCCGCCGGGTTCGAGGTCGGCGATGTTGGCCTTCAACGCCGCGGGGTTCATGGCGATCAGGGCGTTGACGCGATCACCCGCCGTCCGCAGCTTGTGGGCCCCGAAGTTCAGTTGGTAACCGCTCACCCCCGCCAGCGTCCCCGCTGGAGCGCGGATCTCCGCGGGGTAGTCGGGGAACGTGCTCACATCGTTCCCGAACATGGCCGAGGTGTTGGTCATCTGCATGCCGACGAGCTGCATCCCGTCGCCGGAGTCGCCCGCGAAACGCACGGTGATCTCCTCACGCTCGATGACCTGGAGCGGTTTCTTACGAGTGTCTGCCGGTTCGGTCGAAACGACCATGGCTTTTCGTGTGCTCCTTAACTAAGAGCGTCTAACAGAACCCCAAGCGCAAGCGCGGGGCCAAGCCCCGAGAGCCGAAGAACCCAAGACCGGTCGCTCGCGCTCCCGGTTCTGTTAGAGGCCCTAACCCTGTTGCGGCGGAATCGGCTGGGACCGTCCTCCGCCGGCCCGTCTGGGGGCAATCCATGCGTCAGCGGGTCACGACCGCTGAATCGCCGGTGCGTCGAAAATCGACGTACGAATACATAAGTCTATGCAAACTGGAGTCCGAAAACAACATCGCCGCGCCGCTTTGGCGACGCCAGGTGGGTGGCACGGTCAAGCGGATTCCTGCGGTGCATAGCCCGAGCCGCCCCATTCATGGAACAGGCCTGTGTCGTCCAAACCCGGAACTCCCTCCGGCACGCCGGGATCGACCATGCACCCTTCACTCGCCATATGTTGCGTAGCACGCGGCGTGCCTCATAACCGCGGAAGTCCGAGATTCTCGCTCCGCGGTAGGTTCAATTCCACAAAAGACTGCGATACAATCGCCCCAGGCGGTTGGCAGCGTCGGCTCGCCCCGTTCCGTGAAGGCCCAGAAAGGATACCCATGCTCAAACGTTGCGACAGCGTTTTGGAAGCGATCGGTGGAACTCCCCTGGTAAGAGTTCATCGGATCGCGGCCGGTCTTTCCGCAGCCGTCTATGCCAAGATCGAGTTCGTCAACCCCGGCGGCAGCGTGAAGGACCGGATCGCGCTGGCTATGGTCGAGGCCGCCGAACGCGAAGGGCTGCTTAAACCCGGCGGAACGATCATCGAAGCCACGTCCGGGAACACCGGCGTGGGACTCGCCATGGTCGCCGCGGTCAAGGGCTACCGCTCCATCTTCATCACGCCCGACAAGATGAGCGTGGAGAAGATTCGCCTCCTGAAGGCCTACGGCGCCGAGGTCGTCATCACCCCAGCCAACGCGGAGAGCAACAGCCCGGACAGCTACGGCGGCGTCGCCGCTCGATTGATGAACGAAATCCCCAACGCCTGGCGGCCCGACCAGTTCACCAACCTTAACAATCCCGACTACCACTACCGCTCCACGGGACCGGAGATTTGGGAGCAGACCGACGGCCGGATCACCGTCTTCGTCGCCGGTATCGGCACGGGCGGCACGGTCTCCGGCGTCGGGAAGTTCCTCAAGGAGAAGAACCCGAAGATTCGCGTGGTGGCCTCCGACCCCGAGGGATCGATCCTTTCCGGCGATTCGCCCAAGCCCTGGGCCGTCGAGGGCATCGGCGAGGATTACGTCCCCAAGACCTTCAACTCGCAGGTCGTCGATGAGTGGATCCGCGTGAGCGATGTCGAGTCCTTCTCCGTCGCCCGTGCGATGTCCCGACAGGAAGGCTTACTCGTCGGCGGATCGTGCGGCACGGCCATGGCCGCCGGACTGCGCTACGCCCAACGCTGCGGGCCGAACGACCTGATCGTCGTCCTCTGCCCCGACACGGGCCGCAACTACCTCTCCAAGCTCTACTCCGACGAGTGGATGGTGGAGAAAGGCTTCATGAAGGCCGCCGGCAAGCCTCACACCGTCGGCGAACTGCTTTCGCGGCGGGGCAATGTTCCCCTGATCGCGGTGGGACCGGACGATCGGGCCGAGCAGGCCATCGTCCTCCTGCGGCGGCACGGGATTTCGCAAATGCCCGTCGTCGAGGACGGCAAGGTCATCGGCGGCATCCGCGAATTGACCCTCGCACGGCTATTGCACTCCCGCGTCGATCCGCGACAGGTTCCGGTTCGGGAGATCATGGCCAGGCCCATGCCCACGGTCGATGAGCACGTCGACCTGGACGAAATCTACCGCCTCCTTTCCTCAGGCCACAGCGGCGTCGTCGTCGTCCGCGGCGGTGAACTGATCGGCGTCGTCACCCGCATCGACCTGGTCAATTTCTGGGATGATCCGTTCAATCAGGACTTCGACGAAGCGACGCCGTCGGAGACCGCGGTCGCAAGGAAATGATCCGAACCGCGACAGGCATAGAGCGGTCAATCCGAGCCGCGAGCGCAAGCGAGCAGACAATTGCCCAGGCACCAAGGCACGGAGGCACGAAGGCACCCGGGCGCGCCGGGACCGCCATGCCCTCCCGGGACAGGCTTTCAATGTTTAGCCAGCTCTCGGGCGATGACGATGCGCTGGATTTCGCTGGTGCCCTCGTAGATGGAGGTGATCCGCGCGTCGCGGTAGAGTTGTTCGACGCGACAATCGCGGACGTACCCCGCGCCGCCGTGGACCTGGACGGCCCGGTAGGCGATGCGGTTGGCGGCCTCGGAGGCGTAGAGCTTGGCCATCGAGCTGGCACTGCGATTCGTCTCCCCCGCGTCCACCGCACAGGCCGCCCGCCAGACCAACGCCTTGGCCGCTTCCAATTCGACGGCGCTGTCCGCGATCTTCTCCGCGACGGCCTGGAAGGATCCGATGGGCCGACCGAACTGCTCCCGCTGCCGGGCGTACGCGACCATCTCGCTCAGACAGGCCTCGCCGATGCCCGTGGATTGGGCCGCGATGCCGATCCGCCCTTGGTTGAGGCTGGCGAGGCAGACCTCCAACCCCTTGCCGCGTTGACCGACGAGATGGTCCGCGGGAACGAAAACATCCGTGAAGTGAATGACTGCGGTCTCACTGCCGCGAATCCCCATTTTCCCTTGGATTTTGGTTCGCTCGATCCCCGGCCGGCGAGCGTCGATCATCAGTGCGCAGTAGTTTTCAGGCTCGGGGAGGCCCTTGAGACGCACGACGGTGAACAGCCAGCCGGCGCTGAGACCGTTGGTGACCCACATCTTTTCCCCATTGACTCGGAAGCCGCCCTCGACCTCCTCGGCCGCTGTCCTCACGCCCGCGGCGTCGCTGCCCGCGCCCGCCTCGGAGACGGCGAAGGCCGCGAAGCTCGACGGCTCGCCCCATGCCGACAGCCATGTGCTTCGCAGCGGCTCGCGCACGAACCGATTGACGATCCCGCCCACCAGGCTGTGAACGGCGATGGTGACTCCCACCGACGGCGACCAGACGGACACTTCATGAAGGATGGCGGCGTAAGTCCGATACGCACAGCCGACGCCGCCTAGTTGCTCCGGTACGAGCAGGTTGAGGAATCCGATCTCGGAAAGTTTGGGCAGGACGGCGGCGACGGATGACTCGTCCACGTCGCACGCCCGGTCCAGCGGCAGAAGCTCGGTGCGGGCGAACTCCCGCGCCGTGTGAAGGATCAGGGATTGATCTTCGCCGAAGACGAAGTCAACTGGGGCGAGCGGCATCTGGGCCCGTTGCTCCCACGGTAGCGCTCGCCGATTCGACCGCTCCGCAACACGGGCAGAGCCGCACAGTTCCTATCATCAGTCGCTGAACGAGCATCGCGAGTATAGGGAGTCCGCCGCTCCGATACAACGCCGACCTTGGGGTCGGACGGATTTGGAGATGAAAACAGCGCGACCGACATGCCCGTTGGGACACGTCGGTCGCGTGCGGCGGCGCCCCCGCCAGGGCCGCCTTCTCTCAGCTTTCCCCCCAGTGCTTTGGGGTCGCCCCTTCGCGCCGTTCCCAGTCTCTCCCCGGCGTACGCCGGAGGCTGTCACGACAGGCTTTTGCGTTTGGCCGGGCCGCGTCATGCGCGCGTGCCCGTGCTCATCCCTCCCCAATAAGCACGTCCCGTGCCACGAGTTACCGTTACGCCTGCGCCGCAGCCGGACGTGATTTTGCGACGGTAGCGGGGGTTTTTGCGGCGACGGAATACCGATGGCGTTGCGGAGGTGGGTGGGAGGGGCCGGCGACTCCCCACCCACTGTGGGTAACCGCCCCCAGCCTGGACGGCGGCGATGACTCGGCGCTGTCACTCGGAGAACCGTGGTCACCCTTAGATGCGGTTTGGGTTCATCTACCTGTATAACGCGACGGGGGATCACTCGGCGAAGGGCATTGGAGCGATCACGCACAGAAAACCGGTGACTGCCCCTCCCGGGCCACTCGCGGGCCTGCTCTGTGGAGCTTATGCGTTCTGCCGCATAGCCAGCTTGAGAACCTCGAATTGCTCGTTCGTCAGTACTATCCGTCCCGCCTCTGCGATTAAGAACAGGATTCGTTCGTGACACATTAGCCCCAGCAGCAGGGCTGTGTTGGGGTCTTCTAGAAAGTTGGGTTGCTGAGGCTCAGTTCCAAACGGATCGCCGTGAGCCCACGCGCTGGCGTGGGCGTAAATCAACCGATACTCGCCGCCGCGACCCAGTGATTCTGCCAGCTCCCGGATTGACATTTTGTACCAGTTCTCGGCAAGCCGCTCCTTGCCCCCCTTCGTCTGAACCATGAACATGGGCTTGACCCGCTCGAACTCAACTCGGTTCTGTTGTTCGCCCGCAGCCCGCTTCGGGGATTCAGCCAACCGCTTGCTGACGAACCCCACGGGGTTTTCAGCCAACGTCTTTGCTTGTTTGTGGCGAGTAACCCAGTAGAACTCCGCGTATTCTTTCGCTCGTTTCTCCGGCGCCAGCATGAGAAACTCGAACTGCCAGACCAGCTCAAACATGGTTCGAATCAGGGCGGGTGCGCCGTACCGCGTACCTTCTTTGAGAAGCGAGCGCAGGCTTGCCAAGACTTGCCCGGTTCTTCCCAGGAAGCGCCGCGCAACGTCCTTCGCGTTTCGTTGGAGTTCCGGGTCGGAAGCCGTCTTTCCCGAAAGCGTCACCTCCGGCCAACGCCGCAAAACGTGTTCTTCGGTTTCAACAACGAACTCCCAGATTCGACGTTCCTTGCGATCCAGCCACGGCTGTAAGAACTGCGTTTCCTGGAATGTCGCATCGAAATGAAGTTGCAACACGTCAAACACCCCGAGGCGACCCAAAAGGTTGGGAACCGTTTCCGAAGTCATGATCGCGAATGGGACGGAGAGCGTCAGGGAGGGGTCGAAGCGAGCTGTGATTTCATGAACGAAGGCTTGAGTCACGCCTCCACCAACACTCTTGAGGTCGACGGGGCGTCCAGCTTCGAGCGTGAGACCCAACAGGGTAGCTGAGGATCGGCGCAGTGTTGATATCACGGCCCCGGAGTCGATTTGGAGCGCGACGGACTGGAACCTGCCATCGCACCGTTGTAGGTCAGCTTTGGCGAAGGGGACCAGGACGGTTCCGAAGTGCTTGGTCGGACGCTCCTGCCACTTATAAACCGGCATAGATCACATCGGCATCGGAGTCGAGCGCTTCAAGGATGAAATCTGTGTCGCCGGCCTTTTGACGCGCTTGTTCAGCAGCTTCCGGGGCGGTGTCGCCGACGCCGATGACCTCGCCGTTGTGCACGGCGATCCACTTGCCCGCGAAGCGACGGAAGAGCTCCGCCCCGTGATCGGTCAACCATGCAAAGTCCACATCGTGCATTTCAACCCTCGCCGATATTATACACGGAGGTGCTGGAGTGGGCAAGGGGGAACCTGCACCATTAGCTCCCGCCTCTTGGCTCGGATACGGTGTGCCCCTTCTCTTGAGCCGTGCGCGTTGTCGATCATCGCAGACCACCCACTGTTGTTCCCACAGTGGCACCGTGCGAACTACAACCCGAGAAGGATGCGCACGCGGTCATCGACGGCGGCCTGGGTCGCCGTGGGAATCGCTCCCAGACGCCGAGTGAGCCGTTCCTTGGCCACGCTGCGGACGTCCTCGCACTTGATGTAGCTCGTTGACTTCAACCCGCCTTCCGGCGGTCTCATCTCGACGTGGAAGGGGATATGTTTCGCCTTGGTCGTGATCGGCAAGACCACAACCAGCCCGGCCGGGCCGTGGTTGAATGGATCGACGGAAACAACCAGGCCCGGCCGCTTGCCCGCCTGCTCATGTCCGCGTGTGTGGTTCAGATCGACCAGCCAGACCTCGCCGCGCGAAGGATCAGGCACGGTCAGTCGCCCTCCAACCCGTCGCTCAGCGCCGCGTCCCACGCCGCACGCTCGTCGAGCTCGGCCTTCCACTTTGTCGGGTCGCGGCGCAGCGCGGCGTAGGCCTCGTTCGCCTCCGCGAGGAAGCATTCCCGGCGATACGCCTCAACCGCGTCCTCCAACACGGCCTGCATGGTTCGACCGGAGCGCGCCGCAAGATCGCGGAGAATGGCTTGACTCGTCAGACTTACGCGAACGGCGGCACTCGACAAGGGCAGTTCTCCATCCTGTACACAATTTAGTATACAAGCCGGTCTACGTGCTGTCAACCCGGAGTCTGCCGACCTCCGCCCGGCTCACGCACGTGGCGATGGCCAGATCCCCGGTCACGTTGAGCACCGTCCGGCACATATCCAGGATGCGGTCCACGCCGAGGATGATCCCGATCCCTTCGCCGGGGACGCCGACGGATTGCATGACAATGACGATCAGCGGCAGCGATCCGCCCGGAACCCCGGCCGTCCCCACGCCCGCGAGCACGGACATCAACACGACGGTGACTTGTTGTGGCACGGTGAGATGCACGCCGAAGACCTGAGCGAGGAAGAGAACGACCACGCCCTCGTACAGGGCCGTTCCGTTCTGATTGCCCGTAGCGCCGACCGTGAGCACAAAATGCGCCACCTCCCGCGGCAGTCGTAGCGTCTCTTTCGCCACGCGCAGGGCCGTGGGCAACGTGGCATTCGACGACGAAGTGCCGAAGGCTGTCACCATGGCCTCCGAAATCTTGCGGAAAAACTCCATCGGCCCCATGCCGCCGAACAATCGGATGGTCAACGAATACACTACGGCCATGTGCAACGTGAAACCCAGCAGCGCCGTCAGCACAAACCAGATCAGCGTCTTAAGAATGTCCACGCCCAACCGCGATGTCACCGCGAAGACCAGGCAGGCTACCGCATACGGGGCGATGCGCATGGCGAACCCGATGATGACCATGCACACGTCGAACACGCCCTCCAAGAGCGCCACCAACGTCCGCGTGCGGTCCTCGGGAACGAGGGTAATGCCGATGCCGAAAACGAGGGCAAAGAACATCACCGCCAGCATCCCGTTGCCCTTGGAGCTGCCGTCCAACGCTCCCACCATCTCCTGCAACGGGTTCTCGGGAATGATGTCGATGAGCGTGTCCTTGAAGGACTTCGCCTGCTTGGCCTTTTGAACCAGCGCCGCCGCTCCCCCCGCGTATTGAGCACGCAACGCGTCTCGTTGCTCCGGCTTCAGCCCCCCGCCGGGTTTCATCGTGTTGACCAAAATCACTCCGATCGCCACGGCCGTCAGCGACAGCACGACGGTGAAGATTAACGTCCGACCGCCGACCCGCCCCAACCGTCGAATGTCCCCCAGCCCAACTACGCCCAGGGCCAGCGCCGCGAAGACCAGCGGCACGACGACCATAAACATCAACCGCAGGAATACCTTCCCCACCGGGTCGGCGATGTTCGTCGCCACCCAATCGAGCCGGTCGTCGATCCCGTTGGCGTTGACATCGAGGGTATCCTTCACCTCGGGTACAACAGGTCTGGTGTAGCTCGCGTTCGCAACGAGCCCCACCCCCGCCCCCAGCACCAAGCCGAGCAGAATCTTCAGATGAAGCGGCCGACGTTTGCGCCGCGGAGGACTGTCAGGGTTGGTTGCCGTCGGATTTTCGGGCATAGGCGCTTTCCCGTCGCCGGTTCGCGCTACGGGACGTTCAAGAGTTCGGGGTTCAAGGGTTCAAGAGTCCAAGGGTTCAAGAGTCCAAGAGAGCCCGCTCCGGCTGCGGCGATCTTCTACCCGACGCTTGGCGCTCACACCAGGGCCACAGTTAGCGGACTGTCTCGCGGCCGGTGCAAAGCGGTGGGCTGTCCGGTACGATACTCTCCGGTTCGGTCGAAGGAAGGACTATGGATTCCCAACCCGCGTCGCCGGTCCAAGCTGGACCTCCCTCCGCCGGCAAGACCCCCAAACCGTCGATACCACCCGACGCGCCGACGCCCTCCGCCGCCGCCCCCGGCCCGCACGCCGCGCGGGAACCCGATTCCGGCATGGATGCCGCCGTATCCAGCTCGGCGGCGTTTACGCAGGGGTCCTCCCCATCGGAGGAACACGCGACGCTGCAGGAAAAAGTCAAAACGATCCTCATCGGCAAGCCGCGCGATCTATCCGACCGGTCCGTCTTTACACACATTTCTCTGGTGGCGTTTCTGGCGTGGGTCGGACTAGGCGCGGACGGATTGTCGTCCTCGTGCTATGGGCCGCCGGAATCCTTCGCCGCCCTCGGCGAGCACACCTACCTCGCCATCTTCCTCGCCCTCGCGACCATGATCACCGTCTTTGTGATTTCGTCCTGCTACAGCCACATCATCGAAATCTTCCCCAGCGGCGGCGGCGGATATCTGGTCGCCTCGAAACTCCTCGGGCCGCACATCGGACTCATCGCGGGGTGTGCTCTATTGGTGGACTACGTACTGACCATCACCGTGTCGGTCGCCGCCGCAGGCGACGCCTTGTTCGGTTTGTTCCCCGCACGCGGCCTGGCGTGGAAGGTCCCCGCCGAGATCGCCGCGATCGCCCTATTGACCCTGCTGAATCTTCGCGGGGTCAAGGAGTCCATTAAGGTACTCTTGCCCATCTTTCTGGTCTTCCTTGCCACCCACGTAGTGCTGATCCTTGGCGCGATCGGCTTGAACCTCTCCGGCGTATCGCAAGTCGCCAGCGAGGTGGTCAGCGGAGTGCAGCAAGGACTGAGCAACCCCAACATAGGGCTGATGGGCTTGCTCGCCATGTTCCTCTACGCCTACTCCCTCGGTGCGGGAACCTACACCGGCATCGAGGCCGTCTCCAACAGCATGGCCGACATGCGTGAACCGCGCGTCGCCACCGGTCAACGCACGATGTTCTACATGGCCGTGTCTCTCGCTGTCACCGCCGGCGGACTCCTCGTCGGCTACTTGCTTCTCCACATTCAGCACTCCCCCCTCAAGACCATGAACCATCTTCTCACCGAGGCGTTCGTGGCCGAACTGGGGCTGGCGGGGAGTTGGACGGGAACGGGATTCGTACTGGCCACGATGGCGGCGGAGGGCGCGCTTCTCGTCGTCGGCGCTCAGGCGGGCTTCATCGGCGGACCGCGCTTGCTGGCCAATATGGGCTTGGACTCGTGGATGCCGCATCCCTTCGCCAACCTCTCCGAGCGACTGTCGACGCACAACGGCGTCATGCTGCTGGGTCTTTGCGCCGTAGCCGCCCTGCTCTACACCAACGGTCACGTGTCGGCCCTGGTCATCATGTACTCGATTAACGTCTTCCTCACCTTCTCCCTCTCGATGATCGGGATGTGCAAGTACTGGTCGCGCATCCGCTCACGCCACCCCCTGCGACATCGCCGTCTCGCCCTGTTCGTTCTCGGGGCCGTGATGTGCGTCTCGATCCTAGTGGTCACTGTGTATGAAAAGTTCTATCAAGGCGGGTGGCGCACGCTTGCGGTGACGGGCGTCGTCGTGGCGTTGGGTTTGATTATCCAACGCTACTACCGGCAGGTCTCGTCTCGACTGCGGCAATTGAACGAGGTCATCGCCAGGCTGCCGTCGAGCGGCGAGCCAGCCACGACCGAGCCGGACCCGACCGAACCCGCAGCCGCGGTCCTCGTCGGCGGCTTCGGCGGACTCGGCGTCCACACGCTCCTCAATGCCTACCGCTTCGCCCCCGGATACTTCAAGAACGTCATCTTCGTATCCGTCGGCGTGGTGGATTCCGGGAGTTTTAAGGGCGTCGAAACACTGGATGACTTGCGCAAACACACCGCGGAATCCCTGGCCAAGTATGTGGACCTGGTTCGCGGATGGGGGGTGCCGGCCACGTCTTTCATGGCCATCGGCACCGACGCGGTCGAGGAGTTGGAAAAGCTCTGCGTACAGGTCCTCAAGCGGTACCCCAAGGCTATCTTCTTCACCGGCCAACTCGTCTTCCAAAAGGACATTTGGTACCAGCGGCTCCTGCACAACCAGACGGCCTTCGCCCTCATGCGCCGCCTGCAATGGGACCGCGTCCCCATGGTCATCCTCCCCACGCGACTGGAACAGCCCTCACGATCCTCGATCCATTGAACTCGTTGCCTCGGCTCGCGCCGTCCATCAAAGCTGCGACCGCAAGGGAGCGGGCGCAGCACCACCCCTCATGGGCGGTGCCGTCTCCGATACACTTTCAGGCGCACTAGCCCCCCGATTCATCGGGGGGTTAATGGGCGACACGCCAACCACGGTCCCGCCTCGAACGCCGGAACGCTGTTCCGGCGTTCGAGGCGGGATCTTTCCTTGAACGAAACTGCGGGCTTCCCAGCGTTAAAACGCTGGGCTATTCTCAACCGTCCCGATGGGACGGTGCTTGTCTCACAGCGGGGACCAAGCGCTGCGGGAGACTTCACCCCACACCCAGGCCCACACCCCCTGAGGGGAGAGGGGTGTGGAGACCCAAAGCAC
>Ga0315274_10002744_pt1 | contig 26309 bp, 22 predicted proteins | sample YL17G02_20_MG_FD_203700 | JGI IMG/M metagenome (GOLD analysis project Ga0315274, IMG submission 203700) | Sediment microbial communities from Yellowstone Lake, YNP, Wyoming, USA - YL17G02_20 | ecosystem: Environmental > Aquatic > Freshwater > Lake > Sediment | place: USA: Wyoming | collected...
CCGCTTCCGCGCCAGCCGGTCGTGCACTTCGCTGGTCCGTCCGCCTGTCATGCGGCTTCCCTTCCGCCATTCACACAACAGCGAGGCCTGGGGCACCCCAGGGCTGTCAAGTGCTACTGAACCTGGAGGGGCGCAAGCCAGACAGGGCCAGGCGTGACCGTGCGTCCCGCCAGCACCTCGCGCACCATCGCCTGCATGCGGGCCTCCGCGTCGTCGTTGCGGTCTATCAGCCGTTGCCAGATCGAGCGGGCCCGCGGGTAGAAGGTCAGCTCCACCGCGGCGTCGGGCTTCAGGCCGGCCAGCTCGCGGGCCGCGGCCAGCGCCTCGTCGAACCCACCCAGCGTGTCCACCAACCCCCTCTCCTTGGCCTGCTCGCCGGTGAAAACTCGTCCTCGCCCGATTGCATCCACCTTTTCACGCGGCATGTTTCGTGAACCCGACACGCGCTCCAGAAACGCGCCGTAGATGCGGTCGAGGAAGTTCTGCATCACGACCTTCTGTTCGGGGGTCCAGCGCTCCAGATCACCGTAGATCGCGGCGTTGGGCGCCAGGTCCACCCTCCCCCAGGTGATCCCCAGCTTATCTTCCCAGAAACGGGACATCGCCAGATGCCCGACGAAGACGCCGATGGAAGCGGTGATTGTGCCGGGGTTGGCGACAATGCGCTTGGCGCCACAGGTAATCCAGTACCCGCCCGAGGCCGCCACGTCACCCATCGAGACCACCACCGGGACCTTCTTCGCGGTCCGCACCATTTCGGCGCGGATGATCTCGGAGGCCACGGCAGAACCCCCGGGAGAGTTGATCCGGAAGATCACCGCCTTGGCGTCTGAGTCCCTCACCTGCCGGAAGGCGCGCGCGATGGTCTCGGAGCCCATGACGTCGCCGCCGAAGAGCGGCACCGGCGAGTAGCCGCTCTCGCCCCGCAGGATCGCACCCTCGGCGACCACGACCGCGATCTCGGTGCCGCTGCGGTCGGGCCTGCCCGCCTTGAGGTACTTACGCAGCGGGACTTCGTCCAGTTTCCTGCCACCTTGCGTGCCGCACTCGTCGACAAACGTCTCCCAATCGGCGAGCTCATCCACGAGCCTGTTCTTGAGCGCGTCAGGGCCAACGTACGGGCCGCCCTGGACGAGCCTCTCCACCTGCTTCGGGTCCATCCCGCGTCCTCTGGCGATCCCGTTGATCACCTGCCGCGTGATGGAGTCAAGCACCCACTGCATCATCTCCTTGTGGGCCGGCGTGAAGTCCTTTTGTGTGTACATGAATCGGGCCGTTTTGTAGTCGCCGATGCCGGGGAAGTCTGGCTCGATCTCGAGCTTGTCCAGCGTCCCACGGATGAACGGACTACGCGCGGCCACACCGATCAGGTTGACGTCGCCGAGCGGGTTGAGGATCACCCTCTTGCACGCGCTTGCGAGTAGGTACTGCCTGTTGCCGGGGGCGAATTCGCCGGCGGTGTCCATGTAGGCGTACGTGGCTTTCCCGGCCTTGCCGACCTTCTCCAGGAGGCCGCGGATCTCCTCGGCCGTTGCGAACCCCGTGGCAAAATCGCCGACCTTCACCCGAACCGCCCGCACACGGGGGTCGGAGGCAGCCTGGACCAGGCCGTCACGAAAGTCCTGTCTGGACAGGGGAGTCGGGCCGAACAAATCCCCAAACGGCGTGTCGGCCGTGATCTCGGGGATCGGTCCCGAGATATCGACCGTCAGCAGTGTGTTCCCCGGAACATGCCTCGTGGCGCACCGTGTCCCGAGAATGATCGCCATCAGGCCCAAACCCAGGACGACAACAACTAACCCTACTGCCAGCCACGCCTTCGATCGCGATGTCATAGCATCCTCCCTGAGTACCCGCCAGCCAATGATACGCGGCAGAAGGGGTGGGGTTCGAAGGCCTCGGGCGCCAGGCCCCTAGAGACCGGCAAGTCCGACGAACCGAAGACTCAGGCTTCAGGATGAGGAAAGGGCCGGCGCTTTGCACCGGCCCCACACGAACCTCTACTCCGAACGCCTGCGCGCGTTTGGCTACTTCTTCGCCTCGCGCTTGGCGACGATCTTGTCGATCTCGTCCATCGCCCAATTCATCTGCGCCTCGAGGGCCTTGTAGGGCGCCGGGGTGGCCAGGTCCACGCCCGCCTCCTTGAGCAGCTCGTACGGGTAGCGCGAGCCCCCCGCTTTCAGGAGGCCCAGGTAGCGATCCCGCGCGCCCGGCTTTCCGTCGAGAACCTCGCGTGCGAGCTGCGTCGAGGCCGCCAGCGAGGTGGCGTACTGGTAGACGTAGAAGTTGAGGTAGAAGTGCGGGATGTAGGCCCACTCCACGGTGTACTCATCCGGGATGCGGACCACGCCCTTGTCGCTGCCGTGGTAGCGCCGCAGCAACTCGCCGTACATCTTGGTGAGCTTGGCACCGGTGAGCGCCTCGCCGTTCTGCACGGCCTCGTGGATCGCGAGCTCGAACTCCGCGAACATCGTCTGGCGGAAGAACGTCCCGCGCAGGTCCTCGAGGTAGTTGCCGAGCAGGAACAGGCGCTCGTCGTCGCTCCCCGCCCTATCGAGCATGCGCCGGAGCAGCAGCGCCTCGTTGAAGGTTGACGCCACCTCCGCGACGAACGTCGAGTAGTCGGCCGTGGGGTACGGCTGGGCCTTGTTGGCCAGGTACGAGTGCATGGCGTGTCCCCACTCGTGCGCCACGGTGGAGACGCTCTCGTAGTCGTCGTTGTAGTTCATCAGCACGTAGGGGTGCACGTCGTAGGCGGAGCCGTTGGAGTACGCGCCGGACTGCTTCGCGGTCCGCGGGTAGACGTCCATCCAGCGTGAGTCGAACCCCTTCTTCACGGCCTCGACGTACTCGGACCCGAGCGGCGCAAGGGTCTCCAGCACGAGGCCCTCGCCCTTCTCGATGGGAAAGGCGAGGTCGACGTGCTTGACCAGCGGCGGGTAGACGTCGTGGTACGCGAGGTCGGGGATGCCCAGCAGCTTGGCGCGCAGACGGAAGGCCCGGTGCAGCGTCGGCAACGCGTTGTTCGTCTCGGCGATCAGCGTGCGGTAGACCGCCTCCGGGACGTTGCTCCCGTCCAGGGCCGCCGCCAGGCACGAGGGGTACTTGCGGGCCTGCGCGTTGAAGAAGTCGCTCTTGACCTGCGAGTCCAGGGTCACACCGAATGTGCGCTCGAACTCCTTGTACGCCTTCCAGAACTCGCGAAACACCAGGATTCGGTCCGCCCTGTCCGGGAGGGCGCGGTACTTCGTGTAGGCGGACTGGTCGAGCCGGACCTTGGTCCCGTCGGAAAGCGTCACCTCGGGGAACGGCATGTCCGCGTGCGAGAAGATGCTGTAGATGGTGGCCGGCGCGGGCGTGACGAGCCCGGCCTGGGCCAGCAGCTTCTCCTCCCCCTGGGAAAGGGTGTGCGCCCGTGTCCGCTCGATGTCTTCCAGGAAGAAGCGGTACGGTGCCAACCCCATCTCCTCCTTCAAGAACCGGGAGACGGTTCCCGCGGGCAGTGCCAGCACCTCGGGGGCGATCCACGAGGAGCGCGATGCGAAGTCGGCGGCCAGCTGCATGACCTCCTGCCGTGCTCCGAGCGCCTCGGGCACACGGGTGTCCTCGTCCGACCACATCGAGGCGTACGAGCCGATTCGCCCCAACTCCTTCCGCATCCCGAAGTAGGTGTCGAGGGCCAGCTTCATCGTGGCCGCCGAGGTCCCGAGCTTGCCCTTGTACGCATCGGCCTCGGGCAGGCGCTTGGAAAAATCCTTCCGCGACTGGTCGAACGCCTGCACCGTCGGGTAGAGGTCGCCCAGGTTCCAGAGGTACTTCTCCGGGACCTTGACCTCCGCCGCCAGCGCGACTGATCCGCTCATGAGACCGATCAACAGCATCGCCGATACGACTATTCTCACCATGGTCGCCTCCCCTGCGGCACTCACGACCGGGAAGTTTACCCGAAAGCCGCCGGCGTTCAGAGCACCAGCATCGCGTCGCCGAACGAGTAGAAGGAGAAACCCTCGCGCACCGCCACGCCGTACGCCGCGAGCACGCGCGCCCGCCCGGCCAGCGCCGCAACCAGCATGAGCAGCGTGGAGCGCGGCAGGTGGAAGTTCGTGAGCAGCGCCCCCGTCCCGCGAAAGCGGTAGCCGGGCAGGATGAAGAGGTCGGCCCGGCCGAGCCCCGGCTGCACGCGCCCACACCCCACCTGGAGGGCATGTTCCAGCGCCCGGCACGCGGTCGTGCCGACGCACACCACGCGCCGGCCCCCCGCGAGCGCCCGGTTCAGCGCCGCCGCGGCCTCGGGCGAGATCTCGTAGTCCTCGGGCTCAAGGGCGTGCTCGAGCGGATCCTCCGCCTGCACCGGCCGGAACGTCCCCGGCCCCACGTGCAGCGTCAGGCGGGCGACCTCGACCGCGCGCTCCCCCACCGCCGCCAAAAGCTCGGGGGTGAAGTGGAGGCCCGCGGTTGGAGCAGCGACGGCGCGGCCGGTGCTCGCATAGACGGTCTGGTATCGCAGGCGATCGGTCTCGCTGGGACCGTGCTCGCGCCGGATGTACGGCGGCAGCGGCACCTCGCCGACCGCAGCAAGTGAGGCTTCATCCAGCGGGGGATCGAACTCCACGCGCCACGTGCCCTCCGCCATGCGCTCCCGCGGAACGGCGGCTCCCCGGGCAAGGGCCAGCGGAACGCCGGCTCGCAGCCGCTTGGCGGGGCGCGCCATCACCTCCCATGCCGAGCCCTCCAGCGGGCGAACGAGCAGAAGCTCCGCTTCGCCGCCCCCCGGCCGGTGCGCGCGCAGACGCGCCGGGATCACCCACACCTCGTTGAGCAGCAGCAGGTCGCCGGGGTCCAGCAGCGAAGGCAGCGCGGAGATCCGCGTGAGGCTCACGTCTCCGCTCGCCCGGTCCAGCACCAGCAGGCGCGAGGCGCCGCGCGGCCGCGCCGCCTGGGCGATCAGACCCTCGGGGAGCGTGTACTCAAAATCCGCCGTCCGCACGCCGGTATCCTACCGCTCACGCGAGGCGTGGAGGCGTGAAGCCAGAACACTGCGGACACGTCTCGAACAAGCCTTCAGGCCCGGGCGGGCGGCCGTTACTTCGCTCTCTCGATGAAACGGCCGTCGCGGGTGTCCACCTTCACCCGCTCCCCGGCGGAGAGGTACGGCGGAACCAGGATCTCGATCCCGGTCTCCAGCCGCGCGGGCTTGAGCTGCGCCTGCGCGGTCGCACCCTTGAGGGCCGGCGCGGTGTCCACCACGAGCAGCTCCACCGTCACGGGCAGCTCGACGGTGAGCACCTGCCCGTTGTAGAGGAGGGAGCGCAGCTCGAGCCCGTCGGTCAGGTACCCGGCCGCTTCGCCGAGCACCTTTGAGGAGAGCGCGAACTGCTCGAAGCTGGACAGGTCCATGAACACGAACTCCTCGACCTGACGGTAGAGGAACTGGACGGGCCGTTTCTCACAGTCGGCGGTCGCGACCGTCTCGTTGCCTCGCAGCGTCTTCGCGAGCGTCTGGCCGGTGCGCAGGTTGCGCGCCTTGATCTTGACCAGCAGGCTCGCCCCGCGCGCGCTGGGAGTCTGGACGGCGACCTCGGTGACCTCCCACGGCGCGCCGTCCAGGTCGAGGATCTCGCCGCGCTTGATCTCGGTGACGCCGATCATGCCTTCCTTCCCCTGCTCGAGGCGCGTCCGCCGCCCTTACCCGCGAGCCTGGCGAGCTCGCCGTGCCGGACGCAGCCGACCAGGTGATCGTTCACGAGGCCGCACGCCTGCATGTGCGAGTAGACGATCGTGGGTCCGACGAACCGGAAGCCCCGCCTGACGAGCTCCTTCGAGAGCGCCTCCGACTCGCGCGTCCGGGCCGGGATCTCCTTGAGCGACCTCCAGGCGTTCACAAGTGTCTTGCCGCCCAGGAACGACCAGATGAAAGCGTCGAAGGAGCCGAACTCCTCCCGGACCCCGAGAAAGGCCCGGGCGTTGCCGACCGCGGAGGTGACCTTGGCGCGGTTGCGAATGATGCCGGGGTCGGCGAGGAGTTTCTCGATCCGAGCCGGCGAAAAGCGCGCAACCTTCTCGGGGTCGAAACCGGCGAAGGCGTGCCTGTACCCCTCACGCCGCTGCAGGACCGTCCGCCACGACAGCCCCGCTTGCGCCCCTTCCAGGATCAGGAACTCGAAGTGCCGGTGATCGTCGTGAACGGGGACGCCCCACTCGGTGTCGTGGTACGCCTCCATCAGGGGGTCCGCGACTCCAAGCCAGCAACGTCCCCGTGCCTCGTGCATGCCGAAACGATACCAGACGCGGCTTGGCCTTTCGCCAGGCGCTTGACACTTCCCAGGCGCTCCCGGATGATTTTAGACCCTCGCCACGTTACGCACTGGCGAAGGCTCGGTGCACACGACCCGTGCAGAGGGGGAACGGCATGGACCAGCTTGTTGACCTGATCAGCCGCTACGGGCTGCTCTTCGTGTTCGTCAACGTCCTGCTGGAGCAGGCCGGGCTGCCGATCCCGGCACTCCCGACCCTCGTGCTCGCCGGCGCACTGGCGGCGGACGGGAAGCTCTCGGCACCGCTGATTCTCGTCGTCGCCGTCGCTGCCTCGTTCATCGCGGACTACCCCTGGTACCTCGCCGGCCGGCGGCTCGGATACAGGGCGCTGCGGACCGTGTGCCGGGTGTCGGTCTCGCCCGAGTCGTGCGTCCGCCAGACCGAAGCGGTCTTCGAGCGCTACGGGCTGCTCTCGCTGGTCGTAGCCAAGTTCATCCCCGGGTACTCCACGGTGGCTCCGGTGCTTGCCGGGATCCTGGGCACGCGGCCGCTTTCGTTCGTCCTCTACAACGCGGCCGGGGCAGCGGTATGGGCGGGGTCCGCAGTCGCAGGGGGCGTCATTTTTCACCGCGTGGTGGACCGCGTGGTTGCCGCTCTCGACGGCCTTGGCGCCTGGGGCCTGGCCCTCCTGGCGCTCGGGCTCGTCCTGTACCTGTTGATCCGTTGGGCCCGCCTGGTCCAGTTCCAGCGGGTTCTGAGGATCGCGCGCATTTCGGTGGAGGAGCTCAGGCACCTGCTGACCGAAGGACACAACCCGCTCATCCTCGACGTGCGGACCAGCCTCTCCTACCGCTACGACCCGCGCACCATCCCGGGCGCAATCCGCTTCCACCTCGACGATCTCGACGAGAAGCTTGCGGGTATCCCGAAGGAACAGGAGATCATCCTCTACTGCACGTGACCCAACGAGGCGACGGCGGCCCGGGTGGCTGCCAAGCTCAAGGAGAGAGGGTTCCAGCGCATCCGTCCGCTGCAGGGCGGCTTCCAGGCGTGGGTCTCGGCCGGCTTCGAAGTGCAGCAGGACGGGGCTCTGGTCCCCGGGCGCTCTACGACGGCGTAGAATCGCTGCCGCGGGAGCCACTCCCCGGACCGGCCACGACTTGGAGGAACGCGGTGCGAAGGACAACCCCCCAGGAACTGCTTGTGAAACCATTCACTATCCTCGACCAGCAGTGGGCGCTGCTGGTGGCGGGCAGCGAGCACCCCAACCCGATGACCGTCTCGTGGGGAGGGCTCGGGACGCTCTGGGACCGTCCGGTGGCAACGGTCTACGTGCGCCCGACCCGCTTCACGTTCTCGTTGCTCGGCGTGGAGCCGTTCTTCACGCTCAACTTTCTGCCCGCACCGTACCGCGCGGCGCTCGACCTCTGCGGCTCGACCTCCGGGCGGGACACCGACAAGTGGCGGGAGGCCAACCTGGGGCGCGTGCCGGGCGAGACGGTCCCCGTGCCGCGTGTGGCCGAGGCGGAGCTGGCGCTGGAGTGCCGGGTGCTGGCCACGCTGGACATCGATCCGGCGCGCTTCCTCGAGCCTGCGATCCAGGAGCTGTACCCGAAGAAGGACTACCACCGGGTGTTCCTGGGCGAGGTGCTGATGGCGTTCGCCGCCGAGAGGTACCTGCCGCAGAGCGACTAGCTAATCGTCACTTCTAGACGCTATCTTCCACAAAAGCCCGTACGTCCCTGCACGGCGGGCGTGACTGCCATCACAGAGCAAAGACCTCGCACCATTCCACAATGACCAGCACCACGGGAAAGGGGGCAGCACCATGCGCGTCCGTTTTCGAATCGCGGTCCTCTCACTGCTGATTGCTCTGCCTGCAATGGGTGAGCTTCAGATCACCTTTGAAGGTGACGTCGTAGTTGCGTCGCAGGTCACACCGTTCGCTGACGTGGCGTGGTTCAGCGTGGCACGGGAAGCGCAGCCCTTTCAGGCGGTCATGGTCAGGCGTGAAGCAATTGTGACCGATGCAACTGGAACGGGGACCGTCAGCTTCGACGTCGGGAAGGCCGTGCCGCCGTGCTCGATCTGGGTCGCAGTGGACCTCAAGACCGGCGAGTTCGCGGTGGCGGCACCGCCCGATGAACCGCTGCGAGAAGTCGGTGTCCCGCCGGGTGCCCTGAGGAACGGCCCGAACGGCAGACTCAACCGCTTTGTCCAGGACACGCACCTTCTCGAAGTCTTCGTCGCGCGTCCCGGGACCGGGGCGTGGGTGGCGACGCTCACCGATCAGGACAATCCTTCCGAGGTGACCCCGGGAGACGGCACGGTTGCGGTGGGCCTTGAGCGCCTCGAGTCGGTCGGCGCGACCAAAGCCGCTCCGACTGAGTTCCTGGCGGGGGACGTTGTCGTGGCCATCGACCCAGAGCAGATGACTGTCGCCGCCGTGCACGCCGTTGGCCCCAAGAAGTAGGGCGCCCGGGACACTGGAGGACGAGCCATGACACTCCCCAAGCTCTCTGCCTGCATGCTCGGGTGCGGCCTATTGGCTGTGACCACGCTCGCCCAGCCACACCCGAGCTTCGAGCGCGGCTTTGACCCCGCCAAGATGTATCAGTTCGATAACGTTGACACGATCAACCTGCTCAACGGCAACGCCATCATCAACATCCCCATCGGGCCATCGTACCCGGTCAGCGAGCGCCTGTCGTACCGCCTGACGCTGGTATACAACTCCAAGGTTTGGGACCACCGGCAGATCGGTAGTTGCGACCAGCCGATCCCCGTGCGTCAGTCGAATGCCGGCATGGGCTGGCGCCTCTCCCTTGGGACCCTGCTGAGCCCGACCGACGCCGCCAACGTCGATGACTACGGCTACTGGGTCTACATCGGCGCCGACGGCGCCGTCCACCGTTTCTACTCGAAGCTCCACGAGGACGACAGCGAGAACGACCCTTCCGACTACTACCAGTACACGCGTGACGGCAGCTACATCCGCATGCGTTACATGTCGAGCGTGCAACGTGCGATTGAGTTCCCCGACGGGTTGTTCCAGACGTTCCAGCTCTCCACCTGGCCCGGCGGCTACAACGAGTGGCGGATCATCGGGATCTCCGACCGCTTCAACGACCGCGGGAACGGCCTGCCGAACGTGCTGATCCAGTACCCCACCGCGACCACGATGCAGCTCTCCGACCAATTCGGCCGCACGCAAACCGTCACTTTCACATCAGACTCTGCGGGCTGGTACGCGCGGTTGGTGCAGTCGGTCACGCTGAAGGCATTCAACGGAACCACGGCCACCTACACCCTTACCTATCTGCAGAGCCAGACTGTCCCCGTGCCAGCAGAGCCGGGTATCTGCAACAACTGGCTGAACGTGAACGCACCTCTGCTCTCCAGCGTCTCACAGCCCGACGGCACGACGTGGGCGATGCAGGCCTATACGACCGTTAACGGTGGAAACGGGCAGAGCGGGGCAATCAGTTCGCTCACCCTGCCCACACGGGGCCAGATCGGCTACACCTATCAACTGCGCTTGCTTCCGGTGACCGAGTGCTCTGGCCGTCGATGGCAGGCCCAGTCCGGAGCGGTCGCGACTCGGACCTTCTACGACGCTGGTGGTGCGAGCTTGGGTGCATGGACCTACTCCTCTGTGCTCTCAACGTCGCCCACAGGCTGGTGCGACGGCCAGCCCTACCCCAAGCCGCAAGAGGAGTTGAAGGTCACAGTCGTGACGCCCCTGAAGGACAAGGCTGTCCACTACTTCTCCGTCTTCCCCGGTTGGAGCTTCAACGGCGGGTACACGGGTTCTTTTCTCCCCGAGGAGTATGGCCTCCCCCTCTCGCACTTCCCGGTTCCCGACGGGGGCGCACCGCCCCGCTTCCTATCGAGCGAGCAGTACGACTGCAACGAGAGCACGGGCGCGTGCCCGTCTACGCCAACCCGACAGATGTACAGTGGCTATCAGCGCGACGGCGTGATCAGCTGCGGCTTTGATGGCGCCAACTTCGGTCCCGACTGCCTCAACTCCAATCGAAGGGTGGCTGCCGATCGCACGCTCTTCCGCGACGACCCCACCTCGAGCTGCACGGGGTATCCCAACACCACGTGCCGGACCTGGACCAACGACAACTCGGAGTTCGATGGCCTGGGGCACTACCGCACCACCACCACCGGGGGAAATCTCGGCGCAGTTGACGTGCGCACCACAACCACCCACTACAACCCGGGAAGCGGCACCTACCCCGGCTCGTTCGTTCCATGGCCGACGGCGAACCCATGGGTCATCAACACCTACGACTACCAGCAAGTCACCGAGAACTCGACCAACGCCAAGGCGGAATACTGCTTCGATGCGAACACTGGCTACTTGAACCGCAAGCGCACGCTGAAACCCGGCACGACGGAAGGCGCCGCGGATCTCATTGTGGCCTTCACCGCCAGCACTGCGGGCAACACCACGAGCGAGCAGTACTTCGGTGGCGACACCCAGACCCTCACCACCGGTTCCCTGTGCTCTCTGACGCTCCCAGCGAACCAGTACCGGGTCGACCACACCTACCAGAACGGTGTGCGGAAGACCTCGCGCTACTACGATGGGAGTGGGAACCCACTGTCCTTCTACATCCTTGATCAGGACATCGACGCCAACACCGGATTTCCGAGCCGAAGTCGGGATTCGGCCGGGATCTACACCGATTTCACCTACGACGGGATGAATCGGGTGACCTGGGTGAAGCCGCAGACGTCGTTCAACGGGGGCGCGTGGTTCCAGAACGTCTATACCAATGCCGCGGGCACAAATCCAGCCAGGGTCAACGTCTATATGTTCGCTAACGGCACCACCTCGGGCGCTCTCGGTCAGGAGGAGTACAGCTTCGATCCCTTCGGCCGACTCGCCAAGGAGCGGCAACTCCTTCCTTCGGGGTCGTGGAACCAACACTTCCGCCAGTACAATGCCCTTGGGTTGATCACCTCGGTCTCGGAGTGGCAACCGGATGGAACCTCGGGCTCCGCGATTCGGCAGACCAGCTACCAGGGCTATGACCCGTTTGGCCGCCCGACAACAGTCACTCCGCCGGACGGCACGACTCACAACATAACCTACGCGTATGTCGGCATCCGGCAGCTCACGCGGACCGTGAACGTCGGCACAAGCAAAGACGCGAGCAACAACATCATCGAGGCGCCTTCAACCACGACTGAGATCTACGATCGCCAGGGACACCTGTATCAAGTCATGGAGCCCTCGAAGACAGACGGCACCAACGCCACCACAACCTACGGGTACGATGTGGGTAACCGCTTGAAGACGGTCTCGATGAGCGACGGCACGAACACCCAGGCCCGGACGTTCACCTACGACAACCGAGGCTTCCTGTCCTCAGAACAGCTCCCGGAGAAGGGGGCCACCGGCAACGGAACGGTGACCTATTCGCTCTATGACGCGCGAGGCCATGCCGGGCGCGTCCAGGACGGCCCCAACGACCTCACCTTCAGCTACGACCGCGCCGAGCGTCTCTCTCAAGCCCGAGAAACAGGTGGCTCCCAGCGAATCCTCAAGTCCTTCACGTTCGCAACGGCGAACGGCACGACCCCCGACGGCGGAACGGACTACTGCAACGGCAAGCTCAAGACCGCTACCCGCAATAACTACTACGACGGCACGAACAACGTCCCGATCCTCGACACCTACTACTACGGCGACAAGGCTGGACGCACGTCGCACCGGGTGACCGGCGTGCTGGGCACCACCATCACCGCCAAGTTCACTACCCAGGACTGGGGCGACATGGCCACCGTGCAGTACCCGCAGATCAGCGGTGTGGGCTCCACGCGCACGGCGACCTACACCTACACCAACGGCTGGTTGACGGGGATCAGCGGGTACGCCACCATGAGCTACTGGACCAACGGAATGGTGAACCAGATCACCCACGCCAACGGCGTCACGGTCAACCACGAAAAGGATCCCAACGACGTGGCGCGTCCTGGACGGATCTGGAGCAGCGGGGCCGCCTCCAATTGGAACTCCGGCACCTACCAGTTCGACGGTGCGGGCAACGTCGTCAAGATCGGCTCCGATTACAACCTCTACGACAAGGTCAGTCGGGTGGTCACAGGCGCACCGCGCGCCGCGGCGTACACCCAGTCGTACACCTTCGACGCCTTCGGCAACATCACCCAGATCAACACCAACGGCAGCGTCTACACGACAGCGACCAGCGCGAGCACCAACCGTCTGAGCAGCGCTAGCTACGATGCGGCGGGCAATGTGACGGGCTACCAGGGATTCTCGTACTCCTACGATCCGTTCAACCAGCAGCGCCAGCTCACCGGGACGGGGCTGAACCAGTACTACTACTACGACGCCAACGGCGAGCGGATCGGATTCAGGGACGTGACGCCCAACGTCATCACGCTGACGGCGCGCGGCCTCGACGGCAAGCCGTTGCGGGAGTACAGCTACAACGGCAGCGCGTGGAGCTGGAGCAGGGATTATGTCTGGCGCGAGGGCAAGGCGCTGGCGGTGATCGACTCGGTGGGCACGAGGCACTTCGCAAATGATCACCTGGGCACGGCGCGGCTGATCACCAACTCGGACACCGGCAAGACGGTGTGGGGGTATCACGCCTACTACCCGTTCGGGGAAGAAGCGGCCACCACGTGGGATGCCGAACGGATCAAATTCACCGGGCACGAGCGCGACCTGCACGGGTCCACCGATACCCTGGACGACCTCGACTACATGCACGCTCGCTATTACAAGCCGGTGAGTGCGGAAAGGTTCTTCAGCGTGGACCCGATCGGCGGCGACGCACACCGGCCGCAGTCGTGGAACCGCTACGCCTATGCGATGAACAACCCCTTGCGGCTGGTCGATCCCACCGGCATGATGATCAACGAATACTCGACCGGTACCTACGTGGACCAATCGTCAGGGATCCTCGGGCCTCCCCCGGGAAGCAAGCAAGCGGCGCAGGCGCAATCCGGCCAAGCGGTTGCAAATGCGACGGCCCAGACGGGGACACCAGCGCCCGCAGGCGGCGCCGGGCAAGCACAGCGGACGCCCGTGCAGGAAACTGGCCCGCGCGACGTAACACCCGAAGAAGGCCAGCGAATCCTGACGCAGGGCGAGACCTACCTGGGCGATCCTTACCAGATAGGCGGTTTCACACACAATGGAATAGACTGCTCTAACTTGGTTGCTAACGCGATCAACGAGGCCGGCATCCCTTACACCTACTCGACGACAGCAGAGATGGCGACGAATCCTGGCCTGCGTCCCATAAACCCAAGCGAGGCGAGAGCCGGTGACATCGCCTTGTTCACGGGACACACGGGGATCTTCAACCCGAACCCGCCCCAAGCTGGCCGGACGCTGCTCAGCGCCCAATCAAAGGCCGGGCAAGTAATGTACGGTAAAATAAGCTGGTTCGGGACCCCGACGTTCTACCGGGTCCAGGTGCCCGCTCTTCCCTAGGAGGTATCAATGAGACTCAGTTGGCTATCTGGAACGCTTTTGGCTGTGACGCCGATGATCGGCTGCGGATCCTCTTTCGGCCCGGCACCAACGGCAGGGCCAAGGGCTGTGGTACAGGAGTACTGCCAGTTGGACTTTGATGGCGGGCGCCTTGGCGCGGGCGAGGGTGAGCGGATCTTCTCCTTTGTAACGTGGGAGGCCGAACCAGGCTGGGATACGGCCGTGATCGTCTCTTCATTCGATGTTCACGAAGCCCGGCAAGACGGTCCGCGGGCCCAGGTGACCGTTGACTACCGGGTAGTTGGCCGGTTCGAGGGCAGGCCGCCTACTGTCTTGGGGGAAGCCTCGGAGCGTGCCGAGTTTCGGCTGATCCAGCGAGGCAACTCTTGGCTAATCGATCACGGTCAGATACCGCCGCACGCCTCGCTCCCTGCGTTCATCGCGCACCTCGAGACCCTTATTCAGCAGGCGAGAAACGACAAACGCCAGAGCGCATTAGTGCGAGATCTCGAGCGGCTCCGTGCACTGAAGTGACCACGCTGACGGCGCGCGGCCTCGACGGCAAGCCGTTGCGGGAGTACACGTACAACGGCTCGAGTTGGAGCTGGTCGAAGGACTACATCTGGCGGCAAGGCAAGGCGCCGGCGGTGATCGACTCGGCAGGCACACGCCACTTCGCGCTGGACCACCTCGGCACGGTGCGGCTGATCACCAACTCGGACACCGGCAAGACGGTGTGGGGGTACCACGCCTACTACCCGTTCGGGGAGGAAGCGGCCACCACGTGGGATGCGGAGCGGATCAAGTTCACCGGGCACGAGCGCGATCTGCACGGCAGCACGGGTACGCTCGACGACCTCGACTACATGCACGCTCGCTATTACAAGCCGGTCAGCGCGGAGAGGTTCTTCAGCGTAGATCCGGGGAGGGACGCGGGACCGAAGCTCCCGCAGTCGTGGAACCTCTACGCCTACGTCCGAGACAACCCACTGAAGCTCACCGACCCGACCGGGCAGTTCGAGCTCTGGGACGACGTTATCTTTGCTGCTGGTGGTGCCATCGTCGGAGCCGGCACCGAGATCGTCAGTAGCCTCGTGGCCGGCGAGAAGATCAACTGGCACGACGTCGGTGCTGCCGCAGCCGGCGGTGCTGTGACTGGGTGGTTGCTGGAATATACAGCAGGACTTGGCCCGATCGGTGTTGGCCTCGCCGGCGGAGCCGGCAATGCGGTTCAGAATCTGACCAGCCATAACGGCGCGGTGACGGCGAGCCTCGCTACCGATGTGGGGCTCGGAGTTGCGAGTGGTTGGCTGCCCGGGAAGGCGACCAAGAAGCTCTCCCTCTTCAATCAAATGGTCACGAAGTTCGATCGAGGGCTGATCGGGAAAGTGAGCTCGAAAACCGCGTTCAAGATGTTTGCTGGTCGTGCAACGCAGAGCGGCCTGTTCACAGGGTCAGCCGTCAAGCTTCTAGGCGCCGCGACCGGGGTTCGGCAGGAGTTTAGCCTCGGCCTGAGTAGTACGCCATCCTATGTCACAGACCGTAAGATGCACGGCCCCCACGACTGTGACTATATCCCTCTCAATTGGTCCGGCCCAATGCCATGAAGAGGCTCGACGTTCACGCCGACCCGCCGCCGACTCGAGTCTGTGACGTCGGGGGTCGGGGGGTGTCATTTGATGCTGCCCCGGCTTTCGACATACAGCGTGCCCATCGTGTCTGCGGTGGGTTCGACGCTCCCGTTTGGGTGCGGGCGGGGCCATGCTACTGGCCGGGCCCACGCCTCTTGCCGGCTTCGGTGATGCGCGAATCGGAAAAGAGAGGGGGCCACCTCAGCCTTCGAGGTTCACAGCCAGCCTCAGGAGAGAATAGCAATGCAGTCTAGGGGTCTCGATGGCCCTCAACAGGGTGGGGGAAGCAAGTCTGGCGATCTTGAAACCATAACGGCTAAGGCTGGCGATTTCAGCATCCGCGGTTCGAAAGCCCGCGGTTTGTTTGCGGTCGGCCTGTTCACGCTGGTGGGTCTCTACGCCCTCTTCGCTGGATTCTCAGGGCCCGACCACAGTCTGCTGGGTGGTTTCCTGATCATCCTTGCTGGTGTTGCGTTTGGGTCTTGGATAGTCTGCCACCACATTTCGGTCCGGGGTGACGTCTTGCGATACTCGGTGCCGCTGAGGCGGGCCGTCCAGGTGCGGCTTAGCGAGGTGACCAAGATGGGTTATGAGGTCGGAGACGAACGGTATCGCGATCGCTTCCGACCGTTCATGCGGCTAGTCGTTGTGGCCGAGACACCGGGCGGGAGGAGAAAGTTTGATATCGCACTTAAACCGTTTCGTCGCGAGGACATCCGTCGTTTCCATCAACTGCTTCACGAGCGGGGTCTCCTTGGGGAGTGATCCTAGGAGTGTTCCCTTCCGCCACGCGCGCCGTGGGACGGGCACACCCAATCTGCCCCAACGCCTAGTTGAGGGATGTCACCGCCTACGCCACCATGAGCTACTGGACCAACGGCATGGTGAGCCAGATCGCCCACGCCAACGGCGTCGCGGTCAACCACGACAAGGATCCCAACGACATGGCGCGGCCGGGGAGGATCTGGACCAGCGGGGCCGCCTCCAATTGGAACTCCGGCACCTTCCAGTTCGACGGTGCGGGAAACGTGGTCAAGATCGGCTCGGATTACAACCTCTACGACAAGGTCAGCCGGGTGGCGACAGGCGCTCCGCGGGCCGCGGCGTACACGCAGTCGTACACCTACGACGCCTTCGGCAACATCACCCAGATCAACACCAACGGCAGCGTCTACACGACGGCGACGAGTACGAGCACCAACCGCCTGACCGGTGCCAGCTACGATGCGGCGGGTAACGTCACGAGCTACCAGGGATACTCCTATTATTACGACCCGTTCAACCAGCAGCGGCAGCTCACCGGCACGGGGTTGAACCAGTACTACGCCTACGATGCCACCGGCAAACGGATCGCATTTCAGGACGTGACGTCCAACGTGATCACGCTGACGGCCCGCGGTCTCGACGGCAAGCCGTTGCGGGAGTACACGTACAACGGCTCGAGTTGGAGCTGGTCGAAGGACTATATCTGGCGGGACGGCAAGGCGCTCGCGGTGATCGACTCGGCAGGCACACGCCACTTCGCGCTGGACCACCTCGGCACGGTGCGGCTGATCACCAACTCGGACACCGGCAAGACGGTGTGGGGGTACCACGCCTACTACCCGTTCGGGGAGGAAGCGGCCACCACGTGGGATGCGGAGCGGATCAAGTTCACCGGGCACGAGCGCGATCTGCACGGCAGCACGGGTACGCTCGACGACCTCGACTACATGCACGCTCGCTATTACAAGCCGGTGAGTGCGGAAAGGTTCTTCAGCGTGGATCCGGCGCGCTTCCTCGAGCCTGCGATCCACGATCTGTACCCGAAGAAGGACTACCACCGGGTGTTCCTGGGTGAGGTGCTGATGGCCTTCGCCGCCGAGAGGTACCTGCCGCAGAGCGACTAGCGGGCGTTGGGACTCACGCCCCGCGTGCCCGCCTCCTCCGGCTCACGACGGCGCAGACCGCGGCGCCGACCAGGCCGCCAACTCGGTGAAGGCAGGCCGCTAGTACGCGTCGCTCAGCACGTGCTGGTTGCCGATGTGCACCCTGGACAGCCCTGCCTCTTCCGCCGCCGCCTTGCACGCCAGAGCATGCCGCCGCGAAGTGGCAGGAAGGTCCGCCATCGCGAACGCCGGGTGAAACGCCAGCAGGCTGTACGGGATCGCGGGGTCGAGCGACGCGATGAAGCGCGCGATCGCGCGCACCTCCTCCTCGTCCACGTACCCCGGGACGAGCAGCGTGCTGGCCACCAGCAACGGCGGCTCCGAGCGTGCCTCCGCGAGGCGCGCCACCCTCGCGAAGTTCTCCAGGGTGCGCCGGTTGCTCGCCCCGGTCAGGGCGAGGTGCAGCCCCTCGTCGGAGGCCTTCAGGTCGAACTTCACGCACCCTCCCGAGACCAGCGAGAGCCTCGCCATCTCGTACAGCAGGACTGGGTCCATGGCGCCGTTGGTCTCCCAGCAGATGCGCAGGATCTCCCAATCCCCGGTCGCGAGCGCCCTGCGCGCGGCGCGCAGCGCGTGGGGGAGCTGCGGCGTCGGGTCGCCACCGAAGAAGCAGACGCACGAGGTGCGCTCGTCAACGTGGTCGGCGAGCTCCTCCGCGCTCGTCCGGTCGGCGTTCGGGTCGGCGTTGCGGAAGTGCCAGTTCTGGCAGAACAGGCAGTCGAAGGTGCAGCTCTCGTAGAACACCGCCAGGTTCCGATACCCGGTCTCGGGGCCGTCCCGGTGGGCGAAGCGCGGGAAACCCGCGCCCGATCCGCCGGGGCACACCCAGTCCGCGACGCAGTTGGTTGGCAGCGGGTCGTGGTACCAGGTGAGGGCCCCGCGCGCCGCACCGCGCAAGCCTCCCGCGACGTTCTCCCTGCTGCCGCAGTAACCGCGCCCCCCGTCAGGGATCCGGCACGCGTTGGCGCAGCCGCGGCAGGCGACCCCGTCGGCGTCGTCCGGGGGGCGCACGGGCAGGTCGAAGGCATCCCGGGCCCGGTAGTGGAAAGCCGCGACGTGCTCTCGCACCGAGGGGAAGCGCTCCCGTGCGCACCGTCCGCACACGCCCAGGGCCGCCGCGATCAGCGGCGAGTCGTCGCCACAGGCGATGCACTGCCCCATGACCTCACCCCGGACTGCCCGCCCGTGCGGCGCCGAACCTCCCGGGAACCGCTGCGCCGCAGCTCGGGCAACGGCCTCCGGAGAGCCTGAACTCCACGACCGCGGGGCCGACCCTGCCGATCAGCACCTCCCCGCACTCCGCGCAGTGGGTGTTCTCCGCGCCGTGGCCGGGCACGTTGCCCAGGTACACGTAGGAGAGCCCGGCGGCGAGGCCGATCTCGCGGGCCCGCTCGAGCGTCGAGACCGGTGTTGCCTCCAGGTGCGCCAGGCGCAGGTGCGGCACAAAGCGCGTCACGTGCCAGGGGGTCTGCGGGCCAAGCTCATCGTGGATCCAGGAGGCGATCCCGGAGAGCTGCTCCTCGTCGTCGTTGAAGCCCGGCGTCACGTTGGTCACCACCTCCACCCAGGCGCCCCAGCGGTGCTTGGCCCGGCTGGTGACCGAGAGGATCCCGGAGAAGTCCGTCAGGTGCGCGAGCCTGCGGTAGAGCTTCGGCGTGAACCCCTTGAGGTCCACGCGGAAGGAGTCGAGCCACGGCCCGACGAGGTCGAGCGCCTCGGGAGTGATCGAGCCGTTGGTCACCAGGTTGGTGAGCAGCCCGACTTCACGAGCCGCCCGTGCGCCCTCCAGGACGTACTCGAGCCACAGCGTCGGCTCGTTGTACGTCCAGGAGATGCCGAGGCAGCGCTGCTCACACGCCAGGGTCACCACCTGCCGGGGTGCGAGGAACCCGGTCTCCTGGAGCTTCACGGTCCCGGGTGTGCGATGGCTGGCGCGGTCGAGGGCGTGGGCGATGTCCCAGTTCTGACAGCCGGGGCAACGGAAGTTGCACCCCAGAGAGCCGAGCGAGAGCCAACGGCTGCCGGGGTAGAAGTGGAAGAGCGGTTTCTTCTCGATGGGGGAGACGGCGAGGGACGCCACCTGGCCGTAGATCAGGGAGAACACCCTGCCCTTGCGGTTGACCCGCGTCCCGCACCAACCCCTCTTCCCGTCAGCGATCTCGCAGCGCCGCAGGCAGACGCCGCAGCGCGCCCGCCCTCCCGGGAGGGACTCCCAGAGCAGGGCGGGGTGCCCGGCCGGCACAGCGAGACGCTCGGCCGTCGCCATGGTGGTGGTCTCCCTGCAACAAATCTAGGTTCTGACCCGGCGCCGAGCAAGCGTTTTGGCCGCCTGATCTTCCCGGATCAGGCGCGGTCAACGCTCCAGGTCGTAGTAGTACGCGTCGGCGGCCCTCTGGTCCTTTCCGCGCAAGATCGTCCGGATCAAACCGGGCCGAAGCACCAGGTACCAGTCGCCCAGCGTGTCGAACTTCCGGACTGAGGTGTGAATAGAGGTTCTCCATAGGGTTTTGAAGGGCTTGCCGTGCGCCTTGCCGTAGGCCCTCAGGCGCACCGCGAAGTCGAGGTCCTCCCCGCACACCTTGCTCTCGTCGAACCCGTTGATGGCCTCAAAGTCGCTGCGGCGGCACCAGAACAGCCCGCCCGTGACCCGGTACCGGATGAGGGCGTAGGGAGCCAGCATCAGCATGGTCGCCGCGATGCCGAGCGAGAGGCGATCCGGGATGATCGGCACGCCGCCGCCGATCGTGCGTCCGCCGGCGAGTGCGCGCTCGACCTCGGAGAGCATGTTGGTCGACATCGTGCTGTCGGCATCGATGGTCGCGAGGATCTCGCCGCGAGCGGCCCGCGCGGCAGCGTTTCGGATCTTTGCGAGGTTTCTGGCGTCTTCCCGAACGACAGCCGCGCCGTGAGTGCGGGCGATCTCCTCGGTGCGGTCCGTGCACCGGTTCAGGGCGACGATCGTTTCCACTTGACCCTGGTACGGCCGAGCCGCGGTTTCGATCGCGGCGAGGCAGGCCCCGAGGTAGGCCTCCTCGTTGTGCGCCGGCACCAGCACCGAGAACTTCACCGAATGGGCTCCTGCGTGCAAGCCTAGCACCGGGTAGGCCGGCGCGCGGACGCTAGGCGGAGAGCCCGAGGAGCTGCTCGAGCTTGGCCTTCGAGGCTTTTTCCACCTCGGCGTGCAGGGAGTTGCCGTGAGAGTCCATGGTCACAACCACGGGAAAGTTCTCGACCCGGATGACCCAGAGCGCCTCGGGGACCCCGAACTCCTTGAGCTGGAAGACCTGCTCGACCTCCTTCACCGCCTCCGCCAGGACCTGCGCCGTGCCGCCGACGGCGTGGAGGTAGACGGCCCCGTACTTCTTGAGTCCCTCGATCGTCTTGGGGCCCATCCCGCCCTTGCCGATCACACCGCGCAGCCCGTACTTGCCTATCACGTCGGCCTGGAAGGGCTCCTCGCGCGCCGAGGTCGTCGGCCCAGCGGCCACGAACGAGTAGTGGCCGTCCTCGTGCTTCTTGACCACCGGTCCGCAGTGGTAGATCACCGAGTTCTCGAGGAACGGCGCGACCTCCTTCTGGAACTCGTGGACCAGCCAGTGGTGGGCGGAGTCGCGGCCCGTGATCGCGCGCCCGGAGAGCTCCAGAAAGTCCCCGACCTTGAGGTTGCGGATCGTGGCTTCGTCACATGGAAGCTGTAGCTTCGCCATTCTTCACCTCCCGAGACGCTGGGCTGACAGCTTACAGCTCACAGCTGACAGCACCCCCACCCACCTCAAGACGTTTTGGAGAGCTGGGGTCCGGATGATGAACGTCGATACAATGCCTGCGTTTGGCAGTTGGCTGTCGGCTGTCGGCTGTGAGCTGTCGGCTCTCAATTGAGCCATCTCATCTCCCCCTTGGGCGTGATCCGGGCGCCGGCGCGGCGGTTCGCCCAGCACATATACGAGACACTCACGAAGTAGGAGGCGGGCAGCCGCGCGAGGTTCCCGACCTTGACGCCCAGCACGGTGGTCTTGCCGCCGAACCCCATCGGGCCGATCCCGAGCTGGTTCCCCTGCTCGAGGATGTCGCGCTCCATCGTGTCCAGCTCCGCGACGGGGTTATGGTCGTCGAGCCGGCGCAGCAGCTGCCGCTTGGACTCCACGAAGCCAGAGCCGCGGTCGCCGCCGAAGCACGCGCCGATGATGCCCGGTGCGCACCCCTTGCCCTGGGCCTGCTGGATTGCGTCCAGGATGCACCGCCGCACGCCCTCGAGGTTGCGGTCGGCCTTGAGCTTGGCGTTCGGCAGCGAGTACTGCGCGCCGCAGTTCTCGCACCCGCCGCCCTTGAGGATGACCCGCACCTCCACGTCCGGCTCGTCCCACTCCTCGCAGTGCACGGTGGGGATGCCGGGGCCCTGGCCGTGGCCGGTGTTCTTGTCCGTGAGGGTGTCCACCGCGTTGGGGCGCAGGAGCTGCTTGGCGGTCGCCTGACGCACCGCCTCCTCGAACGCCCCCGTCAGCATGCGGGTGGACATGCCCACCGGGTGGTGGATCCACACCAGCGGCGTGCCGGTGTCCTGGCAGAGCGGCTGCCAGTTCCCCTTGGCCATCTCGACGTTGGTGAGGATGGAGTCGAGCGCCTTGGCCGCCAGCGAGCCGGGCTCCTCGGCATCACGCCCGCGCTTCAGCGCCTCCAGCACGTCGGGGGGAAGCTGGGACGTGGCGTGCGCGATTACCTCGACGAACTTTTCCGTCAACTGCTCGCGTGTCAACACAGGGGGGGCCTCCTTTGTCGTCCGCCGGCGGCGCGAAGGTGCGCCGCGGCTGTTCCGTCGTCATCGGCCGGGTGCGCCTGGAGACTGCCGTCGCCCCACGCGCTCCCGGACGCTGAGCATGGTAGCGCGCCGCGTGCGTCAAAGCACCCGGACGCAGCCGCGAGCGGCATTGCAGATTCTCGGCTGATGTTGAGAGAAAGTCTCAAACATGAAATCCTGCTCTGAGCTCACGCGCTTGAAAAGACGGGGGCTACAGCGGTAGCATCGCGCGGCTTCGGAAGGGGGCCCCGGACATGAGTGAGGGCGAGCAGGTCAAGAAGGGCAAGGGCACGGTCTTCGTCCAGATCGAGGTCTGCAAAGGGTGCTCGTACTGCATCGACTTCTGCCCAGCCCACTGCCTGGAGTTTTCTCGCGACTTCAACCGCAAGGGGTACCACTACCCCGTGCTGCCGAGGCCAGAGGACTGCACCGGCTGCGACCTGTGCGGGCTCTACTGCCCCGACTTCGCGATCTTCGGGGTTCGCTTCAAGGACCTCGAGAAGCGCAGGCAGCCCGCGCCCGAGCCCCTGATCCCCGCCGAGGGGTGACGTTCCGGGGCGGCCGCGACGGGCCACCCGGGGACACGGAGGAGACCTTGCACGCCGATCCGAAAGGAGTACTGACCGGCATTCACTTCATCGACGGCGACCACGCCGCCTGTGAGGGGGCTCTCGCGGCCGGGTGCCGGTTCGTGGCCGGATACCCGATCACGCCCTCCACCGAGGTGGTCGAGCGGTTCGCAGCGCGCATCCCGCTGGTCGGGGGCGTCTTCATCCAGATGGAGGACGAGATCGCCTCCTCCATCGCGATCCTCGGCGGGGCGTGGGCGGGCAAGAAGGTGATGACCGTGACCTCGGGGCCGGGCCTGTCGCTGATGATGGAGCACGTCGGCCTGGCCGTCATAACCGAGACCCCGTGCGTGATCGTGGACGTGCAACGGGGCGGCCCCTCCACCGGGCTTCCGACGCTCCCGGCGCAGGCGGACATGATGCAGGCGAAGTGGGGGTCGCACGGCGACTACGAGATCATTGCGCTCTCGCCCAACTCGCCGCAGGAGTGCTTCGACCTCATAGTCAAGGCGTTCAACCTCGCCGAGACCTACCGGGTGCCGGTCTTCTTCATGATGGACGAGGTGGTCGGCCACATGACCGAGCGCGTCGTCATCCCGGCGCCGGAGGCGATCGAGATCGTCGAGCGCAAGTGGACGCTGAAGAAGCCTGGCGAGTACCGCGTCTTCCAGGCCGACGACGATATGGTCCCCGAGATGGTCAAGGCCGGCGACGGCTACCGCATCCACGTCACCGGACTCACCCACGACGACCGGGGCTACCCGGCGATGAACCCGCAGGCGCAGGACAAGCTCGTCACGCGCCTGGTCAACAAGATCCGCGCGAACCGCGACAAGCTGGTGGACGTGCGGGAGGACAGCGTCGAGGGCGCCGACGTGGTGGTCGTGTCGTTCGGCATCACCTCGCGCGTCGCCGCGGCCGCCGTCGAGGCTGCGCGCCACAAGGGGGTAAAGGTCGGCCACCTGCGCCTCGTCATCACCTGGCCGTTCCCGGCCAAGCGCATCAAGGAGCTGGCCGGACGCGCGAAGGCGTTCGTGGTCCCCGAGCTGAACATGGGCCAGATGGTGCTCGAGGTGGAGCGGGCCGTCGCCGGCAAGGCAGCGGTGATCTCGGTCCCCCACGCCGGCGGCACCGTCCACGAGCCCGAGACGATCCTGGCCAGGATCATGGAGGCCGCGCAATGAGCGACACCGATCTCCTCGAGCTCGAGATCGAGAACCCGGTGGCGCCGTACCTGCGACAGGAGCGCCTGCCGCACATCTGGTGCCCCGGGTGCGGCATCGGCACGACGGTCAATTGCTTCGCCCGCGCCCTCACCGAGTCCGGAATGGACCTCGACAAGGTCGCGATCGTCTCGGGCATCGGCTGCACCGGGCGGGTGGCCGGCTACCTCAACCTCGACTCGTTCCACACGACCCACGGCCGCGCGATCCCGTTCGCCACCGGGCTCAAGCTCGGCAACCCCGACCTCAAGGTGGTCGTGTACTCCGGCGACGGCGACCTCTCGGCCATCGGGGGCAACCACCTCGTGCACGCGGCCCGCCGAAACATGGACCTGATGGTCGTGTGCGTGAACAACTTCACCTACGGCATGACCGGCGGCCAGGTCGCCCCGACGACCCCGATAGGCGCCACGCAGACGACGATGCCGTACGGGAACTTCGAGAACCCGTTCAGCCTCCCGTTCCTGGCGGACGCCTGCGGCGCGGTGTACGTGGCGCGCTGGACCGTCTACCACGTCAAGCAGCTCGCCAAGGCGATGCTCGAAGGGCTGCGCAAGAAGGGGTTCGTCTTCATCGAGGCAGTGGCGCCTTGCCCGACGCTGTACTCCAGGCGCAACAGGCTCGGTGACGGCGTGGACCAGCTCAAGTACTACAAAGAGCGCAGCAAGGTCGTCAACGGCGCCGACACCAAGGATGTTGGGCTCACCTTCCAGGGCGACATCATCGTGGGCAAGTTCGTGGATCGCGATCGCCCGACCTGGCTCGACGCGATGAACGAGCACTACTCCCAGCACTTCGGCGAGAAGTACGTCCCGTACGGGGTGTCCCATGGACAAGAGTGAGATCCGCGTGGGAGGCCTGGGCGGCCAGGGGGTTATCCTCTGCGGGATGATCATCGGTAAGGCCGCTTCGATCTACGACGGCAAGCACGCGACCCTCATCCAGTCGTTCGGGCCCGAGGCGCGCGGCAGCGCCTGCAGCGCCCAGGTCTCGGTTGCGGACGAGCCGATCGGCTACCCCTACGTCAAGAACCCCGACGTGCTCATCGTGATGTCGCCGGACGCGTACACCCAATTCGCGCAGCAGCTCAGGCCCGGAGGAGTGCTGCTCTACGAGAACGAGCTGATCGCCGTGGACGACAAGCTCCCCGCGGGGGTGAAGGCGTTCGGCATCCCGGCCACGCGTCTCGCCGAGGAGCTCGGCCGGAGGCTGGTGCTCAACATCGTGATGACCGGCTTCTTCGCGGGCGTGACCGGGCTGGTGTCGTTCGAGGCCGCGGAAAAGGCGGTCAAGAGCTCGGTCCCTCGCGGCACCGAGGACCTCAACCTGCGTGCCTTCCGCAAGGGGTACGAGTACGGTCGCGAGTTGCTCGCAAAGGCCAGCTAGGGAGGGGACGGTGAAGCTCGAGGGGTTTCCGCAGAACCTGACGCTCAAGGATGGAACCCAGGTCGTCGTCAAGCCGCTCGAGGCCAAGGACGCGCCTGCGCTGCTCGAGTTCTACCGGGCCCTCCCCGAGGAGGACCGCCTGTACCTCCGGGACGACGTCACCAAGCCGGAGTGGCTCGAGCGCTTCGTGGCCCACGTCCGACACAACGAGGTGGTTTCCCTGATCGCGTTGCACGGGAACAAGGTGGCAGGCGAGGCGAGCCTGTACCGGGCGTTGCACGGCTGGACCGCCCACGTCGGGGAGATCCGTATCTCGGTGGCGCCTGCCCTGCGGCGCAGCGGGCTCGGCAGCGTACTCGCCCGGGATCTGGTCAAGCTCGCCATCGGTCTCGGGGTCGAGAAGATGATCGTCCAGATGGTGGAGAGCCAGCTCTCCGCGCGACGTCTTTTCGAGAAGCTGGGTTTTCGCCAGGAGGCCGTGCTGCGCGCGCACGTCAAGGACATCCACGGGATCAAGCGCGATCTGGTGATCGCCTCGAACGACGTTTCCCACCTCTGGGAGGCGATGGAGGCCCTGGTCTCCGACTTCTCGCCCACGGTGGGTTAGGCTCAGGGAGAAACGGAAAAGAGAAAGGCAAGGACCGTCACCGGCCTCTGCCTTTCATTTGCCTTATCCGTTCAGCAGCTCGCCCCGGATCGAGGAGATCGGCTCGGCGGAGTACTACGGGAAGGGCTACCAGGACATCCTCACGCACAAGCCTTCGATTGCCAAAGCGCGTATGCTACTCGGGTGCCAGCCCAGAATGTCACTGGACGACGCGCTCCGCCTCACGTGCGACGCGTTCCTGGCGGACTGGCTCGAGACGGTCTGAGGTCCCCATGACGGCTGGCGACAGAAGCCTCGGCCTTCGCATCGACGTGGACACGCACGACGGGATGAAGACCGGCGTGCCCACGCTGCTCGAGGTGTTCGCCGCCCACGGCGTGAAAGGCACGTTCTACCTCTCGATGGGCCCCGACCGCGCCGGCCTCGCGG
>Ga0315274_10002745_pt1 | contig 26305 bp, 14 predicted proteins | sample YL17G02_20_MG_FD_203700 | JGI IMG/M metagenome (GOLD analysis project Ga0315274, IMG submission 203700) | Sediment microbial communities from Yellowstone Lake, YNP, Wyoming, USA - YL17G02_20 | ecosystem: Environmental > Aquatic > Freshwater > Lake > Sediment | place: USA: Wyoming | collected...
CCATGGCCCCCATTGGTGTGTTGATGCCAACCTACACCCAGTGGGGGCCGATTCTACAAAATGACACAACCTATTGTCAATCCAGGAATTATGAAAATCGAGTCGAAATCGTGGCGAGTTATTTAGGGCTTGGCGGGGCGGGGAAGAACTCGCTGTTCCAGAACGAAATCGGCCAGTGGGGCCAGCATTTCTACAGCTACTTCGATGACCTCGTGATCGGGAGGGGAGAATAGCGAAGCGGACGAAGAGTCGAACCCGGTGACGGCGTTGCATGAGCGGCTAACGTGGCCGTCATGTGATCGTGGCCACCTGCGTAGACTTGCGGGAAGGCCGTAAGGCCCAGAGCGATGTGGCCGCCTACCGGGCGCTCTTGCCCCAGGGAGGTATGCGATGGGCCAGGCCACGCCCACCGTGCTCCTCGAGCACTACCTGAAGACCCTGCGGCTGCCCACGATGCGCCGCGAGCACGGCAAGCTCGCCGCCGTGTGCCAGGCCGAGCGGGCCGACTACGCCACCTACCTCCTGCGCCTGGCCGAGCGCGGGGTCCAGGACCGCGAGGTCCGGGCCGCCGAGCGGCGGGTCCAGGCCGTGCGCTTCCCCGTGCTGAAGACCCTCGACACCTTTGAGTTCGCCGCCCAGCCTTCGATCAACCAGGCGGGGCTACGAGCGCACGAGCCTGTTGGTTTCCACCAACTTGCCCTTCGAGAGATGGACCGAGGTCCTGGGTACCGAGCGGCTCACGGGCGCCCTGCTCGAGCGCCTCACACACCGCATCCACATCCTGGAAGCCAACGGCGAGAGCCACCGCCTGCGCGAATCGCGGCGGCGGCTCAGACAGCGACCCGCGGCGAGAGCGACCGAGACCGAAACGTAAGAGAACTTGACACTCGTCGGCAGATGGGATATCTATAGACCGGGCGCCGCGTTCCTATGCCGCCGTTCACGCGCCTGGCGGGGTCCAGCCACTCGACTGTCAACGGGAGAACCGGCGGGAGTGTCCCAGCTTCAGATGGGATGGAACTCGCCAAGAACGAGCGGATTCTCACTGCCCACCGTTTTCCGGATTGCATGTATAGACTCGGCCTCGCTACACCATACAAGAATAGGGATTCCACCTCCTGGACCGGCGCGCTCATGGGCATAGACTCCGAAAACCTAGCTCGGCTGCTTGTCCGCGAGCACGAGAAACTCGCCGCGTACACCTGGCAGATCGTGCGGGAGTATCACTTGTTGAGCGAAGTGCTGCAGGAAATGGCCGTGGTGGCCATGCGCAAGGCCGATCGGATCGCCGACGAGCGGCACTTTCCGGCCTGGGCGCGTTGCACCTGCAGGAACCTGGCCTTGGACCTGCTTCGCCAGCAGCGGCGACGCCCGATCTTGCTGGGCAATTCTGTGCTCGATTCGTTCGAAGCCCAGTGGTCGCGGTGGGATGCGGAGGATTCGTCCAGCCTGACCGTTGCGCTGCGTGACTGCCTTCGTGGTTTGAGCCGTCATGCCCGGCAAATCGTCGAACTGCGTTATGGCCGCGGACGAGACGAGGCGGCGACTCTTCGTCGGCTTCTGCCTGCAAAGCCATCTGTTGTCCGGCTGTCTGGTCAGCGGTCGCGGCGAAGAGGAGACTCTTGTCTTGCCACGCCGATCGGCGCCCCTCGGTCGCCGGCAGGCATGGACGTTGGCGGCGGTTGCGGCGAGTCTCCTGGTGGTGATCACCTTGCTGATGCTGCGCCGGTCTACGACCACCGAACCGCTCCCCCACGCGTCCTTGGCCACGTTGACCGACAGCTTGGGGCTGAGCTGGGAAAGCCCCACCGAGAGCCAAGCCATCGGCCAAGCCCTGCGCCGAGGGCGATACCGCCTAGCACTGGGGACGTCGAGATCACGTTCCGTCGCCGTGCTGGAGGCGGCCAGCGAACTGGAAGTCCTCGGGGCAGATCGCGCCATTCTCGACAGAACTTGTGACTGGCGAGCTTGAGGAGAAATCAGATGAATGCAAACAGGCAGGGGCGCTGGGATTCAACCCGAAGTCTGTCGCGCGCGACCGCGCTGGCGGCGATGGTTGGGGCGATGGGGATGTTCGGCGGCGCGGCGGCGGATACGCCGCTCAAGGACGCGGAGCAACGTGTCAAAGCCGCGGAAAAGGAACTGACCGCGGCCACTGCGGGCTGCGCGCTGCCAAAGTCGCGGAGAAGGCGGCGCAGAAGAACGCGCCGCTGCCCGCGGAAGCCATGCAGATGAACATCCCGCGCCTCAAGCAGGCGCCGAAGATCAACGGGATCATCGAGGCCGGCGAATGGGACGCGGCGGTTATGGTGCCCAGTACCACCGGCGCTAACGGCGCCAACATGAGCGTGCGGCCGGCGTCCGTGTATTTCCTGGGGTGGGACGCCGAGTTCATCTACATGGCCCAGCGCATGCCATTGCGCGATGGGGAACTGCCCCGCCGGCTCAACCGCAAGCCCAAGCACGACTCTGTTGACCCATGGGAGACCGTGGTCGAGTTCTACATTGACCGTGACGGCAACGGCTCGCATGGCCTGCCGGCGCGCTATCAGTTCATGGGCAATGCCACCGGCAACCGCTGGGACGTCGAATCGCAGTATTCGATCGGCCAACAAGTGTACGAATGGAACGGCGACTGGCAGTACGGTCAAAGGGTAACGCCCGACGGTAAGTTCTGGGAGACCGAGATGGCCATCCCTCGCAAGACCGTGTACGCGGCGGAGCCACTCAAAGACGGCGACCGCTGGAAGGTCGGGTTTGCCGCCAGCCTGCAGGATCCCTGGCAGTGGAGCGGTTTCTACGGTCATGGAGTCAACGCTACCTTCCGCGACGCGGCCCCCGTCGTCCGCATATCCCATCCCGAGCGTGGCCTGCTCGCCAAACGCATGAGCTTCGATGCCGAGGTCGTGAATACCACTGCGCAGCCGCTGAGCGCCGAACTGGTGGCACGGCTCTGGGATCCGAGAGCGCCGACCAACAGCCAGGTCGTCCTGGAGAAGCGCATCCCGGTTTCCCTGGCGCCGGGCGAACGCCTGGCCCAGACAATGGATGAAGATGCCTCCGCTGCCGTGGATCGCAGGACCTATCGCTACACGGTTATGCTTCTGAAGGGAGACCAGTCGCTTTACACCGTAAACCTCGGTGTGTCATATAACTACCCCGAGAACACCATGGGCGCCAAGGTGGAGCGGAAGAAGGAGCCGTTTGTGCTGAAGCCGACCTTCTACCCGCTGGCGAACCTGCTCAAAGTCATTGTGGACAAGTTCGACATGCCCAACCGTGAAGCGACCGTCAAGACGCAGTTCGAGGTTCTTCCGCCGGCCGGCGGCAAGCCCGTTGCAATGGGCGAGATTTCACGGTTCGACTGCGAGGAAGGTTTTGCCAGTCTTCCCCTGCCCGCTGCGTTGGCGCCGGGAGTGTACACCTGCAAGGCCGTCATGCGTGACGCCGCCGGCAACGCGGTCGCCGAGAACACGGCGACCTTCGAGCGCAAAGATCACGCCAAGGAATTTCCCTGGCTCGGCAACACGCTGGGTCTCGAGGAGAAGGTACCGCGCAATTTCGAGCCGGTATCGGTCGAGAGGGGCGTGCTCAAGGGGTATCTCAAGGAAATTCGGCTCGATGGCGGCGCGCTGCCGGCCTCCGTCAAGGCGCGCGGGGAGGAACTGCTGGCCAAAGCGGTCCATCTGCGTGGCGTTGCGGCCGGCGCGCCGTTCGTCGCGTCGCCGACGCGGAAAGGAGCGCGGTCGCGCGAGGCCAAGCCGACGCGCGCGGCCTTCGCCGGTTCCTCCTCCGGCGGCGGAATCAAGGCCGATGTGGCCTATGCCTTGGAGTACGACGGCACGGCTCGCGTTGAAATGACCCTCGCCCCGGCCAGAGCGGGACAACCCGTAAAGCTGGACGGCCTGCAACTGGTCATCCCCTTCCGCCCCGAAGCCGCCACGCATTTCATGGTCAACGGAAACCACATGCGCCAGTCCAATCGCGCGGGACTCCTGCCCGGCGACGGCAAACCCGGCGTGCTCTGGAAGTCCACGGAGATGAAGGCCCAGAAGATGACGCTCGGTTCCTTCATTCCGATCGCGCACCTGGGCAACCTCAACGCCGGCATGACCTGGTTTGCGGACAGCGACAGAGGGTGGTGGCCTTCGGACAAGCGGGCCGCCGTCGAGATCGTGCGCGCCACAGACGGCACGATCGAGCTGGTCTGCAATCTAGCCGCTGAGCCGGTCACGCTCGACGCCCCGCGCACCATTGTCTTCGGCCTCTGCACCGTGCCCGTGCGCGCGGTCACCGAGTATCGTTCGACCGAGCACACCATCGGGTTCGGCCACGAACAGGAGAGCCACCGCTGGGATCCCAAGAAGACGCCGGGCAGGGTGTATGCCCGCATGTATCCGGACGATCTGGATAAGTTCAGGACGTGGGTCGAGGGCGTGCATGCACGCGGGAACCTGGAGAAGTGCTACGTGGAGAACAGCCCCGCCGACTACTGGGCGCACGAATACGCCTATTTCCAGGCGGAGTGGGAGAGTCCCTTCAGCCGTTCCGCCGCCGACAGCAAGGTGTACTGGACGGACAAGTTCGTCCGCGAAACGCAGCTTGATGGCTACTATTTCGACAATATCTTCTGCCGGCTTCAGACCGACCCCGTCGGGACGAGTGCCTACGTACTGCCGGACGGCCGCGTGCAGCCGGGATACGACTTGTGGAATGGCCGCGAGTACTTCCGCCGCATCCTTCTGACCTTCGAGAAATACCGCGATCCGAGCGCCATCGTGTTTCACAACACCGACTTCCAGTTCGCGCCGATCATGGGGTACGCCGACCTGGTCATGGGCGGCGAGAATCCGCTGCCGGGCACCGGCACGCCGGATTACATGGACATGTGGCCGCGCGACTGGATGGACGTGATGCACAACCCGACATTGTGGGGGTACCGGATTGCCCATCTTTATCACAAGCCCAGTATCAACAACGAACTCGGCGAGGGGGATATTGACCTGAGCATGAAGAGCCACCGCACGGTCATGGCCTCGATGCTCGTGCATGGATGCGACTTCTGGTTCGGGCTCGACTACAAGCAGTTCATGCAGAGCAAGTTCGCTATGTTCAAAGCGCTGCCCGGCGAGATGGAGTTCATTCCTAGCTGGCGGGCCGCGGGCCGGTTCAAGGTGGCCGGCAACGAGCCTGACGTTGACGTCGCGGTCTGGCGCAAACCCGGCGCCCTGGTGATTGTTGTGGCCAATTGCGCCAAGACAGCCAGAAGGCCGGCCGTGTTCTTTGACTTCCCGGCCCTGATGCGACCGCCGGCGAAGTATGAATCGCGGCGGATCCGTGACCTGGAAACCATGGAATGGCCGGGCTACATCGTCCAGGAGGGCGGCCATGAATGGGGCGCCCTGAAGGCGGCGCACCTGAACTGCGAGGTGCAGCCCCGCGATTTCCGGGCCTACCTGGTGATCAACCAGCCGACAGCGCAGGGGGCGGGATTCTGATTCTGAACTCATGTGGGATCCGTCGTGCAGATGGTCCGCGAGGCCGCGGAATCTCCCGATTCGTCGGGAAGCGGAGGACGATGGACATGACGCGCTGCCTCGTATGGCGGGAATGCGTGTGAGTCCGCCATCGAGATCTGAGACGAGTTGACCGGAACAACCAGTCCGGCCAAGGTCCAATCCGCGGGCCGGGCCGCTCCTCCGCCCGGCGCGATGCCGGACGCGAGGAGACGACCAACCGAGAAGAAGGAGACTATGCATGTGTGCTCGACGACGCGGGATTCGCAGGAGTGTCGAGGTGCTGGCGGTGGCAGCAATGTCTGTGGCGGGGGGCATGGAGGCGTGGGCGTCCCAAAACACCGAGGCGTCGGCGGGCACGCCGGTCATCTCCATCCCCAAGGTTGCAGCGCCGCCGAAGATGGACGGCAAGATCGAGGACGGCGAATGGGCGGGGGCCGCCATGATCACGGGGTTCTGGTGGGACCCGATCGGCGGCGCCCACAGCCTGGCGCCGAGAATCCAGCAGAGCTACTGGTACGTCGCTTATGACGACAAGTATCTGCATCTGGCCATGCGCTCGCCGCACCCGAAAGGGACGTATCCGGTGGCCCGCGGCAAACGCATGGACGACCGCAACACGGTGCTGTTCGAGGATCATGTGGAGATCCAGTTGACGCCGCACGAACGCAAGAATGCAGCGGTAGAAGGAAAAGGGTTCTACAAGATCATGGTCAACCCCAAGGGTACGATTTCTGACGAGCACTACTACTGCGGCACGCCGGGGAGCGAATTGCTGTGGTCGAGCGGCGGCGTAAGCAAATGTCATGTGACCGAGACCTACTGGGACCTGGAACTGTCCGTCGAAATCGCGCGCCTGAGGATTCCGGCCCTGGAAGGGCGCGGACTGATCGTACAGTTGACGCGCACGGACGGTTGCGCAGGCATTCAGTTTACCAGCCTGGTTGGCGCCGGCTTCATGTCGTGGGACCAGTTTGCCGAGTTTCGTTTCAGCGGGGAGAATCCGATCTTCCAGTTGCGGGACATCGGCGACATCGGCTCCGGACAACTGGACGCGAACATCGCGTTGACCGGTGTCGGCAGCCAGCCGCAACCGGCGAGCGTGGAAGTTGAAGTGCTCGATGCGGACGGCAAGACCGTGTTCAAGAAGAAGAAGGAAGAAGTCACGGTCGGCAAGAACGAAACCAAAATGGTGCGCGTTGCCGCCGACAACCTGCCGATCTCCGAGCCTGGAATGAACGAACGGAACCGTCGGAATCGCCTGAAGATCACCGCAACGTCCGGCGGCGGCAGCCAGGCCAGAACCTTGTACAAGAACACCATGCCGTTCATGAAGCACAACGAGGAGTATAGCAAGAAGTACCTGGAGCCCTGGATCAAGGGCCGGCCGCAGAGCGGCGACTGGGAGTCGAAGCTCATCTACATGCCCTACTCCGGGAAGATCGAGACCAGCGTGGATCTGGACTTCTTCGGCATTGCCGAAAAGGTTCTCACCGCCCGGAGTTTTCAGGTTCAGGTGGCCGTGAAGGGCGGAAAGACCGTGCTGGCCAAGGCGGAGGGTCCGATCGAGAAGGCCGTCGGCGCGCCGCTGCTTATGGATGCGCCCGCCCTGCCGGAGGGGGAGTTGGAGGCGGCGTTCGTCCTGCGCGATGGCGCGGGCGCGGAGGTCGCCAGGAAGACCGTTTCGTTCCGGCGGAAGAAGTTCGCCTGGGAGCGCAACAACCTGGGCCGCTCGACCGAGGTGATTCCGCCGTACCGGCCGATCGAGATGAACGGAAAGGATGCGCTCGGCGTTCTGGGCCGCGTTTATACGATCGGCGCCAACGGCATGCTTTCGCAGATCCAGGCCATGCCGCCGACGGGCGACAGCGGAGGGCCGGAGAATCTGCTGAAGTCCCCCATGCGCTTCGAAATGCGCGCCCAGGGCAAGGACATCGTCGGCGGCGAAGCGTCCGGCGGAATCGTCAAAGCCGAGGAGCACCAGGCGGAAACGCGCGGCAGTCAACAACTGGACCAGGTCAAGCTCAGCGCGAAGTCGCTTCTGGACTATGACGGCTGGTACGAGACCGAGTTGAAGATCGAGCCGCAGGGGGCCGTTCCGTGCGACGCGCTGGACCTGGTGGTTGGCCTGCGCGACGAGCCCGGCTCCGACGCGCGAGAGCTTTTCCCCGTGGACACGCTGTACGTTCACCGCTTGAGCGACGGATTCATGGGCAATGCGTTGGAGGGTGTTCCCAGGAAACCGGGTGTGCATTTTGCGTCAAACAAATTGATGAAGTACTGGGGCAGTGGGACTTTCGACTGGAAATCGTTCGTTCCCGTGACCTACGTGGGCAGCGGCGACCGCGGTCTGTCGTTCTACGCCTGGAGCGCGGCCGGCTGGGAGTTGAGCGACGAGCAGCCGGCCGTGAGCGTGGAACGGCTCCCGGACGGCAACGCGCGTCTGCGCATTCGCCTACTGGCCGGGCCGGTGGTCCTGGAGAAGCCGCGCACGATACGCTTCGCCTTCCTGGCCTCGCCGGTCCGGTTCAACCACAACCGGTTCCGCACCATCCTCGACGAAGGGGCGATCGTCCACGATACCGCGGGATACCGGTGGTACGGCAATTCGGTGGATGGGTTCGTGCTCGATCGGGACGAGGGGTATGACGCCTTGCGACGCCACTTGATTGGCACACGTCAGTACACGGTGAATGGCGCCAAGTACTTTAGCTCCCTTTCCGGGGCAATTCGCAATGGCGCCAAGATACAATTGTATGGTTCGAGCGGGTTGACCGGCGCAGCCGGCGAGGAGTTCAGGACGTTCTGTGGGGAATGGCTGGGTAATTCCACCTGGCAGGCGGATGGAAATACCCGGGAATTTCAAGGTCACCAGAACATGCAGCAGTCACTGCAGTGGAACAACCCGGAACAGTTCACGGTGGTCGGCATCAATTGGACAGCGAGCTACAACGACTTCTACGTCTGGTATCACAGGCCCCTGATCGAGAAGTGCGGGTTAAACGGCACCTGGTGGGACAACAGCGCGCTCTACACCGTGTACGACTACAATTCGGAACTGGGCGGCATGGAGCACCAGTGGAACCTGAAACTGCGGCGGGAACTGATGAAGCGCCTGAATGTCGTGGGCTGGGAGGCGGTCCGCCCGCCGGCCTGGATCATCAACGCGCACGACGACGTGTCCTGGAACCAGAAGTTCTGGATGGTGGAGCAGGACTGGGGCGGCAGCTCATCGGACGACGTGACCCCCTTCGACTATTTCCAGACGATCGACCGGTTCCGTGCCATGACGCGTTGCAAGAGCGTGAACATGATCACCGACTACGCGGCGTTGAAGGCTTGGGGAGAGTGGGGCTTCGGTTCCAAGGATCCCGAAAAACAAGCGAGGCTGAATCGTGCCCTTGTCGCCATGAGCCTGCTTCACGACATCCACTACCAGGACTGCGGCATGACTCCGGCTCGCTGGCGCCGGCTCAAGCTGGATTTCCAGGCGCTGGCAAATCTGTCGGATTCCGCCGCCTGTCTGTTCACCGGCTACTGGCGGACCGGGAACACGGTCAAGCCCGGCGCCGCCGAGATCGCGGTTTCGACCTGGGCCAACAGTTCGCTCAAGACCGCCGTCATTCTGCTGGCCAACACAAAACGCGAGGACCAATACCTGGCCGGCACGCTTATTGACATTAACCGGCTGATTCCCGTCCGTGGGGAGAAGCTGACGGCCCGGCGGGTGTACGACCTGGAAACCGGCGACGACGTGAAGCTCGACTTCGCGGGCGGCCAGTACCGGATCGCCGAGCCGTTCCCGGTTCGCTGGCACGATTTCAGGATGATCGGCGTTGTCGCCGATGGAGGTCGGTGATGACCGCGAAAGCAAGATTCGCCTGTCTTCGAGCGGGTCATGGTCGTTTCCTGTCGCTCGCGCTGGGCTTCTGGTTTGGTCTGCTGCTTGCGCCGAGGACAGCAGTCCCCGCGGAACTGCAGCATACGCTCGGCGAAAAGGGGCTGATGTCGCTCGCGTTCAACGAGTGGCAGTTCCTCAAAGCGCCCGAACACGGCGAATTCCTATGTACGGCCAAGCTGCGCAAGAAGGACGGTACGGAGTATGACGGCGGGAAGCTGCTGTCCATCGAGGCATCGGCCGCAAAGGATGAAGTCGAGATGACGTTTCCATGGGGCCGAGTGTCCTGCCAGTTCCGCGCGAAGAACAACCGGTTGCTGGCGTTACTGACGGTGACGAATGGATCGGCCGACGACCTTCTCGATTGCGAAGTCCGGATCGGCAGGCTGACCTTTCCCGAGCCGCCGCATGGCACACAGGTCGATGGCGGGTGGACGGGAAACGGTTGCGGCCCCTCTGTTCCCATCTACGGCATGTATGGGTGCCCGGAAGTCGCGACGCCCATTGTCCGGCTTGATTTCCGGACCGCGGTCCTTGATTTCTGCAGTGACGACCCGGGCGCGCCGACCGCCGTCTTGGTCAAGTCGCCTGAAGACTATAAGGGAAAGAACCGGTACTCGATCGCGGTGCAAGTGGTGCGGGAACGGTACAATCCCCTCCCTGCCGGAAAAGCCGCCGGAGCGGCCGTATCGCTGCGCTTTTCCAAACCCGGGGAGCCCTGGACGGCGACCGCCGCAGACGTTTTCGGAAAGTACTACGCCGTGTATCCGTTCCGCAACGCCTGGCAGGATTCGCGGATGATGACCAGCTTTAGCGCACACACAGCCATCAACAATAGACTCCTGAAAGAAATAGGGGTGGAAGCCTGCCGCCAACGAATGAACCAAACGGCCGATAACATGATCAAGGTGATGCGGGAATACAACGTCTCCACGATGATAGACTGGGAGCCGACGGGGGCCCAAGATCATGAGGCGCCGATATACACAGGATCGCCCGAAGCTGTGGAGAAGATCCTCCCGCCGGAAGGCGTGGCGGTCGTTGACGAATGGTTCAAACGGTTCCGCGACGCCGGGCTGAACGTCGGCTGCTGCCTGCGGCCGCAGGAGCTTCTTCCGGTGCATGGCCGTTGGTATCATCATGTTCCGGATGATCCGGCGAAACTGCTGGTCCGGAGGATCAGGTGGGCGCAAGAGCGCTGGGGGTGCACCGTATTTCACGTCGACAGCTTCGGAAACAGCCACGACCCTTTCGGTTCCAACAAGTATACGCAGAATCACTTCACCCATGCCCTGGACACCGACTATCTCCAACAGGCCGCCGAAGCTTGTCCCGACGTGTTGATCTGTCCGGAGCAGAAGACGTCCAGGTGTTTTGCGTATGGGTCGCCCTATAACGTAACGGCCAGGCCCGTACGCGATCAATACCCTGGCGCGTTCTCCCTGAATGCGGGCGCCTGGCATTTCGACACGAAGGCGATCAAGCACGGCGAGAAATTCGACCTTGCCAAGCTGGATGCAGCGGCGTTCGCGAAGGTGGTCCAATGGGCACGATCGGGGGATGCGCTGCTACTGCCCGCCGCCTATCCTGCCAACTCCTTTCTCGTCGGTGTCGAAGCCTACAAGCAGGCCGGGACACTCCCTTCCGCCAAACTGACGGCGCCGGTGCGCAACACGACCTGCCTAGCCGGGAAAGAACTGACGGTCGCCGCCGATGCATCGGACGCCGATGGAAAGGTCCAGAAAGTGGAGTTCTTTTGTTCCACCGTCGCCGAAGGCACGATCAAGATCGGTGAATCGCCTCAAGCACCGTACACCTGCCGGTGGCGGCCGCCCACGGCGGGGCGATACGTGCTTTCGATCCGCGCCACGGACAACGACGGCCTCACGCGCGATCCGGCAGCCGCGGTGGTGTGGGCCAATGCCCAGCCGGGGCCGCAAATGCAGGTGTTCGGTCGGGTCCGCGAGATCCAGGATGGGGCGTCCATGGCCCGTCTTAGCGACGGCACAGATTTCGGGGCGCCCTGGGAAGGGATCGGTGTGGAGCGTGCATTCTCTATCGAGAACACCGGAACCGAAACGCTGAAACTGGCCGCCCTTCCCCGCATCGAGGGGAGTTCCGAATTCACGCTGGCCGCGCCGCCGGACTTGATCATCGCCCCCGGAAAGCGCACGGAGTTCAGTATTCGCTTTGCTGCTGTCGGAACCGGGATTCGGACGGCGAAGATCAGCATAGCGCAGGCGGCCGGCGGCCGGCCATTCACGTTCCAGGTGCGCGGAACGGGTAAGCCGTCCTCCGCCCGCCGGATCAATTGCGGCGGGCCGTCCTTCGGCGAGTACAACGAGGACTGCGGGTACCAGGGCGGCTGGCAAGATGCTCATAGTTCCGTACTTCGGGTACCGGGCAACTTCGATCCCGGAAAAGTCGACAACCCTCCGCCGAAGGATGTGTATGCCACCGCCCGCTACGCCGACTGCATCTATACGATCACGGGATTCACGGCGGGGAAGGAGTACCGCGTGCGGCTGCACTTCAGTGAACCAGCCAAGTGGTTCAACCGACCGAACCCGAGGGCCGCGGCCGGCAAGCGGAAGTTCGACGTCGGGATCAACGGGCGGCGGGTGTTGACCGATCTCGACGTGTTCGCCGAAGTCGGAGCGGCCGAGAAGGCGCTGGTCAAGGAATTCACGACCACGGCCGGAGGCAAGGGCGATATCGCCATCGAGTTCTTCGGCAATGATGCGCTCATCAATGCGATCGAAACGCTGGACGCCCGGTGAGGACGGCGGATGTGGTCGACGACATGAAACTATAGGCGCAAGTGAACTCGGTCGATTTTCGTCGTAAGTGCCCGCGGGCACCCGACTTGGGCCAAGAATGATCCTCCTGGGCCCCTGACAGGCCGATACAGTGCGGTTGTGAACGTGACCGTTCGGCCACCAAGAGACGGGAGGATCGATGGATGACTCAGCCAGTGCGTGGAGCGAGTCCCCAACTCGGGTACTTCTTCCGAGGCGCGTCGCAGGTCGTGCAGCCCCGGATGCTGCGCGGCATCGGGCGGTTCCTGTTCGGTCTGCTCTTCGCCGCCTTCGACCGCACCGTGGCTGGCATCTGCGACGCCGTCGCCGACGCACCCGCTGCCGGACGGTGCGGGAGGGCGCGACATGCGCAGAAGCGGGTTCACGGCTGGCGCGCCTGGCATCCTGACCGCGGGCGGTTCCTGGACGTTCGAGTGCTGGGTGACGCCAACCGCCGCCTGGGACTACCTCACCGCCGTGCCTGTGGCGAACGTCGGCGACCATCTCGCCATCCGCTGGGGCCACGCCACCTACGGCGGCATGCGCGCTCTGCCCCTGCTCAATATCGAGCTGGAGGACGGCAAGGGCATGCGTATGAAGCTAGGCGCATTTGCGCCGTGCAAGGCGGGCATGTGGTATCACCTGGCCGTGGTGTGCGACAAGGACGCCCGGCGCGACCATGTCAGGGTGTATGTCAACGGCCGGTTTGAGGATTTGAGGATTTCGAGACGACGACGGACGCCACGCCGCTGACCCCGGTCAAGAATGCGCCGTCGGCCATGACATTCGGCCAAGGGTCGGCGCTGCTCGAAGAGGTGCGCGTTTCGAGCAAGGCGCGGACGCTGCAGGAACCGGGCTACGCGGCGGACTGAAGCAGGCGCTCCTGGTCGGACCGGCTGAGTGAGTGAATGTCACGTCAGGAGCATTCTGTCGCAAGATGACGATGAAACCCAAACGCCACCAGGAGATCTCCTTGAGATCGTCCGTTTTCGCCGGAGATGCGCCGTCTGCCTGTTTCGCCACGATCATCTTGAATCCACATCAAGGAATCCGAACGATGAACAACCTCCCCCATATTCTCTCGACGCTAACGCTGACTGTTGCGTGCTGCGCGGACGCCGGCGATTCCCTGTTGCAAGTGGACCCTCGCGCATTGGTTTCGCGCAGCGACTTGATCTATCTGCGGCCGGCCAGCGGGCCGGGCGAGGGCCAGCCCATCGGCAACGGGGCGATGGCGACGTTGGTCTGGACCACGCCGGACGGCGTCCATTTCCTGATCAACCGCACCGACGTGATGGGATCGGACAACACCAGCGCGAACCAATTCGGCTGCGAGACCGACGAGTTCGGGTCGGTGGCGTGGGTGTCGGTGCGGGTCGGCGGGAGACCGTTCCTGCTGCTGGGCGGATTCATCCAGCGGCTGTTGCTTTACGACGCAGAATGCACAATCCGCGGCGACGGGGTCAATGTGCGTTGCTTTATCGCCTCGGATTGCGATGTGCTGGTGCTGGAAGTTGAGGACAACCGATCAACACCCCCGCCGCTGGAAGTGACGGCGAAAACAGATCGGCCTGCCGAACGGGTCATAGGCAAACACAGGACCCGCTGCGCCGCGGGCGGGGATGACACCGGCGTGCATGTGACGCAGGTGTTCCAGGAGAAGGCCTACCACTGCGCCGCCGCCGTGGCCGCGCGGATCAGCGACGACGCGGCCAAAGTTCAGCCAGCCGCGGAGGGTGTCCTGGCGCGGACACTTGCCGCCCCGGGCCGAACCGGCACGCGACTGGTGTCGGTCGCGAGCGCGGCGTCGTGGGATCCCAAGGCTGACGTGCTCGTTCAAGCCCGGCGACGGTTGGCCGATGCCGCCGCGACTTCCTACGAAAAGCCCCTGCTCCCGCATCAGGCGACGCACCCGCTTGGCGTTCACCCGGCGGCCCAGTTGCCGCGAGACCAGCACTTTCAGCCGCCGGTACCCATAGGTCGCGAACCGCCCGGCCAGCTCCTTGAGTGCGGGCACCACCTCGGCGTCGCGGACCGCCCGAGCCGCCGAGGGGCGACCTCCGCTGGGCTTGCGGTACAGCGTGCTGCGGTTCACCTCCAGCACGTCGCAGACCTTACGGGCGCTCAGGCCGGTCTCCCGACACACCGTCTCGACACGAGCTTTCAGAGAGCACTCGCCGCTCAGTGCAGCGTTTTTTTTAGAGCCTGGTTCTCCACCGTCAGGCGGCCGACCACCCGCTCCAACTCCCCGATGCGGGTCTCGAAGGCCGCGCGCTCGGCGTCCCGGCCGTTGCTCACCAGGCCGGCCTTCCCACCCTCGAGGAACCGGTCGCGCAGCCGGTAATACTGCGACTGCGACAGCGTGTAGCGCCGACACAGCTCCTCGACCGGCGTTCCCGACAGACCCTCCAAGATGCACTGCACTTGGGTGTCCACGGGCACTTGCAGACGATGACCTCTGGGCATGGGCGACACTCCTTCCCCCCGGCTTGCGGCCGCTCGCTCGCTTGAGCCTCGCCTGGGGGCTCCGCTCGCTCGCGGCCGCCCCCCTCGGGGGGCGGGGGGCAAACCCTTGTCGCCCTATTCTACTCTCCCAACCCAGGTGGTCTACTCCACCAGGGGGTCAGTATACAGTCGTTCGAGTCCCGCTGTCATCATGACGAACCCTGCAGCCCGCGTCAATGTCCACTCTGGCGATCGCTGCGCAGACCTCTTGGGTTCCCAAGGGTCTCCGGGCGCCTTGTGCGAGCGGGTGCCAAGCAGTAGAATGCCGCTGCCCCAGAGGGAACCGCCTCACATGGAAAACGTGGCGATCTTATGTGCGGCTCTTGCGGTAGGCCTCCTGCCAGTCGGGAGTGCGTCGGCTGGGCAGGACCAGGACGGTTGCCGGGTCACTGTCAACGGCAGGCGCGTCGAGTTGCGTTGCCCTTCTCAGGTGTTGATCCTGGACGCCTCCGCCGGGTTGCGGGCGGTGTCGTGGGAGAACCGGCTCACCGGCACGAAGCTCTCCCTGGGCAATGGGCCGGAGGTGGAGCTTGAGGTCGGTTCTCCAGGCAAGCCCGAGCCTGTGCCGCTGGAGGTGGCTCGCCTGCCGGTGGCTGATGGCGGAAAGCCTTCGTGCCAGGCCACGTTCAGACTGGCTTCGAAAGCCCCGTCGCTCTCCGTCGTGGTGACCTATCGCCTGGATGCCACGCAGCCAGTGATGCGGAAGTTCGTCGAGGTGACCAACGATGGCGACCGTGAGGTCCTGCTGCTGAACGTGCGGCTGGGTAACTACACGACGGACGCCGTCGCGAGCAAGGCCGAACAGGGCTTCCCGGTCTACGTGGGCGACGCGTTCTTCCTCACGCTGGCCCATCCATCAGGCTTCGCCGATGGCGGGGGCAAGGCCGTCGTCCTGCGGCACCATCCGGGGGCAAGGCTCGCGCCCGGCAAGACCCTCCAGTGCATGGAGGCAGTCCTCGGCGTGGGCAGCCCGGGCGAGGCGAGGCAGACCTTCGTCTCGCACGTTCGCAGCCGGATGAGGCGGGTGCTCCGCGGCCATGACAAGCCCTACACGATCTACGAGCCATTCGGCGGCCGACCCGGCGGCAGCTTCGATGAGACGGAGGAGTACCTCCTCGACAACATCACCAAGCTCGCCGCCGGGAAGCGAGAGGCGGGATACCAGTTCGACTACTACTCCGTGGACTTCTGGCAGGATGTCCGCGGCGACCTCATCCGCTTCGACCCGCAGCGTTTCCCCAACGGCTTTGTGAAGATCAAGGACGCGCTGGACCAGATCGGCATTCGCCCGGGCCTCTGGATCGACAGCGGGGGCCTGCCCCAGTGGACCATCGGCGGCAATCCCGCGGTAAAGGACTGCTTCTCCCAGGAGGGAGGGAGAGGCGGACTGTGCCGCGCGACCGAGCCAATCAAGTCCCTGTACACGGATGCATTCCGGCACCACATTCGCGAGAACGGGGTGCGCTTGCTGAAGTTCGACAACCTTCTGACCAGTTGCAGCAACCCCAAGCACTCGCACCTGCCGGGCGTCTACTCGACCGAGGCAATCCACAACTCGGTGATCGAGTTCCTGCACGCCCTCGACGAGGCGTGCCCCGATGTCTTCCTGATGCTCTACTGGGGCTACCGCTCGCCCTGGTGGCTTCTGCACGCCGACACGTACTTCGACTCCGGCGAGCACATCGAGGTCGCCAGCCCCACAGCCTTCCCGGCCCCATATGCCCGCGACAGCGTGACCCAGCGGCTCGACCAGGCCCAGTGGGTCTGGAAGGACGTTCCCGCTCTGGGCAGGGACTCGCTGGGCATCTGGCTGTCCGACTGGCCATGGAACAGTTGCGTGGGCAAGGAGCGCTGGCAGGAAGGCTTCGTCATGGACATCTGCCGAGGCAGCCTGCTCGCCCAGATCTGGACCGACACGGCGTGGCTCTCGCCCCCGGAGCACAAGCAGATCGCCGACTTCATCGCGCTGCTGAGGCCAGTCCCGCCTGTTTCGCCAACTCGCGTTTCATCCTCGGCAATCCGTGGAACCCAGAGCCCTACGGCTACTGCTGCACCGACGGCGCCCGCGCCTTCCTGGCCATCAACAACTCCTGCTGGAAGGACAGCTCCATTCCCCTGAAGCTCGGCTCGGCCTGGGGCCTGCCCGATGGCAAGGCTTGGGACGTCTACCGCTGGCACCCCGATCCGGCCAGGCTGAAGCCTGCGGCCGGCGAGCGCTTCGGGGAGGAGGCCGCCATCTGCCTGCGCCCATTCCAGGTGGTCCTGCTCGAGGTTGTGCCGGAAGGGGTCGGCCCCTCGCTTGCGAGGGCGTTCGCTGAGACGCCAATCCCCACGCGATTCGCCGAGCCAACAAGGGCCATCGAGCTGGCGGAATTGGCTGCGCAAGCCAAGGAGCCGGCCCGCTCCATCTGGACGACCCTCCAGCCCACCAGCGCGACCTCCGCGGGCGGCACCACGCTCACTGCCCAGAAGGACCACTCCATCCTCGCCAGCGGCAAGGTCACCAGCCCCGACACGTACACCATCGCGGCCAGAACAGAGCTTACGGGGATCACCGCGATCCAACTGGAGGCGTTGTGCGACCCCAGCCTGCCGTGCGGCGGGCCAGGGCGGGCGGTCAACGGCAACTTCGCCCTGATGGAACTGAGCCTCGCGACGGCGTCCACGAACGCCCCCGGGAACCCCGTTCCCGTGACGCTCAGGAACCCCAAGGCCGACTTCTCCCAGACTGGCCACGGCGGCTGGCCCGTCTCGGCCGCCATTGACGGCGACCCGAAGACGGGCTGGGCCATAGACCCGGAGGAAGGCGCCCCCCACATGGCCATCTTCGAGACGGGCAAACCCGTCGGCTTCGAAGGTGGGACTGTCCTGACCTTCCGCCTCGCCCAGGGCGACCGCGAGCACTCCATCGGCCGGCTGCGCCTGTCGGTCACGGCGGCCAAGCCCCCCTTGAGCTTGCCGGCTGCCAAAGAGGGGGCGCCTTTCCGATGCGAGCTGCCCCCATGTTCCAGAGGCGGCATCGTCGTGCTCACCGGTCGGAAGGGGGCACGCGAGCCCAAGGCCAAGCTCGGCGGTCAGTTCGTGGCCGCCCCTCAGGTCTGGCACGACAGAGCCATGTACCCCGCCACGTGGCAGGCGTGGCGGATTGAGCTGCCGCCCTCCCAGACCGCGATGCCCCTTGAGCTGACCATGACGAGAGGAAACCTGCCGGGCCGAACTGCCCCCGCTGCGTATCTGATCCCCCGGTAGGGATCCGAGACTGGCCGGGAGCCCTCTGTCCGTGCCAGTTCGATGGCCTGCCGGCCTTCCCGTGAGCCCTCAAGACCAGCCTCCCATTGGCCGCCCCGCGCGATGAGGCGAGCGAGGCCAAGCGCGCGGGCCTGCCACCCAAGGGTACCCCCGCGTCCAGTCAGGTGACCGCGGTCCTAATGCATGATGTGGGTGTGGAAGCCCACTTGACACGCGGGGAGTAGTCAGCTATTGTACGGCACAATGACGTTAGAGCGGACAATCGGAAGCACTTTCCCATGTGTGTTAACCGAGGCTAACTATGGCAGAGAACGTGAGCCTTCGTGTCATCGCGGAACACATCGGACTCTCCAAGCCCACGGTGCAGCGCGTGCTCGGGGGCGAAGCCCATCTGTTCCGTGAAGAGACAGTCCAGCGGGTGTTGGCTGCGGCCCGCGAGTTGGGCTATCGTAAGCCAGGCGCGGCGCAGCGTTCCCCCGTTCTGGATGAGGCCGTGGCCGTCGTGTGTGTCCCCGCGCTCGCCGGCGACATCCGCCGCCGGGTGCTGGGCTCGCCGCACTTCATCACATACGGAGCGCTCCACGCTCTCCAGGAGGCCGGGCTCAACGGGCTGATGGTCCGCCCCGAGGGCCTCGCCGACGAGTTGCCCGACCACGTGGTCCAGATGCGGCCCAAGGGCGTCGTCCTGCCTTGCTTCGCGGGGTTCGGGGGCGTCTCGCCCACGCGGCGCATTGAGCGCATCAAGGAGGCCGGCATCCCGCTGGTGGTGTTCGGTGACTATGCGGAGTTCAACGATTTCGACCGGGTGACCCCGGACCACGAAGGCGGGTCGTATGAGCTGACGCGCTGGGTGATCGCGCAGGGCCGGCGTCGCATCGCGCACTTCTGGCCGGCGCCGGCCGGCCAGTACTGGTTTGCGGCTCGGCGCCGCGGCTACGAGCGCGCCCTGCGTGAGGCCGGCCTGGAGCCGCTGCCGGACATCCTGTACGAAGCCGCGGACGTCGGGCCATCCGACCAGCGCGAGGGATTCGTGCGCCAGGCGCGACTCCTGGGAGGTTATCTCCTCGAGCACCTCCGCGGGCCACAGCCGGTCGACGCGCTGCTGGTGGCTCACGACGGCGACGCCCCCAAACTCGCACATGCCCTGCGTCTGGCCGGGCTGACGCCCAACGTGGACGTGATGGTGCTCGGCTACGACTACGCCATCACGGGGACGGCGGAGCCGCAGTTCGAGCCGACGCTCCCCGCCGCGACGGTGGACAAGGGCAACTGGGAGATGGGCGTGGAGATGGTGAGGCTGCTGCTGGAGCGGATCGAGGGCAAGCTGGCGCCCGAGCCGCAGGTCCGCTTTGTCCGGTCGAAACTCGTGCTCGGCCCGGAGATCGAACTGGCCGTCCGAGCTGGGCACGCCTGAGCTCAGACGGTCGGAGAGGAGAATGCCATGAAACCGCGGGACGCAATGCTCACGGGCAGTCACAAGGGACATGGGCGGCCTCGCCGACGCTGGCGGCCCGTCCGTCAGGCGAATTGGCAAGCTCCCAGGAGGACGTCATGGGCATGAGGAGACTGGCTGCCATGGTGGCCACGAGCGCGTGTTTCCTGGCTGGCGCGTCCGGCAGGGGGCGTGTGTCGGCGGGGGAGAGCTCGCCGCCTGCCGGTCCCGGGCAGGCGCTCGCCGCGGCGAAGATGATGCTGGACCAGCCCGGAACGTTCTTCCTCACCCTCCGGGCCGATGTGCCGCGAGGGCCGGAGGCCAGACGCCTGGGTTACAGCGTGTGGGCGCAGGGGAACATGCTCAAGTACCCCAAGGGCAACGCATACGACGGCGTGTTCGATCCCTACTTCGTCATCGAGCCGGACGGCACGAAGGGTCGGTTCATCTTCCTCCTGCCCATTCGCCTGCCGGCGGGGGAGTCCACGGTCGAAGTGCGCAGCCGCGAGGGGGGCGAAGTCAGCGACCTGCGGCTGCGCCCTGCGCTCGACGGCGTGAAGGTCTCGGCCGAATTCCCGGGCAGCGTAGACGGCGTGTACTTCCCGGACGAGAAGCCGCACGCCGCGGTAGCGTTCCGGGGCCGCGCAGGCACACGGCTCGCGGGGCGGGCGATCGTCCAGCTCATCCGCCTGGCCGACGGGGATCCGGATGACTTCGGCCCCATCGAGGATCGCGTCGTGCAGGCGGCGAAGGTCGGCGAGACACCGGTCGCCCTGACCCTCGACGACGCGGGCGCCGCCGCTCTGAAGGTCGCACTGCCCGACGGCCGGCACGGCCTTTACGGCGTGACCGTGGTGCTGGAGGAGGGCGAGAAGCTCACCGCTCAGTATGTCGGCGGAGCCGCGGTCGTGCCGCGGCGCGACGAGGGCCGTTTCAACGCGGGCGGCAAGTTCATGGCATCGCTCAGCCACACGCTGAGCCACCTGGACCAGTTCCACCCCCGCGCGTTCCGGCGCCTCGGCTTCGACTGGCTGCGCACGGAGATCGGCTGGGGCGGTAGCGGCTTCGAGGGCCGCAGAGGAGAGTTCGACTGGCGCCAGATCGACGCCTTCCACGATCGCGTGCGCGAGGCGAAGCTCTACGTGATGAACCTCATGCAGGGAGCGCCGGACTGGGCCAGGCCCGCGGGCGGCGACCACGCTCCGGCCGTGGCGCACCTGGACGATTGGAGGAATGCCTGGCAGTTGTACATGGCGCGCTACCGGGACGTCCTTCGGGGAGCCAACGTCTGGAACGAGCCCTGGGAGGGCGGGGGGATCAGCGGTTGGGGATCGAGCGGTGAGCACTACCGCAGGCTGGTCCGCCTGGTGCGCGAGGCGCGGGACGCAATTGACCGGAGCATCCGCGTGATCGCCGCCGATTCGGCTCATAACACGCTCTGGAAGATCTACGCAGCCGGGCGCGCGGAGGACATCGACGTCATCAGTGTGCACTACGAGGAGGCGGCCCTGTCGGTCGCATACGGCCTCGCCCGGACCCACGGCCACGAGGTCTGGGATACCGAGAGCTGGATGAACTACCGTGGCGACGCGAACGCCCTCCGCTACGCCCTCGCCGAGCTGGCCCGCGGCGCGCGGCTCTCGAGCGCGTTCGACGGGCTCTCGCTCTACGACGACCCCCGCGGGCTTCCGAACTCCGGTGGCGTCGTCGTCGCAGCCGCGCAACACCTGATCGGCGGCCTGGAGTTCGCGGGCTTCGTCCACCCGCACCGGCCGCCGTACGTCCTGCTCTGGAAGGGTGACGGCCGGCACGTGGCGGTTGTCCTCACGCACCTGGGATTCGCCGAGCGCCAGTGGCCCGGCCATCCCCATTGGCGGTTCGCCCACCAGACAGCAACGATGGAACTGCCCACCCCGAGCGGGCGGATCGCGGTCTACGACATTCTCGGCAACCCGGTGGACGCGCCGAGTAAGGACGGGCGGCTCCACGTCCCGGTGCATGGTGAGCCGACGTACATCGAGTTCCGAGGGGACATCGCGCCGTTCCGCAAGGCGTTGGAGGGCGCGCTGTACCGAGGGCTTGGCCCGGTCGAGATTGTGCTGAAGGACCTGGCGGCGGACCCCCGTCAGCGGCCGCCGCTGGAGGTCCGACTCCAGAATGTGCATCCCGCGCCCCTACGAGGCACGGTTCGCGTGGCGGCGGAGGGGCTGAAGCTGGAGGGCGCCGAAAAGACGTTCGAACTCCAACCCGAGGCCAGTGCGTCGTTCGCCTTCCCAGTGCTCGGGCCGACCGAGGCCATGCAGGGATACCCCGTCACGGTCAGTGTTGAGACCGACCTGGGGAAGACTGAGTGGACAGAGAGAATCTCCGCCGCCGTCATCGGCCGCGGCACGCCGCAGATCGACGGCGACCTCGCCGATTGGGGGAAACTCGGGGCCATCCCCGTCTTCCTCAGCAACAGCGGCGAGACGCTCCGCGGCGCCTTTGACGAGCAGAAGCCTTGGGTGAAGTACAAGGCCGGAACCTACTCGGTCAAGGCCGCGTTCCTGGCCGACGACAAGAACCTCTACATGATGGCCCGGGTGTACGACCCCGAGCCCCCCCAGCGTCGGCTCCCATCGGTCCTGCGGGGCGAGGCCCGGAACCGGTTCAAGGCGCCGCCCGCCGATCACGTCTACGAGCAGGCAGGGCCGTTCTACGAGTGGGGCCACCCATCCTTGCGTCTGTCGCTGGGGCCGGTGACGGACCGTGTGTGGGACAAGGAGCTGGAGCAGCACCCTGCCGATTCGCCGCAGCGCCGGTTCGGCGCCTATATCTCGACGCCTTACCAGTACACGCTCTTCCCGGCCCGCGACGGCCAGGCCGACCTGCTGCGCCTCCGCACGCCCGAGTTCCGCTTCGTCCATCCGCTCCCGCTCGACTACGCGTGGATCGCGCAGCACTGCCGCGTCGAGGGCGCGCAATATGTGGTCAGGTGCGAGCCCGACGGGTTCGTCTACGAGCTGGCGCTCCCGTGGTCGGAGCTGAGACGCGTGCCGCACGCTCCGGGCGACCGCATCCGCCTGAGCTTCGAGGTCTGGCGCGACAACGACAAGAACGTCCTGGAGTGGTCCAGACGGCGCAGCATTGCCGGCTTGAGTGCCCTGGACTGGTCGAACTACAACAGCAACTACTACTGGTCCGCCGAGACCGAATGGGTCTTCGGCGCGCGGAGGCCCTGACGTGCAGAACGTCTGCTGGTGCGGAGCGCTCCGCCGGGCCGAGACCGCATCGACGCCAGCCGGGGGCCGCATCCGGATGGGAACGCTGTGGAGCCGCCTTCAGGGTGGGCCGCCGTGCGATGCGGTTCGGCTGCTTGGCTTGGCCGCCGCGGTTCTGGCTGTTCTGTCACTGCCCACCTTCGCTCGGGCGGGCGGACCCACGCAACAGCCGCCGCCCAACAGCTACTCCGTCTCCTGGGTCGCCAACTCCTTCGCCCTGCACCTGGGCGGCGAGTATTGGGCGCACGTCCTGGACAGAGCGCCGAGCGATCTCTATGTCTCGCCAGACGGAACTGTGGCTACCAACGCCCACTACGACGAGAACGGGGCGGACGGGAGCATCTACACGCCGGACGGCATCATGGTCGGCGCCCAGAGCGGGCGGGGAGATGCTGTGACGGGCGACGGCACCTACATCTACCGGAGCGCCGACCGGGGAGACGCCGGCCGCTCGGAGAAGAACGTGATCGTGCGCTGGAAGCCGACCGACCGGATGACCTACTGGCAGAACGACTGGCGCGACAAGAAGTGGACGCGCTTCCGCATCGACGAGAAGGCCCGCATCACCGGGCTGGCGGCGAAGGACGGCGAACTCTACGTGAGCGATGCGGCGGCCAACGCCGTCAAGGTCTTCGACCTCGACGCCTTCCCGAAGTCGGGGACCGACCTGCCGAACCCGGTGCAGCCGGTGCGCTCGTTCCCGATCGAGCGACCGGGGCATCTTACCTTCGACGATGGCGGACGGTTGTGGGCGATCCAGACGTGCATCAGAGGGAAGGAGAAGAAGCGGGAGGACGGCCGCAAGGCCGGTGAGTGGCGAGACTACCATAACATCGAGGAATGGGGCGGCATCCTCACACTGGGACGCGTGGTGTGCTGCAATCCCCGCGACGGCCGCGTCCTCGCGACCATAGACGACCTCAGCGAGCCGATGGACCTCGCATACTCCGCCAAAGACAGGATGCTGCTGGTGGCAGAGCGGGGCACGGATCACCAGATCCGCTTCTATTCGGGTCTCGACGCCAAACCGAAACTGGCGCGCACGTTCGGCGCCAAGGGCGGGATCTACGCCTCCGGCGGCGCGCTCGGCAAGAAGGGGGAAGTCCAGCCGGGTAAGCTCCATCCACCGACAGGCGTCGGCGTGGACGCCAAGGGCAACCTCTACGTCTCGGGCGGATCCGGCCCTGCCGACTTCTGGCCGGTCGTGATCGAGTCGTACGCGCCGGATGGAACATTGCGCTGGCAGCGGTCCGGCCATACCTTCATGGACAGCGCCTGGTACGACCCCGTCGAGGACTGCATGTACACCGCGGTCTCGCGCCTGGGGATGGACTGGTCGAAGACCGCGCCGGGGAGCGAATGGTCCTACAAGGCGCTGACCGTGGACCGCTACCGCTATCCGCAGGACCCGCGCAACAGCGGCTGCGCGCACATCATGCGGGTCGTTCACAGCAAGGGCCAAAGACTGCTCTACGAGGGATGGAAGGGGCGCATCAACATCTTCCGCTTCACGCCGGAAGAGGGCGAGATCGGCGTCTGGTGCGCGGCCGTGGGCGGATCCGACGGTCCCCTGGGCTGGACGACCTACGTCTGGTCGGATCGGAACCGCAACGCCAGGATGGACCTGGACGAGATCCAGAAGGGCGGCATCTCCGGAGGCGAGGGGCGAGACGTCGATGAGAACGGCGGCATCTGGCTGCCCGCAGGGAACGGCAAGGGGATCGTGCGCTACCCGCTGGACGGGATCGACCCAAGCGGCATTCCGAAGTACAGCGTCGAGACCATGAAGGTCTACCCCATCCCCGAGGACAATCCCTTCCGGGACGGCCTGGCCGGCGGCACATCCGGGATCGAGGGGCTTCAGTACGATGCGGCCACCGACACGTTGGTGCTGTCCGGCTTCACGCACGAGTACCCCCAGCAGATCGAATACAGCTACTCCGGCTTCGGCCGGCTGATCGTCTGCTACCTGAACTTCACCACGAAGCCCGTGAAGGCCTGGCAGATCCTCGTCCCGCGCCACGAGATCCACAACGACAAGCCGCGAAGCATGGCCATGGCGGGCGACTACGTGTTCGTCGCGTACATCAAGAACCAGCGCGTGAAGGTCTACCGCAAGGCGGACGGCGCCTTCGTCGGCAACATCGATCCGTTCAAGGCGCCGGGTCTGAACAACGGCACCTTGATCGACCATCATCTCGGCCTGCGCGCCGGCGTGCGGAAGAACGGCGAGTACGTGCTCGGGGTCTACGACAGCCTGGACAACAAGGCGTTCCTGTACCGGTGGCAGCCGTCGAAGGATACGCCGGCGAAACCGCCGGCGCCGCCGGTGCTGGTGGCCGTCGGCGGGGACCGGAAGATCGCGGTGCGCTGGGACAAGGTGGCGAGCGCCGGCGAGTACCGCCTCTACCGGGGCCTGACGCCAGGAAACGAGATGCTCTACCGCGACCATCTGAAGCAGACCGAGTTCGTGGATGAGGGAGCCGCCGACGGGAAGGCGTACAGCTACCGCGCCTCGGCGGTCAATGCGCAGGGCGAATCGCCCCTGTCCCTTTGCTTCATGGCGCAGGCCTACGGCGTTCCGCACGCGGTGCCGGGTCAGATCGAGGCGGAGAACTTCGACAAGGGCGGCGAGGGCGTCGGCTTCCACGCGCCGCCCGCGAAGGACGGTGCCGACAAGCACCGGCGCTGGAAGCTCTACCGTCCCGAAGAGGGCGCGCCGATCGGCTCGGAGGGCCTGGCACGCCTCATGAACGGCAACTACTCGACCTATGCCTTCGTGCCGGGCGCCTGGTGGCGCTACGCCCTGGATGTCGCGGCATCGGGCGACTACACGGTCGTGCTCCGCGCCCAGACGAACGAGAAGGACCGCAAGGTCCGCGTTCAGATCGACGGCGCGGACGCCGGCATGATCGCGGTCCCGCAGACCCACGAAACACGGGCGGACTACAGGAATCGCATCTTCTACTGGGGCGAGGCGGCGCTCGACAAGGTCACCCTGAAGAAGGGGAAGCAGGTCCTCACCCTCGTCGCGGAAGGGGACGGCATCCACGTCGACCGGATCGACGTCTACCCAACCGGGAAGCCGGCGCCCTGTTTCCATGTGCCGGCCCCAGTACCGGGTCTGATCGAGGCCGAGTACTTCGACCGGGGCGGCGAGGGCCTCGGCTACCACCGCGAGCAGAACAAGAAGACAGTCACGAAACCAACGTTCGAATACCCCATCAAGTTCGACACGGACTGGTTCCTGAACAGCGTGGCGGCCATGGTTCTCCGCCCGCTCGAACTGGCCATGCCCATCGGGATGGTGGAACGCGACGAGACCGGGGCTTGCGAGCCGGCTTGGGGAGGCAACTTCCACATCAACTGGGGAGCCAGCGACTTCGTCTCCTGGACGGCCTATACGGTGGACGTGGCCCAAGCGGGCCCGTACGACATCACCTTCCGGATGAGCAGCTCGGCCGGGCCTGGCGGCCGGGACTACCCCATCTATCGTCTCCTGCTCGACGACAGGGAGGTGGCCGGTCCGGTCCGCTTCAACTCCAAGGCCGAGGCAGGGAAGTGGGAACACACCGTGCCGTCCGTCACGTTGCCGGCGGGCGTACACGTCCTGAAGGTCGTCAACGACAACTACTTCGGGGGCGGTC
>Ga0315274_10002746_pt1 | contig 26305 bp, 19 predicted proteins | sample YL17G02_20_MG_FD_203700 | JGI IMG/M metagenome (GOLD analysis project Ga0315274, IMG submission 203700) | Sediment microbial communities from Yellowstone Lake, YNP, Wyoming, USA - YL17G02_20 | ecosystem: Environmental > Aquatic > Freshwater > Lake > Sediment | place: USA: Wyoming | collected...
CAGCCTCTCCCGTAATCCATTATCCACAAGAACGCCTCTAATGCGAACCCTCTTCGATGTCCGGAAGGTTGGCATCAAACAACACCGCAGCGGTGGCGCGGCGGAAAAACGCAACGGGCCCACGCCCTTAGTCCGTGGACCCGTTAAGAGTTTTCCGTGAGGTCTATGCCCAAGTAATTGCGCCGGGCTTCTCGAAGATCAGGACCTGCTTGAGGAACTCGACGGCTTTCTTCAAACCTTCCATCGCGGACATGAGACTGTCTTCGTGTTCGATGCTGAGAACACCGTCGTAACCGACCATGCGCAGCGTGGACACGAAATCCTTCCACCAGCCCAGCGTGTGGCCGTATCCGCACGTGCGGAAGATCCACGCCCGGTTGATCTCGTCGCCGTAATGCTTCGTGTCGAGCACGCCGTTGACCGCCACGTTGAACGGATCGACCTTTGAATCCTTCGCATGGACGTGGAAGATGGCCTTGCCGAGTTTGCGGACGGACGCAACCGGCTCTATGCCCTGCCAGAACAGGTGGCTCGGATCGAAGTTCGCGCCGATGTTCTTGCCGCAGGCATCGCGCAGCTTCAGCAGCGTCTCCGTGTTGTACACAACGAACCCCGGATGCATTTCGAACGCCACCTTGATCCCGTGGTCCGCCGCGAACTTCGCCTGCTTCGTCCAATACGGAATTACCTTCTTCTCCCACTGCCAATTCAGGATATCGAGGTAATCCGGCGGCCACGGGCAGGTGACCCAGTTGGGCTTCGTCGAACTCTCCTCCGCGCCGGGGCATCCCGAAAAGTCGATCACGACCTTGACGCCGAGCTTCTCCGCGAGCTTGATCGCGTCCGTCTGCACCGCAATGTTCTTTTCGGCGAATGCCTTGTCGGGATGCAGGCAGTTCCCGTGGCAGCTCAGCGCGCTGATCTGGAGGCCCTCTCCGTCGAGCACGCTCTTGTATTCCTTGCACTTTGCGTTCGACGCCAACAATTCCTTAACCGGAACGTGCGCCGATCCCGGGTAGTTTCCCACCCCGACTTCAATCGCCTGCAATCCAAGCGGACGCAGGATATCAAGAGTTTCTTTCAGCGACTTCGCGCTGAACATCGCGGTCAGACAGCCCAGTTTCATCGCGTTATCTCCTTTCCTCTATCAACGGTCTACCTCGCACGTCGCACGTCGCACTACTTTACCTTCTCCCATTTCCGACTGGCCGCGGCCTTCTCGACCGTGGCCAGAACCCGCTGGCATTTCACGGCATCTTCGAACGTCGAATACGGCTCGTCCTTTTTCGCCAGGTTCGATACGAATTCGTAGACCTCGTGCACGAAGAGATGTTCATAGCCGATGATGTGGCCCGCCGGCCACCAGGCTTTCGTGTATGGATGTCCCGGGTCCGTTGCATGCACGCGGCGGAATCCCTGAACATGTGCCGGGTCCTTGCGGTTGAAGTACTGGAAGAAGTTCATGTCTTCCTGGTTCCAAAGCACGGAACCATCGCTGCCGTAAATCTCGATGCTGTTGTAGTTGCGGCGGCCCGTCGCGAACCGCGTTGCTTCGAAGGTCGCAAGCGTGTCCGCGCCTTTGATACGGCCCAGGAAGATCGCCGCGTCATCGACGTCCACCGTGTCCATCTTGCCGGAGCGCTTCTCATCGCTCTTGCCCGAGATGCCCGTATCGAACTCGGACACGAAACGTTTCTTGATAAACGTCTCCATCATGGCGCAGACCTCGGCCACGTCGCCCACGAGATACTGGCACAGGTCCGTAATGTGGGCGCCGATATCGCCCAAGGCGCCCGAACCCGTGTGCTTCTTTTTCAATCGCCAAACCATTGGGAAATTCGGGTCCACAATCCAATCTTGCTGGTAGGCCGCCCGGAAATGGAAGATGCGGCCCAGTTCGCCCCTCGAAACCATTTGCTTGATCGTCGCCACCGCCGGCGCAAAACGATACGAGAACCCGCACATGTGCTTCACCCCCGCCTTCTTCGCGGCCTTCAGCATGGCCTCGGCCTCTTTCATCGTGTTCGCCAGAGGCTTCTCGCACATGACGTGCTTGCCGGCCTTCGCGGCGGCCATGGCAATCGGGGGGTGCAGGAAATTCGGGGTACACACGTCGACAATATCGATGTCGGGACGGTTTACCACTTCTTCCCAATCGAGGCTCGTTTCCTGCCAGCCGTAACGTTCCGCTACCCCTAACTCTTCCGGATACTTGCCGCACAGCACCTTCATGACCGGCTCGACGGGCAGGTCAAAGAACATCCCCACCTTCCGCCAGGCATTGCTGTGGGCTTTCCCCATGAATTGCGCGCCAATCAGGGCAACATTCACTTTTCGTTTGGCCATGTCTCTCCCTCCTTAAGTCCACCGGCACACAGTATGCCTTCACATTTCTCGCCTGCGATAAAAAGATAGAACCTCCCAAGTTTAGTGCGCTTTCCTTCTCAAGTCAATGCCTTAACCGCGTATTGCATTGGGCAGACGTCCGACTGGATTGCCGCTGAGATTAGGTTGACGTTTTGACGTGTGCGCGACTACAGTAGTTCTCATTGAAATGGGGTTTCGGGCCGGCACATGGTCGTGCCAAGAAACCTGCATGGGCAGGATACGGCGGGCTTGCAATGAAGTCTTACTCTTATCTGGTCCCGACCAAGATCGTGTCGGGGCTCGGTGTCATTGATTCGCTGGGTGAGCATGCGACTGGGCTCGGCGCGAAGCCATTATTGGTCACGGGCAAGCACTCGGCGCGGTCGAGCGGGGCGCTTGATCGCGCACTTAAGCAGTTGCCGGGCGCAGCAGTGTTCGACGGGGTTGATGAGGACCCAACTTCGGACACATGTGCCGCGGGCGCCCAAGTTTGCAGGGACAACGGGTGCGACTACGTAGCGGCCATCGGAGGGGGCAGCGCGATGGATGTCGGCAAAGCCATCGCCGTGCTGGCCCGCAACCCTGGGACCTGCGCCGATTATTTCGGCGTCGACAAGTATCCAAACGGCAACTTCCCCATCATCGCGATACCTACTACGGCAGGCACGGGCAGCGAGGTAACGCCATATTCGGTGATCGTTAACGTCAACCCCCGCGTGAAGCGGACGATCTCGGCCCGCGGACTGTTCCCCGTTGTGGCGCTATTGGACCCGGAGCTTTCCGTTACGATGCCACGGTCCGTGACAGTCAGTACGGGGCTTGATGCGCTCAGCCAGGCTATGGAGGGCTATGTGTCATTGCGCTCGACGCCGCTTGGCGACTTGTTGGCCCTCGAGGTCTGCCGCATCGTGAAAGAATGGCTTCCGCGCGCGGCATCCGTTCCTTCGGATCTGGAGGCGCGCTCGCGGATGCTCTTTGCGGCGATGTTATCGGGCTGCGTCATCGCCCAGAGCGGGACAACGCTCGTGCACGGCATGGGCTATTGCTTTACCCTCGAATACGGCATGGCGCACGGCCTCGCGAACGCACTGCTGCTCACGCCTACATTCCAATACAACGCGCGTGTCGTTCCGGAGAAGGTGGCGCGCATCGCCGAAGCGATTGGTTTCCCGACGGAGCCTGAACCCGGCCCGGCGGCAAAGAACATCGGCCTCGCCATCCATTCACTGCTCGACACGCTTGACGTTTCGCCCGCTGCAAAGGACGCGGACATTGATCCGCAGCGTTCCCAAGCCTTCGCGGAAGACATCTGCGCCGACCGCTCGCGCTTTAAGAACCAACCGGGCGATCCTACCATCGACGACGTATTCCAGTTCTTCCACCGGGCATGCTACGGTGAAAGATAAGGCGATCTGATACCCACAAAGACCGCCTTCCTGTTCGCCCGCTTTTTTCGCGGTGTGCTAATATCTGCGAGACAAACACTCTGGCTGGTGTGGTGGCGCAAAATAGGTTCAGGCTGAAGCCTGTCCAACGAACCGCGCTGAGTGGAACTACGGAGGTTGCCGATATGCTCTTGGGCGGTAAGTGCGCATTTGTCACCGGCGCGGGGCGCGGCATCGGAAAAGGCATTGCCGTGGCCTTTGCGCGGGAAGGCTGCGACGTTGCAGTCGCCGCGCGCACGGAGATCGAGATCGCACAAACGGCGCAGGAAGTCGAGTCGCTGGGCCGGCGCGCGGTGGCGTCTCGGTGCGACGTAGCAGACGCAGAGAGTGTCCGAAAGGCCGTGGACGTGGCCCTCGGCGCCTTCGGCAAGATAGATATCCTCGTGAATAATGCCGGGTATGCATGTTTCAAACCGTTTACGGAGATCGACGCGTCCGAATGGCAGCGCTCGCTCGATGTGAACCTCACGGGCGCGTTCAACTGCATCAAGGCGGTGCTGCCGTCGATGATCGCCGACGGCGGCGGGCGCATCATCAACATATCGAGCGTCGCGGGCCTGAAACCCATAGTCGACCAGAGCGCGTATTGCGCGTCCAAGTTCGGGTTGAACGGGCTGACCTACGTGCTCGCCATGGAACTCCGGCGTTACGGGATCGCCGTTCATTCGATCTGCCCAGGCGGCGTCGCTACGCAACTCTCGCGCGAAGCGATGCCCGGCCGCGACAAGACGAACTGGCTCGCGCCGGAAGACATCGCGCATGCCGCCCTTTACCTGGCGACGTTGAGTCCGCGCGCGGCCACCGACGAGATCCTGGTCCGCCGATTCGACAGTGCTCCAATTGGCGGCTAGCGCCACGCATGCGATAGCGAAGACGTATCTGCGTTGAGAGGCACGAACTGAAATGATGACGCCGGAAGAATCTCTCGTGAGTGTCGAGGGCGAAGTCGAGCGGATCGTCTATGAGAGCGAGGAGACGGGCTTCTTCGTAGGCCGGTTGCGTCAGGAAGGACAACGTGAGCTTATGACCTTTGTGGGCAACCTCATGGCCGTCTCTCCGGGTGAAACGGTGCGGCTGTGGGGGCGCTGGGTCGACGACAAGAAATGGGGGCGTCAGCTTCGTATAGAGCGGTACGAGACGATCGTGCCCAACACGGTGCAAGGAATCGAGAAGTACCTCGGGTCCGGACTGATCGACGGAATCGGGCCGGCGTTCGCCAAGCGGCTCGTCGACGCCTTCGGCGTCGAAACGCTGCGCATCATTGACGAGCAGCCCGAGCGTCTTCTGCGCGTGCCGGGCATCGGCCGCAAGCGCGCAACGCAGATCCGAGAGGCATGGAACGCGCAACGAGCCGTTCAGTCCATCATGCTGTTCCTGCAAACCCACGGGATCAGCGGCGCCCTGGCGGCAAGGATCTACAAACGTTACGGCGACGCTGCCGCGGCCGTGTTGCGCGAGAACCCTTTCCGGCTCGCAAGCGAAGTCACGGGAATCGGCTTCAAGAGCGCCGACAAGATCGCGGGCAATCTCGGCATCCCCAAGGACTCGCCCGAACGTATCGAGGCGGGCCTGCTCTATGCCCTTGAACAAGCCGTCGCGGATGGCCACGTGTTCCTACCGCAAGACGAGCTTACGGCGGCCGGCGCGGAACTCCTCGGAGTAGGGCAGGATACCATCGTCTCCGGAATCGTGAGGCTCGTCAACAAAAAGAGCGTGATCCGCGAGAACGACGCACTCTATCTTCCGTTGATGTACCATGCGGAGACGGGCTGCGGGGAGCTTCTCAAGCGCCTCGTAAGCGCCCCAAAAGGATCGGTCTCCATTCAGGTCGAGAAGGCGGTTGCCTGGGTCGAGCGCGCCCATGCCATCACTTTATCCGAGGAGCAGCGTCAGGCAATCCGCACCGCCGTCGATGCGAAAGTCATGGTAATCACCGGCGGACCCGGCACCGGAAAAACGACCCTCATCAAGAGCCTCCTCACCATTTTCGAGAAGAAGGGCCTTCGCGTGCTTCTCGCCGCGCCCACGGGCCGCGCCGCAAAACGAATGGAATCCGCCGCCGATCACGAGGCAAAGACGATCCATCGCCTGCTCGAGTTCAGTCCCAATGAAGGGACCTTCGTGCGCGACGAGAACAATCCACTCAAAGCGGACCTCCTCATCGTTGACGAGATGTCGATGGTGGACGTGCTTCTGATGCACGCCCTGCTCAAGGCCGTGCCGCGCCACGCCCGGCTGTTCCTGGTCGGCGACGTCGATCAACTGCCTTCGGTCGGCCCCGGAAGCGTTCTGATGGACTTGATCGCCTGCAACATCGCCCCGGTGATATGGCTGAAGACCGTGTTCCGCCAGGCGGCCCGGAGCGGCATTATCGCCAACGCGCACCGCATCAACCACGGCGTCCAGCCGGAGTTCAACACGACCGATTTCTTCTTTGTCGAGCGGAAAGATCCGGCCAAGGCCCTCGAGACCATTGTCGACCTCGTCTCGACGCGGATTCCGCGGAAGTTCGGATTGGACCCTATCCGGGATGTGCAGGTGTTGGCGCCGATGCATCGCGGGAACACCGGTGTTACGCGCATCAACGAGGCTATCCAGCAGGCGCTCAACCCAAACGGCGAGCCGCTCCCGCGCAGATCCTTCCGCTGCGGCGACAAGGTGATGCAACTCAGAAACAACTACGAACTCGATGTCTATAACGGCGACGTGGGCCTCGTCAAAGTCGTGGATGCCGAGGCCCGCGAACTCATGGTGCAGTTCGAGGACCGATCCGTCCTGTATTCATTTGACGACCTCGATGACTTGACGCTCGCATATGCCGTTACGGTGCATAAATCACAAGGAAGCGAATATCCAGCGATTGTCCTCCTGCTGCTTCCCCAACATTACCTGCTGCTCCAGAGAAACGTTTTGTACACCGCGATCACTCGCGGGAAGAGACTCGTTATCATCGTCGGCGATCAAAAAGCCGTGGGGATGTCCATCGGCAATACAACCGTCGCCACCCGCCACTCGCGTTTAGCCGACCGCCTGAGAAAAAGGCTGTAAACGGGAGGCTCAGGTAAGGAAAAATGGGCAGGAACCGCGGAGGAAACTCGTTGAGGCCTATCCGAAAATAGCCTTGAAGTAATCTCGGTTGTCAATCAACTTGAGCTCAACGTTCGCAAACGTAGTGAATTCCTGATGGGAGATCGGGGGCAGCTTCTGCACACCTGACTGAACCCCGCCGGCCTGCTCAGCCTGGGCCGCGCTTTCCACCGGCTGCTCGAGACGCTCTGCTTCATCAGACGGCCCTGTGGGCTCTTGCGAGCCCTGAGTTTCTTCGCCGATCAGTTGGCCGATCCGCTCCCTCAGGAAACCTGTCAGCACATTCAGCATGTGGTCGCGCTTGGCTTCGGGCGTGCCATGAAGCATGGTCTCCTTTTCGAGGGCGAGCACATGTCCACAGAAGACGACGACAAGCCCCTGGCACTCCGGACACGGACCCACGATGATGGTGCCCACCGGCGGCAGCATTATCTGCCCACGGGCTCCGCAGTGCGGACATGTCACCTCGATTAATGACAACATCGTGAATCCTCGCGCCACAACTCAAGTCTAAATAGATTATAGCATCGCTCGGAACAAAACGCAAGCTAAAATCCTGGATTTATTATATTTCCTGTATATCTCATAATCGCAAACGCCCAATACAACTCGCAAAAAAATCGATGCCTTATCCGCCGGAATCCCGCCGCCTCATGCGGTTTTAGCCGGGCAAGAAACTCCCCCCTTCAGATCGGCTCGGTGAAAATGTCAACCAAGCGGCGCTGCGATCTCAAACGCGTCTAACTCTTGGCCGCCTTCGCCTCGATTGCCTTCAGAAGCGCTTGGGCTCTCGTGTGATCCTGCGTCTTCCGGTCGTGCCAACCAGGATACGTCAGCAGCGTCACCCCGTACACCTGGCGAAGCGTGTCGACGGAAACCTTCGTCGCCGTTTCAGAAACGGCCTCGAGTGCGATTGTGAGTTTTATTCGGTGGTATTGCACCAGACTCCGTTTTGACCCGCTGAAAGCGACGAATACCCCGCGTTTGTCGCGCGTATAGATCTCATAGTCCTGTTCGCGAAGAACGGCCTTGACCTGCTGCCACGCTTCATTGAATGACAGGTTTGCAGTCGTGCTGTCCGTGACCGCAAAGCCGGTCGTATCGCGTGCCGCGCGTGCACAACCGGTCACTGCCGCGGAACTCAACAAAAGGAAAAGGATGAGTATCGGGGTGAGGGAATACCACGAACGCCTCTTCATGGCGGCTCCTTCCTATGTGGTAGCACCACGAATGAGTCTATCATACGAGTGGATCATCGTCAAGGCAAGTTCAACTGTGGTTTGCTTCAGAATTGCACTTTGAACGTCCGCAGTTCGTAGGGCTTCACATGGAATCGAATCGTCGCGCCCTTCAATCTCACGGGGGCGTCGTTCTCCTCCATCAGATCGCATTCCGTCACGCGCTTCGGTCTCCGCCCGAACGTGAGCGAGACGTCGCCGCGTTGACCGTATGCCTCATACATCCGAACGATAAGGTCGCGGGAGTCTTCGCAGCGTTTTACGGCATCGATGATGACGTTCTCCACATCGAGCGTTGCGAACGAATAGGCCGCGGGCTTCGAGCCTTTCTTTGCCCGCGCAGCGACGGCCAGCACAGGCGCGTTGAGCTGATAGCCCTGCTGCACTGTTCCGGTCCGCCAATCCCACGCATGCGGATAGAGCGAATACGTGAAACGGTGTTCGCCTTCGTCCGCCTTCGGATCGGGATCGATGGGCGACCGCAGTAGCGACACGCGCATCACGTTTTCCTTCGTGTCATGTCCGTACTTGCAGTCGTTGAGCAGGCTCACGCCGTAGTCGCCTTCGGACAGGTCGGCCCACTTGTGCGCCGCGACCTCATATCGTGCGCGATCGAAATCGGTGTTGTGGTGCGTCGGGCGCTCGATGGCGGCGTACTGTATCTCGTAGGCGGCCCGGGTTGACCGCACGTCCACTGGAAACGCCGCTTTCATCAGAACGCGTTTCTCGTGCCAGTCCACGTGCGTCACGAAATCCACCCGTGGCAGGTTCGAGTGCATTGTGACGTCCTGCGTGATCACGCTGCGGCCGGTCGTGCGCACGATGCGGACGATTGCGCGTACGGGACCCGACTCGATGACATCCATCGACGCCGTTTGCGGCTCCCACATGATCTCCTCGAAGTTCGGGTCGATATCCCAGGCGTCGTTCCCGTGCAGACGGTCGTCAAACAACTGAAGAACGTTCCCTCGCTGTCCTTTCGGCAATACCTCGCGCTCCTCGATCTTGTCATAGACACTGGTCAAACATCCGCTCTTATCGAAACTGATGCGAAGGAAATCGTTCTCCATGCCTGTCGGAGAGGCACGGAGCGTGCGGCTCGACCCTACCGACTTGGATGGGACGACGCTGTACACCGTGTACCCCATCGGCGGCAGCCCTTCCACTTCGAACAACACCTCATTCGCACCAACCTGTTGATGAGGGACCGGAACGCCGCTCGGAGAAAGCACCTCAAACGGGCCTTTCGGGAGAGGCAGGGTCGCCTGCGCCACATCCGTGCGCACCCACGACAGGTCGTTGAACATTACGACAGGCGTCCCCTCGCCGCTAGTGTCGATCCGGTCGACCAGGTGTTTTAGCGCCGCCGAGCGCACGTTCGCCGCGAGAGATTTCACCTTCCCGTAATCGATCTCCGTCTGCGTGTACACCTCCGTGATCGACGAACCGGGAAGAATGTCGTGAAACTGATTCGTCAGGACGATCTTCCACGCGTCATAGAGAGTCTTTTGGTCGTACTTGCCACCGTTCAAGAGCGCCATGCTGCTCAGGAACTCCGTTTGCCGGAGGAGAAACTCGCACTTCCGGTTGTTGCGTTTTGTTCGCGCTTGCGATGTCTGGCAGCCCCGGTGATATTCGAGGTACAGTTCGTTGTTCCATACAGGCAGGTCTTCGAACCGGCATTGCCGTTTCATTCGATCGATGCTGTCCTGGATTCGCCCGGGTTCGCATTTCGGGATGCCGACAATGTTCTTCAGGCGCCGCCCATACTCGATCATCTGCATCGTCACCCCACCGCCGCCGTCGCCGTGTCCGTACGGGAACGGCAACTCCTCGAACCGTTCCTTCTGCCTGAACAGGTTCCACTGCATGATGCAATCCTTCGGATGGATGTCGCCGTTGTAGTTCAGCGGGGGCATCATCCCGAGGATTCGCGTGCCGTCCGCGCCCTCCCACTGGAACACGCTGTATGGGAAATCCGTGAACCGGCTCCACGTGATTTTCGTTGTGACGAACGTGTCCACCTGCGCCTTCTTGAGGATCTGCGGCAGGGACCACGTGTAACCGAACGCATCCGGAAGCCACGCCGCGCGCGAATGGACGCCGAATTCCTTCCGGAAATAGCGATTCCCATACAAGAGCTGACGCACGAGCGCCTCGCCCGACGGCATGTTGCAGTCGCTTTCGACCCACAACGCCCCGAACGGCTCCCAACGCCCCTCCTTTACATGCTTCCTGATCCGTTTGAAGATCTCCGGGTAATGCTCCTGCATCCATTCGTATTGCACAGGCTGGCTGCAAAGAAACACGAAATCCGGATACCGCTGCAGCAGGTTCAGCATCGTCGAGAACGTCCGCCCGCACTTGCGCCGCGTCTCGCGCAGCGGCCACAGCCACGCCGTGTCGATGTGCGACTGGCCCGTCAGGATCAGCTTTCCCATCCCGTAGTTGGTCTCGAATGCCTTGAGACCATTTCGCAGCATACGTTGCGCCTTAGCCATCGACGTGAGGTAAGCGGGACCATCCTTGTGCTGCATGTCGACGGCAAACATGGCCCTGTGCAGCAGTTCCATGAGCTGACGGCGCGGCGCGTAGTTCACTTCGAGCTGTTCCCACACCGAGAACACCGCCCGGCAATCCCAATAGAACTCCCAGACCAACGGATGCATGACCGCGATATCGGCGTATTCGAAATAGTGGTAGTCATCAAACCGCACGCTCGGAACTGACTCGAGCGCGAGATCGAACACTTCGCTCCCTCTTGCCTTTTCGGTCAGGTAAAGCTCGTCGCGGTTGGCGTCCAGCCCCTGAAACGGTTGCCCGTCTAGGTAAACAAGTGATTCCCCACCGGGACGCACGAACGCCACGATCCGATGGCCCTTCATGTCCGCCGGAATCTTCACCTTCATCCTGAACCAGGTCGTCTGGTCGAACCCGCCCCAGCGATCATGCACACAAAACGGTTTCCAACCTGACTTCGGCACACGCGCCGGCCCGAGGCCCGGGCCCGTCACGCTTGCTTGAAGATTGCCAATGGGTTGACGATTCGAGTATATCGTGCGCTCGATCTCCCGGAGCCGACTCCGGATCTGCTCCGATTCGATGCGCCTTTCAGGATCAGAATGCGGCATATGCCCTTCCTCTCAATCTATTCCTGCTCCTGCCCGTCATCGTAATCGCAATCGACCATGCCCGATGACGCGTCTTTCTTCAGCAATCACTTCCCCTCAAGGAAGCGGATTATACCGAGTGCGACGTGCGAAGTGCGACGTGCGAAGTGCGGGGAGGCGTGTTGCAATGCCTCAAGGGGGTTGATATAGTCGGCTCCGCTTCGCAACAAGCTCATTTCACGAGAGGTGTCTGTGAGTCAGGACAACAGCATCTCGGGGCGTGTGTTAGCTCAGTTTCCGGACCTTGCGGGAAGAGTCGCCATCGTAACTGGGGCTAGCCGCGGGATCGGCGTCGGCATTGCGCGGGTTCTGGGCCGCCAGGGCATGAGGCTGGTCTTGACGGCGCGTTCCCACGAGGCCGGAGAATCGGTCGCGTCTGAGTTATCTGCGGCAGGCGTCGAGTGCATCTGGGTTACCGCGGATATTGCCTCGGAGGAGGGCGCGCAAGACGTCTTTGATGCGGCCGTAAAGCGTTTCGGAACCGTCTATCTGCTGGTGAACAATGCCGCGAAGCGCGAATCCGTATCTATTCTGAGGCTGGATGAAAAGCAGTATCACGAGACCTTCGAACGCAACGTCAGAATGGTCTACGGGCTGAGTTTTCTTCTGGCGAGACACATGGCCGCGAACAAGTCCGGCTGCATCATTCACATTTCCTCCGTGGGCGGGCTGCGGGCGCACCGGGGTCTGGCGGGCTACGACGCCTCGAAAGGCGCCATTGACACGCTCACGCGGAGCATGGCGTTGGACCTCGGCCCTCACGGGATTCGGGTCAATGCCGTCGCGCCGGGCCAGACGCGCGGCGCGGCGCTTCACAAACTCGATGGGGTTCCATTGGGTCGCGCGGCTACGCCTGAGGACATCGGCGCGGCGGTCGCGTTTTTGGCTTCCGATGCGGCGGCGTATATCACAGGACAGATCCTCTACGTCGACGGCGGCCTGACGGCGCAGTTGACCCCGTCCGGAATCTTCATCTGAATATCCTAGTCCGGCGAGTCGTCCCGTGGTGTGTTTGGGGCTGAACCCGGTATAATCGCGTTGTCAAATGGCGTCCGCCAAAACGCGGGCAACTAAGGCGTAAATGTCCATCCGGTATCGAGTCGCGCTTATCCTGGTGATCGTTGTCGGGATATACGCCATCCTGGAGTTCTTCATTCAGCGCCTCGTCATACTCCCAAGCTTCCAGAAGTCAGAACATGAAGAAGCGATGGAAGACCTCGCGCGGGCCGTCGGGGTGCTGCAAGCTGAGCTCGAGAACCTGGACCTGCTCTTGTTCGACTGGTCAGCCCGGGACGACACGTATGAGTTCGCTGCAAGTCCGAACGCGGCGTACGAAAAGGCAAACCTTGTCGATCTTACATTCACCCAGAACAAGCTGAACCTGATCTACTTTGTCGACACGACCGGCAAGGTGGTGTGGGGGCAAGCTCATGACTTGCAGAAAGAAAAACGTATCGACATGGACGAGTTTCCGGGCCGGCAGTGGGCGCTCACCCATCCCTTGCTGCAACACCGCACGCCGGAAAGCCGGTTGACCGGCGTGTTCCTGACGAAACACGGGCCGATGCTGCTGTCTTCGCGGCCCATCTTGACCAGTGAAAACAAGGGTCCCATCCGCGGCACGATGTTGATGGGCAGGTTCCTCGATGACTTGTTGATCCGCCGCCTGTGTGAACGGGCGCAAGTCGCAATGCGGGTATTCCCTCTGAACGACGAGAACCCGCCGTCTGAGGCGCGGCAGGCGCTCGCCGAGATTACGGGCGATTCTCCAGTGGCATTCCGGGAGATCGGCGATCATGTTCTCCAATTGGCCAAGCTGTTTCCCGGGATTGACGGGAAGCCTGCTTTGCTGCTGCGCGTGAACGTCGCCCGTGACATCATGCTCCAAGGTCGGGCGGTATCCCGTCTCATGTGGACCACGACCCTGTCAATGGTCATTGCCGGTCTGGTCCTCGTAATCATGTTGTTCCAGGTTGCCATTGTAAACCCGATCACGAAGCTGACAAGCCACGTGACGCACATCGCCGCCACCGATGGGCTGACACAGCTTCCGCCCCCTACAAGCAAAGATGAAATCGGCGCCCTGACGCGCGAGTTCAACCAAATGATCAGACGCATCCAAAGCGACAAGGCCGAACGGGCCCGCGCCGAGGATGCTTTACGCGAAAGCGAGGCGCGCATTCGGGCTATCATTGAAACAGCGCCCGATGGGATCATCACAATCGATGAAAAGGGGCTTATCGAGACATTCAACCCGGCAGCCGAACGCCTCTTCGGGTACTCTGTCAAAGAGGTCGCCGGCAAATCGATGCACGAACTGATACCGGGCTTGCAGGTCCGTACGCACGCGGCAGAGACCCACGCAGGCGGGACCGCAAGTGGCCCGGGCATCGAGGGAATTGCCCAGCGCAAGGATGGATCCACTTTTCCAGTCCATTGGACGGTCAGCGAGGCGCGCCTTGGCGGCCGCTCTCTGTTCACCGCAATCGTTAGGGACGTAACGGAACTGAAACAGATGCACGAGAGTGTGCTGAGGGCCGAGCACCTCGCCACTATCGGAGAGATGGGTGCGTCTTTGGCCCACGAAGTCCGCAACCCGTTGGCGGGGATCAGCGGCGCCATCCAGGTGTTGAGAGATGGTTTTCCTTTGTCCGACGATCGCCGCAAAATAGTTGGCGAGGCCCTCGAAGAAGTAACGCGGGTCGATGCCATCGTTCGCCGGCTGCTCATGTTTGCGAAGATGTGGCTTCCCGCCCGCGAACCCGTGGACCTTTGCGGGCTCGCGGCTAGAGTAACGGGCGAGGCCCAAGCGCGAGATCCCTGGAAGGACATAGACTTTGCCTTTTCCGGGGAGGTCGTACTCGAGGTCCCCGTCGATCCCTCGTTGGTTGAACAAGTGCTCTGGAACTTGCTCGAGAACGCGGCAGACGCTATCCTGCGAAGGAAAACAGAGCGAGATGACAAGGGCGTTATTGAATGGATCTTTCAGAAAACGCCCCGGAGCGTCCGCGTTACGTTACGCGACAATGGGTGCGGTATGACGCCCGAAGCGCGACAAAAGCTGTTCCGTCCGTTCTTCACAACCAAGATGTACGGAACGGGTTTAGGGCTCGTTATCTGCCGCCGCATCATGGAAGCGCACGGCGGTTCGATTGAGGTTGCATCCAGGGACGACAAGGGCGCCGAAGTGGTCCTTGATTTTTCTCTCGAGGTTCGATCCTGATGGCATCGCGCATTCTTGTAGTGGACGATGAGAAACTGATTCGCTGGTCTCTTTCCGAAAGACTCAAGGCCGAGGGTTACGAGGTGCTGGATGCCCCCGACGGGGCTACCGCAGAGCGCATGCTTCGCAGCACCGACCTCGATCTGGCCCTTCTCGATCTCCGTCTACCGGACACGGACGGGATCACCCTACTGAAAAAAGCGCACGCCGCCATTCCGGATCTCCCCGTTATCGTCATCACCGCCTACTCGAGCGTGGACGGCGCGGTCGAGGCCATGAAGACGGGCGCCGTCGACTACGTAACGAAGCCCTTCAACATGGATGAGCTGACCATGACGATCCGGCGCGCCATCGAGAACGCCTCGATGCGCCGAAGGTTCGCCGACCAAGTCAGTGCTGAAAAGGCGCGCTTCGGACTCGAAAACGTCCTTGGCGACAGCGCCCGCATGCTCGAGATCAAGCAGCTCATCCGCCGCATCGCCCGGAGTGAAACGACGACCGTGCTCTTGCTGGGCGAAAGCGGCACCGGAAAAGACATGATAGCCCGCGCGATCCATTATGAGTCCAACCGCGTCGACCAGCCCTTCGTGAACATCACCTGCACCGCGCTCCCGGAATCCTTGCTCGAATCGGAGCTTTTCGGTTACGAGAAAGGGGCATTCACCGACGCGCGCGTCCAGAAAAAGGGCCTGTTCGAGGTCGCGTCCGGAGGAACCGTTTTCCTGGATGAGATCGCCGACATGCGGCCCGCTCTCCAGTCGAAGCTGCTCCGCGTGCTCGAGGAGAAGGCCTTCAAGCGCATCGGCGGCACCGAAGATGTCACGGTTGACGTCCGCGTTATCGCCGCCACCAACCGAGATATCGACGAAGCGATGCGAAATGGGCGTTTCCGCGAAGACCTCTACTACCGCTTGAGCACGGTGCCGGTCCAGATTCCGCCCTTGCGCGAGCGCCGCGGCGACATACCGACCCTCGTGAATCATTTCCTTCGCCAATACAACTCCGAGTTTCACCAAGCCTACCAGGGTCTCACACCGGACGCACTTAAGAAACTCATGGCTTACCCCTGGCCCGGAAACGTCCGCGAGTTGCGGAACGTCATCGAGCGCGCCGCCCTACTTGGTTCCGAAGAACTTATATCGACGGACGATATCCTTCTGGGCCGCTCGACGCTCCAGCGCTCTCAAGAAGATCCCGCCCACCTCGCCGTTCTGCCTGCTGAGGGCTGCAGTATCGAAAACGTCGAAAAGGATCTCGTCCGCCAAGCCCTCGAACGAACACGCGGCAACCGTACGAAAGCCGCCGAACTCCTCGGTCTCACCCGTGACCAGATCCGATACAAAATCGAGAAATACCAACTCTCCCTCTAAAAGGGCGTATGGGAAGTGGCCGGTTTTTCCAAGACCGGCTCTGTGCGGGTCTTAGCACGCAGCGGAACTGTAATCTCATCCCAAAAGAGCCGGTTCTGGAAAGACCGGCCTACTCAGAAGGCCCTCGCTCGGCTTTTGTCCCCTTTATCTATAGAGGCCTATTTCGGTCCGGTTAACGAAGCAGCAGGCCCAACCGCGCGTAAGTACGCACCACTCCGGGGAATAATCCGCACCCTATGGGCGTTCGAGCATAAGTCTGCACCGGGCGTTTCCAATCAAAGCCTTTTCTGCCTAAGTGTTTATGCATGTTGTCAGCTTGTGGGGTGGGCTTGGCACGCATATTGCTCTTTCGAGATTGGTCTAACACGGGGGGTGAAAAAGGTAGCGCTGGAACGGTACGAGAGGATAGGGAGCATCGCATGAATCCGCGATTCACCAATAGGGCGGCTTCAAAGAAACGCCCTGACGAAAGTGGCCTGACTCTCCTGGAGTTGATGATGGCTGCGGGTGTTATGGCCCTGGCGTTGGCCTTCCTGTTTGGGTCGCTCATCACTATCTCGGTAGCAGGTGGGCTGACGGAGAACCGGGCTTCTGCCGTCACCCACCTGTCCAGCGTTCTCGAGGAGATCCGCGGCCTCAGCTATGATGAACTGCTCGTATACCAGCCGCCGGTTTTCAACAACCTCGCGCCAACCGAAGCGATCACCGTCGAGTGCTATAAGGGAGACGGCTCAGCGCTGCAATTGCCGGTCAACCCCGACAGTTTGACGAACCCCTTACCCAATCCATTGCAGGTGCGTTGCACCGTGGCATGGAATGACCCGCGAGGGCACGCTTTACAACAGCGCGCCTCGCAGTTGATCTACCGATGATGAATCTCAAACCTCGCGCTTCGTACCTTGCACCGTGCACCTCGCACTTCGCACTTCGCAGTCCGCTTACGTCCGCCGGCATGACGCTGGTCGAGGTCATGGTCACCGTAACCATCCTCACCCTTGTCATGGCTATCCTGTTCGGCCTCTCGACGGGCTTGGGCGACACTGCAAAAGTGCAGGGGGCAAAGATAACATCGAGCGATCAGGCGCGGAAGGCGATGATATACGCCACGCGCGACCTCCGCCAAGCCGCGAAATCGAGCGTCTCGGGGCTGCCTGGGCCAAGCATCTCGTACCGGGTGGCCACGGACCTCGACGGGAACGGCGCGGCGGTTGACGTGGGGGGAAACATCGAGCTTAGCGCCCTCCGGCAGATCGAAAGGGACCTGACAGACGCAAACGGGGACGGGATCGCCGGCTCACAACTCGTCTTGAAGATTGGCGGAGTGACCCAGGTGCTTGCGAACGATTTAAGTGAAGATGAGGATGCCAACGGGAACGGCGTTCTGGACCCTGGGGAAGACCGTAACGGCAACGGCCGGCTTGACCGCGGCGTCTGGTTTGAGCGCGATGGCTCTGGAATCAAAGTCACACTTCAATCTGAAGGCCATTCGCGGCAGGGACATCTGATCCAAACTCAGCTCACCGAAACGGTGTTTCCGAGGAACTAGCTATGAAGGCCACGACACATACATGCATGCAAAGTCATTCTCAATTGGGGATTGGGGATTGGGGATTGGGGATTAAAGGATGCTCGGACGCAGGTTACACTTTCGTGCGTCCTTTGCGAGAGAGCATTAGGTGCTCTTGGCATCGCTTCGATAGTCGCATGCGCCTACCCCGAGGAATCGACAATCCGCAATCGACAATCTGCAATCGACAATCCACAATCGGCAATCCGCAATCCTCACGCGAAGAGGGGATGGCCTTGGTCCTCGCGACCGTTTTCATCTCGCTGGCAATAATCGTGTTGGCGAGCGTAACGCTGCGTGTTATCAACCAGAGCCGCCAAGTGGAACAGTATAGGAGCTACGAGACCTGCATGTACGGCGTCGAAACGGCATTCGCCAGCAGTCTGGCGTTGCTCGAGGGGGGAGAGGACGGCATGATCGGCGTCGATCCCGACGTCGTAGGCAGGAGTGCCGCGCAGGTCCCGACCTTCGACAGCGACGGCGTGGCGCCGGTTCAATTGGCCGCCATGCCGAATGTGGATTACATGACGTACGTGCGCAACTGGGGCACAGACGGCCTGGACAACAACGGCAACGGAAGCATCGATGAGGCCGACGAGCAGTGGCATTACAGCCTCTATGCATCCGCTCGCGACAACGGCACGGTGCGTCGCGCCGAGCGTGTAATCCGCGCCACGGACGTGAAGGTGTGGCGGAACGCCATATTCGCGGGCGCGGGCCAGGCCGGCGGCCTCGTGAATGGAAACACCAGCATCCACGGTTCGGTCCACCTGCTCGGTGAGAACCTGATCACCGGCACCGAGGCCATCACGGCGATGGATCTCAGCGGCACAAGTCTTATCCACAACAACTACGTGGGCATGCCCGCGGACCTCTTGCAGCGGGTTCCTCCGCTGCCCACACGGAGTTTCAACGGCGAAACCATAAGCACGCTGAACGCCATCCTACGGGTAAAGCACGGACTCGTCGGAACTTCGGGAAACTCGGAGATCGGCGAGCCCGACATGACAGGCAACGCCATCAAGGAGACGATGGACGCCACTTATGTGAGCGACGGCTGGACGGGCACGTCCGTGATCGACGACGGCGACCGCGGAGACCCGACGCACGTTTACAGCGACAATGGCTGGGATGCACGCTACGACCTCGGCGACCGGGTCTCGATGCCGTTCCTACAGGATGATTGGCGGAACCCAACGACTGGCGCCAAGGTGTGGGACAGCGCCCGCGGCAGCTACTACACGCATGAGCACTATTTTGACGAGGTGCTCGTCGCCGATCCCGTCAACAAGACGGACGGAATCTACACCGGGGACATCACGATCCGCGCCAACCAGAACTTCTACTACAACGCGTCGCGCCCCTCGGATTCCAATCCCGCCCACCGCCTCTCCACCGATGACTATATCCTCTTCGATGCCGCGAGCAATGTCATGGAGATAAACGGCCAACTCTCAATTAACGGCAGCCTCACGATCGTGCGCGGCACCGGGAATGACAAGACCATCTACTACAAGGGCCGCGCAGCGATCCTCGTGCACGGCAATGCCACGCTCGACACCGACCTGCTCAGCATCAATGCCGATGGAAGCGCGGCCAACAGTTTCCCCGTCAACAACTTCTTCGGGATCATGGCCTCCGGCGACATGACGGTTGGAGCGATTTCTCAATTGTCGCTGGTGGGCGCTTTCTACGCTCAAGGGCGCATGATCTGCTCAAAACAGAGCAATGTCCTCGGCACGTTCGTGTCGAACTACTTTGACATGGGCACGAACGTGCCCGGCATATTCCAGGTGCCTTCGCTGGCGGACAATCTTCCACAGGGCATGGTAGGGGCCTATCCGATCCTCGCATTTGAGCATGTATCTTGGAGAGAGCTCGGGATATGAATCTGGATACCGTAAAGTCTTCCCTTCGCGAAGTGTGGTATCTCGTTGTTTTGTTCGCTGCGGCACTCGTCGTGGCGGCCTATATGTTCACCACACAGCGCTCTGCAACTAACGGAGAGGGGTTAGCCGTTTCCTCCGCCGCAACCGCCACGCAGATCCAGGACGAAAGGTTGACGATCCCTGAACCGCAAGCGTCGCGACCCACCGAACAGGACAGGGCGCGCGCCGCAATCGCAGAGTACCAAAAGAAGATCGATGAAGATCCTAAGAACCCTGATACGCCGGCCTTGTTGAACGCCATGGCCAATGTCTCAAGGCAGAAGCTTGGGGATTACAAGAGCGCCGCGGAATACTATGAACTGCTCATTGCGGACCACCCGGATTGGGGGGGCATTGCCAAGGTCTATCCCCAGCTTGCCACCTGTTACGAGCGCCTGGGCGACATGCAGAGTATGCAAGACGTGTACAAGCGCATGATGCGGAAGTTTCCGTCCGAGTCGCAGGAGTACCTTTACGCAAAGAACGAACTCGGAATGTAACGGATCTTTCCTCGTGCGCCGTGCGTCATGCTTCTTCGTGGTCCTCGTGCTTGTTCCGAAAATGCGAATGTTCGTTGTACCGGCTTTAGCCGGGAACTGCGACAACAAGCCGCCACCCTAAAGGGTGTACAACGAACATTACCGTTTTTGGAATAGCACACGGAAGAAGCACGATGTATCTGGGTTCTACGGGACTTCCGCGGGAAGAGCTTTCTCGGATGCTTTCGTCCGTCTTGTTCCATTACGCCGTGCGCGTGGCGATGCTCGTTCCGCGTCAGCGCGGAGCTTCTCCCTCAGATGAACTCCCGTGTAAGAACCTGGCGTCTCCGCAACCTGCTCAGGCGTGCCGGTGGTGACGATGTTTCCGCCATTGTCGCCGCCTTCCGGTCCCAAGTCGATGATCCAGTCCGCGGTCTTGACCACATCGAGATTGTGCTCGATGACGAGCACGGTATTACCGCTCTCCACGAGCCGGTGGAGCACTTGCAGAAGCTTGTCGACGTCGACCGCGTGCAGGCCGGTCGTCGGTTCGTCAAGGATGTAAAGCGTTCGTCCGGTCTGCCGCTTGGCGAGTTCCGTTGCGAGTTTCACGCGTTGCGCCTCGCCGCCGGAAAGGGTGGTCGCGGACTGGCCCAGCTTGATGTAACCCAATCCCACGTCGTTGAGCGTGGTCAGTTTCTGGTAAACGGCCGGGATATTTCGGAAGAACTGGCAGGCTTCCTCGACCGTCATGCCGAGGACTTCAGCAATACTCTTGCCTTTATAGAGAACCTCGAGCGTATCGCGGTTGTATCGTGCGCCCTTACAGACGTCGCACGGGACATACACGTCGGGCAGGAAGTGCATCTCGATCAGGATGACGCCGTTGCCCTCGCACTGCTCGCAACGGCCGCCTTTAACATTGAAGCTGAACCGGCCCGGCTTGTATCCCCGTGCGCGGGCCGTGGCCGTCCGGCTGAACAGGTCCCGTATTGGCGCAAACAACCCCGTGTACGTGGCCGGGTTTGAGCGAGGTGTCCGTCCGATCGGCGACTGGTCCACGTCGATCACCTTATCGACGTGCCTGAGCCCTTCGATGGCGTCGTGACGGCCGGGACGCATGCGAGAGTCGTGCAGCAGCCGCATGGCCGCCGGGTACAGCGTCTCGTTGATCAGGCTCGACTTGCCGGAGCCGGACACGCCCGTGATGCAGGTAAACACGCCGAGCGGGAACGCGACGTTGATATTTTTCAGATTGTTGTGTCGGGCGCCGCGAACGACGACTGACGTTCCGTTGGATTCCCGCCGCGACTTCGGAATGGGAATTCGGAACGCGCCGGTCAGAAACTGCCCCGTGAAGGAATTCCGGTCGCGCATGATCTCCTTTGGCGTGCCCTGGGCGACGATGCGCCCGCCGTGGACGCCCGCGCCCGGGCCGAGATCGATCACGTGATCGGCGCGGCGAATCGTCTCTTCGTCGTGCTCGACGACGATCACCGTATTGCCGAGGTCGCGCAGCCGTTCGAGGGCCGCTATCAGCTTCTTGTTGTCGCGCTGATGAAGACCGATGCTCGGTTCGTCCAGCACGTACAATACGCCCACCAGGCCGGACCCAATCTGCGTGGCAAGCCGGATGCGCTGCGACTCGCCTCCGGAGAGCGTGCCCGCCTCACGGCTCATGGTCAGGTAGTCCAGCCCGACGTTCACCAAGAACCCGAGCCGCTCGCGTATCTCTTTCAAGATGCGCGCGGCGATTAGCAGTTGTTCATTGGTGAGCTCGAGGCCCTTGAAGAAACGGAGGGCCTCGGAGATGGACATGTCCGTGACATCCATGATGCTGCGTCCGTTGATCGTGACGGCGCGGGCTTCCGGACGCAGCCGCGTCCCGCCGCAATCCTGACAGGGGCGCGTGGACATAAACTGGCTGATCAGCTCGCGTGCGGCATTCGATTCGGTCTCGCGAAAGCGCCGATCAAGGTTCGGGATCACGCCCTCGAACGGGCGGCGCACCTTGTAGCTGCGATCCTCTCGAGCGAAGTTGAAATCGATCTCTTCCTCCTCCGAGCCATAGAGGACGATCTCGCGGAAACGCTCCGGGAGGTCGCGCCACGGCTTGTGGTAGCTCTGGCCGTAGTGCTGGCAGACGCTGGCGAGGGCGCGCCGGTACATGCCGTCCAGCACGCGCCGCATGCTCCACGCGCGGACGGCGCCGTCCGCCAGCGACAGGCTCGGGTTCGGCACGACGAGGTCCGGGTCGACAACCATCATCTGACCGAGGCCCGTGCACGAGGGACATGCCCCATGCGGGTTGTTGAATGAGAACATGCGCGGCGCGAGTTCCTCGAAGCTGATGCCGCACTCGACGCATGCGAAATGTTCGCTCTGCAAAGCTTCATGCGTGGTCTTGTCGGGCATTTCATACCAGACGCGCAGGATCCCGTGCCCAAGCTTGAGGCACGTCTCGACGGAATCCGTCAGACGCGTCGATATACCCTCGCGGATCACGAGACGATCAACGACGACGTCAATATCGTGTTTGACGTAGCGCTCGAGATCATAGTTCCCGTCCACGTCCCCGAACGCGCCGTCCACGCGAACTCGGACGAAGCCCTGCCGCTTGACGTCCTCAAACACCTTCTGATAGGTGCCCTTTCGCTGCCGGATGAGCGGGGCCAGCAATTGCACGCGCGTCCCTTCCGGCAACGCCTGGATCCAGTCCACAATCGACTGCGGCGTCTGCGAACGGATCTCCTTTCCGCACCGATAGCAGTGCGGCGTGCCGATGCGGGCGAAGAGCAAACGCAGATAGTCGTACACTTCCGTCACCGTGCCGACGGTCGAGCGCGGATTCCGGTGCGTGGTCTTCTGCTCGATCGAGATGGCCGGGCTCAGCCCCTCGATGTAGTCGACGTCCGGCTTGTCCATCTGCTCGAGGAACTGCCGCGCGTAGGCGGACAGACTCTCGACGTACCGCCGCTGCCCCTCGGCATAGATCGTGTCGAACGCAAGACTCGACTTGCCAGACCCGCTCAGTCCCGTGATGACGACGAGCTTGTTCCGCGGAATCGTCAGACTGATGTTCTGCAGGTTATGTTCGCGCGCGCCCTTGATTACGATAAAGTCTTGCGCTGACGACTTGTTCGAAGGCATGTTGCTCAGCTTATCCACGACCCTTTGCCGGAATGGCAGCCCGGCCCTGAAGACTTCCTAACGGAACAGACCATGATCATAGACCATTCCCACGTGTTCGTCCAAGGCTGCGGAGAAATACGGAAGGTCTGTCAGACAAATCGGACAAGTCAGACGGGTCAAACAGATCCTGGGTTTCGTTGTGTTAGCCGAGAAAAAATGCTAACATCTGCGTTCAATCCCGCGATAAGAAATTCGCAATAAAACAGCAGTAAGGGAGAAGTCTTTGATGGCGACGTACAAGATTGCATTGATGCCGGGCGACGGGACCGGCCCGGAGGTGCTTCGGGAGGGGATGAAGGTCGTGAAGGCCGCCGCCCATCGGTTTGGATTCAAGCTCGAGACGCAGGAGTATGATTTCGGCGGAGATCGGTATCTGAAGACGGGTGAGGTGCTGCCGGATTCGGCTATCGACGAACTGAAGAAGGTCGACGCGATCTTCCTTGGTGCAATCGGCCATCCGGATGTGAAGCCAGGCATCCTCGAAAAGGGCATCCTGCTCCGTGTGCGGTTCGAACTCGACCAGTACATCAACCTGCGCCCGGTAAAGCTGTATCCGAACGTCGAGACGCCCCTCAAAAACAAAGGCCCCGAGGACATCGATTTCGTGGTGGTGCGCGAGAACTCGGCCGATGTCTACACGGGCCTGGGCGGGGCGATGCGCGTAGGCACGCCGTACGAGGTTGCCATTCAGGAGATGGTCTACAGCCGCAATGAAGTCGACCGTTGCCTGCGGTATGCCTTTGAGTTTACGCGCAAACGCAACAAGAGAAAAACGCTGACGCTTTGTGGAAAGACGAACGTTCTGACGTACGTCTACGGCCTGTGGGAACGGGCGTTCCATGAGATGGGCGCCAAGGAGTTCCCGGACGTCAAGCGCGAATACGCGCATGTCGACGCCACGACGATGTGGATGGTGAAGAACCCGGAATGGTTCGACGTGATCGTGACGGGCAACATGTTCGGCGACATCATCACGGACCTCGGCGCCATGATCCAGGGCGGCATGGGAATCGCCGCGGGCGGCAACATTAACCCAAACGGTGTGTCCATGTTCGAGCCCATCGGCGGAAGCGCGCCCAAGTATACGGGTCAAAACGTGATCAACCCGCTTGCGGCCATCTTCGCGGGCCAGATGTTGCTGGATCATCTGGGCGAAACCAAGGCGGCGGCAGCCGTCGAAAGGGCGTGCGTCGCGTTTCTCGAATCGCGCGTCCTGCGCGGCTTATCCGTGAAAGAAATCAAAGAGTCGGGCATGTCGACGACGAAGATCGGCGACGCAATCGCGGAATTGACGGCGAAAGCCTAGGAAGGCTAGAGGAAGAGAGGTAAAGGGAATGACAGACGTGCTAGTCAGTAACGACCAGCCTGTCTTCCTCTAGCCTCTAGTCTCTCTTCCTCTAGCCTTTCAGAATTTCCATGAATCAATCACAACGGTTTTCCGCCTGGGCCTGTCTAATGGTGGCCGCGTGCGGCTGGGCGCTTGCGCCGATCTTCATCCGCCAACTCAGCACGATTTATGATCCGCATACGCAGAATCTCCTCCGATACGCCAGTGCGACGTTGCCCCTGTTCGTCATCAGCATCATCTGGTTTCGGAAGGACCTTTTCACGTCCTTTCGAGGTTACAAGGGGATGTTGGGGATCGCAGCGCTCAACGTGTTGCAGCAGCACGTATGGACCGTGGGCTGCGCCGGATCGACGGCGACCACGGCGCAATTCATCACGAAGCTGAGCATCGTATTCGTTATCCTGTTCAGTTTCTTCCTGTTCCATGAAGAACGAAGCGTCATCAAGAGCCGGGTCTATCAGTTCGGGACACTGCTGAGCTTTGCGGGCGCGGCGGCGGTAATCAGCGACAATCCGGCCTCGATCGTCCCGGTCCTGGACTTTCCCACGCTCATGCTGCTGGCCACGGCCGTCCTCTGGGCGGCCTACACCGTGTGGGCAAAACATTTCGTGATGAATGTCCACCCGATCCCGATGTTCACGGTGCTGTCGATCTATACCACCCTCGGGTTCGCAGTGCTGTCGCCTGCGACGGGCCATACGTTCACACTGGTGACCGCCGGGTGGCATCCCGCTGTGATTGGGATCGTATCGGGGCTTATCCCCATCGCGTGGGCCCATCCCTCGTTCCACTATGCGCAGAAGCATCTTGGTTCCGCTTTGTGCTCGAGCGTCGCCTTGTTCAACCCCCTTGTGACGTACGCCGTGGCGCTCTGGGTCTTTCCCGACGAGCACCTTGTGCTGACGCAGTGGCTCGGGGCGGCGCTGTTATTGCTTGGCACCTTCCTCGTGCTCACCGCAGGCAAACGCAACTCTGCCGACGCGCGCATCCGGGCAGGATAAGATCGGGCTTTCAAGCAGTTCAGTGACTGCGAGGAGGACCCTCATACGACGGGAGTTTGTTGTGCTGCATCCGGCCGGCCATCCTGGCCCGGGGCAATGGGCAGGAGAACCCGAACAGTAGTACCCGCGCCCACGGTCGATTCGACGGCAATCTTTCCTCGGTGCTCCTCGATGATCTCCCTTACGATGGCGAGACCCAGGCCGGTTCCTTTACCCGGCTCCTTTGTCGTGAAGAACGGATCAAATATCTTGTCCAGGTTGCCCGGTTCAACGCCGGTCCCGGTATCAATGACCTCCACCGCCACCCAGGAGGGACCGCTGCGGTTTTCGTCCTCGACGAGGCTGGTCCGGAAAGCGAGCGTTCCTCCTTGCGGCATAGCGGCCACGGCATTCAGCGCGAGGTTCAACAGGGCCTGTTCGAGGTAGTACCGTTCGCCCATGACCAGAGGTACGTCCTCGCCGAACTCGAATTCGATGCTCACGCCGTTCTGTCGCGCCAACGTGCACACCAGCGCCACGACGTTTTCAATGATCGTGTGGACGTCTTCGGCCTCGAAATGCATGTCGCGCGCCTGAGAATACTCGAGGAGCCGTTGAATCACGCTCGAGACCCGTTTCAGGGCGTGCTGGATCATCTGGAGGTATTCCATGTTCTGGCTCAGATTGGCCGGGTCTCGCTGGAGCCGCGCCAGACAACTCATGACGCCGTCCAGCGGGTTGTTGATTTCATGGGCGATGCCCGCGGCGAATTCGCCGATGGAGGCTAGCCCAACTTCCGCAGTTGAGTTTGTAAGTGGTTGATTTTACTGGATCGGGTTTCAAAAGTCTTCACTACATTTTGTGGATTTCGAGTCGTTGGGGGAGTTGCAGGCCGAGTCGTTGGAGCAGGA
>Ga0315274_10002747_pt1 | contig 26302 bp, 26 predicted proteins | sample YL17G02_20_MG_FD_203700 | JGI IMG/M metagenome (GOLD analysis project Ga0315274, IMG submission 203700) | Sediment microbial communities from Yellowstone Lake, YNP, Wyoming, USA - YL17G02_20 | ecosystem: Environmental > Aquatic > Freshwater > Lake > Sediment | place: USA: Wyoming | collected...
ACCGACCTGCAGACGCAGGTCGGGTACATCAAAAATCAGGAGAGCCATCATGGCATCCTATTCACGAAGTGAGCCGGCCCGGTAAGGGCTGGAAGCCCCCGCATTTATGCGGGGGAGGATGTCACTAATTTGGATATTTTTCATTTTCCGTGCCTCCATGCGCGGCTCAAATTTTTTATAGCGGCTCGCGACTAGTATAAATATGGACTTGATTGAACTCCTCGAGAAGCGCCTCCCTCCGCACGAGCTCAAGCACGTCAAAGGGTCTTTCGATCTAATCGGCGACGTGGCGATAGTCGAGATACCCGACGAGCTTGCGCACAGGGAGAAGGACATCGTCGAGGCGCTTGTCGAGCTGTACCCGCGCATAAAGACCGTGTACGGAAAGGGCAGCGCGAGGAAGGGGGTTTATCGCTTGCGCGAACTCAAGCTGATATACGGAGATGAGAAGGAAACGGAGCACAAGGAGAACGGATACCGCATCCGCCTGGACGTGAGGAAGGTCTATTTCTCGCCGAGAGAAGCGAACGAACGCCAGAGGATAGCGAAACAGGTGAAGGCGAATGAAAAGGTGGTGGTCATGTTCGCTGGCGCCGGGCCCTACGCGCTGGCCATCGCCAAAATCCAGCCAAAAGTCAGGAAGGTGTACGCGGTCGAGATAAATCCCGACGCCTACAAGTACATGACGGAGAACGTGAGGATAAACAAGGCCGGGGACAAGGTCATCCCCCTGCTGGGCGACGTGGAGACCGAATGCGGAAAATACTTCGGCCAGTGCGACCGCGTCGTAATGCCGCTGCCGAAAGGGGCGTACGAATACCTGAAGCTTGCGGCGAAATGCCTCAAGAAGAAAGGCGGAGTAATCCATTATTATTTCTGGTCCGCCGAAGACGCGCTTGATGAAATAAAGGAGATAGTGGGCATCGACCTGCAATCGCTGAATAAAAAGATAAAATCGCTGAAAATAACCAAGGTATCCGAATACAGCCCGAAGGTCGTGAAATTCTGCATGGACATAAAAGTCTAAATGGGCCTGAAAAAATAATCTGAACAATTTAGAATTCAGCAAATTGCTTTAAACCTCGTCAAGGAACCTCAGTTTGTCCCTGATTTCCCTGTTGCTGGCTTTCGGGACGGCCGGCCCGGCCGCAAATTCGCTGGTGGGCATGCCAGGCGCGGGAGTCCATTCTTTCGTTTTCGAATCCTTGGACTTCTTCCTGACGCCTTCCAGATCCTCGAGATAAATCCTCGTGAACCTCTCGCTGCACGACTTGCAGATGTAAGTAACCTTTAGAATTACCTTCGCCGGCACCGCGTTTTCAACGACGTTTATTACCTCTTCTTCAGAAACGTACGCTCCTCCGTCGCACTTGGGGCAGTTCATGAGAAATAATTGGTGGCGTGTGTATAAATTTGTTGGCGGGCGGAAGATTGGGATTAGTTGTAATCGAGATAAAGCTGGACTAGCTCATCGTATGCCCCGAAGCCGTCAAGATCAAGATGAGGAGGTTTGAAGACGGTTTCAGGGAGAGAGAATCCCCCTATGTCGAATCTCACCACAATGTTTCTTCTGAGCAGCTCTTCCAGATTTTTCCTCACATCTTCGTATGAACTCCTGCCATGCGCATAAAACATGGAACAAGGGTAGCCCTCAACCATGTCCAGGTCTATGCTCTTGTGGACGGTTTGGCCGGCGAAGCTAGTCAAGAGATGGGGGGAAAAACGAGATGATACGACTCCCCTCTTTTTGATGAAATCCAGGATAGGGAAAGAAGGATATCTAAGACTTATTTTTTCAGTTTTAGAAATATAATCCTTTGCATTTATTGCCGTTCCAAGGACTTCCAGTCCAAGAAGGTTATCATCATGAAGCACCAATGTCAAGTTGTGGTTGCCTCCATCGACATGATAGAACACTTCCGTTCCGCCTTCTTTTTTCATTCTATGACGTCCAAAATCCATGTGCGCATCGTCAACCGACTTGTGATATGGCACGTTCGGCCTGAAAAAGTAGCTTACGCCGTGCTTCGTTCCATGTCCCCACACAAGCACCGCCTTTTCATCCGGTATCGCGATGCGTCCTTCCGGAGAGGGATAGGAAGGAATGTCTCGTTCGGAAATTGGCACGAAGCTCATCGCTTTGAGATTCCCTTTTTTCAGGTAATCAACTACCGCGGCTACATCGTTTCCGCTGTTGAAATAATAAATCTTTGAGATGGAGGTCATAATTGGTATTTTGAATCTAGCTTTATAAATATTATACCATCACAAAGTAATGAAAAATAAAAATTTATAACAAACTTATACGACCACGTATAAATTCGTTCAGCATTCGATGCGAGCGAAATGGAAGAGAGGACGATTCATTTATTCAATGTGTGATATATATATCATGTGCCAAAATATGTTATATGAGGCTGACGGAAATATTAAAGCCTAGCCTGGAAAAACTCATCATATTCTTAATTCTGTTCGCCTTTTTGCCTTGGCCTAACATGTTCAGTTGTCGATCAATGCCTAATTTTGGCATCTGTGGCATACCATTCCCATTTTTTGGTCCTTCGAGCACTGTAGAAATATCATCCACACTTCTTACATGGCTGGGAGACTATCCTAATTCTCTTGACGGATTGTTTGTTATAACGTTCATCATTTTTCTGTTCATATGTTATTTGTTGGCCGGACTTATCTCATATAAAACAAAGCTCTTGAAACCAACAAAAACAAAGTCTATTTTATCCTTTGCGCTTCTTTTGATTCCATTCGTAGGCCTGATAGCTCTGCTTCGTCCATCCTATGTTAAAGAGTTTACGCTTATCGGCATCATATCTTTGACGATATTTAGTGTTTTCTATTTGGCTTACAGTTTGGCCGAGAAGAAGAAATGAGCTATTCGCTCTTTTACGAACTGGAGAGAACCTTCAGCGGAGAAAGGGACATCAAACCCTCTGCACGTACTTCGGGCTCGGCTCGAAGAGCAGGCCGTCGCGCTTGAGCTTCTCTATTATCTCGTCGACCTCATACTCGTTTTCAATCCCGTCCCTCTTGGCGAGCCTGTGGATCTCGGAGACCGGGACTTCCTTCGATTTTTCCGAGAGCTCCGCTATTGCGTCGAGCACTGTTCTTATCCTTGACCTGTCGCTCGACGTCGTCGCCGCCCCTTCCGCCTTGTCAATGTCAATCTCGCCGGTCTTCGTGTCCAGGCCGAGCTGCTCCAGGGAGAAGCGCATGAGCCTTATCGCCCGCTGAGTGTCCTCCTTGCGGACCTCATTGCTGAGCTGTATGCGCGCAGAAGCTTCGGACAAACGGATGAGTGCCTCGAACTGACGGAGAGTTATAGGTATGGGCCCGCCCATTCCCCCGCGCTCTTCGGCGCGCTTCCTCATGTTTACGTAAAATTTCTTGAGCATCTTTCCCGCTTCAGGCGTAAGGACGGGCGTGCAGTTCTTCTTGCAGTATGCCACGTACTTCCTTATGAAACTAGGATCTATGGCAGGTTTCGAAGCCTCGTAATCATGCTCCCTCGCCTTCAGGACGTGGTCCACTATTTTCTTGTCCATCTCGTTGTCCGGCAGGTCGCGCAGGGCGAATTTGAGGTCAAACCTGGACAGCAGCGTGTCGGGAATGATTATCTGTTTCGCGATGGGCAGGTACGGGTCGAACCTGGAAAACTTCGGGTTGCCGCCCGCGAGGACGGACGTCTGGGCCGGCAGCGTGGCGACTATCGAAGCTTTCGCGATGGAAATCGTTCCCTGCTCAAGCGCTTCGTGCATCGCCACCTGATCGTCCTGCGACATCTTCTCGAATTCGTCTATCGCCAGCAACCCTCCGTTGGTCATGACCAGCGCTCCCGCTTCCAGGACCCATCCGCCCATGAACTGCTCGTCTTTGACGACGGTCGCGGTATTGTGCAGTATAAAATCGTTCGCAACGAAATTGTGTTCGCCGTCAACAGTAAGGTCATAAACATACTCTTCCTGCACCTCTTTTTTGGAAATCACCTTATCCCAGAAAATGTCGGATCTGGAAAGTGTTTCAAGGAAATCAAAATAATATGATTTCTTCATTTTCTTGAGGGCTTTAGCGAATTTTAAAAGCTGCATTCTGGAAAAATCCCTTCTTCCATACTCATAATGCCTCAAAAGGTATAATTCTTTGTCGTTCTTTATTTTTATCCCCAGCATTTTGCGTATCATTCCTATTCTTTGCCCAATGTTGGGTATCAAGTCAACATTCGTGTTTGGCTTGACGCTTCTTGCGAGGATGTTGTCAAGTTTCTCTGCCTTTTCAAAAGTGAATCCTATGTATTTCTTGAAAGCCTCCAGATTTTCACGCCCCCTTATGATTATTTCATATTTCAGTTTTTTGCCGGCAAAATCTTTTTTGCTAGGTTTTCTTTCCCTAACCTTTGAAAGTATGCCAAATCTTAGAAGAGATGTTTGTATCTGTTGTTCAATCATCCTGCTTGTGGTGCTATATTCTAAATAGCTTCCATTGCCTTTGCTGACCACGCTGCCGTCACAATCAAAAATACCTGAAAGAAATTCGGAAAGAAGTTCATTTGACATCATGATTTCCCTAGGTATAACGATTTTATCTGATTTTACACCTCTTGGTATCCCCATGGAATCGATTTTATCACAAAGACTTTTTGATGCAACCCTTACGCAAGCCACCCTGTTTTTTGGGTAATATTTCCTTGGTTTGTATCCAAGCCTCCTGCAGATATCGGAAAAAGAGTCAAGATATCTTTCGCTACCGTTATGGAAGCGAATTTCCCTGTTGCCTACATCTCCGTCGCCTGCAACCATGCCGCTGAACCTCGCAAATTCAGGCTGCATATTCGCACCAATCTCATTAATGGGCAGATACCTAGCTAGGGCAATGCGTTCGCCTTCTTTCACGTCTTTTATCTGTTTCCATGCGATTTCCCCGTTTTCTATGACCATGACGGGATTTTCTTGTGTGAGCTTTATCTTTCTGCCCGTTCTTGTGATTATTTCAATCAAATCTCCGGTGGGTTTGAGCTTGAAAAATTTGCTCACCTTCATTTTTTTCATTTTAAGATTTTTTGAGTCAAGGCACACGACCTCAAAATCCCCGTTTTCCCCGACAAAACCCGATTCTATTTTTTGCGAGCTATTTTTAAGGGCTTCTTCAACTATCTCCCCGATCTTTTTCATTTCCCCGTGCGCTGACGCGACCAATGTGTCGAATGCCATGCACAAACCCGCGCCAGTTACCCCCTTTCCCGAGACGTATTTTCCGCGCGGGACGATCGTCGGCACGAGCTTCAGCAGCTGCGACTTTCCCGATGAAGGGTCGCCTATCAGCAGGAGGTGTATGTCGCCCCTGAAATGCACGCCGTCTTTCAATATCCTTGGAACGCCGCCGAACATCTGGAGAATGATGGATTCCTTTATTTCCCTGAGCCCGTACAGCGAAGGTGCAATCGAGTCGACGAGTTTTTCATAAATCGCAGGGTCTTTCGCGAATTCCTTTACCTTCTTCTTGTCTTCTTCCGTGATCTCGAGATGCCTCCAGCCGATTTCCGTCGGTTCTACATGGTTCGAATCGAGGAAAAAATCCAGCCTCACGGAGCTCAAGCCCTTCGGGATCTCGCGGAGCACGCCGGTTATTTTTAAGCGATTCCCGGGGTCGGTCATCCTCCTCCCTTCCGGCGAGACCAGCTCCTCTGTCAGGAATATGTTCAGCTGAGACGGACGCTCGCCTTCCGTCAGCTCGAACGGCTCGTCGACCGTGATCCATCGCGTATCTATCATCTTCATGTCCGCCTGCTTGAAGCCCTGCCTGTTCTTGCACTTGGGGCACGCTTTCGGCTCGGCGATGAAGTTCGCCTTCCTTGGCACGGAAAAAAGATGGCTGCAGTCCGGGCACAGCCACATGGTTTCGATGATCTCCGGCCTTATCTCGCTCGCTCGGCGGACGATTCCTTCAATGCATATCAGCTTGCCTATGTGGCGCGAGCGCAAATCACGAATGTTCATGGGTTCGTTTCCCTTGAACCTGATTTTCACCGGGTTGGGGAGTTCTATCTGTTCCATCGATTCTTTGCACACGTCGAAGAAATCGTCCGGCTTTTTCAGCAGCGTCTCCGAAAGGTCAGTGTTGAACTGGTCAAGCTTCTGGACGTCTATGACCAGCGGGCGGCCTTCGTTCGAAGCCTCGGTCAATTCTTTCTTGTAGGCTTTCTCTATGAACTCGTTGAACCTCTCCATCATTTCATCGCGCGTGAGCTTGGCCTTAAGCATGCAATCCCCTGAATCCCTGCAACAAGGTAAATAAGAAATTGTATTTAAATTTAAAAAGGGTTTGGTGAACGATATAAGAGTTTCTGTGCAGATTTTAGTATTCTATGCCGAGTTTCAGGCTGAGATTCTCCAGCATGTCTTGCGTCATCTTCGCGAGGTCGAACCTGTGCTTCCAGCCCCAGTCCTTCTTGGCGCATGAGTCATCTATTACCCGAGGCCAGGAATCGGCGATGGCCTGGCGGAAATCCGGCTCGTAAGCGCACTGGAAATCGGGGATATGCTTCCTTATCTCGTCAGCGATCTCCCCCGGCGAAAAACTGATCGCCGCAAGGTTGTAGCTCGTGCGGATCTTTATTTTCGAAGGCGGCGCCTCCATTATTTCGAGCGTCGCTCTTATCGCGTCCGGCATGTAAATCATGGGGAGGACGGTATCCTCGCGGAGGAAGCATTTGTATTTCCTCTGCTTCAGCGCCCCGTAAAATATCTCGACGGCGTAATCTGTCGTCCCTCCTCCGGGAAGCGCCTTATGGCTTATTATCCCGGGGTAGCGGAGGCTCCTGACATCGACGAAGTATTTGCTGTAATAGTAGTGGCACAACAGCTCGCCCGTCACTTTCGTGACGCCGTACATGGTGGACGGCTCCATTATGGTCAGCTCGGGCGTTCTGTCCTTCGGCGTGGTCGGGCCGAAAGCGGCGATGGAGCTCGGCCAGAACACCCTTGACATTTCGTATTCTTTCGCCAGGTCGAGCACGTTCTTAAGGCTCGTCATGTTCACGCGCCATGCAAGGTCGGGATCCTTCTCCCCGGTCGCGGAAAGTATCGCGGCAAGATGATAAACCGTGTCGATATCGTATTTCTCCACCAGCTCGCGCAGCGCTTCCATGTCCGTCGCGTCGGCAATCTCGAAAGGGCCTGACTTTATGAAGGATTCGTCGGGCATTCTTTTGTCCGTCGCTATTACGCTGCCGTTGCCGTATTTTTCCCTCAGGGCAGGAGTGAGATCCGAACCTACCTCCCCGATCGCGCCCGTCACAAGTATTTTTACCATGGTAACCCCGCCAGTCCCCTATCTAATTAATTCTATGGCAGGCGCTATAAAATAAATAAAATGGGCCGGACAGGATTTGAACCTGTGACCTTCGCGTTGTAAGCGCGACGTCATAACCGCTAGACCACCGGCCCTGTGATATAAAAATTAAGTGATATGGAAGCTATATAAGTTTCATTTCCCTGCCGACTTTTTTGTAAATGTCCAGTGCGAATTCCAGATCGTCTTTCGTATGACCGGCCGTGACGATGTTCCTTATTCGGGCGGCGTCTTTTGCGACGAGAGGGTAGACGATCGGCTTAACGAAAACCCCCTTATCGAAAAGCGAGCGGCTCAGCTTCTGGGCCTTGGCGCTTTCGCCCACGATGACCGGCGTAATCGGCGTCTGGCTTCTTCCGGTGTTGAAGCCGAGACTGCGCAAGCCTTCCTTGAAAAACTTCGTGTTCTCCCACAGGCGCCTGAGATGCTGCGGCTCGTCCTGGACCATCTTTATCGCTTCAATTATCGCAGCGGTCACGCAGGGCGGGTGCGCGGTCGTGAAGATGAACGAGCGCGCCCTGTTTATCAGGTAATCGCGAAGCTCCTGGCGGCCGGCAATGTACCCTCCCAGGCAGCCGAAAGCTTTGGAAAGCGTGCCCATGTCTATGTCGACCTTCCCGTGCAGATGGAAATGGTCGACAATCCCTCTCCCGTCCTTTCCGAGCACGCCGTCGCCATGCGCGTCGTCGACCATGACTATCGCGTCGTATTTCTCGCAAAGCTCGGCTATCCGATCGAGAGGAGCGATGTCGCCGTCCATGCTGAACACGCCGTCGGTCACGACCATCTTTCTCCTCGCGCCTTGCGATTCCTTCAGCGCGGTTTCCAGGCCTTTCATGTCAAGATGCGGATAGATTTTCTTTTCCGCTTTCGTCAGCCTTACGCCGTCTATTATGCTGCCGTGATTGAGCTCGTCGCTGATTATGACGTCCCCTTCGCCCATCAGGGCCTGTATTGTTCCTCTGTTCGCGGCTATGCCCGCCACGAAAATGAGCGAGGCTTCCGTGCGCTTGTACTTCGCGAGCATCTCCTCCGCTTCGTTATGTATTTCCATCGTTCCGGCTATCTGCCTGACGGCGCCGGTCCCGAAGCCCCATTTGTCTATGGCTTTCTTCGCCGCGGCTGCGAGCCTGGGATGGCTGGCAAAGCCGAGGTAATTGTTCGTGGAAAGCGTCAAAACTCTTTTCCCGTTTAGCGTAACCCTTGTTCCCTGCGGCGTGCTCAAGACAGGCAGGGTTGTGAAAAGGTTCTCTTTCTTGAGTTTTTCTATTTCCTTTCCGAGAAATCCAAGGCGATTCTTCATGATGACACCCCCGTTTGCTTTGAACAGCATGCACTACAAGATTATCTTTTCTCGGAGGTTAATAAAAGACATGTCTGCAAGAAAACTGCGATTGCCGAACCTTTGGATTTCCCCCGGAAATGCCAATATTTTACAAGCGTAAAATATTGCAAAACGAAGTCTTTTTAAACGCGCTCGGACATAGTAATAATTAGCGTAATGAAGCACCAATCTGGAGATGACTTGGTAAAACATGGAAAGGAAAAAATTTCTTTTCGTCTCGATAGACGCCCTGATAAGCGACATAGCGTGGCAGGTCGTGAAGGAAGGCCACGAGGTTAAATATTTCATCGAAACCCCCAGCGAAAAGGAGATTGGTGACGGCTTCGTCCCGAAGACCGACGACTGGAAGAAGGAAGTCGACTGGGCGGACGTTATAGTTTTCGACGATGTTCTGGGGGAGGGGACGAAGGCGCAGAAGCTCAGGCAGGAAGGCAAACTCGTCGTCGGGGGAACTCCTTACACCGACATGCTCGAGGATGACAGGGGCTTCGGCCAGGACGAGCTGAAGAAGGCCGGAGTTACGACCATCCCGAGCTGGAATTTCACGTCCTTCGACGACGCCATAAATTTCGTCCAGGAGCATCCGGGCAAATACGTGATCAAGCCCAGCGGCGAGGCGCAGAACGTCAAGCAACTCCTTTTCGTCGGCGAGGAGGATGACGGCAAGGATGTCATACAGGTTCTCGAGCATTACAAGAAGGCATGGTCCGAGAGGATAAAGGTCTTCCAGCTTCAGCGCAAGATAAGCGGCGTGGAAGTGGCGGTGGGCGCGTTCTTCAACGGCAGGGAATTCATCTATCCAATCAACGTCAACTTCGAGCACAAGAAGCTTTTCCCGGGCAACATCGGGCCAAGCACTGGCGAGATGGGATGCTATGACGACCAGACCGAAGTCCTGACGCAAAACGGCTGGAAATTTTTCAGGGAACTGAATTATTACGACGACATATGCACCTTGAATCCTTCAAACCATGCGATCGAATTCCACAGGCCTGATGTCGTAGTATCCTTCAGCCACCACAGGGAGCTGGTTTCCATCCAGAACCAGACGCTTGACATCGCTGTCACGCCTGACCACAACATGTACGTTTCGAGCCAGTGGGACGCGAGAAAATTTAAGTTCGTGAAGGCCCGGGACCTAGAGTGCCAGTCTGTCATTCCCAGAACCGGCATGTGGATCGGGCATGAACAGCAATATTTCGTTCTTCCATCGGTCCAGGTCGGCCATTACTCAGGGAAACAGGTCGTGTTCCAGGAGACCGGTGAACTGGAAATTCCCATGGACGATTGGCTTCCTTTCATGGGAATATGGCTGGCGGAAGGATCTACGTCTTCCGGCAAGATTAGCATCGCCCAGAAGACTCCGGGTAAAACCGAGCTCATAGAATCAATGCTCGAGGCGCTCCCTTTCAGGTTCACCAAGGGTGACGGCGAATTCTACGCCTACGACAAGCAGCTTTCCGTCTACCTCGAATCCTTCGGAAAGGCGCATGACAAGCACATTCCTTCCTTCGTCAAAGAACTGAGCCCGATGCAGATAGACATCTTTCTTCGCTGGTTCGCTCTCGGCGATGGTACCCAGATGAAGGGGTTCAGGATATTCTACACCTGTTCGAAGCTTCTGGCCGACGGCATCCAGGAGCTCCTGCTGAAGACAGGTAAAATCGGCATCGTGAAAAAGAGGCAACGAAAAGGAAAGGTATGGATAAAGGACCATTTCGCGGATTGCTCGGGCGTGCAATACGAAATCTTGGAAATGGTAAAAAAGCTCGATTCGTGGATAGACAAGAGGGACGTCAAAAGGGTCGAATACCCGGGGAAGGTGTATTGCGCTACCGTCAAGAACCACATAATGTACGTGAGAAGGAACGGCAAGCCGTACTGGTGCGGCAATACCTCGATGTTCTGGTCCATGCCAAACAAGATTTTCAACGCGACGCTCAAGAAGATGGAACCGAAGCTCAAAGAGGAAGGGTATGTCGGCTACATCGACATAAACTGCATAGTCAACAGCTACGGCATTTACCCGCTCGAGTTCACGTCGAGGTTCGGCTACCCGACCATAAGCATACAGCAGGAAGCCATGATAACGCCGATCGGCCAGTTCCTTTATGATCTGGCAAGGGGGAACGGCACGAAGCTCAAGGTGAGGAGCGGGTTCCAGGTAGGAGTGAGGGTCGTGACTTCCCCGTTCCCGTTCTACGACAGCGAGACCTTCGAGACCCACGCCAAAGACGCTGTGATTGTTTTCAAGAAGCCGCACATGGAAGGGATACACATAGAGGACGTCAAGCAGGCGAACGGCGAGTGGCTCATAACCGGCCATGCAGGCATCGTTCTCATCGTGGTGGGCATGGGCTCTACCATGAGACAAGCGCAAAACCAGGTCTACAACAGGATAAACAACATACTCATACCCAACATGTATTACAGGCACGACATCGGCGACCGCTGGGTCGAGGACAGCGACAAGCTGCACGCATGGAGCTACCTGAGGGAGTAAAATCGATTTGCCTTTTTCTAAAAAAATTCAAAAAAAGCTTTACGCGTTTATCCTTTGTAGTCAAGCCCCATCCTGAACGCGGCGATGTCCTCATCCGGCCCTTTCGGCGCGGTTCTCTTTATCGCCTCGATGATCGACTCCTTCTTCAGCGGCAGCATGCCGTTCGCAATCGCCACCCCCAGCATCATCATGTTCCCGTCGACCGGGTCGCCGAGCTTCTGCTCGCATACGTTCGAGGCGTCCACGAAGACGTACTTCTTCGCGAACGGGTCGATCATCTGCTTTATCTTTTCGTAAGTCGGGTATGGCTGGTCGAACAGGTTGGCATAAACCGGCTTGACCGGGTACGTGTCAACAATGAAGTTCGTCCTGCCCTTGCCGGCGAAGTAGCAGAACCTTGCGGCCTCCAGCGGCTCGAGCGCCAGAATAAGGTCTGCCTGCGCCCTGGGTATGAGCGGCGAATGGACTTTTTTGCCGAACCTTATGTGCGTCGGAATCGCTCCTCCTCTTTGCGCGAGGCCGTGAAGCTGGGTTCCCCGGACCTCATGGCCTTCGAAGTTTGCAGCCCTCGCTATGATCACCGAACTGAACAATACGCCCTCGCCTCCGACGCCGGCGATTAGGACATTGCACGTCATTTCTTCTTCCTCCTTGCAGCCGGGATTATAGCGCCGACCGGACATATCTGCGCGCATACGCCGCAGCCCCAGCACATGTCTTCGCGTATGTAGACCTTGTCACCCTCGTGTATTATCGCCGGGCACGCGAAATGGTGAACGCATTCCAGGCATTTCCGGCATTTGCCCGGAGCGACCTGGAACTTCACGAATTCCCCGCCCTGCTTTTTCAGCAGTCTTCTCATGTAGAGCCTGCACAAGCCGCGCGATATGAGCACGCCCAGCTCGTTCGAGCCGGCCAGCCCTTTTATGGCGAGCTGAAGCTCCTTCTGGCTGAACGCGTTGACGATGCGGATGTTGCTTATGCCGAACGATCTCACTATGTCCTCTATTTTCATGGGTATTCGCTTCTCGCCCATGCCCGTGAAATCGCTTCCCGGGTGAGGCTGGTGGCCCGTCATCGCGGTCACGCCGTTGTCAAGTATCACTATCAGAGGCTTGGTGCCGTGCGTCTTGGTGTTCGCAAGCGGCGGCATGCCCGCATGGAAGAAGGTAGAGTCGCCTATGAACACTACGACCTTCTGGTCGCTCACCTTCTGGATGCCGTGCGCTATTCCCAGGCCGGAGCCCATCGAGACTATGAAGTCCTCCATCTTGAAGGGCTCCTGTATGCCGAGCACGTAGCAGCCGATGTCGCCGGCCCATATCGTCTGGTCGCCCATCACTTTCTTGACCGCATAGAAGGTCGACCTGTGCGGGCAGCCCTGGCAAAGAACCGCCTTTCGGACAGGCAGCTGCACTTTCTTAAGGTAAGCATCATGCATGGAAAAATCAGGCTTCTTCGCTTTAAGGAACGGCGCCAGCGCCGCCTGAATGGTTTCGGGATTGTATTCCCCTATTCGCGAGAGAAGGTCCTTGCCGTGCATCTCGGCGCGGGGATTAGCGTCCTTCGCGAGCGCCCTGACGAAATTCTCAATCACAGGCTCCAGCTCCTCAAGGACGAAAACCTTATCCAGACCCTTCAGGAATTTCGTGACGAAACTCCTTGATATCGGGTACGTCATGTTGAGCTTCGCGATCTTCACCCCCTTCAGGTTGTTGAGGTCATTCTCCATTTCCTTCAGGTACTGGTATGAAACGCCGCTTGTTATTATCCCTGTCTTCCCCTCCCCTTCCGCCTTGTTGAGGTATTCGTATTCAATCTCAATCGCGTCTATCTTCCTTATGAGCCTCTCGTGCAGCTTCTGCAGCGCGGGAGGGATGCAGTAGAAGCTTTCCGGGTCCTTCACGAACTTGCCTTTCGTCTTCGGCACGGGGGTCTTTCCCAGCTTCACGGTCCCGACAGAGTGGGAAACCATGGTCGTCGTCCTGAGTATGACGGGTATCCTGTGCTTTTCCGAAATCTCGAATGCGAGCTTCGTGAAATCCTTGCATTCCTGCGCGTTCGACGGCTCTAGCGCGGGGATCAGGCCCATCCTCGAATAAAATCTGGTGTCCTGTTCGGACTGCGCGGAGCTGTGGCCCAGAGGATCGTCGGCGACCATTATCACGAGCCCGCCCTTCACCCCGGTGTAAATGGTAGGCAGCACGGAATCTATCGCGACGTTCAGGCCGAAATGCTTCATGGCGGTCAGCGCCCTCACGCCGGAGAACGCCGCGCCGGCGGAAGTCTCGTAAGCGACTTTCTCGTTCGTGCTCCACTCGAAATAGAATCCCGCCTCCCTGGCCACGCTTGAAAGCGCGATGCCCACCTCCGAGCTCGGCGTTCCGGGATAGCAGGCGGATAACCCGATCCCTGCTTCGATCGCGCCGCGCGCGATCGCCTCGTTGCCGAGCAGGACGACTTTCTTCCCTTCCTTTTCCAGCAAATCCGGATTGAACGCCATAGAATACTCCAAAACCCTATATTATATATTGAATATAACCAGTTAAATATATTGTAAATTGGAGAAGGGAACATGGGAAAACAAGCCGATGATTTTCTGGAGGTCATCCATGAAAGGCACTCGTCGAGAGGGCAATTCGACCGTAAGCGCCCGCTGGCCAAGCAGGACATGAAGCAAATACTCGAGGCCGCGCGCTGGGCGCCGACGGCGCACAACATGCAAAACTTCGAGATCGTCGTCGTGGACAGCAAGGAAGTCCTTGATAAATTAGGAAACATCGAGTACCGTACCTCGGAAGAGTTCATCAGGGAGAATTACCAGCAACTTTCGGCTTCGATGGAGGAACTGCTGAAAAAGAAGGTCGGAATCCTCGGCGAGGGATTCCCTCCTTCCTGGCGAAAGCCTGGAGCGGACTTTGCGAAAGTCGCCCGCGAGAGCGGTCCTTCTTTGCTGAAATACAGAATCCAGGACAGTCCGGTGCTGCTGATCGTTATATACGACGCCAGGAAGAGGGCGCCTGCTTCGGAGGGCGATGTCCTTGGCTTCATGAGCCTCGGCTGCGTCATGGAGAACATGTGGCTCATGGCCCAGTCCCTCGGGATCGGGTTCCATATCCTGAGCGTCTTTGGCAACGACGAGGTCGAAAAGGAGGCAAAGCGAATTCTCGACATCCCCGGATACATGAAGATTGCCTTTGCCTGCCGTCTGGGATATCCAGTCTCTGCGCGGGCCAAATACCTTAGGGTGCGCCGCGACTGGGACATATTCACGCATCATAACAGATTCGGAAATAAAAAAATGGAATGAGAAATGGTTTCAAGCGAATCTTTTTATGATCTCACCCGAACTTAACACCTCTCCAAAGCTTCTTTTTATGACTTTCAAGGTTCTCTCGTGCAGATCCTGGTCGAAGCTGAAATTAAGGTCGGAGCAGAATATGACGTTGTAATCATAAAACATGGCGCTTCTTGCGGTGGACTCGCAGCATACCTGGGTTATGGTCCCGGTTATTATCACGTTTTCGATCCCGCCTGATTTCAGGATGCCGTTCAGATTCGTTTTAAAAAAGGCATCATATCTGTATTTATCGATTATGACATCGCCTTCTTCCGGCTCAATCTTCCGGTTAATTTCCCATCCGCGGCTCCCTTTTTTCAAATCCTCGTTCATTTGCGCCGGAAAAAGTTTTGCCTCGATGGGGCTCCTTTTTTTGTCGAAGGCATGTCTCGTGTATATTATCTTGATTCCCGCCTTCCTGCAGAAATCAATGAAGCTCTTCAATTTCTCAAGGTTTCCCCTGATGATCTCTATTTCGTTGGGACTGCCTTCTTCAACAAAAGAGTTCTGCATGTCTACAACTAAAAGGGCGGTCTTTTCGGCTTCCATGAATTTCACTAAATGCGCCGACCGGGATTTGAACCCGGGTTACAGGCTTTTTCCTTGGAAGCGAAAGCTCCTGGTTTTCGCTTAAGCCTTTTGGGTAAAAGGCTTATTGGGAAGCCCGTGTCCTATTGCCCGCGAAGCCTTCTTTCGAAGGACGGCACCAGGCTAGACTATCGGCGCTTGAACGGAATTTGAAAATATTTTCGTATTGTGCAATATATATTAGAATATTATAAGGGCCTTTTGAACGAGAAAAGGATAGCTCAAGATAAGCAACAAAATAATAAAAACAACTGCTTTTGTCTTCCCCAAGACATTTCCCCGCCTACTTCTTCTTTGCCGGAAGCTTTGCTTCCTTCGGGACCGCGCCTTTGCATTCCGGGCTTATCAGGAGAAGAATCGCCCCTATGAGTTCCAAGCCGACGGGCGGAAGGAATGCCGCGACAAGCGCGAATATCGCCGCTCCCTGAAGGTCGCCTCTCTTGAGCTTTCTCGTGGCCTTCCAGAGCACGATTATGCCCGCTATGGCAAGCAGACCGAAGGCTGTCAAGGCCCCGGTCAATACCCACGCAAAAGGCGCCAGTCCGAAGGTCATGCTGACGCTTGATACCGGCACAATCCCCCCGAATATCACTATGGCGCCGACTATCTTCAGCAAGAAGCCCACCAGAATAAGCACCTTTCCAACCATCGCCTCGGTGCTCAACCCCTTGAAATCAAAGTATGTCATATTATATAATTCGGTCGAACCATTAATAAATAAAATAGACAGTTATAGACATAATCTGCATGCAATACTCAAAAAGAAAGATACGCTGAGAGCAGGATTCGAACCTGCGCGGGCTTTCGCCCACAGGGTTAGCAACCTTGCGCAATCATCCGATTTCTCGAATAATTACTGCGCCTTAACCACTCGGCCTTTGAGCCCCGATTTCGCTTCGGAGAATCTCAGCAGGCAGATTTCTCAGCAGCGTTTTATTTTTTTCTTCCGCGTTATTTCCTCATCGCTCTTGCGAACTTTTCCAGTTTGGTATTATTATGTGGACTTATCTCTTTAAAAAATCTTTCCGTGTTCTTTCGGCCGGCGATTCTTATCTTCAGGTTCTTTTTCTCGAGCCAGAAGCCGAAGCCGAGGTCGCGCAGGATTTCCTTCAGCTGGACAAGGTGGGCGATTGAGGGGGATGAAATCTCGATTACGGGGTTTTTGTATTTACCGCCTTCGCCGGTCCTGCGCAGGTAGACCGAGCCACGCGAGTCGAACATGCCGCGCGCATAAGACTTCCAGCAATCCATGTTGTTGTATATTATCTTGGGCATGCGGAGGGCGTTGGATTTCCTGCCCACGGGGAACTGCAGGAAAGTGTGGAACGTCTTCATGACCTCGCTGCCGCAGGCGCGCATGCAGATTACGTGGCCTTCGCGGTAAGAACGCCTGGTGATGCCGAGTTTTCTGCCAATCACCTTCTCGAACAGCGGCTTTACCGTGTCCTTGTAGTATTGCAGTTCCTCCCTGATGCCGCGGATTTCGATGACGTGGCTCCTCGCCGTAGCGTAAATGCTTCCGCTGCCCGCGAAGATGCCGCACGCTTCGCCAAGCACTTCCCTGTCAAGGAGCAGAAGCTCTCTCATGAATAAGATTGGAAATTCATGGTTTAAATATCAGCGCCTTAAATTCGGAAGGTTTATAAAGACTGATTTTAAATTAAATAACAGATTAAACAAGTCGTAAGCGGCTTAGAATTTTCATGGAAAGGTGTGAGGTGGGTATATGGCGATAAAGGTTTCAAGCATTTCCGAGACGTACGGCAAGGACGTTTTCACGAACAAGGGCATGTTCTGCGGCAAGGTCGAGGACATCGAATGCGACCTGAAAAGATTCAAGGTCCGCTCGCTCGTCGTGCGTGCAGCGAAAGAATCGTACATCTCCAAGATGCTCGGGAGCAAGAAAGGCGTTATCATACCCTTCCCGATGGTCGAGTGCATCGGCGACGTCATAATAATAAAGCACATATCGCTTCCGGTCGCCGACGAAGAGAGCGGGAAGGAAGGGTCCAAATCCGCGGAAGAGGAATAAGCAAAACATCTTAGGCGTGTTCAGATCGTCTCAACTGGTTCGCCTTGAGTCGCTAGTTTATTCGTCAATAGAAGACCTAAATCTTCTGGACTCACCAAACCAGCTGCTACATCATCAAGCATGCAATTTCCATAAAAGACACCGTTGGGGTATACAATTAGACATGGCGAACAATCGCCGATTATTCTTTTTGCCGGATTACATGCAGTAATAAATAATGCATCATGATGTCCTTCGTTCTCTTGGACCCAACGCTGAACTGGTCTATATACTCTTGAGCCATCCAATTTATCAAAATATACATATTCGCTTCCCGTATCCCCGCCATGTGAAATGAGAATCAACGGATTTTTTGGAGCATATCCTTGTCTTTGTGCATATCCTCTATATATATCGACTATTTCTCCGATCGATGCCAAATCCTGTATAGGGGGATTATGCTCGGATACGTCAGCGAATCCTGCAGGTAATGGTAGCCTTTTCATAATCTATTATGATATGATATGTTTTATAAATCTTAGTTTTATTATCACTAATTAGTTATTATTAAATGAAAATCTAAAGAATAGGTATCGTTTTGGACAGCACCTCCGCCCTGTTTTTCTTTACCAGAACCATGTCCTCCACCCTGAACCCGGCGGAATTCTTGATGTAAACTCCGGGCTCCACGGTCAGGACGGCGTTTTCCTTCAGCACGTCGCCGGCGGATTCGTGAACGGAAAGGCCTATGCCGTGGCCGAAGCCGTGCGTGACCCTGTATCCATTTTTCGCGTAAAGCTTTTTGTACAGTTCCTCGATCTTTTTGTACGCGACACCCGCCCGTATGCTATCGATAAGCTCGTCATGAATCTGCCTGACGTCCCCGTAAATCCTTTTCTGCTTCGCGTCCAGCCGCCTGAAGAACATGCGCGTTATGTCCGAGCAGTAGCCGTTCACCCTGCAGCCCGTGTCTACGAGGACGGCACCGTTCGCCTTCGCCACGGTCTGGTCGGGCTTGTGGTGCACGAACGCGGAATGCCTGCCCGCGCAGACTATGCTTTCGAAGGATTCGCTCACGCCTAGCTTCCTGTATTCGATCTCGATCGAGTCCGCGACTTGCTTTTCCGTCTTCCCGTAAAGTGAGCTTCCGATTTTCCCCAGCACTTTGCCCGTCAGGTCTATCGCCCCTCTGAGCTGTCCGATTTCGTAATCGTCTTTCGCGATTCTGGGGATTTCCATCATCTTGCCGACAGGCACGAGCCTCGTTTTCAGATTTATCTTCATCTCCCGGAACAGCAAAAGGTTCAGCGACCTCTCGTCGTAACCCATGGTTTTGAATCTCTTCAGCTGCGCGGTGAAATCTTTGGCCTCCCTTATGTAGGCAATGCGGGGATATTTTTCGGCGGCGTCGTTCTCCAGCGGGGAGACGAGGAGTTTCGGAACCCCGCCGGCAGGGAAAAGCATGAATATCCTGTCGTCCCTCATCCCGCTGTAGCCGGTGTAATAGAAGACGTCATTCGCGTCCGGCGTGATGACCGCGTCGAGACCTCTTTTCTCCATTAGCTTCTTGAGGCTCTTCCGCCTCTTCGCAAAACCAGGCCTCATATAATATTCTTGATGCGATTTGAATAAAAGCATAAATTTAAATCGCAGAAAGGAAATTATATCTTCGCAAGAGGCGAGTTTAATGATGGCGAAGTGCGGTATCCCGGAAATGAAAAGAGCGGCTAACGAGATAAGGAAGGACATAATAAGGATGACCGCCGCAGCGGGGAGCGGCCATCCCGGAGGCTCGCTTTCTTCCGTCGAGATACTGGTTTCCCTTTATTTCAATGTGATGAAGCACGACCCGAAGAACCCGGCATGGAGCGAGAGGGACAGGTTCGTGCTCTCGAAGGGGCACGTGTGCCCGGTGCTTTACGCTGCGCTCGCGCGAAGCGGATACTTCCCTGTCGATGAGCTTCTCACCCTGAGGAAGCTCGGCTCCCGCTTGCAGGGCCATCCTCACAGGCTGAAGCTGGAATGCCTGGAGACTTCGTCCGGCTCTCTCGGCCAGGGGCTTTCCATCGCCGTTGGCATGGCTATCGGGTTTCGGATGGACCATCGAAATCAGCGGGCCTACTGCCTGATGGGCGACGGCGAGCTGCAGGAGGGCCAGGTCTGGGAAGCCGCGATGAGCGGCGCGCACTACAGGCTCGACAACCTCTGCGGCATAGTCGACGTCAACCGGCTTCAAATCGATGGCTGGACAAAGGACGTCATGAACATCGAGCCGCTCGCGAAGAAATGGGAGGCGTTCGGATGGCACACCATCGAGGTGGACGGCCATGACCTCGAACAGCTGATAAAGGCTTTCGAGGAAGCAAAAGAAACCAAAGGAAAGCCCACAGTGATACTCGCGAACACGGTGAAAGGGAAAGGCGTTTCATTCATGGAAAACAAGGCCGAATGGCACGGCAAGGCGCCGAAGAAAGAGGAAGCTCAGAAGGCGCTGGACGAGCTGGAAAAAAATCAGGGGTGCTGCTGATATTGAGGCGTTCATTATGACAGACTCAAAGCCGACTGGTCCCAAAAAATCCGGGCTGAACCCGGAAATGCATCTGGCCGCGAATCTTTATGATAAGCTCGACAGGATACCGACCCGCGATGGCTTCGGCCACGGGCTTGTCGAGCTCGGCGGAAAGAACAAGGATGTCGTGGTCCTCTGCGCCGACATCTCCGATTCGACCCGCGCTCTCTGGTTCGCGGAGAAATTCCCTGACAGGTTCGTCGAAGTGGGGATTTCAGAGCAGGACATGATGGGCATCGCCGCCGGCCTCGCCGCAGTGGGCAAGATACCTTTCGTCAGCACGTACGGAGTTTTCTGCACCGGCCGCGCGTGGGACCAGATGAGGACTACCGTCGCTTACGGCGAGTTCAACGTCAAGATAGCGAGCGCGCACGGCGGCATCTCGGTCGGGCCGGACGGCGCGACGCACCAGTCGCTCGAGGAAATCGCGCTTTCGCGCGTCCTTCCGAACATGGGGGTCGTCGTCCCGGCGGATTACTGGGAAACGAAGAAAGCGACGCTTGAATCAGCGAGAATAAAAGGACCCATGGTCATACGCTTCGGCAGGGAAAAAGTCCCGGTCATAACCACGGAGAAGACGCCGTTCGTCTACGGACGAGCGGAAACGTACAGGTTCGGAAACGATGTCAGCGTCTTCGCCTGCGGCCCGATGGTTTACGAGGCGCTAATCGCGGCTAAGGAGCTCGAAAACAGGGGGATCGACGTCCGCGTCGTCAACATGCACACGGTCAAGCCCATCGACAAAGAAGCGATAATAGACGCGGCGAAAGAGACTGGCGCCATCGTTACCGCCGAGGAACACCAGGTCAACGCGGGCTTCGGCTCTGCGATAGCCGAGGTCGTGGTCGAGAACTATCCCGTCCCGATGAAGCGCGTCGGCGTTCTCGACCGCTTCGGCGAATCCGGCGAGCCGGACGAACTAATGGTTGAATTCAATCTCAAGAGCGCGGACATAATCATGGCGATAGAGGACGTGCTCAGGCGGAAGAAAAGATAGACAAGAAATGGTATGATGGTTCTTATGGAATCGAGAATCGCAGAAAGGATGTCGAGGCTCGGCACAGAGACCGCTTTCTCCGTTTCCCTCGAGGCAAGGGAATTCGCCGCGAAAGGGAACAAGATTTATCCTTTTCACCTCGGCGACATGAACATCAGGACGCCGCAAAAAATCATCAATGCCGCCAAGAAAGCGATGGACGAAGGAAAGACCGGCTACTGCCCCTGCGCAGGGATTCCCGAGCTCCGCGAGGCGCTTGCCAGGGAAATCGGAAGATCGCGCGGGCTGAAGCTGGCCAAAGACAATGTTTCCATACAACCGGGCGGAAAGCCGGTGATAATGAAATTCATGCTCGCTTTCATGAATCCCGGCGAAGAAGTTCTGTATCCGAATCCCGGTTACCCGATATACGAGTCGCAGATAAAGTTCCACGGAGGCGTAGCGAAGCCCTACGGCTTCAGGATGAGCGCCAGAGGGTTTTCGCTCGACCTCGGACAGATAGAAAGGCTCATAACACCTTTCACAAAAATCTTCATCTTCAACAACTACCACAACCCGATGGGCGCGGAATCCGACGCGTCCGAGATGGCGAAGCTCGCGAAGCTCTGCGTTAAACACGATCTGCTCGTCCTCAGCGACGAAGCGTATTTCGACATCACGTATGCAGGAAAGCCGAAAAGCATCGCTTCCTATCCTGGAATGGCCGGGAGGACACTGATTCTTTACACGTTCTCCAAGAAGTTCGCCATGACGGGCTGGAGGCTCGGCGCGGCGATAGGGCCGGAATGGATGATGGAGCAGATAAATCGCCTCAACGTCAACGACGAGTCCTGCTCGAACCATTTCATCCAGTGGGGTGCGCTGGCGGGGCTCAGGTCCACAAAAAAAGAAACAAAACAAATTATAGACACCCTGAGAAAACGCAGGGATCTTGCGTGCAAATTGCTTAACGGAATCAAGGGAGTTAAAGTGTTCAAGCCCAATTCGACCTTCTACATCTTCCCGGACGTGACCGATGCGATGAGAAACCTCGGTTTCGACGACGTGGAAGAATTCCGCAGGTTCATCCTCGAAACGACCGGCGTCTCGTTCTGCACCCGCCGCCACTTCGGCACGCCGCTCGAAAGCGAGGAGCGCGAGTTCATCAGGCTCGCCTACTCTGGAATCGACCTGAAGGACATAAGGGAAGGGTTGCTCAAATTCAAGGAAGCGGCGGAAAACCCCGAAGCGGCCGAAAAATGGAGAAAGAACAGAAGGTAATGTTCCGTGTCTCTAGAATTTTTTCACTGGAGTTTGCTTGCCATCCTCAGGCGGTCCGGTTTTTCTCATGTATATTTCAGGCCCTCTCGGGGTTATTCCGGGATGGCCGGACCAGTGAGGCGGGTTTACTCCGTACTCCGTTACCCTTGCGGGCCTGCCGCCATCGAATTCGGTTTCCATTATCCTTACAATCTTTCCATGTTCAAGGGTGACCATGCCACCTGCAGTGTTGAATGCGTGAAGCCTGCTAATTTCTGGTTGCGTTCCATCCAAACCGGAATCGTAAACAGCTTTCCAAACCCTGCCGGGACACAACTCCTCGACTTTGTATCTTCTACTGTCCATGCTAATTATTTGCAGGAAAATTTTTAAGCGCAATTAAAACATGGAAAGAAAACAAGTTAATATATCCCGCGATAATTTATTATGACTATTATGAGCGTGAGCAATATGAATGTCATCGAGATTGACGGCGTGTCGAAGAAGTTCAAGGAGCAGGGCAGGAAATTCTACGCGCTGCGCGATGTCTCGCTCAGCGTGAAGGAAGGCGAGATTTTTGGCCTGCTCGGGCCGAACGGGTCGGGAAAGACGACCATGCTCAACATAATCATGAACATACTCGATCCCGATGCGGGCAGCGTCAAGATTCTTGGCAGGGACCCGAGGAAGGACAGGATAGTCATGGAAAGCGTAAACTTCGTCTCGGGCGACGCGCGGTTCCACTGGGCCCTGACGGTCGGGAATGTCCTGAACTTCTACGGCATGATATACAACATTGAAAAAAAAGAGAGGAAAAAAAGGCTTGAAGAGCTTACCAGGGCCTTCGGAATCGAGCATCTCCTCAACAGGCGCTTTTACACGCTTTCCACCGGCGAAACCATGAGGACAGTCCTCGTGAAAGCGCTCCTCAACAAGCCGAAGATAATACTCATGGATGAGCCCACGCTCGGGCTGGACCCGGAGATAGCGATGAAGGTTAGGAAGGAAATCAGGAGGGTGAACAGGAAATTCAACACGACCATCCTGCTCACGAGCCACTACATGAACGAGGTCGAGGAGCTGGCGGACAGGATAGCGTTCATAAACAAGGGCAGGATCGTCGACATCGGGAGCATAAAGGACGTGAAAGGGAAGAAATTCGACACCTACGAGGTAATAATCAGCCTGGCGCAAATCAGGGACAAGCCTTTCCTTCTCAAAAACGGCTTCAGAATAAAAGGCAATAAAATTTCGAAGTCCGTCAGCAACGACAGGAACATAAGCGAAATCCTTTCGCTGCTCGAGTCGCGCGGCTTCAGGGTAACGTACGTCGAAACCCGCAAGCCGACCCTGGATGATTATTTCGTAAAAATACTGAGCGAGGCGAAAGAATGAAAATGTACAAGGTCTTTGCGCTGGTCTATCTGGACTTCAAGATTTTCGCGAACGCGAAAGGACGATTGGCCGAGTTCCTTTACTTTCCGATAACGACCGTCATACTGTGGGGGCTTTTCTCGAAGTTCGTCGAGGACATGGCGCTCGAGGCGGGGCTGGTCGTGTTCGTGGTCAACATATTCTGGACCTTCGCGTATCTCGCGCAGTCGACCGTCAACATGCAGATGAACGAGGACTCGTGGAGCGGCTCCATGAAGCAGATAATGATAACGGGATTATCGGAATTCGAATACCTGTTCGCCAGGATAATCTCGTCGGCAGTCGTGTCTTTGCTGGTGATATCCATAATGCTCGCCCTGGCCTATTATGGGTTCGGGCTGACATTGCTGACCACAAATTTCTCTTCCATAATCGCGCTCTCGCTGATTACGCTGGTTGGGTCGATAGGGCTTGCCATTCTTGTCGCCGCGATAATATTCATGGCGGGCATAGAATACGCCTTCCTCGGATGGACGGCGAACCAGGTTTTTCTCCTGCTATCCGCGCCGTTCTATCCTTCGACAATCTATCCGCCGGTCATGCAGCCTCTGGTGTGGGCCATGCCGTTCACGGCGGTGTTCGAGAACGTGCGCTACATGGTGGCCAACAACGCGATAAGCGGCGCGCTCCTGAGCATAAGCATAATAACGGCTTTCGCTTATGTCGCCTTCTCGCTGCCGATATACTACTACGTTTTCAAGTACGCCAAGAAGACCGGGCGCATCGTGAGGATGAGCTGAACGCAAGCAAAAGCTTTATTAGTCCTAAAATAGAACAATTGTATTATGAAAAGACCAATTGGTTCTAAAAAAGAGCAAATGTTCGATAAACTTACCAGTGCGCAGAAAATAGCAAATGTTCTATACATTTTCCCTGACAAGGACTTTACATTGACAGCTTTGTCAGAAGAATCCGGGGTTTCAAAAAGCACCGCTAGTGAATTGATAAGAGAATTGGAAAAAAGCGGTTTTATTAAAATGGAGTGGATAGGCAAAAAAACGCTCTTGATAAGAGCCAACAGGGAAAGCTCGATATTTATCAAATGGAAAATCGTGAATAATTTGACAATCATATACGATAGCGGAATCGTGGAATTTCTTAATGATCACTACAGGAATCCCAAAGCCATGGCATTGTTTGGGAGTTTCAGATGGGGTCAGGATGGCAAGGATTCTGATATTGACATAGCCGTCGAAGTTGTCGATGATGTTGGTTATGACGTCCATACATTCCCTGCGCTAAAAGAGTTTGAAAAAATGCTTAACAGGAAAATACAGGTTCATGTTTTCAACCGCAATCGGATAGACCTGAACCTTTTTAATAACATAGCAAACGGCATAGTGCTTGTTGGTTTTCTGGAGGTGAATAAATAATGGAAAAAACAAGGATAACCCAATTAATCAGAGATGGGAAATTGAGAATAAGGTCAACGGACATTCCTCGTATAAAATCATTGCTTGATTCGGCGCGAAACAACGCCGAAGTTGCCATAAAGGTGCCAATAACAGAGGAAAGCGCAACCCTGATTTTCAGGGAGTTCTACGAAAGCATAAGGCAAATAGGTGACGCACGATGGTGGTCTCTTGGATACGAGCCAACCGCAAGCCATGAGGTCAGCATGGAAATACTCAAGGAAATCAACATAAAAGACAGATTGAAGCTAAACAGCCTCGAAAGGTTCAGAAGAACAAGAAACAATGCCAATTACAGGGGATACAAAGTAACTATTCAGGAAGCGAAAGAGATTGTTGATTTCTGGAATTCGTGTGCCTTGGAACTGATGAAGAAAATAGAAAGTTCTGTAAACAAGTGAAAAGTTAGATGGGGCCGCTGGGACTGGCTCTTTAAGTGCGGTTCTGTCTATCGGTTTTGGGTCTTGAGTTCTGACCCGTTTAGGCATGATAATTATTAGTTTTGGGAGTTTATAAGTTTTAAAAATCTGATTGCAATACTATTCAGGGGATAGACATTATGAGAGACCTTCAAATATTCATGGATGATTTGTTAAGAAATTCTACTAAAATAGAGATGGAAATGACAAGAATTTTAACTAAAATTAGTTGGGTAGAGGAATATAGCGGTTCCAATTCCTATAGACTTAAAGAGTTAAATGAAGATAAAAAAGAATTAATAAGAAAATTGATTCGGGAATATGAGCTATGGTTTACTGGTGCAAAAGAAATTATATTACAATTCATTGAAGAAAGGTCTGAAGAGTTTTTCAAAGCTGATAATGAAATTCGATATATTTTTCAAGTTTTAAAGGGAAAGTATGACACATTACAGAGTTCTGAAATTCCTACGAATGATGCATTTATTGAATCTTTTGATTTACAGAAAAACATTTTGGAATGCATTATTCCTAAGATAAAAATGAAAGAAGTTAAAATCAAAAAAATAATTTCTGGAGATTTAATTGAAAGTGAATTAGAAAGGGCTGATTATTTATTTGAAAATAATTTCATAAGAGAAGCAGGAGTTTTGGCTGGGGTAGCACTAGAACGCCATCTTAAAACAATGTGCGAACTTAACGGCTTAAGCTATGGTGCTAAAGATACCATCCAACCTTTAGCAGAAAATCTATATAAGAATAAAATCATAGAAATAACTTTTCTTAAAAGCATAGAACATTTAGCTAGCATTAGAAACAAATCCAGTCATTCAGAAGAAATTAAGAAACCTGAGATAAGAGAACTCATTGATAAAACAAAGAAGATAACTTTTATGGGTTTATAAAATATTAATTTTTAAATCAAAATTCGAATTAGTTTTTAAAACTTTCATCATGTTTAAACACGGATGTAGAAAACCTCCCGCATAAAACAGGTCATTGCATACCTGTACAGGTTGTATGCCACGCATATTGCCTTCAGTTCCTTCTTCTGTCGTCTTGTTGACCTCGAATAGACCGTGT
>Ga0315274_10002748_pt1 | contig 26298 bp, 28 predicted proteins | sample YL17G02_20_MG_FD_203700 | JGI IMG/M metagenome (GOLD analysis project Ga0315274, IMG submission 203700) | Sediment microbial communities from Yellowstone Lake, YNP, Wyoming, USA - YL17G02_20 | ecosystem: Environmental > Aquatic > Freshwater > Lake > Sediment | place: USA: Wyoming | collected...
GTGCCGCAAGCTCATCGCGACATTCCGCCCAATCAAGTTCCTTTGAGAGGATGTCTTGTAAGGTAAGCCGCAGGAGTTCATTCCAGTCGTACCCGAGGAACTCATATGATTTTTGGTTCGCCTCCTGGATTTGACCATCAAAACTAGTGAGAAACGCAGCAGCGTTGATCCTTTCAAACAACGTGTTATATCGATCATCAAAAGTAGTGATTTTTGGTTTTTCCTTTACCAAATTTCCTTTAGTTTCTTGCATTACCCATCACGTTGTTCGCATCCCAATTTTCTAAGAAGGTCGTTCAGCAAACAAATACATTGTTTGTATTTAAATTTGTGTTTCATTTGACGACGATTCGAATAACATCCTGTTGCTGTGTTACCTCGAAATCTACATTAAAAAATTGTTTTATCAACCACATGTTGGTTTTCGTATGATTACTCAACTCTCTGATCAGACAGACAGATCCTTTCGGTGCAAGCACGAGGTACGGGATGAGTTGATCAATTGCGTATCGATCAACGGTTGCACCACTGGTGATTTCCTGGATGAGTTGCTTTGCTGCGTTCTCCCCGACAGCTTCAGCAGATATATTTTTTTCTCCAAGAATCGTGGAGCCAAGAATCGTTGGTCCTGATGCAGACCACAACGTGATTCCAGTCCCAGAAGACGACGAGGGTGCAGCGTCAACATGCAGAACAGATAGAAGATTATGTTTCATCGCGATCTTTATCGCTGCATGCTTCATGCGCGTACTGATATGATCAGGGAGATTCGCAAGATGTATAATACCATTCATATCATGGAAGCTCTGTGGCTCTTCTGCGTGAAACGAAAAAAGTTGTTCAACCGGATGAATCGTCAGAACAGCTTCTCCACCACCTGTTGGGTAATACCCACGTTTTATCAATTGTGCTTCAGTTTTAATCCCAATTCTTGAAATCAACGGTAGAAAGACATGGGCAAAATAATCCCATGACGGCGCCCATCGTACATCGGTTCCTCCTCGCAATCGTATGGTCAGAGGTGCTGTGGTGTTAAACGCGCTTAGCAAACATGCTTGAAACACCAGTGTCATACTTCCCGCAGTGCCGATATCAAAGCTATATGTTCCTGGTTTGATATCATGGGGCGTAAACGTAAGACTCGTCGAATTCACTGACAGGCCATCTACCTCTGCATCGCACATCGCTTTGATACAGGAAAGGGTCGTGTAATGTTGCGGTCGTAGTCCAGGGATCGGACGGTGTGCCCTGATATTAGTAATCTGGATTGGTTGTTTGGTAAGTACTGAGAAAGCAACCGCGGCACGCGCGATCTGTCCGCCGCCTTCACCGTATGAGCCATCGATCAACAACACGTTTTTCAACTCTTTTTCTGAGATATTGTTTCTAAGAGGAGTTCCAATGCAGCGGTGCAGGTACTGTCTTTATTGGCAAGTCGATCACCAGAATCACCAGAGAAGAGAAATTCTTTGACAATAACAGTATCCTTTGTGGAAACACCGATAAAGACTAATCCAACCGGTTTATCTTTCGTGCCACCGGTCGGTCCTGCAATGCCTGTGGTCGCAATTCCGATATCAACCTGTGCACGTTGCTGTATTGCTTTCGCCATTGCTGCTGCTACCTGTTTGCTCACAGCACCATAATTTGTTAATAATTGTTCTGGAACGCCAAGCAACTCCATTTTTGCTGTGTTACTATAGCAAATAACACCTCGATTAAAATACTCGGAACTTCCGGAAACGTTCGTCAACGTATGCGCAAGAAGACCACCGGTACAAGACTCTGCTGTTGCAATAGTCACTTGATGTTTTTTGAGTTCATCAGAGACTTTATTAACAAGTTTTATATCTACCAACGAACACACCTCATCAGAGGTAAACTCATTTGAGTGATATAAGGTTTCACAAACGTGAAAAAGTTATATAGGATAATTCTAATCCCGGACCCATTACACTAAAAATGATACCTAGCCCCGTAGTGTAGTGGTCAATCATGTTGGCCTTTGGAGCCAGCGACAGAGGTTCGAATCCTCTCGGGGCTACTTGAATCATTGATGCTCCTGTAGTGTAGCGGCCAATCATGTCGCCCTTTCGAGGCGACGACTCGGGTTCGAATCCCGACAGGAGCATCCTTACTTTCTCCTGTAAAATCAGTCGACACCCCCAAAAACAGGGGGTTTATCGATTTTTTTCCATTTTCCCCTACCACGTTTTTAGCATGATATTTGAGGATGGCCTTAATCCAGTCGTACGGCGCATTCATATAGTATTTTTTCGCGTACTTGGTGTAGTTGTCAGTTGTACCTACTTTCTCATGCCCTAGCCAATCTTGAACGTCTGTTTTATCCCATGTGTCCCGCTCTACGTAATCCTTTATCAGGCGGGCGATTGCGCACCAGTGTCTCATTGTATACAGGCTATAATGGCCCCAGAGTTGTTTGACCGGTGGTACGATAAGTTTCCTGAGGTAATCAACAGTGTATGGTTTTCCGTTTGGCTGGAGATACAGATAATCTCCGCTGTATTGATTTTCTACCTGCGGTCTCCAGTGATCGATCCAGTTCTTGAAACTTTTATATTGGTGCCCAGAGAGTATTTGTTTTTCTGGGAAGATTTGCCGTGCTTGATTTCCTTTTTTTGTCTCGGTGATAATCAGATAGTTCTCTTCGATGTGGATATCGCTGGCTTTTTGTATGACAAGCTCTGATGGCCGCCAACCAATGAGAAAGCCTTGCATGAGGACGTACTGATACAAAGAGTTCGTGTATCGATTTTTACTGTAATCATAGTGTACAATGCGGTGTACATCAGTCGGAAACGGGATGATCCTTACTTTCGGGCTCGGGGGATTCGGTGGTATGTACCCCCAGAGTTCAGCATTGATACCAAATGCTTTCGCAATGGTTTTCACGGTTTTCCATTCGTTTCGTACTTGGTGTTTTCCGCGTTTGTTCTCGAACTCGTGATACTCTCTATATTCAAGATACGCTATGATTTGGTTCGGGTTGAGATCGAGCCAGTCAACAGGAAAAAGGGGATGCTGAGACATATTCTTTGCATCTCGTAACCGTCCTTTGATGGTGGTATCCCGTTTTCGATATCTGAAGATCCACCAGTGTTTGAGTGCGTTGAAAAGTTCCTCTTGATTTTTGTAGTCTGCTGGATTAAGAATATACGGGTTTCTAAAACTAGTTTTTCCAACATCTAAATATTTTTTTATCTCATAACCTTGTGTCACCATTTCCTTCCCAACCTGGGAAAAATCGGTTCCTATTGTTCGGCCTGAGTTGGATAAAATTTCTGCCCATTTTTGCTGTATACCTCTCGTCAAATCGTTTGATTTGACAGGATGCGAATGCGATCCCAGGTTTAAAAAGTCTCCTGTATAGGATCCTTCCATTTCTTCTCCTCACCTGAACCTTATCCCTCGTGGGTGATTTTCTCCGTTGAATTCACGAAGGCTTAGCTCCCCACAAAAAAGAATATCACTGCATCCCTATTTATAAATTCGTTACGGTTAATAATAATAACCGAAATTTCGGTTTTTACTAATAACCCGAAATTGTCCTTGATTCCAACAGAGAAGCGAAGATAACTCGGTAAGACGATAGGATCAAAATGGCATGCACATGGAGATAGAGGATGCAGAATCACCATCCGCTCACGTTAATAAATAGAAAAAAATTTTTTTTACAACATGTATAGTGTAATTATACATAATATCCATGAGAGGATGCTGTGTCATTGAGTTTTTCATGTTTGAAGTCAGTTTGCGAGCACGCAAGCACGCACGCAAGCGAGCGAGCCGCATAAGGGGATATTATGTTGTGTCTATCGTGCCTGTCTTGGCTTGTCCTAGCGGGTTCGTCCGACGGGTCCTGAACAACGACGTCCTCCTATCCTCCCTTGCTTCCAGGATGCAGGGCATGTACTTTGGAATGATTTTAACTTTCCCGTTGCTTGCCAGTATTTTTATATCAGAAATTTTTTTCTTGCTTTGGTTTTAGATAACCCATCCTGGTCCGATCTGACAAAAGATGTCAACTACTGTTATTTCAAGATAGACTGGTTTTGTTTCTGGTTTTAGGGACGTCATGTTCACTACGTTTCCGGTGATATTTACTTTCACATCCGAATTATGAATTTCTTCTCCAAAGAGATTGTTCAAGGATTCATTCCATGCATTCAGATAATTCGATCTGATGATGAAATTATGGATAGGCCCTGAAAAAGTCTCGTAGTGCGAGTAATTGGTCCGGACGTAACAGTTCCCATTCCCGTAGGTTGCATTTTTGCCTGTGACGCCAAGAATATTCGGAAGGTACATTCGTACCTGGATCTTATAGCCTAAATCTTTGATGGAGATGCAGGGACCTGCTCTCATGACAGAGGCTCCATCTATTTGGCTCAGGATAATCCCTCCCCCTTCCAACACATATGTTTGATCGATAAAATAAGAATTATCAGCGTTAAATTTGATCATTGATAAAGGAAAAATAATTTTCTGTTGCCCTTCATGAAATAACGGATCTGGTTCTGTTGAAATATATGACAGCCCGCTACTGTTCACAAGAATCCCGCCATACGCAGGTGCTGTGATGAAATAGGGGAGTTCACAACTCCCTAAGGTTATCTGAGATGTCATGGGAACATACGCAAGAGGTACGTCCGTTCCCATCGATCCGGTCAACGCTTGAATGTCTATCATTGCTTTTAGATATGAGAACTGATTCGATACTTCGTCCATATGTTCTGCTTCCCGCTGCTCCATGATTTGTGGAATGTACTGGAGCTGGATGATTGATATCACAATAGCACCGAGAGCAACGAGAAGAAGTGCTTCAATAACCCCTGCGACTGCTTGGCGTTCTTTGTCAAATTTTCTGTATTTCATCTGTGTCAAAATGCGTGCCCGCACCACCAGTCAAATAGACTGGTGGCATGCTCGGCTATCTTCGTTAGCCTCGGCGGTCACGCTTTACGTGGTAAGGTTCAATTCTCAGTATTGATCCTCCAGGATGCGTAATCATCGAGATGTGATTGACCTGGTTTGAAAGAGTAGTTCCTGAGCATTCCCTGGTTTCGCGTATACGCATCCATATCTGTGATGGTTCTTTCACCGAGGCTGTCGAAAAAGATTGTTGGGCTCCAGAACCCGCTTCCCCAAAAGAAAGTTTTTTTTATTTCGGGGAATTCGTGTAATAGTTTTTTCCCGGAAGTTCCTTTGAGAGCTTTAGCAACATCTTTTGGTCCGTCGGTTCCTGCATCAATTGTGAAGTGAACATGGTCTTGATCGAATCCAATTTCTCGGAGGATCCATCGATGTTTTTTACAAACCTCTCGAAAAATCTCTTCGCAGCGTTTTTGCAGCTCCGGTAAGTTAAATATGTTGTGACAGTATTTGGTTTTGAAGCTTAGGTGCAAAACATTTCTTCCGACACTTGAGCTGTGGTGTCGAATTTCGGCAAAGCTCAGGCTAACACGATCCATAAAAATTTCTCCTGGTGGTGTCTAGCTGCTGCTCATTAGATCAAAATGAGCAGTGGCACCACCAAAAATTATCTAATAAAAACAGGTTTTATTGTTGTTTCTCTTACCACCGGTCACCGCTCACTTTGTTCGCTATAGACCGGTGGAATTCTTTCTTTAAACAAAAAATTGGTACAAATCAGCAAGGTAGAGGCAAAGGAAATGCGAAAAATAGCGAGGAGGTAAAAAATGAAGAAAGTTGGTTATTCGACAGTGGACGAAATACTTACAGACATTCTCAAAACATGTCCGTTTACATTACAGGAGGCTGCAAAGAAAATGACAGCCGATGAATTTCGTATTTCCCAGCATTTTAACCTTAGAATGACAATCAGAAACAAATATTTTTATGGGAATCCCAAGCGAGAACAACTTGTCAAAAGTTTAGGCAACAAAAAAAAGTACATGTTTCTTGACGGAGATGTTCTCTCGCACATCGTTTTGGAGGCACTATATCGGAAAATCACAACTGAAAGCAAACAAAAAACCATGAAATGAAAAGGGGAGTCTTGTCTGGGAGGAAAGGTAGATGAAAAGAAGGGTAGAAACATTTTGGAGGAAAGTCCTACCTGATCTACCATTGACTCCCCAAAGAAATATTATTCTGTTATGGTTAATAAATGTTTTCCTCCTGGGGTTCTGTCACATAATCGGGTGATGAACCTGGACTATGAACGATTGTAACAATTCGGGTGATATATTTCCCTAATAATTTTCAGTCCCCCCTTGCTAAAATATTTTAAATACCTTTGTTGTATTACATTTCTGGAAATGGGATTTTACAACATGAATAGCAGTTCAGGGGAATCTGAAGCGAGAAATAACGCTATCAAAGAAGCATATAAAAAAGCATTATTAGAGCATAACTGCCAAAGATGCAAACAAAGCATTAAATGCTTCCGACATTTCATTATCGGCTTAGATTGTTCAAAAGCCCCTATGGACGAGCACAATGACCCAACAACATCATTTTCTGTAATGGATAATTCTGTGGTTCTGATATGCCCTGATTGTTACGATGAACTCTTACGTTGGTTCAATTCGCCAATTCTTGAAAGAACAGGAACTTATGATGAATTGACAGGAAACCGCTAAAGAAATAGTCTCTATTTACTAACTTTTTATAGTAGCTTTCTTTAAAACCTCAAGTCATCGAAAACCTTCAATCTTTGGCAACCCTGCAATCTATCTTTCATCAAAATATATAGACTTTTAAGTCAACTTTCGGACTTTTGGGTCAAAGTGGACTTTTAGGGCAAAGCCTATAAGTTGGGCTTTGTAGATTAAGTGCTACTTGTGTAAAAAGTCAGGCATTTTTACTACTTATTACACAAAGCCCACATATCACCCGAATTGTTACAACCTAAAAACAGAGTTTGGTATCACCCGAGAAGTTACAGAACCAAAAAAATCCAAATAAAGCAATAAAAGAGATCGGAGATAAAGAAAAATACAAAATTTACGTGGCGAATAAATAATTTTTATTGAAGATGAATTAATGACCAAATTATATTGTGAAAGATGTGGTTATACATGGAATTATGAAAAAGCAAAAGATATAAGATTAAGTTCACAAGATCAAAGAAAAATCTAGGAGAACTTGTAAAAAATAATAAAATAGTATGCTTTAAATGCGGAAATAATTTATTAAGAAAGATTGTTGCAAGGATTAGTTTTGAACCATTATATGATACAAAAATATATCCTAATAGGATATTGAAAAATAAATTTTAGAGTAATATCACCATTGTTGTGACTAATTCTATATGTAGCTAATCTATGTTAGACTTTGTAATGCTGCCTCTCGGGCCTCTGGCGTGTCTGTTAAAATATGTATAGTTTTTATGCCAGAAATACGAAATTTAATATCTAATTTTGTATAATTATCGACCAATGTTTCAAAGATAAAAAATTCTTCCAAATTAAAAAAAGTTTCATTAATTATTATCTCATTTTTATTTACATTATACTCAATCTCTAAATCTTTTGATTTCTCTACAATTTTTACATCTAATATTTTTGCATCATCCCCAAAATTAATGATTATCGGTTTTTTAAAATCATTTTTTTCAAATGGAAGTGTTCCAGAATTTTCTATTTTAAAAGTAATTCCATAAATATCATTGAATGAACAATATTTTAAAAGTATTTCCTCATCGTGAATTTTTGATCTCTCTAACCAAGTAAACGTAAGATCATATTTTTTCTTACTACAAAAATAAAGATATATTGAAACAGTCAAAGCAAAAATGGATAAAGACATAGGTAATAATACTCTCCATTCATTTGATATAAATTTTGTTGATTCATTTATTATAAAATCTCTCCATTCATTTAATGTAGATATAAAATCGTACGACATTATTAGATTAATAATAGGTTAGGTTAAAAATTTTGTTGTTTAATTATATCATATTAGTAACAAGATACTAAAAAATAATTTAAATAAATATTATCAACCTGATATACCACACTAGATTTGACATACTAAATTAACCACACTCAGATTATACAGAACCCATGAAGACAAGAGGCGAGATGAGATGGGAAGGTCGTGATAACAGGAGTATTTCTCTTCTCATCCAGTTTCTTCTCGTATTTTCTTTTTCATTTGTATTGTTTTCAAAGGTCATATTCTCGGAGGAAAAATATTGAAAAAATAATGAGAAAATTTTATTAAAATTACCCCAAAGAACTTACATTGCGGTTTATACTATTAACCGTAATTTTCGATTCTAAAAGTATTTTGATCGCCCACCACCTTCATCAAGATATTACGGGATAAGATTGATAATTCGAGAGTAACCCTGTTTTCTAACTCATTACTGATTCTATACTGCTTTGACGGGTGAGGTTCTTTAAGTGTACTAAAGAATAATCTCAATGGGACTGATTATTCAATTCAATAATACAGCACAAAGGAAAAACTTGGTAAGGGGTGTCTTGTTGATGAATCTCTTGTCGTCTTGTTGTTCTTTTGTTGTTGGTCTTGTTATTGGAGGTTTCAATACTAACAGATAAGAACGATCTCTAGAGCATTCATTTATTGTTATGGTTTGTTGTTGGTGCACGTCGATAACAGAAATCATATGTGATTGCTTAGGGATTGGACACCATATATCAAAAATATATCATTATCAAGAACATTCCAAAGGTGGCGTTGTTCTCCGTTGACATAACGATTGTCTCATCAATATACCATCGTTCCCCTGTGCGCCTGTTGGCTATTTATCCATTCGGATGCAAGTACACTATACTGTTCTATCCATCGATAAACAGTCTAATGGCTGATTGAAAATAGCATCGAAAAACGAATAGCTTATTTACAAAAAAATAAATTATCATCCGATTTGTTAAAACCTAAAAACAAGAGTTCAAATCATCCAAGAAGTTACAGAACTCATTACAAGAAAAATTTATAAATACATTTATCATTCAATTTATCAAGAAAATAGTATCATAGATAACAGATAATTATTAATTAGTCTTATACGGAATACGGAGGATAAAAAATATAAAAGTGGAGGGAAAAAAACAAACATGAAATTTAATAAATCAGTTATATTTAAAATGATTCCTTTTATATTAGCAGATATATGTGGAATCTTAATTTTATTAAAATTAAGATATGATTGGCCATCTACTGAATTATTATTTTTATTTATTACGATTATTATAGCAGTAATTCTCGAATGTGCTAATATTTTTTCTTCTTTAAAAGAAGGAGCAAAACTACAAGTAAAACTACAGAGTGATATATCGGGAAACAGAGAATTAGCAGAAAGGGAAATAAACGAACAAGTTCGACAGAACATTATCAAATCAAGGGAAGCATGTTATCAGGCTTGTAAGGCTGATCGAGATAGATGATATCAAACATAATTAAAGTATAAATATTTGTTAAAAGATAAAGGATCAAATGCTACAATTTATACAATCATTCATAATTGGACTATTATTAGTTATTGTTATATTAATACTATTGTCTATTTTTCTGGAGAAAAAAAGTTTAAAATCATTTTCATCTCTGGATGAACAAAAAAAGTATCTTGAAGAGGATTTGTGGGGGATTCCTAATCATTGGTTAAATGAGGAATGTATAGATACTACAGCATTCGCTCTTTTAATCTATTCCTTTTTGGGCAATTTAAAACAGATTAGCGACGATAAAATTGAAAAAGAGAAACTATCCGAATTTTTCACGAGGCATCTTGATCGGTCGCTTGGTGGTGCAAAACAATCTGATCTTACCTATGTATCAATGTACGCAACGAGGTTGCTTGTTAGCTCTCACGAAAGAAACATGAGTGAATTCAAACTACCTCTATTAAATGAAGAACAGAAACGTTCCATTATAGAATTTATCAAAAGATGTAAGATAGAAAGTAATGACGGATGGATTGCTTGGAGTCCTCTTCCAGAATTATCTGAACCAACCGTTGTGAGTACAACTTCTGCTGTTCGTACACTCATAAAATTAGAGGAGCCTTTAAATAAAAATGAGATTAAAAAAGTCGAGAAATTTTTAAAAATGCAAAAAACAAAAAAAGAAATAAACAACAAAATCATGTGGTGCGGTTTTACTAATTCTAAAGGTACCCCAAGAATATGTGTACTTTCCCAAGCTCTCAGTTGTTTAAATGAGTTAGAGAAGCTAAAAAATAGTAAAAGATCATTAGTTGCTATTTTAAAAGATGATTTTGGTATTGAGCCTGATAATATATATAATTTTGTTTTATCTTGTTGGAAAGAAGGAAAAAATAATGGTGGATTTGCTTGTTGTCCAAGTCTAGACTGTTCTATTCCAACTATTCCTTGTACAAAATTCGCTTTAAAGATAATATCACAATTAACTTTAGAAAATTATAATGAAAATGACAAAGAAGAACAATCTATAAAAAGGGGGGAGCTCACTCGTGTTCTTAAGATACCGAATGAAAAAAAATTCGCATCTAAAATTATGAATTTTGTTATGTCTTGTTATGATAAACAATCTGGTGGTTTTAAATTTGGAGAAGAATTTGACCAAGCTGACATATATTCTACTCTTCAATACTTAAGAATTTTAACTCTGTTAGAGAATGAGTTAGATCAAGAAACTAAGAAGAAAAACGAGGAAATTAAAAAATCTATACCTAAATTTGTGGAATTATGCAAGGGTTCTGTAGGATATTACGGATATCCAAATCACACTTAACAGAATTTTTTAAACAAACAGACATTTATCTTATTAAATGTGGAAACCGCCCGCTTGTTTGTGAGTTTTTTGAGATGATAGAAAATAGAACACATCATAATCTAAGGAACACTTCGTGTGTTATTCCTTTAGTCGTTTCGATTCAACTTTGTGTAAATAGTTACATTTATGAAAAAATTAAGAGTTCTGTGTAAAAAATCAGGAAATTTTCCGACTTTTTAAACAAAGCCAAATATCTGAAAAACTTTATACATCGGTTAATGCCAATAACCGAAATCATCCTTGATCCTGCCAGAGAAGAGGCAGGTATAACTATTGAAGGGAAAGATAAGTGGTTAACGTTAATGAAAAAATCAATTCAATATCAAAAAGCGAAAACATCAACTAGTACGTTATAGGTATTATTTACCGAACATTTCTTTTCTCATTTTTTTAGATTCGGGAGTACGAACTTAGATTAGACAATCAAATCCAGATAAAAATAATAGGGGTATTAGCGATTTCCTGTCAATTCATCATAGGCTCCTGTTCTTTCAAGAATTGGCGAATTGAACCAATGTAGGAGTTCATCGTAACAATTAGGGCAGATCAGAACCACAGAATTATCCAATACAGAAAATGATGTTGTTGGGTCATTGTGCTCGTCTATAGGGTCTTTTGAACAATCTAAGCCGATAATGAAATGTCGGAAACCCTTAATGCTTTGTTTGCATCTCTGGCAGTTATGCTCTAATAATGCTTTTTTATATGCTTCTTTGATAACTTTATTTCTCGCTTCAGATTCCCCTGAACTGCTATTCATGTTTTAAAATCCCATTTCCGGAAATGTAATACAACAAAGGTATTTAAAATATTTTAGCAAGGGCGGGACTGAGACTACTTTTATGGAACAAATGTTAAATTAAAAAATTCAGCAAGCTAGTGACAATGAGACATAGTATACTCTTCCACAATACTAGATTTGACATACTAAATTAACAATACTCAGATTATACAGAACCAAGCATCCGGTTCTGTGTAAAACTGTGGTGGAAATTTTAGGGTGGAAAATATGGAGTGGTATATCATAATTTTAACAAACTATTAATAGTGATACTTTATTTCATGTTATATAAGAAAATTGAAAACATTAGCGCAATTGATAATTCTTCTTGTTGGTTTACTATTTGTTATTTATGCTTTTAATTATTTTTATCTCGTAAGACATGAATTTCCTATCACATTTTGGTTTGTTATAGCCACATGTATATTTTTAATCGCTGTTACTTTTAACCAAAAAATACTTACTGGAAAGGAAATTACAAAATTGGGGCTGGAAAGAATGTTCTAATAGTTATCTTTAGAGAAAAGACAAAATAGCATCGTTCTATCGTGCCGATTCCTTGCTTCATAGATTTCACTGCTATTATGGCAAAAAAGAAGACGAGAAATAAAGAAGGAACTGATGAGATGAAATTGCTGGCATTAAGTGATTATAGGAGTCAACCTTTGGAATGGATATCTGAATTAATTCGAAAGAATAAACCCGATGCAGTATTATATGCTGGAGATGATTTAGACCGAGTATTGCCCATTATAGAAAAATCGAAGACACCTTTCTATTATGTCAATGGAAACGATGATAAACTAAAAACAGAAAAGGGAAAATGTCTGCTAATTCACTATGAACGCATTGAAAGAAAAATAACAAAAAATGACGTAGAATACGAATATTATAAGGAAATGGGAAAAGATACAATAACAGATTGGAATGAAAAGAGAAAAGAAATCAATCCAAGCTTCAATAAAAATACATTAAAAAACAAGAACAAACAAATATCCTTTTTTGGTATCGAATGTTCTTATGGAATGAAAAGTAAAATAAAAAATAAACCGACAAAATATGCAGATATCTATCTATCTCATATTCCTCCAAAAGGATGTTTAGATTTATCTAGTAGATATGGAGTTGCTCATATAGGGTCTAAAGAATTATTGGATGCAGTGAAAAAACATAAACCAAAACTTGTAGTTTGTGGACACTCTCACAGATGGGGTGGAAAAACAACAAAAATTGGAAATACAATTGTTCTAAACATATCAAATCATGATAAAAGTGGAAGCATTTTGAATTATGCAATCATAAATACTGATGACTGGTCTATCCAACTTGCACAGAAGCAATTTATAGAGACAAAAACCAGTACAGGCGCAATTGAAAATTTATGGAGTATTCCTGGGGCATCAACACTTCGACGAAAGTTAAGAAAAAAGCTTAATAGGTTTGGATATGACATCCCTGGTGAAAATGACCCAAAGATAGAACGATTATATAATGACAATATATGGGAAAATAAAAAGTCACTTACAATCAAAGAAATAAAGAATTATTTGAAGAAATTGAACAAGGAAGGCATCGATACAATAACGTTTGAAGAACGCCTCGCAAGCATATCTTTAGATAAACCGGGGATTAAAAGAAAAATCAACCTCGATATAAACCAATGTGCATTCCTTGATGTGGAAACAGGACCATTTAAAAAAGATGAACTTTTTGGTGACACATATGGTGATTTATGGCTTATAGGTTTAAAATACAATGAAGAAATAAAACAGTTTCTTTATCCACAACAAAAGAAAGAATTTAATGAATATATCAAGAAAAATTCAATAAAATATTTTGCGACTTGGACGGGATATGACGGAAGGTCATTGAGGAACGCAGGGATAGATATACCCTGTCGTGATGCTTGTATGAGAACAAGGCGATGTGTCAATTGGCTTACTTATAAACTGGACGAATTGTATCGCTCTTTTTTCCCAGAACGTCATGATGAAGTTCCAATCTCTGGTGAGGAAGCAGGAATATATGCAGAACATATGATTATTCATAACAGACAATGTTCGTACTGCCCATCAAAAGATGAGATAAAACAAAAAATAATGGAAAAAAACAAACAAGACATATTAAAAATGGAAAAAATCGTAATGCATTTATTAAATGGTCCGTAAGGAGAACGAATAGATGAAGCTGTTTGTAATCAGAGAATACAGGAAACGCCTGCTAGAAAAAGGCTTATCGTCATTAACGCCTATCCAAATAGAAACATTTCAGCAAGTGAGGGGACGGCTGTTCGTAAAAGGAATGAATTGTTTAAACAATTAAGGAAAAAAAGAAATAAAGGAAATGGGGCGATAAAATGAAAGAAAAGAAAGTCATCGAGATTGTTGATAGCTGGTTTCAGCAACAAGGTTTTTCAACTCAACGAAATGCTATCGCTTTTGGGCCAGTATATGAAGAAGTAAAAGGAACCGAAGAAGAATTGATAAAGGGAGAAAGAAAAGTAAGAATTAAACCCATGATTCCTCATAGATTAACACGAGTAGATATCAAAGCAAGTGACGATAATAATACCTGGTTTATTGAGGCAAAAGGAGATTACGCTAATTCAAAAAGCTATATCACTAGTTTTGAGGTTGCAATAGCACAATTATTAAAAAGTATGGTCAAGGTAGGAAAGAGATTCTGTTATGCGATAGCCATCTCGTTTTCCAGAACAGAAAGGCATGAGAGATTGTCTTATGAATTAATTCTGTGCAAATACACAAAATCTAAGTTTTTTGAAATATTGAATGTCCATTTGATATTAGTCCAAGACGATGGAACAGTTAAAATCAAGCTGCCAAAAGAGGTGAACAGCTTTTTAGAATCTTATAGTAAAAAAGAGATTCAAAAACGACTTTCAAGGAGATTTAAACATAAATCTATTTGATTTTTTTATACAAAATCCTTACTTTTTGCACAAATGCCACTATTCGCACAAAGCTGTTTACCAAATAAAGTTGAAAAGAGAAAAGACCATTGAAATACTTTTAAATTGGAATATCCAATACTGTATAATACCAATCTTTTACAGATGTCAATTCGTTTTCCTTGAAACCATATGCAAGTCTCAATTTCTCCGGTTTCTTATCCAATGGAATCTGATACACTATCTTTTTTAACACAGTAGAATTTGAAGGGACATCCGTGCTTATCCCAACAATGTCATCGAACAATTCCTCTTCATGAATGAATATTATATCCTCCACAGAATACGTTGTTCCATTGATTTCTACATACATTTTATGATAGTAATTGTTTCCACTATCATCTTTCAATCCATCCAAGGGCCCCTCTTGAACCACCAACATTGTATTTTCCTTGTTTTCGACAGTGATAGAGATGATGACGAACTTGCTATTATTCGATGTCACTATTTTTGTTTTATTCATCAAAGAATCAAATATTTCCAATCCGCTCGTAATCGAAACTGTTCTTATAGTGAATTTAACATTTCCTTTTGAGACCGGAGATTCACTTATACAACCACCGAATCCGACAGCGATTAATATCAACATCAATCCAATTGCAAATCCTTTCTTTTTCATTCTTGGTTCTCCTTCAAATTAACTTCCTTGAAACGTAAGTGTAATCATGGCGGTTATCAAAAGCAACAGGAACAATATTATTGGTACCAAGATAACTATAAACAATGTTCTATGTTTTTCGTATAATTTATCTTTCAGAGGCAACACAATCCAAAAGATAATGGGACCAAGAAATATCAGAAGAAAACCAAAAGACACTCCTCCACGAGTAAGAGATGACGATGCACCACCCAATTGTGCAAATGCCTCTAATATACTTGTAGAAACCCAGATGGCAAAGCCAAGCAACATTATTATTAAACCGACCAATATCTTCCAAATTGTCTTCATTTAATCTTCTCCTCAAATGTTTGTTAAATATCTTTTCATTATTTAAATACTACTGAAACAAAAATGAATTTATGCACAAAATCATCATCAATTGAAATCATTTAAAAGGTAAAATAAGGAATTTGAGGGCAAAGCCAATTAAGGATATTCAAATATCGGGCTTTTTTCATTTTTTACAGAAACAACGACATGATTTGGGTATATTTTTTCATATGACCCTTCGTTTGGTAATTGTATCTGTAAATCAACTCTTATCTCACAATGGGGAGACAAATAATCCCATCTCATAGAACAGTAATTATTTTTTGAGTAAAGATAATCGGGTTCTCTTGACCAATTTCCATTCCATTCTTGAAATAGTTTATTTTTCCATTGAATAGTGGAACCATCAGGAAATTCAACTTCTAAATCTATTCCTTGTGCCTCACCGTCTCCATTATTTTTAATCCATATCTGCCAACGTGCATCTTTACTCCCAATAATAAAAGCCAATTCTTTTCCGCCTGAAGTTATGCTGGTATTTGATTTTGGTGCAAATAGATTGAATGCAGACCAAACAGAAGATATGACGAGTATAAAAACAAGAACGATATTTATTATAGTAACAGTCTTTTCAAATCTTGTCAAAGGCTCTTTTATCTTTTTTTCTGGTTTAGGTTCAATGTCCTCTTTCTCTTTTTTAGTTTTTACCATATTCTTCTGAATCCTTTTTTTTCTTAAATATTTGAAGATATACATATCTAAAATAATTTTTATAGTTAATGCGACAATCAATATATAGAATATCATGGTTTGGTCTCCCCTTTTTTGGCAGAAAACTCAGATACTGTCAAAAGTCTTCTCCTATCGCGTAGTTTGGTGAACAACGCCAAGGGGAGACCGATAGTATCTAATGCAATGCGTTTTTTTAATTGTTTGCCAACCCTGATTTCCCAACGAAGATTTCCCAACGCCATATTACACATTACCAAAAATCCAAAAAACTTTATACTTCGGTTTATGCTAATAACCGAAATTTTATCCTGCTTTTACCGGAAACCGGAAAGAACCCGAAAAGCAATCCATCTAAAGGATGACGTCAACGATAGCGACAACAACTATGCCGCCATTCTCCAGGGATATAGAATTACGGGGTGGTATGGGTATTGTTGTGAATTATGAAATAAATTGCTGCGGCTATCAAATAGTTTTTCCGCTTGGCGTCCTCTCGCCGTTCTTCGTCTTTCCTTCTCCACTCCCCCTCTTCCAATTCTGCTCTCCTTCGCTCTAATTCCTCCCTGCGCTCCTCTCGTTCCAATCGGGCTGTCTTCTGCTCTGATTCAAATTGTTTCCAGGCTAAAAACTCCTGAAATGTAACCTTAAGCGTAACTCCATCGACAAAATATGGAATTTTCTCCGGCTTGGGTTTTTCTTCTGATTTCGCGCCTATTTTTCTAATTCTTAACAACTCTGTATAAAACTTGATATCGTCCTTGTACATCTGTATGAGAAAGGTATCCATTATTTCTTCGGGTGTCTTCTTCTCCTCCTTTTGCCGAAATTCGAGACTTTTTTGCGTAGGAGTTGCTAATCCATTTTTTTTATAATCTGTGTTTTCTTCGCTGTCGAGATACCTCGCTACGGAGGTGGGTGAAATATTTAGTTTCGCCCCGATTTTTCGTATAGGGAGCTTTTCCTCCTTCCGTAACCTTCTTATTTCCCTGATTACACTAGTTTTAAGTACCATGGAAAAGACTAGGCTTTGGTAGTTGATAAGTTTTGTGCCAAAAATTCTCATTCATTTACTCCATATATCTAGTAATAAAATGGTACAATTTCTGGTACAGTTATGAATACGTTGCTTGACAATATTTTTGATAAATACTGAGAAAACGAGGGATGTCCAAATGAATAATAAATAGAGAAAAAGATAATCTCTTTTTCTTCATATGACCCATCCTGGTCCTAGCTGAGCAGATATCTTGACCACCGTAATCTCAAAATCAATGAGTTTATTCTGCTCCGGTAATATTTTTACATGAGGTGCCGGGGTCTGAGAGATAAAGACTTGAATATACCCTTGCTTGATAACGTCTCCAAGCAGACGATTTAGTGATTCGTTCCAGGCGTTCAGATAGGAGGTGAAAAATCGAATCTCATAACTTGGTTTTATAGATCCGATTAGATACGAATAGGAGTCATTTGATGAGAAGTTCGTCCGGACGAAGCATTTCCCTATGCCATCGGTTACATTTTTCCCCGGGACTCCTTCGATGATCGGAAGGTAAAAATGGATTTTCATTTCATAGTCATTAACGATAGCGGCCGATAATGAAGGATCCGCTCTCATCACCGGGTCTCCTGTCGATTGGTTGAGGATGATTCCTCCGCCTTCAAGGGCATAGGTTTGATCAACAAAATAGGAATTATCCGCATGGAATTGGATAGATGTGAGAGGAAAGCTCGGTGGGGATGTTGGAGGAAAAAGCTCTATTTTATACTGGTTATTTTCAACAACGCTGAGCTCCCCGAACGATGGTGCCGTGATGAAGTACGGTAACGCCCTGCTTCCCAGTGTTATCATTGACGACATTGCAACGTGTGAGAGTGGTGCATTTGTTGCTATTGACCCTGCTAATGCTTGTGTGTCTATCATTGATTTCAGGGTTGAAAACTGGTTTGAGATATCGTCCATGTGTTCTGCTTCCCGTTGTTCCATGACCTGTGGGATGTATTGCAGCTGGATGATGGAGCTGACGATGGCGACAAGGGCAACGAGGAGAAGTGCTTCGATGACGCCTGCGACTGCTTGATTTTCTTCTGTCAATTTTTGGTTATACATTTTTCTAAACATATATCGAACATTGTCGTTATATTGTTTTTGATTGATATAGACATTACCTGTGGGCAATGGAGCTTATTGGCCCTACGAAAAAGAAAATTCTCATGGAAATTGCACAAGGCCCTTGTCATGGATACAAGTTGGCGTTAGCACTTACATTACCATTGGCAACTGTTTATGGTCATCTGCAAGATCTCAAGGAACTAGGTTTGGTGGAGAGTCATACAAAAGATAGGCAAATAATCTATGAACTCACCGAGAAAGGTAAGCTCTTTATCAAAGTGATTCAATAATGAACAAATAAAAAAACATACTACAATCATTAACCGGTAAACGAGAACGAAAATTTCTATGCAAAATAGGTGAATTTTGTATTTAAAGTACTGTTTTTTTAAATTGATGTGTTCAGTAATGGTGTCTATTGAATTTCTTTTTTTTGGTATTGAAGAGTATTTTAAGGGGCTAAACGGTTTGAAACCATTTTCTGTATCATCTCTCAGTGAACTTCAATGAGTAATGGGTCTGAACAATTTTTAAGAGAATTACGTTTTCAAAAGCACGCAATTTATATTACGAAATACTGCCTTTCTGGCCATTTCCACATCAGAGGTTAATAGAACAGCTCCTTTATCTTCAGCTAGTCTATAAATCATATGATCGACTTCTTCTCTTAATTTTAGCATGTCAATAATGGTTATGTCAAAGGACGGACGTTCTCCAATTGATTCACACCTGATTAGTCCTTCTTGTTCTTTTTCCTTTATCCTATCTAACTCTCTCAATCCATTTTCCTTTTTGTCACGAAGTTGCTCTAATTCAGCTACTACAGCCTCAGGAACAAGAATAGTTACATCATGGAGTATACCTGTGTCAATTAATTTAGACACAAGTTGATTTACTACTACGGAGGTATCGACTAAGACCCGATTTATTCGGGTTGTAACCACAATAGGAGTTGTTATAGATGTGATTTCGGCATTACATCGAGGGCATTTGCTGAGAAAAACCCTCTTCTTTCTTTGCCATAGCATTTCTACTTTTTTAAAAGAATGACCACATTCATGACATTTGAAACTTATTTTTTTAAGTTCCGTCGGGGCAATGTTTCGAAGTTGAGTGAGTAAGGTCTCCTGCAATTTATACTCATCAATGCATATTGGCTCAACTTCTTTTACTCGGTGTTCTTTAAGCTTGGCTTCGGTCCATCCATATTTTCCGATCAAAGGAACAAAAGCACATTTCCCTTTTTTCTCTATCTCTATTTTTCCTTCCTTCGTTCTTGTAATTTTTAATAACTCTTGGTAATCTGTTAAAGAACCAACTGGAACTACCATAACACCTTCCACGTCTAACTGTTTTATTAAAGAATCTGGTGTGTCTGGAACTGAACCTAAAACAAGTATTTTTGTCCATGGCCCAGCATCTTCCGATCCTAAAGTTGGATCTAAAGGCCAAACTTCAGTTCGGTCAGCAAATCCTGTTTTTTTCAAATTATCTCTAGCTTTTTCTGCCAAAATTTTATTTTTCTCCATACAAAAGACGCGACCTTCTTGGCCTATAATATCAGCTATGAGTGCTGCGGTATAGCCGGCTTTGGCACCGGCAACAAGGACTTTGTCTCCTTTACTAAGGTTAAGAAGTTGCAGAAGTAGTCCAACCATATGGGGTGCTGATTCTGTTTGATCTTCACTAATGGGAATAGGTTGATCTTCATAAGCCTCAAATTCATAGTCTTTTGGGATAAAAAAGTGTCTGGGAATTCTCTCCATTGCTTTTATGATTCGGCTATCTGTCACTATTTCTCTTTCTTTGAGATATTTGACAAGGTCATTACGAGCTTTCTTCAATCTTTCTTCCTTTATTTTTTGAACTTCGGCGGGAATAACTTTCATAAACTTTTTGGGAATAATGCAGAGAGTCATTCCCTCTAAGGTTACGCCCTCAAAGAGTATTTTATCATCCCTTAACCTTATGCTAGCATTGTAGAACTCGGTAGTATCTTCGAATCTTTCCAGATAAAGCTCTTGAAGATCTTCTGAGACTATTTTTCCCTTATTCTCTACAATCAGATAAATTAGATAAAAAACCGAATCCGGATATCCTTTTATCAATTCTAGTACGCTTGTAGTGGGGAGAAGAAGTTCAGTGGCAACATCTTCGATCTTCTTAAAAATATCTTTAGGGATTGAACACGTTTCTTTGTCTTTTACGATTAGATTTTGCTCTGCTAGTTCGTTCAGAGCCTTATCGAATATATTTTTATCGTAATTAAAAACAGGAGGAGTTGTGAAACTTTTTTGTAAGTAAGATAGCTCACTTTTACCATCGCTAAATACTAAAAGTAACAACAGATCATATGCATCTTTTGGAAGGTTGCTTACAATATCTTTAAACTCTTTCGAATTTTTCATTACACTTCACTCCTTAACAGTCGATTTTGCATAACTTTGGCATATTAGAACTTGAGTTTGTATATATTGCCGGTTTGTACATAGTTCTATTCTTCAAGCCCCATGTCATTATAAAGTAGAAGATATAAAGAACTAGCGGAGAATGCGAATTGAATGCACGATTGTTGATTTATTGAGACTATTCTTTTATCCTGTTTGAGCCTGGGTTCTTTTGTCTAAATCTATTTCGTTCTCTCCAACTTTTAATTTCTTCTTGCTTACCCAAACAAAACCTTTATCGAGTGTAATTACTGCTACATCAACAGAACCGCCAACACCAGGCATGTCTCCGGGATCAGCCATAATACCATCTGAGAAACGCTGGATAGCAGAGGTAGTTTGGATCATTAAAGTGCAAAAATCTATTGCATCCTGCAATGTCATTGTTCCCCATTGGATAACATACTCTAAATTTCTAAGCTGTTTATTTATCTCTTCCCGGCCGAATTTTTGAACAGCATCATTGATAAAAGTTATATTCCCAATACGACCATCGAAACCTAAGACGATTCTTGAAACTACATCAACTTGTCCGATCCAAGAAGCTCCATATTCTCTACCTTTTTCTCTGCTATCTCTGCTTTTTTGGATTTCTCCCGGAATAGAACAGATATAGACTTCGTGAGAGCTGTCTTTATTGTATCCAGCAACTAAAAGATTTATCGTATCCACACCAACTGCTGAGCCATCCTTTATATTGCCTTGATGATCCCTGAAGCGGAATTTAACTACATTATGTTCTTTTTTTATTTCGAGAATTTCACAACCTTGGTTTTGAAGATCGCTTTTGATCTTTTCCAGTATCCCATCTAGTTGCTCTTGCCATTTGTATTTTTCATTGAAAAGAATATGTAATTTTTCGGTTACCTCTTTTACCTCTAACTTTTCAATTTCAGGTTCTCGTTTAAATTCTTCAATAAATTTACTTATGTTTTTGGGTATGCCGTCTTCAGGTAAAAAGGCTAACCCAGTTACCGCAACACCAACTCTTTGATTTAACTGAAAAAGTTTTGAAGCATTATCGCTTCCAATCCTAGCCATTCCCTTACGATTACGATAGGATTGTCTGCTATCAGCAGCTAAAACAATTCCTTCCGGTGTCGTTGTATTAATTACTAATGACATGTTATAGCCTCATTAATAAATTCTCGTAAGAACACTATGTTTAAGTAGTTTATGACACTTAAAACTTTTTTTCGTCCTGATCTATCTGAACTCTATTACTTTTTGCCATATTTTATCTTCGAAATTACTATTTCAAAATATATCCTTCTTTAAAAACATATCTTTATTGAAACCCTGTTTTTCTTTTTTCTGGATGTCGCATTGTTGCAATGACATTCCAGTCTTTTTCTGAAAAATACAGTGCTGTTTCTTATCCTATGCCTGATAAAGAGCAATATGTGAAGTTACTCCTGTTGACAATGTTTTATAGCTTTTGTTTTCTAGTTATTGATTAGGTATTGAAACTCGCATTAGGTAATCATGATTGGAGTATAACTGAATTATCTAAAGAGATATTGCGAGCACCTCTGAGTTCCACCCGAGCTTCAACACTTCTAGAATGGATACAAGAAAACTCCGGTTTAGTGGTAGAAAACAAGTCGTTCAGATCGGTTTCGGATCTTATTGAACAAGTTATTCTTTTACTGAAAGAAAAGATGGAAACGAAAAATACTCTACGTAAGTTCTTTTAATTTCTGTAATCCTTCGTTGATTTTAATTTGTGCTCTTTTAATGATATTTCAAGTAACTGTAGTTTTAAGGTATCAAAAATTTAATAACCAAACATTTTATGTTAATTAACCTGGTTGATAAAATAACTCAGGAAAAAATTTTAAATAAAATCCAAAAAATTTTTTCAAATTCAGATAATAGATTTGATAAATTAGAAAAAGAAGCGGAAGAAAAACTTCAGAAAGAAAATCTTTTAAAAAATTATCAAAAAAAGAAACATAAAGAGGAATTAAAACAAACGTGGAAAGAAATCAAAGGTGCCGTCTTTAATGATTTAATAAAATGTAAAGGAAATATTATAATATTAGGTCCAAAAATCGGAGCGGATAATATTGGATCAAAATTAAGAAAAAATTTGAAAGAAAAATTAGAGAAGCATATATTAGAGTTGTATGGATCGAAGACAAAAATTGTTGTCTATTTTCCCGAAGATTTAGAAAAGGAATTTGAATCAAAAGAAGGTATCGTTGATAAACAAATTGAAAAAAAAGTTTATTCACATCCAAGAACTAAACTTATTTTTGCCATTTGGTCAGGGGAAGCGATTACAATAATCGACGAAATTTGCGATATCGCAAGATATCCAAATACTGCAAGAAAATTACATGTGTTCGTTGAGGAAAGTTTAGTTAATAAAGGGCATTTTGTCATCGATAAAAGTGAATTGAAGTATTTAAAGGAGACTTTTGGGACGGTCTATCCTGTTGATTTTAAAAATGAAAAGGAGATAATAGAAAGGGCCGTACAGATATTCGATTTAAATCATAAATGGGCTGCAAATCATGAAACACTTTGGCCAACTGATTAAAATTACATATTTAGTCAAATTATTTTGACTAAATCGTAAAGTATAAGAATTAGACAAAACTATATATTGTTTAATAATAAATAAGGTTAAAAGGCCGCTGATAAAATTGAATATTAAAAAAAAGATGGATAAAGCCACATTTACTTTATCAAAAAAACTTAGCGCAGTCGATAATAAATCGAGACTAGCATTGATGGGATTATTATATATGGAAAAAAAACAAAATTTTAGTGAGCTTGTTGAAGAAACAAAGATGGATTCTAATAAATTAGCTTATCATTTAAATATTCTTTTAGATTCGAATTTAATACAAAAAAAAAGAGCGGAATATCGATTAACAAATGAAGGTAAACGATTTTTAATTGATTTAAAATTTATTGAGAACGTTGAAAGAATACAAGACGAGGAAAAAATAAAACAATCACTAGAACGACCTTTTGCGGTTCCAATTCAATCTTGGATAAACCAGTTATTACCACAAACACATTTGGAACCTGAAATTTATAAAAAAATATTTCTACAACGAGCTTTGTTATTAGAACAAAGAAATACATTGGATATCAAAATTTTACAAAAAGAAATAGAAGTATTACATAATGAATTAAACGAAAAAAATAAAATTATCGATCGAGAATTTAACAATTTAAAAATCTTAAAAAATGATGATGAAATAATTTATTATAAGAAAGATTTAATCACCGAAAGACAAAGAAGGATACAAAATCCAGAACCAATAATTCCAGATACAATGATGTACGTATAAGAGTGAGGGAAAAATATGGATGAAAACGCAAAAACTGTAGTAATTACGAACGTTGAAGGTCTTATACAAAATAAAAATATTTTAATAAAATCACTAGAGATATTACAACAATCTTGTTATTCTAAGGAAAATGTTTTCGATGAAATAAACATTTTCTTTAAAAATAGAAACCCTGAGTTAAACATGGTTTATGATTTGTTAACAGTCGATAATAAAATTCTTGAAGGATGGTTTAATGAAGCTAAGATTTCTACAGATAAAATCAAAGAGTTATTTGATCTAAAGAAGAAATTTGAAAATTTGGTTCCTGTCGTTACTTATTATCGATATATTGAAGATACAGGGATACTGAATAGATGGACTAGTTATACAAAACGCGCTTATGCAGATGTAACATTCAATTCACTTCTGATAGATGTAAAATTGAACAGTTTCAACAAAGAGATATTTCGTGTAATCGACGATAGTTCAAGCATTTATCGACTTGGCGGTCTTTTTCAATATATAGTGAGAGAAGAACTTGAAAATATGTCATCTCATAAATTATTTTTACCAAAAGAACGTTTAGACGAACTTGAATTTGAGATTAACCGTAGTACGGAAGAAAATGAAAAAATAAAAGAATTATTAAAAAAAATTAGAAGCGAAATAAAATAAGATTAAGCATTTAAATTCTTATTAAAATTTTTTACTGTATAAATATTAAAAGATATCTTTTAAGATATCATTAAATTTCTTTACTTCAATTTTGTATTTAAAGAAAGAAATGTTACGACTCGAACAACGGAGGCAAAGGTCATGAAAAAAATACTATTTCTTCAGGATTTCAATCCTATTTCTACTTAGGACAGAAAAGATATATGATTTTTTTATAAAAATTTTTAACTATAAAACTCGCAATTGAGATTCAAAATCTTGAAAACTTCCTAAACATCTTAACTTTGATAAAGAGACACCTTTTTGCTCAATTTCTCTTTTTACCGTCTCAATAGCTTCATAACTAATTATCCAACCATAATGTACATTGTCTACACCATATGTTAATTCTTTTATATCATTTTTTGAAATATTTTCTATTTGACGAATAATCTGACAATCAAATTCTCTACTTTTTACACATTTCATCCAATAATCTAAAGTTTCAACAGGTACAACATAGACAAATTTTGGATCTAAATACGAATATTGTAAATTTTCTCCAATAAATCTTGACACATGTTGCTCCAGGATATTTTTTCTAGTAATAGAGATTCCTTGTATATTTTTATCATCATTATCATTATCCACACAAATTAAAATAACATCTGCCATCTGAGAATAGCCATGATGTAAAAATTTTTCTAATTTATTATATTCTAACAATATGGACCTAACTCCTCTATTCTTTTGTTGGCTTTTACTTTCCCTAATCTCGAGGATTTCGGTATCTATAAGGAGGATCAATAAACATTTTAATATTTCTCTATCTGTTGGTCCCTCTGCGATAATATGAATTTTCATTATAATCCGCCAATTACTCCATTAAACCATAATTCAAATAGAGACTCACCAAAATGATAACTATCACCAAATTTTTTCAATATTTCATTCAATGGTGTAAACGTAGATTCTCCATCTTTTTGTTCACATACAATAATATGCTCAGGTGATGAGCTCATTAATTCTAATAAAACTGGAGAATGAGTTGTGATAAAAAATTGTATATTTTTTTTCTTGGTGCTATTAATGATGCATTCTAAAACTATTCTTATAGTGTTGGGATTCAAACCATTTTCCAATTCTTCAAATAATATGTATTTTGGTGGTTTTGGACTATTTATTAGAGTAAAAATTGCTAAAGTAATAGCCATACCATCTGAGATTTGAGGACCCATAAATTCCCATTCATTATTAGACACTTTTTTTATAAATTTAATGCCGTATTTCTGTTCACCTAAATGAACAAAAGATATTCCAGAAATATCAGGAAAAACTCTCTGAAAATCTTTTATTATTGCTTCAAAACAAGTTATGCTATAATCTCTAATAAAATAAAGAACTTCGACTAAATTTTCGCCATTAAATTTTAGAAATGGAGGCTCATTTTTTTCCCGAATAGTTTCCGGATAAATATTTATTTCTCTTTCTTCTATGATAATTCTTGAGATCCTGGGGAAGAGACCTTTCTCAGGATTCTCGTGTTGTTTTCATTATCTTTATCAATCACCTCTCATTTAATGTTTATTGATGGTGAGGTCGTTTGACGACACTC
>Ga0315274_10002749_pt1 | contig 26285 bp, 20 predicted proteins | sample YL17G02_20_MG_FD_203700 | JGI IMG/M metagenome (GOLD analysis project Ga0315274, IMG submission 203700) | Sediment microbial communities from Yellowstone Lake, YNP, Wyoming, USA - YL17G02_20 | ecosystem: Environmental > Aquatic > Freshwater > Lake > Sediment | place: USA: Wyoming | collected...
GGGTCGTCATCCCCCACCTGGTCCGCGCCCTCGGCGTCAACAAGACGGGCTGGCTCAAGCTCGGGATCAACTACCTGATCAGCATCAAGGCCATCGACGAGGCCAAGCGGATCGCGCCCGACGCCGCCGCCGCCCTCTTCCTCGACGACCGGCCGGACCGGCCGATCGAGGACCGCGAAATCACCGAGTGGGATTCCTCCTGCTGCCTGTTCGCCCTCAAGGACGGGACCGTGGTCAAGATCCCCGAGAGCCCCTTGATCCTGCCCTCGATCACCATCCAGGGCATCACGGCCATCCTGAAGGGCATGGGCGTCAAGGTCGAGGAGAGGCCCCTCAAGTACAGCGAGCTCCTCCGCCGCGTCAAGGCCGGCGAGTTGGTAGCGGCGGCCAGCGTCGGCACGGCCGGGATCCTCAATCGCTGCCAAAAGCTCATCCTCGTCGACGCCGCCCTCAACGTCGTCGCGACCCACGCGCCGGACGCGCAACACCCCCTCTACGCCAAACTCAGCGAGGCGCGGGACTATTACTGGAACATTTACAGGGAGCAGACCGCGCCGCCAGCCGGCATGACGCTCCACCGTTACGCGATCTGACCGATCAGCGGCCCGGCTTGGGCTTGACGATGTAGGACTCTCCGGCCTTGGTCCGGAACTCGACGATCGTTTCCTCCGGCCGGTAGAGTTTGACCTTCTGGCCCGTTAATGTCACGTCGACCGGGACGTCGGTCAGAATCCGGCAGAACTTGCCGATCTTAGAGAGGACCCGTGCCTTAACCAAGCGGCCGCCCTCCCAAACCAGATCGACCTCGAACCCGCCCCGCGCGCACAGGCCCCGGACTTCGCCCCGCCCCCAGGACGCGGGCAGGGCCGGAAGAAGTTGGATCTCGTTCTCGTGGGATTGGAGGAGCATCTCGGCGACCGCGGCCGTGACCCCGAAGCTCCCGTCGACCTGGAGGACCTTGGAGCAGATCGAGAACAGGTTGGGAAACGTGTAATTCCGGACGGCCTGCCGAAAATTGGCCATGGCTTTGGCCGGATCGCGGAGACGCGCCCAGCAACCCATCTTCCAGGCCGAGGACCAGCTGTTCCCTTCGAGGCCGCGGCGGTCGAGGACGACCCCGCAGGCGTCGGCCAGCTTGGGCGTCCAGCGGAGCGAGATGTGGTTCCCCGGAAAGAGGCCGTAGAGGTTCGAGATGTGCCTGTGGCTTTTCTCCGTCTGGCCCCAGTCTTCCATCCATTCCTGGAGGCCGCCGTCCTTACCGATCTGCATCGGGGCCAGCTTCTGCCAGACGGCCACCGCCTTGTTTCTGAAGTCCCAGTCCATGTCCAGGACCCGGGCCGCTTCGGTCACGGCGTCGAACAGGTCATTGAGGATCTGGAGGTCGATCGTGGACCCGGCGCACAGGGTCGTCCCCGGGCTCATCCCGCCCGTGACCTCGTCGAAGAAAGGCTCGTTCCCGGGACGGAACGGAAAATTCTCGGGCGAGGTCGAGGGATTGGTGACGAGCCATTTTCCAGCCGGGTCGTTGACCAAGGTGTCCATGAAGAACTCGGCGCTCCCCTTGAGTATGGGATAGGCTTCGCGGAGGAATTCCAGGTCGCCAGTGAACCGGTAATGCTCCCAAAGATGGAGGCAGAGCCAGGCGCCGCCGGTCGAGAACGCTCCCCAGTCCGGCCCGTCCATGGGCGCGGCCGCGCGCCAAATGTCCGTGTTCTGATGGAAGACCCAGCCCCGGGCGGCGTAGTGCTCGCGGGCGACCTCGCGGCCCTGGTCGGTGAGCTCCCGGACCATCCGGAACAGGGGCTCGGCGCATTCGCTCAAGTTGGCGACCTCGGCCGGCCAGTAGTTCATCTCGGTGTTGATGTTCGTCGTGTACTTGGAGTCCCAGGGCGGGTTCATCGAAGCGTTCCAGATCCCCTGGAGGTTGGCCGGCTGAGTGCCCGGCCGCGACGAAGCGATGAGGAGGTAGCGGCCGAACTGGAAGGCCAGGGCCGCCAGCGAGGGGTCGGATTCGTTCTCGTAGGAGGCAATCCGTTCGTCGCTGGGCCGTTCGGCCGCCGCCGTTCGGGGCAGGTCCAGCCAGACGCGCCGGAACAGCCTCCGCTGCTCGCGGATGTGGGCGTCCTTGATGTCGGCGTAGGCTTTGTTCCGGACGGCGGCCAGGGCGGCGGCCACCCGCTCGGCCGGATCGGCGCCGACACCCTTATAGTTGACGAAGTTCGTGGCCGCGGCCACGAACAGGGTGACGGCGTCGGCCCCGCTGACGGCCAGCGAGAAATCGTCGACGGCCATGACCCCGCCCTCGGAGACGGCCAGCAGGCGGGCTTCGTAGCGGAGCCGGCCGGGCACGCCGAGATAGTCCGCCGAACGGCCGCGCAGGACCAGGCCGTCTCCGCCCAAGCCGTCCATGCTGAAGTAATCCGTCGCATAGTTGGAGTGGGCTTCGTTCCGGACGCCGCGCAGCTCGGCCTGGAAGGTGATCTGGCCCGGCTTGTCGGCCGTGATCCGGATGATGATGACCTGATCCAGGGGCGAGGCGAAAACCTCGCGGACGAACTTGATGCCGCCGTGCGTGTAGGACGTGGTGACCACGGCCCGGTCGAGGTCCAGATCGTGGCGGTAATCGGAAGCCGCTCCACCTTCCGGGAACGGGAAACGCAGAAGGAGATCGCCCAGGGCCTGGTACTTTTGCTGTTCGACGGGATAGCCCATCATGGTCCGGCCGAAAAGCCGGTGGGCTTTGACGTACTTGCCGGCGAAGATGAGCCGCCTGATCTCGGCCAGGCTCTTAGAGGCGCCGGGGACGGTCTGGGAATAAGGCCCGCCCGACCAGTAGGTTTCCTCGTTGAGGGCCAATCGCTCCTGGTCGGTCTTTCCGAAGACCATGGCGCCCAGCCGGCCGTTTCCGACCGGCAACGCTTCCTCCCAGCGGGCGGCGGGGTGCTGATACCAGATTTTGTGCTGAGCCCAATCCGATTCGTCCGGTCGCGCCGCCTGCGGCGCCGCGGCCTGGCCGGCCGCCAAGGACGAAACCGCCAGCAGCGCCGGGAGCAAACCCTTCGCAATAGAGCGTTTGACGACACACTTATTCATGTTCCGTCACCTTTCTTAGCGGCAACCCTTTCCTCGGCTATAGAATAACGAAAACCGGGTCGGCTGACAAGGCGGAGGCCGTCTGACCGTCGATCAGTTTTCGGAATGATCTGCCGAAGCGTCCATTATCCGATTTACGGAGAAGAAGCCGTCCTCCGCCCCCGAACCCCGTACTCACGGAGCCTTCCGCATGTTTAAAGAACTTCCTATCTCAAATGTGTGTTCAGGCTCCGTGAGTGCGTCGGTTCCCCCCGGAGCGGGGCCCCCCTCCGCTACGGGGGCCTGAGGACGGCCTCTTCTCCGCATGACAACAGCAGCGATATGTCGAAAGCCGAAAACTGATCGACGGTCAGCCCAGGCGCCGCTTGACAGACCCCCGGATAAACGATATAGTTTTTCTTAAAGCTTATCGCGGGCTAAGACTCATGAATACCATGTATCAAAAAATGTTCAAGAAGATCGTCCTGGTCGAGGACGATCCGGTGACGCTCCGTCTGCTCGAGGGCATCCTCGGCCAAAACGACTTCCTGGTCCGGTCGGCCCAGGACGGGCAGGCCGGGCTGGCGCTCGTCCGTAAAGAAAAGCCGGACCTCGTCATCAGCGACGTCGTCCTGCCCAAATTGGACGGAATCGGCCTCTGCGATCAAATCAAAAGCGATCCCGAGCTCGGCCAGATCAAGGTCATCCTGATCACGGCCGTCTACAAGAACATCGCCCTCAAGCACGTCGTCAGGGATTCTCGGGCCGACGCCGTCATCGAGAAGCCGCTCGACTCCGCCTCCCTGGTCAGGAAGATCAAAAGCCTGCTCCCCGAAGCGGACAAATAATTCGGGGGACACATCACTTAATTCAGTTCAAGCTAATCGCCATTTAAAGCGACTGTAAGAATTAAGTGATGTGTCCCCCGAATTAATAATCACCCGAAGGGATTTTCGCCGGGATAGGGCGAGCCGGCCGGCCGGTTGAACCCGATGTCCTCCACCCCCAGCATCCGGACGGCCGCGAAGAGCGTCTTGCCGGCGTGGGCGAAGGCGACGGCCGTGTGATGGGGGAAGCGTTTCTCGATCAGGACGTGGCGGTAGAAGCGCCCCATCTCCCTGATGCCGAAGACGCCGATGCTCCCGAAGGACTTGGGGTCGATGTCCAGGACTTCCCCTTCCGCGACGTAGGAACGGAGCTCGGCGGCCGCCGTCGACTGGAGCCGGAAGATCGTGATCCGGCCGGGCCGGATCCGCCCTTCGAGCGTCCCCCGGGTGATATCGGGCTTCTTCCCGTCCTCCATGAGACGGTTCATGATGAGCTGGAACTTGAGGGCGCCGCCGACGAGGCAGCCGGACGCCGTGTTGCCGCAGTGGAATCCCATGAACAGATCGCGCGGCGCGTACCCCTTGAGCTTGGGCTTGGCGGCCTTGACCATGTCGTCGGGGACCGTGTTGTTGATGTCGAGGAGGGTTGCCGGGAGCTCCGTGGCGCAGGTCGCCATGTACTCGCTCAGGGCGCCGTAGATGTCGACCTCGCAGGCGACCGGGATGCCGCGGGCGGCCATCCGGGCGTTGACGTAGCAGGGGACGAACCCGAAGAAATGCTCGAAGGCCGGCCAGCACTTGTCGGCGAACACGCCGTAAGAGGACGCCCCCAGGTTCGCCTCCATGAATCCGGTCAGGGCGACCTCATACTGGGCGAGCTTCTCGAGGAGCTCGGGATAGCTGTTTCCGGACCCCAGCTCCTTGGCCATTTCCCTGGCGACGGACTTGATGGCGGGCCGCCCCTTGGCCTTGAGAAAGATGTCGTAGAGGTCGAGCTCGCTGTTCTCCATGACCTCGACGCCCAGGTCGTAGAGGGGCTTGATGGGCGCGTTGCAGGCCAGGAAGTCCTGGGGCCGCGGCCCGAACCCGAAGATCTTGAGCCCCTTGAGCCCGAGCCGGACGCGGGCGATCGGGATGAAATCGGCCATCATGGCGGCGACCTCGGCCGCGGTCCCGACCGGGTATTCGGGGATGTAGGGCCGCAGCTTCCGGAGCCCGATGTTGTAGGAGGCGTTCAGCATGCCGCAAAAGGCGTCCCCCCGGCTTTGGATGAGGTTTTTCTGGGTTTCCTCGGCGGCCGCGACGAACATGACCGGACCGTCGAACTCCCGGGCGAGCAGGGTCGTCGGCCCCTCCGGCCCGAAATTCCCCAGGAACAGGACCAGGGCGTTGATTTTCTTCGCCCGCAATTCGGCCAGGGCGCGAAGGGCGTCTTTCTCGGTCTCGACGATGGTCTCGACCTCGACGACCGGGATCCGCTTGGACCGGCATTCGGCCATGACCCTCCTGCGCCGCGTCCGGGAAAGCTCGATCGGGAAGCAGTCGCGGCTGACGGCGACGATCCCCAGGCTGATATGCGGAACGTTCCTCATCATCTTCGCTTCTCCTTTGTCTGTCCGTAATTGGCGTCCGGCCCGTGCTTTCTCCGGAAATGCCGGCGCAGGAGATAATCGGGAAGCGGCCTGGACCGGCCGTTCAGGGCCAGCGTCCCCCATGCCATTCGGGCAATTCGCTCCAGAATGAGGGAGTGTTGGACGGCCTCCTCGACCGTGGCGCCCCAGGCGAAGGGGCCGTGGCCGGCCGCGAGGACCGCGGGCGTCTCGAGGGGCTTGAATCGGCGGAAGCACTCGACGATGACGCGGCCGGTCGCCGTTTCATAGTCCTTGGCGACCTCCCCGGCCGTCAGGCTCCGGGTGACGGGCACCGCTCCGTTGAAATAATCGGCGTGGGTCGTCCCCAGGCAGGGGATGGCCCGTCCCGCCTGGGCGAACATCGTCGCGTAGAGGCTGTGGACGTGGACGATCCCTCCGACCCCGGAAAAGGCCCGGTAGAGTTCGAGGTGGGTCGGCGTGTCCGAGGACGGCCGAAGCGTCCCCTCGACGACCCGACCGGCCATGTCCACGACGACCATGTCGGCCGCCTTCATGGTCGCGTAGTCCAGGCCGCTCGGCTTGATGGCCACGACGCCCCGGGCCCGGTCCGCTCCGCTCGCGTTCCCGAAGGTCAAAACGACCAGGCCGTAGCGGACGAGCTCGAGGTTGGCCTTCCAGACGCTTTCCTTGAGGTCATTGTACATGAAGATTCCTTTCTCCCCTATCGCGCGGCCTCCGACCGCTGGACATCCCGCAGGGCCAGGAGGTCCTTCATGGTTTTGTGAAGGTTCCCGGTCCAGGACTTGGTCCCGAAGGCGTCGTGAAGCCGGCGGTAGAGCCGGTAGATTTCCAGGTAAATCTTGTGCCGCCCGGAATCGGGCCGATAGATTTTGGGCTTGATTCCGCAGACGGCCGCTTGCCCCTCGACAAAACCGGCGAAGCCGCCCCGCTCCGGGCCGGCCGCAACCGCCCCGGCGACGGCCGCCCCCAGGGCGCAGGTCTGGGACGAGCGGGCAATCGTCATCTCGCGGCCGAGGACGTCGGCGTAGAGCTGCATCAGGAAGGGATTCTTCTCGGCGATCCCGCCGCAGTTGACGAGCCGGTCGACCTTGACGCCGTACTCCTCGAAGCGGTTGATGATCGTGAGCGCCCCGAAGGCCGTCGCCTCGACCAGGGCCCGATATATCTCCTCCGGCGTGGTGTGAAGGGTCTGGCCGAGGAGGAGGCCGGTCAGGCGCTGGTCGACCAGGATGGTCCGGTTGCCGTTGTTCCAGTCGAGGGCCAGCAGCCCCGACTGGCCGGGCTTGAGACGGGCCGCCTTCCGCGAGAGCGTCTCGTGGGAGCCTTCCTTCTTTCCGCCCGGGGCGATGACGTTCACGAACCAGTTGAAAATGTCGCCGACAGCCGACTGCCCCGCCTCGAGGCCGAAATATCCGGGGAGGACGGAGCCGTCCACGATGCCGCACAGGCCGGGGACGTCGGCCAGGGCCCGGTCGGCCGGCCAGATCGTGATATCGCAGGTGCTGGTGCCGATGATCTTGACCAAGGTGCCGGGCGCGACGCCGGCGCCGACGGCCCCGAGATGGGCGTCGAAGGCGCCGACCGCGACCGGCGTCCCGGCCATGAGGCCGAGCTTGCCGGCCCACTCGGCCGTCAGACCTCCGGCGGGGACGTCGGCCGTATAGGTCTTGTCGTAAAGCCGGTCGCGGAGCTCGCCCAGCTTGGGATCGAGCTCGGACAGGCAGCCCTTGGAGGGCAGCCCGCCCCAGCCGTCGTTGAACATGGCTTTGTGACCGGCCGCGCATCGGCCGCGCTTCAGCGTTTCGGGCCGCCCGGTTCCGGTCAGGACGCCCGGGATGTAGTCGCAGCACTCGACCCAGCTCCAGGCCGCCTCGAAGACGCGCGGGTCCGCTTTCAGGCAGTGGAGGATCTTGCTGAAGAACCACTCCGAGGAATAGGTCCCCCCGCACTTGGCCAGGTACTCGGGATGGGTCCGGGCGGCCAGCTCCGTGATCCGGGCCGCCTCGGCGTGGCCGGTATGGTCCTTCCAGAGCCAGGCCTGGGCGTTCGGGTTGCGCTTGAATTCCTTGCGGAAGGCGAGAGGAACGCCCTGGCGGTCCACCGGGAGGGGCGTCGAGCCGGTCGTGTCGATCCCGATCCCGACGACCCGGGCAGGGTTGAAACCCTTGTCGGCCTTGCGGGCCTTGGCCAGGGCGGCCCGGACGCAGGCGATCGTGCCGTTCAGGTAGTCGGCCGGATTCTGGCGGGCCAGGTTCGGATCGGACCGGTCGAGGATGATCCCCTCCCGTCCGGTCCGGTAGGGGTGGACGGCGGTGGCCGTTTCCCGGCCGGTGCGGAGCTCGACGAGGAGCGCGCGGACCGAGTTCGTGCCGAAATCGAGTCCCAGGCCGTATTTGGAAGCCTTGGTTTTCATGCTGCCTCCAAGTTCATCGGGCCGTCGGACGTGCTAAACTCCCTCCGCGATCCGTTCTTTCCGGCCCATATCATATACCAAAAAGTTGGAAGGCCAAAAGGGATTTTAGCCTTGAAATTCCCCCTGGAAAAAAGTAATAATGTGTTTACGTTAACGCAAGTGAAAAAAAAACAAGACCGCGAGCCCCGGGCTCGAACGGAAGTCTTGGGTTTTGACCGCTGCCGCATGTTATGGTATTTTCTACCTCAGTTGAAGCATAAAGTCAACCCATCGACTCCCCGGCATGAATGCCGGCACTCATGAACCGATTCCGGTTCATGGGTATTGAAAGGCGGGGCTTAGCGTCGGCGAACGGGTCAACTATGAAACGGCGGAAACGGCTGGCGCTGGCGGTCCTGCTGGCCGCGGTCCTGGCCGCGGCGGCCTGGGCCGGGCAGGGCCGGAACGGCTCTCCGCAAGGCACGATTTCAAAGGAAGGAGGCGCCGCCATGGACGTTTTCAAGGGAGTTTTCGGGACCTTGCCGGACGGCCGCCCGGTCGAGGTCTACACGCTGGTGAACAAGAACGGCCTCAAGGCCCGGCTCATCACCTACGGCGGTATCCTGGTCTCGCTCGAAACCCCGGACCGGAAGGGCCGGATGGGCGACATCGTGCTCGGCCACGATTCGCTCGAGGGATACCTCAAGTCTTCCCCCTACTTCGGCAGTATCGTGGGACGCTACGGGAACCGGATCGCCAAGGGCCGATTCAGCTTGGACGGCGTCGAATACAAGCTGGCGGTCAACAACGGCCCCAATCACCTCCACGGCGGCCTCAAGGGATTCGACAAGGTCGTCTGGGCGGCCCAGCCGGTCTCCGAACCGGGCGCCCGCGGCGTCAAATTCGACTACCTGAGCCCCGACGGCGAAGAGGGCTATCCCGGAAATCTCAGGGTGACCGTGACCTATCTTCTGACCGACCGGAACGAGCTCTCCATCCTCTACGAGGCCGAGACGGACAAGGCGACGCCCGTCAACCTGACCCACCACAGCTATTTCAACCTGGCCGGCCAGGGCGAGGGCGACATCCTCGGCCACGAGCTCAAGCTCGACGCCCCGAGCTATACGCCGGTGGACGAGGGCTTGATCCCGACCGGTCCAATCGCGGCCGTGGCCGGAACGCCGTTCGATTTCACGAAGCCCGCGGTTATCGGCGCCCGGATCGCCCAGGTCCAGGGCGGTTACGACCATAACTTCGTCCTCGGGAGCGGCGGCGGCAAACTCGCCCCGGCGGCCCGGGTCAGCGAGCCCAGGTCCGGCCGCGTCATGGAAATCTCGACGACCGAGCCGGGGATCCAGTTCTACACCGGCAACTTCCTGGACGGCACGATCGCCGGCAAGGGTGGAAAGGTCTATAAAAAGCACTACGGTTTCTGCCTCGAGACCCAACACTTCCCCGACTCGCCCAACCAGCCCGGTTTCCCGTCGACGATCCTGCGGCCCGGCCAGAAGTACCGGCGCCTGACCGTCCACACGTTCTCCGCCCAGTAAGATCCGCCGGGAGTCAACCCCTCGACTCCCCGGCATGAATGCCGACACCCAAGGAGCCGTTGTTACGGCTCCTTGAGTACTGCGAAGCCGCTGCACACATGAACCGGAAACGGTTCATGTGTATTGAAAGGCGGGGTAGCGTCGGCGAACGGGTCAGCGCACCAACATCGGCTTGGCCGAGGCGATCTCAGGGCTTAACGCTCCATCCGATCTACGCTCCTTGGACCTCCTCTATAATATCGCTGTCCAACGAGACAACCCCGACTTTCACGACGCGCTTTTTCGCCAGAGCCTCCCGCAACAGCCTCAAGGCATCGGCATAGGCCGGATTCTTCCCGGACAGCTTGTAGAAGCGCGCGGACTCCAAAAACACGACTTCCACGAAGCCCGCGCCCTTCGGTTCCCGGATATGGGCAACCGTCATCTCGCGATAGAGAATCGGCATCCGTCCGCCCCGTTTATCCGCATTCATGAACACTCCTCATCCGGGATTCCTCCGGCCTTCCGTCCTCCGGCCCGCGCTCCGACTCGCCCGATCTCGCCTGAGTATCGGCACGCTACGGGCAAGTTGTCAAACTGTGGTATGCGGTGAGCGTCGCGTCCGTCGACGTGTAGGACGGGTCCGTCATAAATGCCGTGCCCGCGTAATTGGCGGGGGCATAAGCCGTGCCCGGCTGGATCGAATACATCGAGACTTTGGCGTTGGGATCGCAACCTTTGTTCTCCTGGGCGGCCAGCCAGGTGCTCAACCGGACCGGCTTATCGAACATCCCCGGATCGATGACCATGGCCAGCGTCGGCCTCAGAGTGCCGAGTCTGTATTTCACTCGGATCAGGGGCGCGACATGATACCACCAGGAAACGCAGCATCCGCCCCACTTGTCGGCCTTGACCGCCAAACGATCGAAATCTTGGTTGGCGAAACCGAACACCTTTTCGCAGCAGTAGCGAAACTCAGTCGTGATGATCCAGCGCATTTTATGGGCGCGGGCATAGCAGCCGTCCCTGACGTACTGGAAGGGAATGCACGGCGAAATATCGTACGGCCCCGGCAAATGACAGGACTGCTTCGCGCAGAAATCGAATAACTTTTTCGCCGTCTTGTAGTCCGGGACAACGCGGGTACACAGTCGGAAGATCGGGGATTTCAGATACTGGTCGACGATATCGAACGTATTCGGATCAATCGCGGCAACCTCAATCGGCATGACCTTTTCCGGCTTGTCGAGGGGGATTCTGAGCCGCTTGAATTCGTCCATCTCTTGCGGCGAGGGGACGTCGATCTTCTGGATCAAGCTTTGCCGAGGATTGAGAAGAGCCTTCACCGGCGCATTCTCCCTAAAACTGGCTTTCAGGCGGGCCGAAGACGCCTCGGCGGCCCTCGCGGCCACAGGCAAGGTAAAGATCTGTTGCCTTTCGTTGAACAGATACTCCAAGGGACCCCCGCCCTTCGGCTTGCGAATGGCCGCCACCGTCAGAACTCCGGTCTCCTTCGTGGGAATCATCCATCAACCTCCTTGTTGAAAAATAGCGCGCGAAAAGCTCACGCGGCTTTGAAACAACCCCTTCGCTTGAAATTATAAGTTAATTCCGGGATAAAAATCAAGAAGGCCAGACGTTGACATTGGTCTCAACCGAACCGTATAATTCAGCCGGTACGTCAGCGGCCGAACCTCGATGACTGAAGCAACCTCATCTTCTTTAAAAAGGGAATCTCTTGATGAAAAAGCGGATTAAGAAAGCCGGCATCGCTTTGGCGATAGGTTTCATCCTGATCGGCGCTTACTTGTACTTTTTCAATATTTCACCGGCCGCGCGGCTTCCCCAGATTGAAGACATGGTGTCCATTGAAAACCTTCAAGCCGTCCCCGCTTTTAATCTTTCATTTCTTGTGACGACAAAGAAAATCTACAGCGGCACGGAAAAAATCCAAGGATACGCGGTCTCACCGACGCATCGAAACAAAACGGCGACCCTCATCCTCATAAAAGACGGAACCAGACTCTATCAACATGATTACCTTCTTGATTCGTACGGACTGTTTCTTTTTAATCTGCCCAACTTCGGGGAGGGAGTTTATCTGGCGCTTTTGGAAATTGACGGGGAGCGCCAGACCTTTAACTATTTCTTGGTCACGGAGCCCGGCCCGCAACGATTCTCGACGGATATTCTCCGCGTGTATTGGCATAAGGATTACCTTAACGTCTGGGGGATCATCCGCCGCGACGGAATGCCGTTCCAGGGACATCTCAAAGCGGAATTGTTCTCAGCCATAAAATGGGTAACAGGGGGCGCAATATTTGACCTAGCTCGCGATCCGACCTTGGAGACACTGGATCTTCAACCCGTCAACGGCAATTTTAATATTAGAACGGTTCCTAAACAGAACACGATTCCCGGATTTCCTTCTTTATTTATGAGAATTTGGTATAACGAGAAGGAAAATTCCCTGATCCCCATCCTTCGTCCGGAGGGGGAAAAGAAGATAAGCGACATGGGGGACGAATATTGGGCATCGCTCGATACCATCCCTCAAGCCGAAGATTTTCACGGCTTTGCCATCAGAAAGATCGCGAAGACGAACTCAAGTCCTTGGAGGCTCGATTTCCCGGTGGGAAATAAAATTCGAATTCGGGCCGTAGCGCCGTTGGAAAAAGCCGTCGTGCACGTTCTCGACCCGATAACACTGAATATCAATAAGTTTATCATCAAGCGTCCCAAAGATTTTGAAATAGCGCCTTCTTACCCCTTATCGCTTGTCGACATCTATGCCCGATCTAAAACTCGCGAATATTTTGACTATGCCGTTCTTATCAAAGAAGTTAAGACCGCGGCCAAGATGGAATTAGGCGGCAAGCTGAAAGCGGGCGGCGATCTAGAAGTCCTAATTGAATCCCAAAAACCTTCGGAAGGAATTCTCATCATCTCCAGGGCGGCTATAGAAAGAGAAAACCTGGATGATCTACTGGGCAATAGAATCATCTGTCCAGCGCCGGTTTTGTTTGATTGTGAAGAAGGATATTGGCTCCCGGAAGTGTTTTCAGGCTCAAACGCTTTGGATTTGATCCCCACCTATGCTCCGATGAATCCACTAAGCCCTATGAGCTTCAAGCTTCCGTTCCCTCCTCCTCCGCCGTCTCCGATCCGCTTTTGGGCTAAGAGAAAAAGAGATGGCCGTTCTCTGCCTAAAGCCGTTGATGTCAAAGAAGCCGCGGGCATCGTTTTCTTTGAGGCCTTTCCCATTGATAAATCCGTCCGAAAATTCATCAAAATGCCCCCGGAGCCGGGAACCTGGAAGGCGGAGCTCATCGTCTATTATCAAAATGAGTACCGTTTTGACAGAATAGAAAAATCGTTCAAAACGTCCGATCAAAGCCGATCGAAATAGCATCCGTATCCATAAGCTATCGTTCGTGGGATAAACGAGCTGCGACTTTTTCCCAGTCAGACCAAGCCGGCCAGAAAACGGTCGGCCGAAACGATATGGACACCGCGGCTGAGCGTGTGGACGGCCGGTTTCCTAACCAGCTGGTAAGCGAACGGGATCTTCAGCCTGTCCTTGAAATAAAGCAGGGAGGGAGAAACGCTTTCTTCGGAGAGCTTGGCTTCCACGGCGAACCAGGGCTTCCGGTCGATGGTCACCAGGAAATCCGCTTCTCTTTTTTGCGTATCTCTCAAGAAGAACAACTCCGCCCTGATCCCATCCCGGTCGTAAAGAAGGTGGCAGAGCTTCAGGAGATGCCCGGCGACGAGATTCTCGAAACGCGCTCCCCGGTCGATCACCTCGGACCAGTCCCAGAGGTAAAGCTTGGGCTCCTTTTTGATGGACCTGATCCAATGACTCGCGTAGGGCGATATCCGGAAATGATAGTAGAACATCTCGAGAATCGTCAGCCAACTGGAGACGGCCCTATGGCTGACCTCCAGGTCTTCGCGGACGGCGTTGGCCGAAAACAGCGATCCGACCCGTTCGGGCAGCATGTCGCTGAGGAGTTGCATCCGGCCAAGCTCCCGGACCTGCTCGACGCTGGAGATGTCGTCCCGGAACATCCGTTCGACTTTTTCGTTGTGCCAGCGACGAAGAAATCTCGAGTTCTGTCGGAAAAGGGGCTCGGGAAAGCCGCCGAATTCAAAGAGCGCGTCGAACTCGGGAACGAAGGACTTCCGCGGGAGGCGAATTTCCTTGAAGAGATCGACGGCGCCGCCCCTCCCCGACAACTCCGCCAGGGAAAAAGGATGAAGCCGATAATAATGGTACCGGCCTTGAAGGGAATCCCCGCCCCGCCGGATCGTGTCCAGCCGGGCGCTGCCGGTCACGATGAATTGATACTTGCCCTTGAGCTTGTCATACTCGCCCTTGACCAGCGTTTTCCAGCCGCGAAGCTTATGGATTTCGTCGAGGATGATCAGGTCGGCATCCCCGGGCCAGCGGCCGGCCATGATCTCCCGGCGGTCCGCGCGGTTGTCCCAATTGAAATAAGCGGGCGATCTGAAACGTTTACCGAGAATTTCGGAAGCGAACGTCGTCTTCCCAACCTGGCGGGCGCCGCCGACAAAGACCATCTTCTCCTTGAGGTCCTCGAAAACGGCCCCCGTGAGATACCTATCCCTCAGCATGGTTAGATTATAGGATGGCTCGCGACCGCTGTCAAGCTTTTTTGCCTATAAGCAAATATATTTATTTACTTTTTTGCCTATTGAGGATTTTCTTGGAGACCGAACCCGCTCCCTTTCCCCTCGCGGAATCTTGTCCTGCAGACTCCGCTTTATCATGCTTGTATTTTGAAATATGTCCTTTAATTTTGCGAGGACGCACACCCCCCATCTGCCATCAACATCTCCTGAAGCTCCACGGACTAACGTCCGTGGAATCCCGCGAAGGGGATTGAAGATATCAAATGCGCGATTAGCTTTTTACGGCTTACGCAGACTGCCAAAAGGCTCTTGGCGGAGTTGCCGGATCTATGCGCTTTTATCCAAATCCGCGGTGTGAGATAATTTATTTGTGAAGCGAAAACCCAAGGTCGTGAAAATATTCAAGAACTTCGAGGAACAGGAAGCTTGGGACATACAGTATTACATCAACCTGAGTCCCGAAGAGCGCCAGCGCATCGCCCGTGAGCTCCGCGAGAGGTATTATGGGAAGAATCCTCCGCGAATCCGGGACGTTCACGACGCAAAATGAGCCTGACCTATTTTTCGCAGGATATCCAGGACTTTCTCTTTCTACTTTGCAAGCATAAGGTCCGTTATCTCATCGTCGGGGCGGAAGCCGTGATCTATCACGGCTTCGCCAGGCTCAGCGGCGACGTCGTCCTCAAACGCTCCAGGTCCTTGAGGACGCGCCCTCTCACCCGCCTCGAAGGAATTTTCCGCGCCCAGCCCGCCGCTTTCCGGAAACTGAATGTCCGGGGGAAATCGAGCTCGGGGAAATGGCGGTACTGCTTTTTCCGGTGGGCCGAAAGATAGAGGCTGTCGACCAAGGCTTTTTCCGGAGAAGCGATGAGGAACGTCCGCTCTCCCCGGTACCAGTCGAACCCGGCGAAAAAAGCCGGCGTGATCCTGTGAATGACATAGACGCCGAGTGCGGTCCGGACGGTCTTCGAATGGGCGGTCGAGGCCAAGGTCACGACGCGGGGGATCTGCCCGATGATCCCGTGAAGATGGAGCGCGCTCAGGAAGGAGACGTAGACCCGCTGATCGTGAACCAGAAAGGGGACGGCGGCGAAGACGCTCAGCCGGTCGTCGGCGGCATCGGCCCAGAGTCCCCTCCGGACCTTGAGGAGGAGGCCCTGGCGCTCCAGATAGCTCAAGCCCTGGGTCGCCGCCGACAAGGATTTTCCCGACAGCGCGGCCAGCTCTCGGGTGGTGAACACGGGACGGCGGAGCCTCCGGACATACTTGATGAGCGGGTCCCTAGGCATGGGGTTCTCCCGGCCTCTCCAGGAATTCGGCGACCCGCAGCCGCAGGGCGTCCCAGGCCTCGGGCCGGTCATAGGCCGCCCGATCCTCGGGAAGAAGATAGGACAGGACCGTGTCGCGGAAAACGCCGAACTCAACCTCGAAAAGGCGCTCCCTGGCTTTTCGCAAAACGCCGCGCCCCGGAGCCACCGCCGGGGACGGCGGAGCTTCGGCGCTCGAGATGAGGATATGGAGATCGAAGATGTCCCGGGCCTGGACGGCCGCCCTCCCGGCCAGAGCTTCCGCTTTTTGAGCGATCGCCGCGACGAGTCCGTAGTGGGGGATCCAGAGCGGAGCCATCCGGTAGCCGCGGAGAACGGCGTCGGGGACGAGTTCGACGAGCACCCCGCTTCGCAGGCCCCGGCGGGAGATCTCGATTTTCGTGAACAGGTCTTCCCGCGCAGCCGTCAGAAGATGGACCTTGAAACGCTGGGTTGTCTCCGTTTGCTTGGCGCGGATGAGGTCGGGCGGCCGGACCTCCCGGATGCCGTAGGCGGCCAAGGTATCGGCGAAAGCGCGCGCCCGAAGCACCGTCAGGACCGTGTCTTTCAAGCGATCGACGGGGACGGCCGCGACGTCGAGGTCGAGGTCCTCGGAGTAGCGGACGCTTCCGAAAAAAAGACGCAGGTTGACCCCGCCCTTGACCGCGTAGGATTTCGGGTCGAGGCGGCCGCCGAGCCGCCTGAGGAATTCCAGGTGGAAAACTTCGCGGAGAGCGAGCGGGTCCAGGGCCGGGTTGGTCATATATGTATGTTAATTAAGCTATGGCTAAATTGCAATACATAAATCCACGCTCGGAATCGCCCGGTGCATCGTCCTCTCCGGCCGCCGGCGGTCATACCTCCCTCCCGGGCCTGGGCGACTGGTCTCTGCCCCTCGAGACGTTCCGGCTCATTCATCTGAGCTCCCGTACCTTTTACCCCCGGGATCGGAAGATATTCCCTTGAAACAGGCTTAATTATTTTCTAGAAGGGAAAGCCGGGGGCGACATGGGCACCGGCCTTAAGCTAAAAGTCAACCCCTCGACTCCCCGGCATGAATGCCGGTACTCATGAACCGTTTACGGTTCATGAGTATTGAAAGACGGGGCTCCGATTCTAAGCCCCGCCTTTCAGGGCGGGGTAGCGTCGGCGAACGGGTCAATCCGGCCAATGGCCAATAATTGCCGGAGCCTATTCTCAATCCTCGAAGCGGCGCATGGCTTTGACCAGCTCCGCCTGGATGCCCGGCTCGCCGGCCGTATGTCCGGCGCTTGGGACAATGATCAGCGTCGATTTGGCCAACAGCCGGTGCAATTGATAGGCCGCGGCCGGCGGGCAGATCATGTCATAGCGGCCGTTGATGATGACCACCGGGATGTCGGCCAGCCTGTCCGCGTTTTTGAGAAGCCGGCCTTCCTCCAGGAAACAGCCGTTGGCCATGTAGTAGTTCTCCATCAGGGCGAAGGCGTAAGGATTGTATTCGCGTAGGAAGGCCTCGATCTTATCGTCCGCTTTGTCCAGAAAGGCAATCCCGCCCTCATACCTCAGCCAGATCCGGGCATAACGGTCGCGGACGGCCGGGTCGGTCGAAATCAGCTTGGCCAGCAGTTGGGCCGGGTAATCGTTCTTGTCCGGATGGTCCAGAGAAGCGGCAAGCTCCCGGTGGACCTCCGGAAAGAATTTGGCCGCTCCGCCGTGATAATAATGGTCGATTTCCGACCGGGTGGCCGTGAAAACGCCGCGCAGGACGATCCCGTCGACGTTCCGGGGATACGTCTCGGCATAGGCCAGGGCCAACGTGGTGCCCCACGACCCGCCGAACAGAATGACCCGCTCCAGCCGCAGATGCTTCCTCAATGTCTCGATATCTTCCACCAGATTCCGGGTCGTGTTTTCCCGGATCTCGCCATAAGGCTTGCTTCGACCCGCCCCGCGCTGGTCGTGCAGAACGACGTTGAACTTTTGGGGGTTGAAATAGCGGAAATCATGGGGCGAGCATTCCCCGCCGGGCCCGCCGTGGAGATACATCACCGGTTTGCCCTTGGAGTTGCCGCCCGTTTGATAATAAATTTCATGGAGCGGCGAGACCTTGAGATACCCGGTTTGGTTAGGCTTGATTTCGGGCCAGAGCGTCCCCGCCTCCTGGCCGGAAGAAGCGCCGGCCGGCCAGAGAAGAAGAAAACTCAGGAAGAGATACTTGTGTTTAATCATTCCGTGTCCGGCCCTGACGTCAGTTTTGGGCATACTTGATCATCACCTTCAAAGCGCCGTAGCTCACCGTTTCACAGATGCCGGCCACAAAGCGCGTCGTGGCCGAATCCGGACTGATCAAGGCCTCCCGGATCAGGAACGCGTCGTAATCCAAATCTTGGGCGCCCTGATAGGTGGCCAGCACGCAGGCGTCGGCGCTGAGCCCGCACAGAAACAGGACGTTGCATCCCTTTTCTTTCAGCAGTTTTTCCAGACCCGTTTTGTTGAAGGCATTGGAATAGGTTTTGATGATCATCGGATCATCGGGTTTGATGAGCACCGATTGCGGGAATTCGAAGGCCTCGCTGCCCGGCTTGGGCCCGGCCGTGGGATGGGATTGATAGATGCGGATGACCGGAAATCCTTTGTCATGAAACCGGCGGATGGCGCCGTTGATGTAATCGAAGGCCGTTTTTTTATCCTGCTCGGACATGCTCGGCAGGAATTCGTTCTGAATGTCGATTACCAGCAGGGCCGGTTTCATCTTCTCCGTTTTTGCCGTTTCCGACCCGACGGGGCTCGCCGATGCGGACAAGACGAACAACGCAAGAATAAAGACAGCGAATGCTTTTTTCATATGACCTCCCCAACTAATCCGCAATAAATTTGTGCTCTCAAGAACGACGAAAATAACTTAACAACAAAAAGCCAACTTTTCAAGGACTTTTGAGCCGAATTCCACGCCTCGGCCCTAAAACCGGAAACTCAACCCCGGGGAATGATCAGCGTGCAGAATATCCAGATCCTAGAAGCTGCGGGTGATCCGCGGGAGCCAGACGGCCATCTCGCCGTTTCCTCGGTTGGCCCAGACATAATAAGGAATGGCGTGGAAGGTCGTTTCCACGGACTGCGATCCTTCCCCTGAGCCGATCCGAAGCGCCTTGCCCGAGATCATGACAATCCCGCCTAGAAGCCCGAGCTTGAACTCGCTCGTCAGCGCGGCCGTGTCCGGGAGCGCGATGTCCAGGGCCTTGCCGCCGTTGTCGACACCCTCGACGCAGTAAACGAGCGGACCCCGTTGGAGGGCGATCTTGTCAAGATCTTCAGCGACCTCATCGCGGGCCGCGACGCGGCGGACATCCATCGGGAGCGAAAGCTCCACAACATCTCCCTTGGCCCAGACGCGCCTCAGGACGGCGTAAGCCCGCTCGGGATAAAGCGTCACGGCCTTTCCGTTTAATTTAAGGACCGGCCACGCCGCCGGCTTTCCCAGGAACCGGTAGAGGTCGCCCGGTACAGCCTCGTTCCTGGCCCAGCCCGGGATCCGGACGAACAGGGCGAATTCCGACTTCACCTCGGGTTCTACCGCAATCCGGACGGTTCCTTCCCATGGATAGCGGGTCGTCTGTTTGAGGACAAGCTTTTTGTCACCGAGAGGAAGCGTCGCTTCGGACGGGATGAACAGGTTCAGGTAGACGTCGTCGCCTTTCCGGGCGTAGATATAACCGGGTAAGGAAGGCAAGAAGCGGGCCACGTTGGCCGGGCAGCAAGCGACCTCGAAAAAGGGACTCCGGCCGTAGCCGCCCGCCGACTCGAGCGGGTTCTGATAGAAAAAGCGGTCCCCGCTCAGCGACACGCCGGACAAAAGCCCGTTATAGATGATCCGCTCAAGGACATCGGCATACTTGGCTTCACCATGGAGGAGGAACAGCCGCTGGTTCCAGAAGGCGTTTCCGATCGCCGCGCAGGTCTCGGTGTAGGCCTCGCGGTTGGGAAGATCGTAAGCGTCTCCGAAGGCCTCGGTTTCGCCCTTGGCCCCGATCCCCCCGGTCAGGTACATCTTTTTCGAGACGACGTTCTCCCAGAGGCGATCGATGGCCTTGATGTACTCAGGGCTCTCGGTCAGGGCGGCCACATCGGCCATGCCCGAGAACATGTAGGCGGCCCGGACCGCGTGCCCGACGGCCTCCTCCTGCTCGAGGACGGGCTTGTGATTTTGGAGATATTGGTCGGAATTGTAGATGGCGAACGGGCTGTCCGGGGGGTAGCTCTCCCCTTGGAAATAATGGCCGCGCTCGTCGAGGAAGAACCGGGCCAACTCGAGGTAGGAAGGATTGCCGGTCGTCCGATAGAGCTTGGCCAGCCCGATCTCGATCTCCTGATGGCCGGGAAAGCCGCGGCGCTTGCCCGGGCCGAAAGTCTTGAGCAGAAAATCGGCGTTCTTGAGGGCGATGTCGAGGAAAGCGCGCTTCCCGGTCGCCTGGAAATGGGCAACGGCGGCCTCGTACATGTGGCCGACGTTGTAGAGTTCGTGGCTGACCCGGAGGTTCGACCAGCGCTCGGCGCCGGCGCCCGGGGCCGGATTCTTGGGGTCGATCGTCCGGGCCGTGTAGAGATATCCGTCGGGCTCCTGGGCTTTGCCGATGACGGCGATCAGGCCGTCGAGCTGCTTGTCCAGAGCGGGATCGGGATGGACCATGAGCGAATAGGACGCCGCCTCCATGATCTTAAAGATGTCGGAATCGTTGTAGCGCTTTCCGGTATGGGACCCCTTCATCAGGCCGGCCGCCTTCCTGAAATTGTCGACCCGGCCCGTCTCCTCGTTCATCTTCATGATGTAGGGGATGGTCACGGTCCGGTTCGTCTCGATCCGGGGCAGCCAGAACGTATCCGTGACCCGGACCGCGGTGAAGGGGACGGGCTCGAACGGGTAGTCGGACGTGGCCTGGCCGCTGACGGATATCCCTCCGGCCAGGATGGCGAAGATCGCCAGGAGGGTTAAGAAAAGCAACTTATCTGTTCTCATGGCTATTCCTTGATAGTGAAATAATTCAGGGGACACGTACCGAATTCAGGAGAATTCGGAACATGTCCCCGTCATTCTATCGGGCTTTCCACTCCACGATGCCGGACGAGAAATCGGCCGGGAGCCGGACCTCGAGCCTGAGTCCCGTCGTCCGGACCGGGCGAAAGACGACCGTGTTGTAGCGGTCCTTTTCGACGCCGAAGGCCGACGAGTCGGCGACCGGCTTCCAGGACTCGCCGTCCTTATAGAAGAGCGCCCAAGAAACGGGAATACGGCACTCCCCTTCCCCGGTGTCGTCGAACCAGTAGACTTCGACCTCGGAGACGCGTTCGGGCCGGCCGAACTCATACTCGACCCATTCCTTGCTCCCCTTGCGGGGCCACCAGTGGAGGTAGCTTCCGGCATGGTCGTTGGAACTCGAGGGCTCGAATTGGTCGTTGACGCCCTCCGCGCCCCGCGCCCCCTCGGACGCGGTAACCTTGGCGCTGGAAGCGAGGGTCGGCTCGGGAATGGCCCGGGCCTTGCCCGGCTCGCGCGCCAGCCAGACCGACATCTCGCCCTTTCCGCGGTGGGCCCAAGCGTAATAAGGGATGAGGGTCAGCGTCCGCTTCTCGGCGACGACTTTTCGGGACTTATAACGGTTGGCGGTCGCGTCGCCGGTGATGACCGTGATTCCGCCCAGAAGATCGGGCTTGGCGGCGGGAGTCAGGGCGGCGCCGTCGTCGAGGACGAGGTTGCTGGCGTAGCCTTCGTTGTCGGGCCATTCGGCGGTATAGACGAGCGGGCCGCGCTCGACGGCGACGCGCCCGACGTCGTCCTTGATCTCGGGATGGGCCAGCAGGCGCCGGACGGGCATCGGGAGCAAAAGCTCGACCGTGTCGCCGGCCGCCCAGGTCCGCGCGACGGCGACATAGCCCTTATTGATGTCGAGCGGAACGGCTTCTCCATTGACCTTGAGGATCGGCTTCTCGGCTATCTCTTCGGCATAGCGGTAAAGGTCGCTCGGGAGAGGCCGGCCCAAGGCCCAACCCGGGATGCGGACCATCAGGGTCCAGGGCCCGGCGGCGGACTCGGCCACCCGGACTTTGATATCGCCCGACCAGGGATAATCCGTAGTCTGCTCCAAGCGGACCGTCCCTCCCGCGGCAGCGATCTTGGCCGTGCCTTGGATGAAGAGGTTCAGAAAGACCTTGTCGCCCTCGACGGCGTAGGCGAACCCGCCCAGCTCGGCGATGAACCGGGCGATGTTGGGCGGACAGCAGGCGCAGCCGAACCAGGGGCTTCGGACATGCCGGCCGTAGGAGGCGAGAGGATTCGGGTAGAAGTAGAGGTCGCCGCTCATTCCCGAACCCGATAAGAAGGCGTTGTAGGCGGCCCGCTCGAAGAGATCCATGTACTTCGCGTCGGCGTGGGACAAGGACATCCGCCAGTTCCAAAGGGCGTAGGCGATCGTCGCGCAGGTCTCGGCGTAGCCGGTCGCGTTGGGAAGGTCGTAAGCCGGGCCGAAGCCCTCGATGCCGCCCGCCGCGCCGATCCCGCCCGTGACGTAGAGCTTCTTCGAGACGATGTCCTCCCAGATCCGGTCCAGGGCGTCAAGATAGCGCTTGTCGCCGGTCAGGGCGGCGATGTCGGCCATCCCCGAGTAGAGGTAGGCGGCCCGGACCGAGTGGCCGACCGCCTCGGCCTGCTCCAGGACGGGCTTGTGGTCCTGGTTGTATTCGCCGTAGAGCTTGTGGCCGGCCGCGTTCCCGCGCTCGTCGATGAAGAACTTGGCCAGGTCGAGATATTTCTTGCGGCCGGTCTGACGATAGAGCTTGACCAGCCCGATCTCGACCTCCTCGTGGCCGGGGACGAGCTTGAGCTCGTTGGCGCCGGGTCCGAACGTCTTGCAGATAAAGTCCGCACTCTTGAGGGCGACGTCGAGGAGCGCCCGTTTGCCGGTCGCTTGATAATAGGCGACGGCCCCCTCGTAGAGGTGGCCGAGGTTGTAGAGCTCGTGGCTGTCCTGGAGTTGAACCCAGCGCTCGGGGCCGGACATGCCCGGCGGGTTTTTGGGGTCGATCGTGCGCGCCGTGTAGAGATAGCCGTCCGGCTCCTGGGCCGCGGCGATCTTGGCGATCCAGGCGTCGAGCTTCGCCTCGAGGTCGGGGTTGGGCCGGAGCATGAGCGTATAGGCCGCGGCCTCGATCAGCTTGTAGACGTCGGAGTCGTCGAAGGCGTAGCGGGTCGCAAGCTTGCCGCCGGTCTCGCCCCGGAGCGCGGCCGCGGCCAGCTCGAAGTTCTTGATGCGGCCCGTGTCCTCGGTCTGCTTCATCTCGTGGGCGATCGTCACGGCGACGTCGGTCTCCTGGCGCGGCGCCCAAAAGCGATCGGAGAGCTTGACGTCGGTCATGGCCACCGGCTTGAGCGGATAGTCCGACTTTGCGACCGTGGCCGTCTTGCAAGCCGGGCCGGCCAGAAGAAGCGCCAGCCCGAAAACCTTGATCGCGGGATGGTGATGGAGTTTCATCGTTGTCCGACTCCTTCCATGAAATCTGATATATTTTAGCATCCCGGAGGCTTTTTCAACAGCAATAATCAAAGTGAGGCTCCCGTCCCCCGCGGAAGGGCTCGGGGCAGGATGGCTCGAAGGCACGGCCTTCTTCACCATCCTCCCCTCGCCCTTTCCTCGGGAGATTATGGTCGCTTCAGATCCGCTTTCAAAACCCTCTTCTGGAAACTACATCAATTGAGATTTTTTCAATTTCATTGAATGATAGGGAAAAGCCTGTAATAAAAGCAGTCAGGACAGCTGAGGAGGAAGCCATCCGGAGGCGAGCGGGCATGGATCCCGCCAGCGAAGCGACGGCGGGAGAGCGAGCCGAGGACTAAGCGGATTTTCCTCGCTGGGGAAAATCCGCGGGCTGACGGATCAGCTGTCCTGACTGCTTATGTATTGCAATTCTGGAGATTCCAATCAGATGTTGATACGGATGGGGAGGATGACGGTCGTGATCCCCTTCCAGCGGAGCTCCTGCTGGATGGCGAAGGCCGTCTCGTTGTGCATCAGGCGGTGGAGCATGGACGCCTGCCGGAAGACGCTCTGGCCGGCGAAGACGGTCGACTTGGGGAACTCCTTGGCCACCGACTCGCAGAGGTTGCTGGCCGTCTGGACGATGTCGGTTCCCAGCTCGAAGCGGTAATCGGACGGAAAGCCCAGCTTGCGGGCTAGATCGGAGTACTTGCGGAGCGCGTCGGTCGTGCACTTCGTCAGCTCGCCCACGGCCTCCGATCCCTTGAACGACCCGACGTCGACCTCGGCGACCGAAACAAAGATGAAGTTCTTGTAAAGACCGGGGAAAGAACGGACGATCGAGAGCATGGTGTGGACGCCGAAGCCGTTGAAGCCGTTGACGAGTTGAATGGCCGTCATGTCCTTCGGGTCGGGACGCTTGCGGACGGCCTTGCTCTTGACGGGGAGGTTGGTCATGAGGTCGTCGAGCTCACGGACGCCCTTGCGGACTTTTCGGTAATGGCTTCTCGTCGCGAAACAGATGATGATGACGCTCGAGGTGATGACAAAGGTCAGCCAGCCGCCCAGGGCGAACTTCTCGATCGAGGTGACGATGAGGATGGTCAGGCACAGCAAGAGACCGATGAGGTGAATGGGGAGATGCCTCTTCCACTTCGGATCGGTCTTCCGGTTCTTGATGAAGAAACGGGACATGCCGAGCTGGCTCAGGGAGAAGGTCAGGAAGACGTTGATGGAATACATGACGACAAGGGTCGAGATACGTCCCCTGGAATAGAGTAGGAGTCCGACGGCGGCGCCGCCCATGAGAAGGACGCCGTTCTGGATGGTGAACCGGTCCGAGAGAGAGGCGAACCGGTGGGGAAACCAGTAGTCGACGGCCATGTTGGCCATGACCCGCGGACCGTCGACAAATCCGGTTTGAGCCGCGACCAGGAGCAAAGCCCCCTCCGAGAAAATCGTGATCAGGGCCAGAACCCCGCCGGCCTTCCAGCCGCCGAAGACGCCGTCGGCCAGGACGGCGTTCAAAGTGCGGCCGGCGGTCGGCTGTACGCCCACCAAGAGATAGAGAACCAAGATCCCGCCGGCCGTGAAGGCCAGGGAGGTCGCCATGTAAACCATGGTCCGCTTGCCGGTCAGCGCCCTGGGTTCCCTCAGGACCTGGAGGCCGTTGGAGACCGCCTCGATCCCGGTGTAGGTGCCGCCGCCGAGCGAAAAGGCTTTCAGAAAAAGGAAGATCATGCCGCTCGCGCCCAGCGTCATCAGCCCGGTCTTGAAGTCCGCCTGGATCTTCCCGGCGACCGGCCCGATCTGGGGAACGTGGGAGAAGATCCCATAGCCGATGAGGAGGATGTGGGTCAGGACGAAGGCTACGAAGATCGGCGCCAAAAACGTCACGGACTCCTTGATCCCGCGCAGGTTCAAGACGACCAAAAGGATGATGGCGGCGACCTCGAACTCGACCTTGTAGACCTGCCAGGAGGCCGGAAAAAAGCTGAAGATGGCGTCGCCGCAGGAAACGATCGAAACCGTGATCGTCAGCATGTAGTCGACAAGGAGGGCCGCGCCGGAGACGACGCCCGCCTTCTCTCCCAGGGTATGGGTGGCCACGATGTAGCCGCCGCCTCCCGAGGGGAAATACTCGATGATCCGCATATAGGCCATCGAGATAATCAAGACCGTGACGGCGGTGGCCAGGGCAAGGAACAAGGCCAGGTAGGTGTGCGTGCCCAGGGTTTTGAAGGCCTCTTCCGGGCCGTAGGATGAAGAGGACAGCCCGTCCGCGCCCAGCCCGATCCAGGCCAGGATCGGGATCAGGGCCAGTTTGTGGAACAGGGAAGGGTCCTTGATGTTGCGCGGCCGCCCGAACAGCGTATGCTTGATCTTGCTTGTGAGCGAGTTTTCGTCCTGCATGGTCAAGCCTTAGCTGGAGAGCTTGTTCCGGGCGATCATTGTCATCTCGGGTTTGTGAAGGGATGGGTCAGGGATTTTCGACTGCTTTTCCTCTATATCAGCGGGAGATTATAGCGGTTTTACCCCCTGAAATCAAGCCGTCCGCGGTATCCGGCTGTCCCGCCGACATGGGGGGGCTTCCGGCCGGCGGGCTCATTCGATATTCAGAACGTCGAGGACGCCCAGGAGCTCGAGGGCGCGTTTTTGGACGACCTCGACCCGGTCGGCCGCCCGCATGGTCAGGAACATCGTCCCTTCCTTGCGACCGTAAATCCCGTCCAAGAGCTTGAACATCTCATCCCGCTGCTTGAGCCAAGCCCGTTGGGACTCCCGGAGGGCCGCCCGCTCGTCTGGGGTCAGCCGCGACATCAGCTCCTGGTAGACTCGGTTGAGTTCGGCGTCCCACCTGCGGTAGGCCTCGTTCAGGCAAAGGAGCATGCCCTGGGTCGAGGGGTCCTTTTCCATGCATGCGCTGAGCCATTGATCGATGGGATGTTTTTTAGGCGCGTCCTGGGGCCTGAGGTAGGAGCCGCCCGCCAGGGCGAGACAGATGAGCCAGGCCGCCGCGACGGGGCGAAAGCGCATGACGGCCCCGGCCCTCATTCGATCCCCAGCCGCTTCGCCTCCTCCGGGGCCTGTTTTTTGAGGAGGTCGAAGTCCGCGTACTGAGTGATGATGTTCAAGCTCCCGACGAGGTTGAAGACGATAGCCGAGGCCGAAATCCAGTTTCCTTTTCTCATTCCGATCCTCCTTGACCCATTCGCCGACGCTACCCCGCCCTAAAAGGCGGGGCTTAGAATCGGAGCCCCGCCTTTCAAGGCGGGGACGAGAAGCGACACTTTTGTACTCAGCCCCTTGAGAGGAGATGGGGCTGAGTGGGCTCAGGGTTAACCCCGAACAAGCCCCGGCATTCATGCCGGGGAGTCGAGG
>Ga0315274_10002750_pt1 | contig 26281 bp, 23 predicted proteins | sample YL17G02_20_MG_FD_203700 | JGI IMG/M metagenome (GOLD analysis project Ga0315274, IMG submission 203700) | Sediment microbial communities from Yellowstone Lake, YNP, Wyoming, USA - YL17G02_20 | ecosystem: Environmental > Aquatic > Freshwater > Lake > Sediment | place: USA: Wyoming | collected...
AGCCGCCGTGCCGAGCTCAACATAAGACAGCTGGGTGACGCCAAGTTCTTCCCTGATCATTTCAGATCTTGTCTTGGTGCCGTAATTCGTGCCGTATTTCGCCATCACGCTTTGCTCAGCCGCCCTGATCTTGTCCGGTGAAGGCTGCCCGTCGAACCATGTTACGCCAAAACCAAGCACCCACGTAAAACCGTATTCGGTCTTCGGGTAAAGCGCTATCTCATCCTTTTCAACATAACCGAACAGCGGATTCCCGCCAAGGCCAAGTCCCCACGTGGAGAACTTCTTTATCATTATCGGTTCTGCTGATGGTTTTGCCGGTGCCGGCGGTGGCGGCGGCGGTGCAACTACCTCCTCGACAGGCATCGGCTCTCTGGATGGCTTTGGAGCACCTGCGAATGCGAAGCTTGAAACAACGAACACAAATAACATCATGAAACAAATTGTCTTTTTCATAGCTTTCCTCCTTTCATTTTCAAACAATGGTTATTATACACACGGAAAACATTAATGCAAGTGGAATTTTATCATAACTAAAGGCCCGGTCAACTGGGATCGTCTTCCGTGAACCGGCATCGCTGCTCGAATCGTCAAACGTCAATCGGAATCGCTGCCTGCCTGCCGGCAGGCAGGCTGGAAACGTCAGTCGTCATACGGTTCTCGTCACGCTGAACGTATTACGGTCAATGTTTCGAGCCGCACAACCGGATAACGTCAACCGGTATCGCTGCCTGCCTGCCGGCAGGCAGGCTGGAAACGTCAGTCGTCATACGGTTCACGTCACGTTATTCGTATTACACAAACCGTTTCGAGCCGCGCAGCCGAATCACGATAACCGAACAAAAAAAGAAGCCCCCGATCTTATAAGAAATCGAGGGCCTCGATATACTCAGTCAAGTATCCCAATTATAGCGGGATGCTGAGTCCGATACATGCACCGCCGTTCAACATGTCTGTATTCGCATTTGTCGTTGCACCATCGGTAGAGTAAACAATACCTTCAAGGCGAAGAATTACGCCTGTGACAAGTGTCTTCTTCACGCCGACAAGCAGTGACATTGCGGTCGTTGATGTGCCTCCACTTGACATCATGTCAATTTGAAGCCCAGCGTTCAGGTCGCCGTACACTGGATATAAACCTTTGAGTATGATGATGGTCCCATTAGTTGTTGAACTTGTTGACCAGGAATCAATCCCAACAATCATATCAACTGGACCAGCCATAAATCCAAGGCCAACACCACCAGCAGGAGCGTTGCCTGTCGGTCCCATTACGGCATTATTCATTGACAATACATTCATCAACTCAAGGCTAACTGCGAATGATGACACTGTCATCAATGCAACTAATCCTAAAGCTATCAATACTTTCTTCATTTTTCATTTCACCCCCTTTCGTTGATAATTCAGATCTCGAGATCCCTCTGCCTCACACCCTGACGGGAGCTGGCAGAGAAATCATACAAATTATTTACCCTTGAACAGGTCCTCTATGAAATCACCGGCAATGTCCTTGCAGCCAAGCCCGAACGCTATGGCAAAAGCAAGACCGACGGCGCCCACTATCACGCTGAATGACGCCACTATCACACCGGAAGAAACTCCCAGCACCTCAAGCGCTTCGATAAAACCAAAAACGATCACCGCATATTGCGCTATCTTCGCCAGCGTCTTTGAGTTCGCCAGCCCCGCGTTCGTCGCGACTATCGCGACAACGCTCGCAATTAGCGCCGACAGGAACATCGAAAGCCCCAAAATGAAAATAGCGGCAAAAACCATTACCGAATAAGAAAGAAGCAGGTCAAGCAGCCTTTGCGCGCCCTTCGGCCCGTATACAAAAGTTATGGCCGCGATCGAGGTAAATATGACCATCCAATATGCCAGGTCTGCCAGCAGATCGGACGGGGCTTTCTTTATTTCGCCCTTTGTCAGGAACTGATTGAATCCCACCTTCTGCAGTCCCTTGTCGATCTTAAGCCACTTCAGGAGCTTGCTTAAAAGTATCTGCAAGCCTTTGGCGACCAGCCATGCTATGAGAAGAAGAACCAGCGCTACAAGAAGATTCATAATAAGAGGACTAATGGTCAGAGCGACCATCACTATAGAATCAAGTATCATCGTAATCATTTATTGAACCATCTCCTTCCAAGAATAATACGGGGAATTTTTATGTTTTGGCATCACCTCCAAAATATCAAAAGCTTATTACAGCTAGTATAATGGAAATTGACATGAATGCAACAGCGCAAAAAGCCGTGATCTTGTTCAATCCTTCCTCAAGGCCTTTTTGCATACCGAAGATCCTCGCCTGACCGCCGATCCCGCCAAGGCCCTCTCCCTTCGCGGAATGCAGCAGCACCGTCGCAACGAGCGCTATTGCGGAGAGAAGTTGAAGAAATAATAATGAACTTCTCATAATGTTATGGTTAGTTTATCAAAGTTAAATAGTTTGTCAAGAATTTTTTCCGTTTTAATCAATATAGCCGTTCGTCGAAATGATCGCAGCGCCTTCTATAAGCACATTTCCTTCATCGCCAACGCTCGCAAAGCCGTTCCTGTTTGGTCCGACCGAGTAAGCAACGTAGAACCGGCCGTTATCGGAGACGTCATACCTATATAATGTGCTTGGGGTCTCGCCGTACGGGTCTTTCAGGTTCCCCTCAAGTATACGCGGGCTGGAAAGGATCAATGTAGCCTGATAGTTCTCTTCGGCAGGACATTCCCCCTTGTTTTTCTGGTACGTGTTCAACGCCAGCTGCAGGACCTTCAGATCGCCGTTCGCTTTTGCCGTCCTTGCTTCGTTCTGAAGCCCTGTAATATAGAAAGCCGCAATAGTATACAAAATCGCCATTATTGCCATCACTATTAAAAGCTCAATTACCGTGAATCCCTTTTTTCCGGCCTTTTTGCGCATGACATATCCTCCTATTTGATCAAAGATCTTCCTGTCATTTCCTTCGGCTTGTCGATCCCGAGCAATTGGATCATCGTGGGCGCAATGTCCGCCAATATCCCGTCCTTTTGAAGTTCCTGTCCCTTATCATCAGATATCAATATGAACGGCACCTTGTCGCAAGTGTGGGCCGTATGCGGGCCCTTTGTCTTTGGATCATACATCTGTTCGGCATTCCCGTGGTCAGCCGTGACGATCGTGACGCCGCCTCTTTCTTTTACCGCATCAACTATTCTTCCGACACATGCGTTAACGGCCTCAACGGCCTTGATCGCCGCATCAAGCATCCCCGTATGCCCGACCATGTCGCAGTTCGCAAAATTCATGATGACCACATCGTATTTGCCGCTCTTTATCTGCTTCAACACCTCATCGGTCACTTCATACGCGCTCATCTCGGGCTTCAGGTCATAAGTTGCGACCCTGGGTGAAGGGATAAGCACCCTTTCCTCTCCCGGATATGCTTTTTCCACCCCGCCGTTGAAAAAGAAAGTGACATGAGCGTACTTTTCAGTCTCCGCGATGCGGAGCTGCTTGAGACCATTTTTACCCAGCACTTCCGACAGGATGTTCTTCAATTCCTGCGGCGGGAATGCAACTTGTGCTTTTATCGTGACATCATACTGCGTCAAGCATATAAAATCGACCTTCGGGTGTGTTCTCCTGGAAAACCCCCCGAATTCCTTATCCGTATAACATCTTGTTATCTCTCTTGCCCTGTCCCCCCTGAAATTGAAGAATATGAGCGAATCCTTATCAGCGACCTTTTGCGCACCCTTGATGACAATAGGCTTTATGAATTCGTCGGTCTCTTTTCTGTCATAAGCGTTCTGCATGGCCTGAACAGGGTCTGATTCTTCCAGTCCGACGCCTCCGGTCAAAGCATCATACGCTTTCTCCACCCGCTCCCACCTGTTATCGCGGTCCATTGCGTAATATCTGCCGATGATCGTGGCTATTCTTCCGACGCCGCGTTTTTTTATCTCTGTCTGAAGTTCTGCAATATACTTTTTACCGCTTTTAGGCGGCGTGTCACGCCCGTCCATCAGGCAGTGAACGTACACATTTTTTATGCCGTTCTTTTTGGCCATGTCGAGAAGCGCATAAAGGTGCTTATTATCGCTGTGCACTCCCCCGTCTGACACCAATCCCATTACATGCAGATTCGATCCGTTCATTTTAACATTATCGATGGCTCCCAACAGGACCCGGTTCTTGAAGAAATCGCCATCCTTAATCGATTTTGTTATCCTTGTCAGTTCTTGATATACAACACGGCCTGCTCCGATGTTCAGATGACCTACTTCGGAATTGCCCATCTGGCCCTCGGGAAGGCCGACAGCCTCACCTGAACATCCAAGCTCTGTTGAGGGATATTCCTTCGCGAGGTCATTAATTGTCTGGTCTTTGGCCAGGAGAACTGCGTTGTTGTCCTTTTGCTTCCTTACCCCCCAGCCGTCCATTATTATCAACACTAACGGTTTTTTCCTCAAAAATATGCTCCTTGATAGTTTGAATGGAGCTGGGCGGGATCGAACCGCCGACCTCCTCGTTGCGAACGAGGCGTTCTCCCAGCTGAACTACAGCCCCAACCGCTTTGCGGTAAATTCAAAATCCCAATATCAAAATCCAAATATATCTCAAAAATCCAAATAATCAAATTTATGTTTTGATTTGATATTAAGCGATTTATTTGTCATTTGGATTTTGTCATTTGTCATTCTCTGACATTTGGTCAGGAAGATTATATCATAAAGGGTATGATTATGAAGATTATGATAAAAGATTATTTGTCCTGGAGTGCGGCGATGCCGGGCAGTTCTATCCCTTCAAGATATTCAAGCGACGCTCCCCCACCGGTGGAAATATGCGTCATCTTGTCCGCAACGCCTGCTTTCTTAACCGCGGATGCTGAGTCCCCGCCGCCGATGATCGTTACCGCCTTTGACTCAGCAAGCGCTTTTGCCACGTCAAAAGTGCCTTTTGCGAACTTTGGTATCTCAAAAACACCGACGGGTCCGTTCCAGATCACCGTGCCCGCTTCCCTAACGACCTCTTTGATCGTTTTCAATGACTCGGGCCCCATATCAACGCCCATCATGTCCGGCGGTATCTGGTCGATCTTCACGACCTTGGTCCTGGCGTTCTCGGACATCTCGCTGGCGACCACAACATCCTTGTCCATTATTACCTTCGCTTTGCCTGCTTTTGCCTGAGCAAGGAACATCTTTGCTGTATCTATGCTCTTATCCTCAACAAGGGACTTGCCCACCTCATATCCCTGCGCCTTCAAGAACGTGTATACCATCCCGCCCGCAACGACAAGGGTGTCTACCTTGGAAAGCAGGTTCTTCAGCACTCCGATCTTGGTTGATATTTTCGCCCCTCCAATGATGGCCACAAAAGGCCTTTTCGGATTCATCAATGCCTTTCCCATCATATCAAGCTCTTTTTCTATCAGGAAGCCTGCATAAGCAGGAAGGAAGTGCGCCACACCTTCTGTTGAGGCATGGGCCCTGTGCGCCGTTCCGAAAGCATCGTTCACGTAGATGTCCGCAAGGCTTGCCAGCTTTTTTGCGAACTGTTCATCGTTGGCTTCTTCTTCCTTATAGAACCTCACGTTCTCAAGCAGGCAGACATCCCCTTCGTTCATTCCGGATACCTGCTGCTCGACCTCTTCCCCGATACAGTCATCAAGCTTCGTTACTTTTTTGCCAAGCAGTTCCTCAAGTTTCGCTGCAACGGGATCCATCCTAAGGTCCTCGGTCACACCTGACGGCCTCCCGAGATGCGAAACAAGTATCACCTTCGCGCCTCTTTCCATAAGGAATTTTATGGTCGGCAGGGATTCTTTTATCCTTTTATCGCTTGTGACGTTCTTTTTTTCGTCAAGCGGCACGTTGAAATCCACTCTGACAAGCACCCTTTTGCCCTTAATGTCCTTTGCCGATAAGTCTTTTACTGATTTCTTGGCCATTTTATCCTTCCCACCCTTCACTTCACGATTAGATATGACGGTTCCGCTTAATAAAGGCTTTCATCACCCTTTTCATCACCTGCCTGATGGCAGGCAGGCCTACAGCTTTTTAGCCATCAAGTCGAGCAGATCCACTACTCGGCACGAATATCCCCATTCGTTATCGTACCAAGAGACCACCTTGAAGAACCTTTTCTCGCCTTTTAGGTTGTTCTGCAGCGTTGCAAGCGAATCATAAATGGAAGACCGGTCATCGTGAATGAAGTCCGTTGAGACAACTTCTTCGTCCGCTATACCCAGGATCCCCTTAAGGTAGGACTTTGCCGCATTTTTCATGAATGAGTCGATTTCCTCAATGGAAGTGTCCTTGGCCGCCCTGAAAGTTAGGTCCACAACCGAAACATCAGCTGTCGGCACCCTGAAGGCCATTCCGGTAAGCTTTCCTTTTGTGGCGGGCAGTACTTCGCCTACTGCTTTCGCAGCACCGGTTGTCGAGGGAATAATGTTTATCGCGGCCGCCCTTCCGCCTCTCCAGTCCTTCTTGGATGGTCCGTCGACCGTCTTCTGGGTCGCTGTATACGAATGGATGGTCGTCATCAGGCCAGTTTCGATCCCGATGCCCTCCTTGAGTATCACGTGTACGACCGGAGCAAGGCAGTTCGTCGTACATGAGGCGTTAGAAACGATATTATGCTTTGCTGGATCGTATTCATTGTCGTTTACGCCCATCACTATCGTCTTAACGTCGCCCTTACCCGGAGCGGATATTAATACTTTTTTTGCTCCCGCCGCAAGGTGCCCCTTTGCTTTTTCAGAATCAGTGAAAAGACCGGTGGACTCGACCACAATATCGACCCCAAGGTCTTTCCATGGCAGCTGGCTGGGATCTTTTGTTGCCGCCACGCATTTAACCTTATTGCCGTTAACCACAAGTATATCGTCCTCTGCCGCTCCGGCGCTGCTTTTTTCCGTCGATAATGTGCCCTTGAACCTCCCGTGTATAGAATCATACTTCATTTGATACGCGAAATACTTCGCATCCGTGCTTACGTCGACCGCAGCCACCACCTCCAGGTCTTTCCCCAGCACCCCCTTGTCCGCCATCGCGCTCAACACCTGCCTGCCAATACGCCCGAACCCGTTTATGCCTACCTTAACCTTTTTTGCCATGTTTTTTTCCCTTCCTTTTCTATCCATTTTCCAAAAAATTGAATTCGAAGTATATCATCTGATCATTATCATGTCAAATATCAACACAATAAGGCTTAATATGGCTTAATAAGTACTAGAGGTGTTTATATGTGAAAGATCGATTACTTCCAGATACGCTTTTCCAGGCTGACCTTTTCTTTTTTTGTGGCGTATATCGGATCAACGATCTCATCGGGCTCGAACCACAACTTGATCTCTTTTTCCGCGTCCGCTTCACCGCTCGAACAGTGCAGAACGTTCTCAAATATCCCTGCCGAAGTTATCCTGCCGTATTGACCCCTGATGCTCGTCGGATCGGCCTCCTCAGGATTGGTCGCTCCCGCAAGCTGCCTCACCTTCCCTATCGCATTCTCGCCTTCATATACAAGCGCAAGGACCCTGCGGTAGGATTCCCCATGCAGCTCGCCCGTGAGGTACTTTATGACCTCCTCAAAAAAGGACTTGTCCTTAAGGTGTTCGTAATGCTTTTCCGCGAGCTTTCGCGGCACCTGAACGACCTTGGCCGCCACAATGCGAAGTTTTGTCTCGGATAGCCTTGTAAGTATATTGCCCGTCAATGACTTTTTAAGCCCGTCTGGCTTTATAAGTACGAGGGTATGCTGGATACTGCCCATATTATGATGCCCCTTTTAATAAGTTAAATTTTAGGTCTACATTCTATCATCGCGCGATTTTATGTCAATTTGATTATGCCCGTCCTGTGCCCTATAATTGATTTTATGATAAAAATGTTAAAGGTGACGATCCCGATCGTTATAGTGATCGCTGTCATTTCCGGCATCTTATACATAGCGAAAATGAGCGAGAACGTGCCCGTCCTTGATCTCTTCAGGCCCGAGAAGTTCACGATAATAAAGAACGTCAACATAACGGGCAAAGAGGGAGAGAACAAGGCTTGGAGGATCAAGGCCGACGAATGCTGGTCGGGAAGGGACAAGAACAAGTCAGTGTTCGAGAACGTGTCCTATTGCGCGATATTCGAGGACGGATACCCCGTTGTGAAGGGACTTACGGCAAGAAGGATCATCGTGAACAGCAGGAACAAGGACATCGAAGTGTTCAGGAACGTTGACGGAAAGGGCTGGCTCACCGCAAAGATAGATTTTAACAGGGCTAACAACAAAGAGGATTATTCCACCCTTTTTGCCGACTACATAAGGTTCAATCCTGACACCGAAAAAGGCATAGTTAAGGACAACATCCTGATACTCAAGGAGGACCTTACCATCGAGGCCAGGGAGGTCAGCCTTGATCTTGACAAGAACATCGCCATTTTCAGCGGAGAACCCCGTTTTAGAAAAGGCGGTGACCTCATGATCGGCAAGACCGCCACTTCCTATCTGGACAAGGACCAGCTTGACATATCAAGCATCGAGGTTTACCAGGAGAACAAGATGGCATTCGCGGACGCAGGCCTGATGGACGACGCGAACAGGGTACTTACATTAAAAGGCCATGTAAGGGCCGTGGTTGAAAAAGCCGAAGAGGCATTGAAGAAAGGCAGCATTGACAAGATAAGCGAATCAGAGACAAAGAGATCCTTGCAGGAAAAAACGGTTACCGAAAGTGACCAGATGGTCCTAAATTTTGACAACAAGAACTTCACCGCCCAGGGAAATGTGATCGTGACACAAAAGGGCAAGAAAGCAAGATCAGACTTTGCCGAATATGACGAGGATTCGGAGAATATAATCATGACCGGAAATGTTTACATGGAAAGGGAAAACGGCTGGATAAAGACCAAAAAGATCATCGTTTCGGTCAAGGACGAGACCTTTCACGCCATGGGTGACGTTGAAACGGAGTTCATGATCACAAAATAAGCGCTTCACGGATCACCTCTTCCCCTGGAATCCTGTTCCACTTATTGCACTTCTTAAGCCCTATGTATTTATCGTTAAACAAGCAAATATCATGCTAATAATCTATTAAAATCATGCAAGTTTTACGCTTAATATCACGAATAATACATGTAAGCATCTAGAGGGGGAAAAAGATGTCGCCAATAGCCTGTGTTGGCAATAGCCTAATAAATTATTTACAAAGCAAGAGTATCCATTGCAGCGAACTTGACGGAACTGTTGACGAGAATAGAGACGGCCAAAAAGACACTCCGGACGGAAAAACAAGCGCTGCGGAATGGGCCCACTTCTTCGGGCAGGCGGAACAATATACACCGGCCACTCTCCTCAAGGTCATCAATTTAACCAGCGATGAACGACCATCCGATCAGGCTGCGGCAAAGGAACTTGCCAGTTTCTACCTTTCTGTTATCGAATCCAGGCGTTCACCTGAAGCAGTTTCCGAAGCAGCAAACGCACTAAGTAAACTGATTAATACCCCGGGACTTGACGTACAAGTCAAAGAATATATCGTCTTTCAACTTCTCGAACTGATAAGGTCCGGGAAAATACGGATCGAGGAAGAGCCTTTAACTGTTCGGGGTGATAATACTGATATAACGAAACTTTATAATTTAATAGCATCAAAGGATGGTTCTCCACCTATAGATCCCGTAGAGAATACATTTTATCTTGCGAACATATTTAGAGCGTTCATTTCAGATCCCCGCGCAAGGACCGAAACATTGGAAAAATTCACTGCTGAACTATTCTCTATCCTTGGCTCGGGAGCACCCAATTACATAAAGGAAAAGATCCTTTCCCTGCTGGTAGATATCGCAATAAGTGAGAATGGCAACAGAACAACTTCCACTAACGAATCCCTGTCCTTAATGACGGCAAAAAATCTCTTTTTGTTGATAAGATCGGGAAAGCCTAACCAAAGAGAACTATTAAGAGCTGTAATAAAGATCATCAATAGCAATTCTGTCCAGGTCATTGTGAAAGAACAAATAGCCGCTGAAGCGCTTAGACTGAACATAAGAGGCTATGCATCGATATTAAGCGGCATTGCAAGCGACAAAAGGATCCCTGCGGCGCTTAAGGCGGGGATCGCACAGCGGATGCTAAGATTAATGAGGGAATGGCCTTCTCTCAATAAAGATGAAAAAAGAGATCTTCTGATGGCCCTTTATGCCTTTATGCTAGACGCACAAATAAGCGATGACACAAAGGAAGAAATAGCGCTACGCACACTTGCTCTTTTAAGCCTAAATGAGATGGGGTCGCCGGATTCTCCCTGGGGCAGGAATATCACGCGTATTTTGGAGGAGGGCTTAAATAACCCAAAGATAAGCATAAATACCAAAAAGGAGATATCAAATGCCCTGCTCAACGCTATCGAAAATGGCTTTACCATATTATATGAAACTTATGGCCTAACTAAAATTATGAGTGCCGCATTAGATGGGTCGATAATAGGCAGATCTTCAGAGCCCCGGCCGATCGCAACGGTCTACACGGCCATATTCATGAATCCTGATATTGACAAAGATATTAAAGTCATGCTTCTTTCAAGATTGCTTTCTATCGTAGAATCAGACAATAAGCGCATAAGCAGCAGTGCTCGTGAATACATTTCGGGATCATTGCTCTTTATCGCGTCCGAACCGAGTATTACTCAAGAAATAAATGAAACCCTCCTTAGTTTCTCCATAAAAATGCTAAGCATTTCAAACGATATAGAAATATTGAAGACGGCCAGAAGGATACTGGTCTCACTGCTTACAACAACCGCTGACAGCGGGCCCGCGGGAACAATCAATGTAGCATTTAAGAACAGGATATTTAATATGCTTGAAAAAATGCTCAGAGAGTCGGCAAATATAGATTGTTTAAACAACGTCATGTTCACTCTGTCTGCGATGCTGGCGGAAAATATCCCTGCCGAGATAAGGGGCAAAATCTCGAATTTGCTTTTGGACTTGCTTAATAACTCTTCATCTTTTGCCTTCTCAAGATCAACAAGTATAACGATCGGGCACCAAAATACACTCAGAGGAGCAGCTGCTTACGCTATAATAAAAACATTAATTAAGGCACCAAAGGAAAAACAGGAAGAGATCGTGGCAAGGCTTCTTCGAATTATTGAGGAAAATCCGTACAGCGAGATCGGCAAATTCCTGTCATCTCTTTTGATATCCAATAAGGCAGGACTATCCATATCGGTTGAACTGCAAAAAAGGATCGGCCGACTAGTGGATAGGCTGCTGCCTGCCGCTCCCCCCTATGAGAGCTGGTTCAGGCCGGGGAAAACAACTCTCACGATAAAAATATACTTCCAGGAAAGCGATAAATTCGGGATATGGGAACACCGATATTTAAATCCGCAGAACGGCTTCACAAGAAGCGTGCGTATGAATAACGGCGTCAAAGAATTTGTGTTTGAGAGGACCGTAGGAAGAACGAAGATCATTATAATAGTCCCTGAACCTCCAAGAGATCCATTGGATTTCAAGGCACAGGTCTTTGAAAGTATGGCTGATCCGAATATTGACTGGATAGTATATAACGGCCATTCCGGGATGGGCGCCGAGCTTGCAATGAGCCTTGGGAGCGCCCAAAGACCTGAGGGAGCGGAACATTTGGCGATAAGGTACCCAAAATTGATCCAGTCCGCCTCATGCTTCAGCGTCCCTTATTATATGGGGAAAGTAAGGGACCTTTATCCGAACAGCCAATTCATCGGCACCCTTGAGGGCGCGGACAGCAGGGACGGCTGCACCATATTCAGGGCAACGCTCGAAGGCATCCTTGCAAGAAGGACCTGGAAAGAGATCGGATCGGTCATTTCTTCAGATAAACATTTCGTCATGGTCGGAGGCAAACCCAATTGCCTGCTCCCCAATCAGCCCGAACAGCTTTCTTACCTGGACAGTGACGGTGACGGGCTCAGGGACAATGTTGACACGGTATACAACCTTGGCTCGAACAGCAACATCATTAGCAGGGATACCTTCACTTTTGATCCGCTCTCAACAGTACCGCAGCCCGGGAAAGCTCTCCAGGTGCTTCAGGATGTGTCAATATCGTTCTCATGGAACGATACTTTAAGGTACTTTGGCCGATATATCCGCATCCCGGCAGATGGGGAATTTGAGATAAAAGGCTGGTTCAGGCACAGGAGGGATGGGACCGATTTCCTGAGGATCACGGAAACCGAAGATCCAAATGGATTAGCAATTGACGGAACAAAGATCATGTTCGATATCGAGATGAACGTAGGTTATGCGCTTTGCTCGGAAACGGTCCTGAAAATGATGATGATAATCGAGCTTAACAAGTATTTCTCTGAGAACTTCACCATCATGAACGGAAGGATCAGCAGAAAGGCAACACGATCAGAAATTACTCCGGAAGAAATGACAAGGGGATTCCTGCTTGCCGTTGAAGTGCTTGAAAAATTATACAAGGCTGCGGACAATCCTGAACAAAAACAATCAATCCTCCGCCTTTATGATGATTACCTGAGGAGCCTTGGTTTGACCACGGACCACAACAATCCAAGATATATATCGTTTAATATGGTTCTTGACGCGCTGTCTGCCGACGACGGAGCGCACGCCACACGTACTGCACAGGCAAGCATTCTGGAGATCAGGAACAGGTTGAAACAAGCTTAAGCGCGGGGCTTACTAGACAGCTTATTAATTAAACCCTCCACTCTTTCTTTTTCATTCTTTGTCTTCCTGTCCTCTTTTTTAAATATTATCGAAACTATGTCCCCTTCTTTTATGTCCGGGGGCAATAGTCCGACCGGTAATTCGATGCTATCGCTGTCCTCAACAAGCAGGACCGCTGTTCCGCCCTCTATCCTATCCAATACCGCAATGACCTTGTTCTTCATATTAAAAAAGTATCTTCTGCCTCCTCATGCAAACGCTCTGGAGTATGCCTATAGCTATCAGGTTGATAACGAGTGCCGAACCGCCGAAAGAAAGGAAAGGCAGAGGGATGCCAACGACAGGAAGAAGGCCGAGCGTCATGCCGATGTTCACAAAAACATGGAACCCTATCATCACGGCGATGCCGATGGCAAGAAGGCCTCCGTGAAAATCCCTGGCGGAACCCGCGATGACCACGGCCCTGTATATCAACAGCGTGAAAAGGAATATCAGCAAGAAAGACCCTATGAACCCGAACTCTTCCGCTCCCACCGAAAATATGAAGTCCGTGAACTGCTGGGGTATGAAAGAGAACTGCGTCTGCGTTCCCTTGAACAGGCCTTTGCCGAAAAAGCCGCCGCTACCGACGGCGATCTTTACCTGCATAGTATGATAGCCGGCGCCAAGCGGATCTATTTCCGGATTAATGAAAGCAAGGAGCCTTCTCTTCTGATAGGCCTTTAGCATCCCCCACAACTTCGGCACAAGGACGCCTATTCCAAAGTTTAGAGCAACAGTGAATATGGAATCGACCGCCTTTACCCTCTTCAGGTACAGGAAAATTACGATGCCCGCCAAATATGTCACCCATAAATAAATGTTCCTGGTCAGAAGCACGCTTAACAGCGGCGTGACAAGCAAGAAAAGCAGGACGCCCGAGGTGTTCGTCCACATGAGCATGCCAAAAAAAATGGCTATAAGGACCAGCGATGTCCCGAGATCGGGCTGCCTGAAGATCAATATGAACGGAAGCCCCACTATGCAGCCGGGAGCTATAAGGTTAATGAATCCTTTTATCCTGTCAGCCCTGCTACCGAGGTAATCGGCCAACGCGAGCAGTACCACAAGCTTTGATATTTCTGACGGCTGGAAAGAAAGAGGTCCCACAGAGAACCACCTTTGAGCTCCGAAAGCCGTATAACCCCTGTACAGCACAAGCATAAGGATCAGGAGCGACGCAAAATACAGGGAAGCGACGGCGAATCCTTTGAGGTTTGAATAATCGAGGTAGGCGAATACCGCAAGGCCGATAATCCCGACGATAAGCGCGAAGAACTGCTTTTTCACGTAGAACCACGCGTCCCCGCCCTCCCGCGCTTCGCTTGCGTACGTTGAGCTGAATATCATAAGGAATCCTATCAGTATCAGGATCGAGACGCAGGCCCAGATCGTAAAATCAGAATATTTGAGCATCCGAAAGTTGATCATTTGATCTCCTCAGCGGTCATAGTGCCATCTCTATCGCGCGTAGGAGGGCTTTTGCCTTGTTAAGCGTCTCCTCGTATTCCCTTTCCGGCACGGAATCTGCAACGATCCCGGCTCCTGCCTGAACGTAGAACTTTTTGCTGTCCGCGATTATCGTCCTTATCGTTATGCATGTATCCAGGTCACCCGAAAAGCAGAAATAGCCGACGGCACCCGCGTACGGACCCCTCCTGATGTTCTCCAGCTCATCGATGATCTCCATTGCCCTGACCTTGGGCGCTCCGGTGACCGTTCCCGCCGGGAAACATGCCCTTATAAGGTCTATCGAGCCGAATCCTTTCCTTATTTTTCCCGAAACATCGGAAACAATGTGCATCACATGCGAGTATCTTTCGATCGCCATCAGTTCGTTCACTTTGACAGAGCCGAACTCACATACCCTGCCAAGATCGTTCCTCCCAAGATCTACAAGCATTATATGCTCGGCTTTCTCCTTTGCATCTGCTAAAAGCTGTTTCTCCAATCTATTGTCTTCTTCAGCATTCTCGCCCCTCGGTCTTGTCCCGGCTATCGGCCGCACTGTCGCCGCTCCCTTCTCCATCCTGACCATTATCTCCGGTGATGACCCTATCAGTTTCAGGTCATCGAATTTCAAATAGAACATGTACGGGGACGGGTTGATCGACCTGAGCATCCTGTAGACCCTGAAAGTATCCTTCGGAGCTTTTGCGGAGAGCCTTTGCGAGAGAACGACCTGAATTATGTCGCCGCTCCTGATGTATCCCTTGGCCCGTTCGACCATTTTGCTGAATTTTGCCCTTGATAAGTTCGTTTTGAATTTGCATGTCTTCTTCGTCCTTGGCGCTTCAAGCTCCATATCCTTCTTTCCCAGCGGTTTTTTCAGCTTTTTCGCCACTTCATTGAGCTTTGCCACTGCTTTTTTATAGGCGGCCTTGGGATCGTCCTTGACATGCGTATTGGCTATGATGATTATCTTTTGCTTGATGTGATCGAACGCAAGAACGACATCAGCGAGCATGAACTGCATGTCGGGCTTATTGATCTCGTCCGGGTTCTTGTCAGGAATATCCTCAATGAACCTTATCATGTCATAGCCGAAATATCCCACAAGGCCCCCGTGGAACCGCGGCAGCTCCTTGACCTCCACAAGCTTATACCTTGACATGATATCCTTCAGCGCGTCGAAAGGATCCCCCTTTATTGCCCGCTTCTTTTTGCCCTCGATCACCTCGATCCGATCGCCTTTGCTTTTTATGATGAATATCGGATCGCTGCCCAAGAATGAATAGCGGGCCAGCTTTTCTCCGCCCTCAACGCTCTCCAGGAGGAAAGCGTTCTTGCTTTCGATCTTTTTATAGGCTGAAACGGGCGTTTCTGTATCGGCAATTATCTCCTTGTACACAGGGATAAGGTTGCCCTTTTTTGAAAGCTTCAAGAACTCTTCTTTTGAGGGATAGATCATCACATTCTCCGTTTAAAACAGCATCCTGATGCCGATTATAATAAAGTACGCGGCAAATAAACGCTTTAATAATTGATCGGGTATCGGGCTTGCTATCATGGCGCCGATAAGCCCGCCGACAACAAAACCTATGCTCGCATATAGAGCCACATCGATGACCACATTGCCGCTATAATAATATTTAAGGACAGCCAGGATCCCAACGGGCGGGAGCAGAGCCGCAAGCGCCGTACCCTGCGCCTGGTGCTGGTTGAATCCGAAAAAGAAAACGAACGCCGGTATTATGATGGTCGCGCCGCCTATCCCGAAGATCCCGCTCAATGTTCCGGCGAGCAATCCCACGATAATGCCTAAAATAATGTTCAAAAGCGATCAACTCCTTTCGGATCACCCGGTGAAATAAGATTATCGTCTAAATTGGTCAAAGGGTAAAAGTATGGATTAAAATAAATATTCTTAACCTAAACTATTTACTTCTGCCTTTGCCTCAGGACCGCCTCTGCAAAAATAAGGTCCTCCGGTGTTGTTATTTTAATGTTCTCGTACGATCCCATTACGACCTTGACCTTCTGCCCCAGCCTCTCAACAAGCCTTGAGTCATCCGTGGCCGCATACCCTATCCTTTTGGCCCTTTCGTATGCTTCTTTGATTATATCATACATGAAGATCTGGGGAGTTTGAATGAGCCAGGTGGAATCCCTTTCCATCGTCTCTTTTACCGTTCCGTCATCTGCGACCAATTTCACCGTGTCCTTAGAGGGGACCCCGACTACCACGGCCTTATGCACTTTTACTTCTCTGACCGCGGAAGCGATGATATCCCGGTTCACCAAAGGCCGGACGCAGTCGTGGACCATGACATATTCACAGCCCGAGGAGACGGACTGGAGACCGTTATATACTGATACCTGCCTTTCCTTGCCACCCTCGATTATGCTCTTTATCTTTTTGAAGCCGTATTCTTCTATCAGGCGATTGGTCTCTTCGACATCCTCACTGCTCACCACTATTATGATTTCCCTAATATGCTCGCTTTCTTCAAATACCGAAACTGTGTGATATAAGATCGGCTTGCCGAGCACTCTGATAAATGCTTTTTTCTTCCCCATCCTGGCGCCTTCGCCGGCGGATGGTATTATCGCGGAAACGGTCATGAGAAAACCTCCAGGGCTTTGCTTGTGTCGGTGAGTACCTCGCAGCCTTTCTTTGTCACAAGGACCATGTCCTCTATCCTCACACCGCCCCACCCCGGCACATACACGCCGGGCTCAACAGTAAATACCATTCCCCGCCTCAAGACCTCTTTGCTGCCGATCGAGACCCTCGGTTGTTCATGTACCGCCAATCCCACACCGTGCCCGATGCCGTGCTTTAGATACTTCTCCATTCCGCCTTTTCTGAGCACTTTTCTCGCCGCCTCATCAACCTCTCCGGCGAGAACGCCTTCTTTCACCTTATTTATTGCCACAAGCTGAGCTTCGAGCACAAGATTGTAAATATGTTTCTGCCTGTCGCTAGCCCTGCCAGCCACCATTACCCTTGAGATGTCGGATGAATATTCGCTTAACCTTGCGCCGAAATCAAGCTGAACAAGGTCGCCCCTACTGATTGCCTTCTTCGTCGGCTTGCCGTGGGGAAAAGCCGTGTTCTCCCCGGACGATACGAGCGTCTCAAAAGACGAGAATTCGGCGCCCATCGTCCTCACAAGATAATCTATCTCGTTAGCCACCTCAAGCTCGGTCATGCCAACCTTGATGATCCTTTTTACGCAGTCATATATCAGGGTACAGAGCTTCGCTGAATCCTTTATCAGCTTTATCTCTTTAGCGTCCTTTATGACCCTTTCGCTCTCCAGCTTTTTCCCGACGGGCTTGAACATGTCGCCGGAAAGCCTGTCCTGAACGCCGTGATAAGTGGCCACACTGACCCGATTGTCCTCAAAGCCGATCCTTTTAGTTTTCGACTTACGCGCCAGTTCGACCGCTTCGCTCCAGATGTCCGATCCCAAAGGTATTTCGACGACCTTTACGTGCTCCACTTCCCTTTTTGCCTGCTCGACATATCTTCCGTCAACAAGGAGAAATGCCTTGTCCTTCAGGAAAAGCATTATCCCCACGCTGCCGGTAAAACCGCAATAGTAGGTTATGTTCTTTATGTCGGAAACAAGAAGAGCGTCGATCTTTTCTTTTTTAAGGAAATCTTTAAGTTTTTGAAGCCTGCTCATTTTTTCTTAATAAGGCTTATCGCCGCGCGAAGCCCGAGAAGATAGCTGTTCATCCCGAAGCCGGAGATCTGTCCCGCCGCCACGGGAGCGATCACTGACTTCTGCCTGAATTCTTCCCGTGAATGTATGTTTGACAAATGGACTTCCACTGTCGGGACCTTTACGGATGCTATCGCGTCCCTTATCGCCACCGAATAATGGGTATAGCCCCCCGGATTTATGACTATTGCCTTATATTTTTTCTTTGCTTTCTGGATAAGGTCCACTATCTCCCCTTCTATGTTCGTCTGGACGGTATCGACCGTCACGCCTTCCTTTTTGCCAAGTGCCTTCAATTCCGCATTGATCTTGACAAGGGTAACTTTGCCGTACACCTTTGGCTCCCTCTTTCCCAGAAGGTTGAGGTTGGGCCCGTGGATAACCAATATTTTTGTCGTCATAGTGCTGGTAATTATATCACGTGAATTGAGAGAGGCAACATCGTATTTTACCAAGAATATATGAAAACTTGCTTTAAAAAATGACAATATGAACGCATCACTATCCCTTTCCTCATATATATGATATAATCTCCCCTTGTTTTGCCATGAAAAAACAATATCAATATAATGATAATTCTGAAGATGACAAAAGCCCTATCGGGCAGGTCATTGGGATCATCAAAGAGATATTAAACATTATCGGCGCCCTTCTTCCAAAAGAAAAGGGTAACAGGATCATACTTTATGTTATCCTGATCCTTGCCGTTGCCTCCGGCCTTACCCTTCAATTACTAAGCCAGCTTCCGAACGTAGAGGCCATAAGCATATACTCCCCTTCGGAAACGACGGAAATATACGCATCAGATGGATCGCTCCTTACAAAACTGCACAGGGAAGAGAACAGGTATGTCGTTCCGATCGAGCAGATATCCCCGACGCTCCAAAAAGCGGTGATATCGGTCGAGGACTCAAGGTTCTACCAGCACGGCGGCATAGACGTAATCGGCATAGCAAGGGCGCTGTACACGAACATAACCAAGAAAAAGATAGAGGAAGGCGGGAGCACGATCACCCAGCAGCTGGCAAGGAACCTTTTCCTTAGCAGAAGAAGGACCATCACAAGGAAGTTCGCGGAGATCATCCTCGCTATGCAGATCGAAAGGAAGTACACAAAGGACGAGATACTTGAGCTTTACCTTAACCAGGTCTACTGGGGACACAATACTTACGGGATCGAGTCAGGAGCACAGGTGTATTTTGGAAAGCATGCAAGCGACCTGACGCTTGCTGAAAGCGCCCTCCTTGCAGGCATAATCGAGGGCCCGGAGCTTTATTCCCCCTATAAGAACCTTGAAGGATCAAAGCAAAGGCAGTCTCATGTTCTTTCAAAAATGGTCGAGTTGGGAATGATAAGCCCGACCGTCGCTGCCGCCGCAAAGGCACAGCCGATCGTTCTCGCCCAGGAAAGGCCGAACAAATACAGGTTGGAATATCCTTACTTCACGTCTTATGTTATTCAGCAGCTCATTGAAAGGTTCGGTGAATACACCACATACAACGGCGGCCTGAGGGTTTACACGACCCTTGAACCGAGGATGCAGAACATAGCAGCGAGGATCGTTGATAAATTCTACAAGGAGGAAGGCGCAACATACAATTTCTCGCAGGCTGCCTTGGTTTCTATAGATCCGCGAACGGGATATATCAAGGCTATGGTAGGCGGGATCAGCTTTGAGGCATCAGAATTCAACCGCGTATGGCAGTCAAAAAGACAACCGGGATCATCATTTAAGCCGTTTAATTACACGGCGGCCATGGAGCTCGGCATATCACCGGGATTCATACTTGACGATTCACCGGTCTCGTATGAGGTGCCCGCTACAGAATGGAACCCCGAGGGCAAATGGGAGCCGATGAATTTCGACGAGAAATTCAGGGGCAAGGTCACTTTAAGGATGGCCCTTGAGCAGTCCTTGAATATCCCCTCGGTAAAGCTCCTTGAGAAGGTCGGCGTAGCTAACGCACTGAACGTAGCCAAACGAATGGGGATAAAAAGCGAGCTCCAGAGGTCGCTCGGACTCACGCTTGGGATCTCCGAGGTCACCCTCCTTGAGATGACATCGGCCTACGGTGTTTTTGCCAACGGAGGCTTGCGGGTCGAGCCGACAGCCATAACAAGGATCGAGGGACGGGGAGGCCAGCTCATATATAAGCACGTGATCAGCGAGAAACGGGTCCTTGATAAGAACATTGCCGCCGTGATGGTAGACATCATGCAGGGAGTGCTTCTCAGGGGCACCGGTGTTCGAGGCAAGATCGACAGGCCCGCGGGAGCTAAAACCGGAACCACCGAGGAATTCAAGGATGCGTGGTTCATAGGATATGTTCCGCAGCTTGTCACTGGCGTTTGGGTCGGCAATGACAACAACGAGCCGATGGAAGGGGTCACCGAGGTCGCGGTATGTCCCAGGATGTGGAAATCTTTCATGGACGTCGTGCTTATGGACGAACCCATAGTAGATTTCCCAAAGCCGGAGGGCCTTGTTGAAGAAACAATATGCCTTGAATCGGGCAGGCTTCCGAATGAATACTGCCCCGGGGACAGGATAGTCAAAGAAAAGTTCTGGTGGAACGATAAGCCCACAGAGCTTTGCACCTACCATCCCACGACTGAAGCTTTGCCTTCCTATATAAGCAGGTAACGGGCATGATCAAATTCGGCACTGACGGCTGGAGAGCAAGGATATCGGACGAGTTCACCTTCGAAAATGTGAGGCTCGTAGCCCAAGCCTACGTAAATTATCTGATAAAAGAAGGAACGGCCGATAAAGGCCTGGTCGTGGGTTATGACAACCGCTTCCAGTCCGAGGATTTCGCATATGAATCGGCCAAGGTCGCCGCAGCAAATGGTATCAAGGTCTATCTGACAGAAAGAGCGGTCCCCTCCCCTGTCGTTTCGTTCGCCGTTAAGAAAAGGAGCGCTGCAGGCGCAATAATGATAACGGCAAGCCACAATCCCCCGGAATGGAACGGCTTCAAGATAAAGGCTCCTTACGCTTGTTCAGCATCACCCGAGATCACTAAAGCGGTAGAAAAGGAAGTACAGGCCCTTCTGACAAGATCGGAAAAGCCAAAAACAGGAAGCGCTACGGAACAACTGATCGAAAAGATCGACCCAAAAAAAGAATACTTCGACCATATCGCTAAGTTCGTTGACATGGATCGGATAAAGAAAACATCCATAAATATCGTTATAGATCCCATGCACGGAAGCGCAGCCGGATACCTGAGGGAGATACTTGGAATGAACGATATAATGTCAAACGAGATCAATGACACGCGCGATCCTCTTTTTGGGGGGATAAATCCCGAGCCGCTACCCTTGAACCTTGAAGAGCTTTCTTCTTGCGTGCGGGAAACAAGCCTTGAGAAAAAAGGGCTCACTGTCGGTATAGCGCTTGACGGCGACGGCGACCGCATCGGCGCGATGGACGACAAAGGGATTTACGTTAGCTCTCACAATATCTTCATAATATTGCTTAAGCACCTTGTTGAGAACAAGAAGCTTTCGGGCTCAGTGGTAAAGACTTTCAATGTCACCAACCTTGTCGATTCGCTTGCGGGCAAATATAAGCTGACCCTTCATGAAACGCCGATCGGCTTCAAATATATCGCCGACTACATCCTTAAAGAGGACGTGCTTATCGGCGGCGAGGAAAGCGGAGGGATCGGCATAAAAGGACATATACCGGAAAGGGACGGCGTGCTGAACGGCCTCCTTCTCCTTGAAGCGGTGGCCACCCTTAAAAAGGGCCTGAGGGAGATACTAAACGATATAATGGATGAATTCGGATATTTTTATTATGACAGGATCGATGTCCATCTTACCGAAGAACAAAGACAAAAGATAAAAGAGAAGTTTGGATCGTTCAAGCCGGACAAGTTCATCGGCGAAAAGGTGAAAGATATTCAGGACCTGGACGGGACAAAGATATTTCTTGAAGACAACAGCTGGATACTTTTCAGGCTCTCAGGGACCGAGCCTCTCCTGCGGATCTATTCAGAGGCAACATCGACTGATAAGGTGAAGAGGATGCTCGCGGAAGGGGAAAGGGTCATATCTAAGTAGGTTTTTGATCGCCTTTATTTCGAACTTCTTTTTCTACTGCAAGCACAAGTTCTTCTGGCTTTTCGGGAACGCCCAATCTTTCAAGCTCCTCGGCTATTCTTAATGCATCATGCCTATATCCTTGGCCGACAACCTCATACAGCCGCAGGAAAAGCGCCTGCTTTAAAAGTGCTTGCCCCTCTGATATCTCAATCGCCAGCATTGCATGCGCTGTGTCGATCGCATGCAGATATTCACCATTGTCGATCTGCCTTTCATGTTGCGCGACATAAGCCTTTCGCATGAATTCCATAGCTTCACCAAAGCCTTTTTCCCGCATCCTTCTTGCCGTGTCGATCGCGAAATCATATTTGGAATCTGCCATATTCCTATTATATATGGCTAACATCAATGCCTTCTCCAATCTCGTCGCTTCTTTTCTCATTTCCTCGAATTGCTTCATCTGTTCCGTCACGCCAATCGCAAGCTCCAGGTTCCCGCCCTTTACATAATAATTATACAAAGCTTTTAATGACCTTTTGTAAGTTATCCTTGAACCTATCATGCCCTTGTCAAACATATATCGTGCAGAATTCACAGCGAAAAAATAATATCCTTTGCTCATTTGATCGCGATATTCCGCCATCAGAAATCTTTCATCGTGAGCCCGTGCTATCCTTTGGAATCCCTTAGGAATCCTGATAATGTCTATGTCCGCGAAAGTCCTTTTCTGCTCATTTAGCATGCCCTGAAGTTCCATAGGCATTTGCGGATAATGCCATGGCAGTCCGACGAAAAGGGCCGTTTGCCTAAGAGTATCTGAACATGAGGTTGCCTTATTTTCTATTGCTACGGTCAGCCTGCGCAGCTGAGGCTGTATACGATCGATGATCCCTGAAAATCCCATTGATGGCGGCACTTGAAACCTCCAAAATAGTGATCTTGTGCCCATATATATCGTAAAAAACCACGATAGATTTCACTTATTTTTGAGAGATTTTATGCTTTAATTGATGGAATTTAAGCGGCGAATCGCTTGATGAGCGGCAATTATTCTACGATGTCCATGGTCTCTCTTGTGGCCTGGCCCCTGATCTCTTCCTCGAACTTCTCCTTTTTTTCTATCCTTTTGATCTCATTGTTTTCCCTCTTCACATCGGTTGAATATCCCATGCCGGAAAATAGATCCTTTAACTTGATATGCATTTCCTTGTCATCTCCGGAAATTATGGAAGCGCGTCTGAATTGCTCCACCGCCATCTTTGTAAGGTCCTCCCCTTCCCTGGTCTTAACGCCCGCTTTCTTTGCCGCAAGATACGCGCTACCCAGAGCCATCAAGAGGTCGGCGCTCGATCCTCCAAGCTCCGCGACCCGTTTGTACTCAAATATCGCAAGCTCCATTTTCCCTGACCTGAAGTACAAGTCCCCAAGAAAAAGATGCTTGTACGGATCATACGGGTCCTCCGAAACGGCGCCCTGGAGAATGGTGACCGCTTCATTGAAATTACCTGAAAGCGCAAGGCTATACGCCTTGAGCACTGTATTGATTATCTCTATCTTTGCCTTACTTTTCAGCTCAAAGAACCATTTGCTGAAGGTATTGTTCTGTTTTTCTTCGAGTATGATCTGGCTCAGGTCCTTGCCTTCTGCTGTGGCAACGCGCCTTAACCTTGTGTCCTCCACTTTGACGACATGGTATCCGAAAACGGTCTTAAAGACATTGCTGATCTCGCCCGGCTTAAGCGAGAAGGCCACTTTTTCGAATTCGGGGGCAAAAGATCCGGTAGTGAAATACCCGAGGTCCCCGCCCTTGTCCTTGCTTCCGGGATCCTCTGAATAAGTAATGGCCAGTTTTGAAAAGCTCTGTCCCTGCCTGGCCTTTGCCAGCACATCTTCAGCCTTTAATCTCGCTTCCATATCCGCCTTGTCGTTCTCGGTCTTTCTTTTTTTCTCGTCTTCAATATAGATGTACTTTGGCCGTATCAAGACGTGCCTCACCTTTACCTCCCTCAGGTCATTCGGACTAATGACGACATCGCTTTTGATCTTGCTGACCATCTTTGACACGGTTATTTCATCCTTTATCATCCGGCGGAACGAAGAATAGTCCGTCCCCATCTGTTTAAGTGAACGGTTCAGATGGTCAAGGTTGTTCATTTTATTAGCTTCCATTATCTGACGGATCGCCGCATCCACCTCAGAGTTCGTGGCGCCCGTCTTCTTCCTTGCCTCCTGCAGGAGCACCGTAAAATCTATTGTTTCATTAAGTGCCGCCGTCTGCAGCATCACCATTTCCTGAGGGCTGGGCCTCTTCTTCTGCCCGCCGTACATGTTGCTGAGCGTCCTTGCGTAAGTTGTATGGTCTATCTCCTTTCCGTTCACTTTCGCTATCGAGTCCTTGTCGGGAGCGTTTTTAACTCCCTTTAATCCCTGGTATCCAAGCCCGTAAAAAATCGAAAAGGCGAATACGACCGCGACAACTATCATTATCGTTTTCATCTTTTTGCGCAAGAATTTGAGCATTATCCTTCGATCTCCTTCAGCAGTTTTGACACGGAAATATATCCTCCCAGCATCCCGAGGAACGTTCCCACCGCTCCGACTATCAGATATATGAGGCCCAGCTTTTTTGGGTCGGTAACAATGGGCAGAAACGGCATAGCCTCGAGTATCTGATAAACAGCCATATCATACGATAATTTCAGCATAAAGAAAACAACAATCGAGCCGATAAGACCTATGATAACGCCCTCGATTATGAATGGCCACTTAATGAAGGAATCCGTTGCTCCCACCAATTTCATGATCGATATATCAGTCTCCCTTGCGATAACGGTGAGCCTGATCGTGTTCATTATTATGAATAGCGTCGCCGTGCCAAGCAGGCCCACAAGCACCACCCCCCCTATCCTTACCACGGAAACGAAGGCCTGGAGCTGCTCAAGAAGCTTTCCGCTGTACCTCACGTCCGAAACGGCCTTGACCGCAGAAATGCTGTTCGCGACCTCGGGAACAAGCTCCGGCAACGATACTTCCACTATGAAGGTGTCGGGCAGAGGATTTATGTCGAACATCTCGTCCAAATTGAGCTTCTTGCCGTACTCTAACTTGAACTTGTCCCAAGCGTCTTCGCGTGATATGTACTTTACTTTGGAGACCCCTCTTATACGCGCAAGTTCGTCATTTATTGAAGCTGCCTGAGCTCGGGTAATGTTCGAATCAATGTAAGCGGCTATCTCAATGCTGGAACTGACCGTGCCTACAATGCTGCCGATATTGACGATCACGATCAGGAATACACCGAAGACCACAAGTGAAACCATCACGGTGCCTATCGCGATCAAGCTCATCACCCCTGATCGCCTTAGTCCTGTCCAGGCCTCCCTGACGAAAAATCTTATATTACTTAGCATTGTCGTAAACACCGAGCTGCTGGTCCGATACTATTCTCCCGCCCTCAAGCGCCACTACCCTTTTCCTCATGCTGTCAACGACCGCCTTGTTGTGCGTCGAGACTATCACGGTGGTGTTCCTTTTGCTGATCTTATCCAGAAGGTTGACTATCTCCCATGACGTTGAAGGATCAAGGTTGCCGGTCGGCTCATCCGCAAGCAGCAATGGAGGGTTGTTCACTATCGCCCTTGCAATGCAGACCCTTTGCTGTTCCCCGCCCGACAGGTCCGCGGGAAAGCTGTTCATCCTTTTCTGGAGGCCTACAAGCTCAAGGGCGAGCGAGACCTGCCTCCTTATGAGCGACCTTTGGGCGCCGGTGACCTGAAGGGCAAATGCAACGTTCTCGTAAACCGTTCGCCTTGGGAGAAGCTTAAAGTCCTGAAAGATCACCCCCATGTTCCTCCTTAAATACGGGATCTGGTAATTCTTCAGCTCGGACAGCTTTATCTTGTCGATTATCACATCCCCTGAAGTCGGGAATTCATCCCTGTAAAGAAGCTTCATCAGGGTGGTTTTTCCCGCGCCGCTGTGCCCCACTATAAAAACGAACTCGTCCCTCCCGATATGAAGGTTCACATCGGTCAGGGCTTCCACTCCGTTCGGAAATACCTTCGATACTTTAACTAGCTGTATCATTGTTATGCTTCGTAAAGCGGGAACCTGCTGCAAAGCTCCTTGACCCCTCCAGCGACCTTCTTCCTTGCGGCTTCGCTCTCGGGGTTCGTTAATACTTCATGGAAGAAAGATGCTATCGCTTCCATTTCTTTTTCCTTCATTCCCCTTGTTGTCAGGGCCGGGGTACCTATCCTTATCCCGGAAGTGACAAATGGAGTTTCGGTATCGAACGGTATCGTGTTCTTATTTATGGTTATCCCGACCTCGTCAAGGAGCTTCTCGGC
>Ga0315274_10002751_pt1 | contig 26279 bp, 25 predicted proteins | sample YL17G02_20_MG_FD_203700 | JGI IMG/M metagenome (GOLD analysis project Ga0315274, IMG submission 203700) | Sediment microbial communities from Yellowstone Lake, YNP, Wyoming, USA - YL17G02_20 | ecosystem: Environmental > Aquatic > Freshwater > Lake > Sediment | place: USA: Wyoming | collected...
ATTATACTATTAACGAATTGTCCGATAGCCTATTTTAAGATTTTCGTAGCTAACTGTTTATATTATATTTACAGGGATTTTGGTAAACAAGTATAAAGGGGAAATCAAGCAAGGCCTTGAGATTAGCTGATGTTCTTACGGCTTCCAGGATTATTGCAGCACCAATAATAGCATGGCTCATATTCTCCAATGAGCTGTTTGCTGCCTATTATCTCTTTGCTGCCGCCGCAATGACAGACCTCCTCGACGGCTATGCTGCGAGGCTAAGCAAAAAAACCGTCACATATGGAGCAACCTTCGACGGTTTAGCTGATTTGGTTCTGGTTTATACAACAATAGTTAGCCTCGCTATCAAGGTAGAGGCGTTCTGGCTCCTTGCTGTAGGGTTGATAACAATAGCCTTCATAGTACCCATACTGGGACTTATCTCAAGGAAGGAAAAAAGGCTATCGATACCACACCTGGATACAAACATCCTCGCAGCTTTTGTCTATCCGACGATTATGGTACGCATAATCGATTGGCATTATGCAGATATTGTTCTCATCGCTGCGTTCCTGGTTATCCTCTACTACGTAAGCAAGTATGTGAGCTATTTACGAAGCATCTACACTTAAGCTTCTCCGAATAGCCTTCGGTTCTTTAAGCCGGCCGTCTGGGAAGCTTTCCCTTCATAAACAGAGAGCCATCTTGAACGAGGGGACTTCTGAAGTAAACCAGCGCATTCATCAATGAGTTGGGCGAAAAAGGCTCACTTTCGCCATTTTGAGAGCACCCTTGAAATACCCTGCAATCGCGGCTCACGGAAGTGACTTCTATCGAACTCCGGCAGCCGATAGAGTCTCCACTTGGGAAGATTTCCCGAATAAACTCCTGCTCTCAAAGCGAGTAATTTAGGGCTTCCTAGCAGTATCGTTTTGAACATCCTCGGTTTTGAAAGTAGCGCTCTCATCACGAATAACAGCGTACTCATCGTTTGGGGAGGACAGCCAGCGAGGCTGGCATTATGGTTCGTCTTATTATTACTCTGGATGGCACAGTTGCCATAAAGGATTATTCTCTGCCCCGTTACCTGTGACACCCCATTTCTTCCGCTGTAAATCGTGGTATCGCCGAGGTTCAGGTTGGGATTGATCTTGCCGAATACACCCAAGGAGTAAGCAAGATTAGCATAGCATCCAGAGCAGAGATGTAGTCCTGGATGAGGAACCGATAGGCCCGTTATACCGGCAAACTCAAATAACTCTTCCCCTGAGTTCACTTCCCACATCAGTTTCTCTTTCAGCGGTTCAAGGTGCTCTCCTACAATTTGAAACGCGCTTACATCCAGGGATCTGTTATTAAGTTGAGCGTATTCTCTCAAATAGTCAATCTGCGAAGGCTCAAATCCAAGGATTGTCGCCCCCACACAATCACAAGCGAAGGCATCGCGGCTGGCTATGATCAAGTTTTTGCGGCGTGCTACGCCCATCATAGTATCCGGCCCTTTTTCCAACATATAGATGCCATCTATTATCGTTAGGCCGCTCTGTAGAGATTGGTTTAGGAGACATATCAGATGCTGTAAGCCTTTCATGTGAAAGGCTTTCCTTGAGCTTACTTCGAGGCAGCCTTTGAGATTCTTGAAGCCCAAGGATACTTTTACCTGAGCATGTGTCTTCAGCACTGGCACGTTAATCAAGAAGTCAGCCTCTAGTGCAGCCTTTGAGATGCCGACCTTGATACCCCCCAAATCTTTATAATCGAAAGGCCCATCGTTGAGATCGATTAACTTGGCACCGTATCTCTTGGCTACCCTGTCGATCCCTGTCTGTTTGAAACCTCTCATCGTATTAGAGCCCAGCGCGCCTAGTATGGTACCTTCACCTATAGTGATATTATTGCACCCATGCTCTGCCAGCTTCCAAAGGATGCCCTCCACCATCTTAGAGGTAGTTAACATGCCGTAAGGCGGTATCTCGACCCACCCACCGAAGGTAATGTTGGGCTTTATCAGGACCCGGTCGTTCTTGGCAAGTTTATCGAAGCCGGCGGATAGTTCGATAGCACGGCCGATGGATTCAAGAGAGCCATCGAATTTGACAATCGATACCGTCACTACTTGCTCCTGGATGAGATAATACTATTGTTTTCACGAGAAATTCTCGTGAGCCGTTTCACTCGCTGCCTATCCATTGTACAAGATAAGGCTCCTAAAATACAAAGCCAGCTCAGGAAAGGTCACTATCTAGGCAATAAGCCATTCAACTGTGTTATCGTTTTTAAGCACGGAAATGATATGATTCTTATGAATAAGTTGCTCGACTATAAAGAGACAATTTTGATAGTTCAGCACCATATGATTCACGTCTGGAATCGAGACCAGCTTGCATGCTCTCAATCCACCGATGCCGACGCTGACAGCTTTTAGAGTCGCTTCCTTGGCAGTCCAGTAGCGAAAGAAGGTTCTCCAAGACCTGTCTTGGCTTAGTTCCCATTCTTCATCACTCGCCACAAGACAGAATATGGATTCTGACCGAGGTTTTATCTCCTCGATATCGATCCCTACCTTCTCCTTACTAACTACCGCTGCCACATACTTTGGCTTGTGAGAGAGAGACCAATAATTGCCTTCAAACGGGCACGGGACAGCGTCAGCGTCTTTCAGCAGCTCTCCCAACACTACGCCACTCCTTTCCGCACTCAATCCCAATGCCTCTCTGGAAATCCTGCTCAGATCAGCCACCTTCTCTTTCCCAGAGAGTTTGTGCCCCATTTCAGTTACTGGCAATATCACAGGGAATAGGGTCATCGGACTCATCAAACCCTCATTGTCTTATCAATAATATTTTTATCAAAATAGTTGACCGACATTCCGCAATCCACGACGATGCCCTGGGCATTAATGCCGCTGGAGCGGTCGCTCAAAAGAAAAACTACTGCATTAGCCACCTCCCGGGTCTCCAGGGCTTTCTTGCGCAACGTCAATTGCTCGGCAAAAAGATAATAATCCAGGTATCCCGGTATCCCCGCAGATGCCGAGGTTTTCAATAGACTAGCGTTGACTGAGTTAAATCTGACCTGAGAGAACGAACTGAAGGATTTGGCCAAGAAGCATATGGTTGAATCCAGAGCAGCCTTTACAGGTGCCATCCACCCATAGGGTTCCGCCGCCATCCTGGTAGTTGAAATCGATATGGTTACCACAGATGCATTCTTATCTAGCAAGTCTTTGAATGCATTAGCGATGCTGATTAATGAGTAACAGGATATATCAACAGATTGCAGGAAGTCCTTTTTCCTTGTCTCATGAAATGGTTTAAGCTGCGCTCCGTAATTGGCGAAAGCAATAGAATGAACGATGCCATGGAGCTTGATGTACTTCTTAGAGATATCTTCAGCCAGCTTTGTGATTTCCTGTTCCCGTTCGACGTCACATATGTATATGTCCGCACCTGGAAGAATCTTAGAAACACTCTCCTTTGTTTCCTGAGACTGAACGACATAGACAACCTTAGCCCCCGCCTCCGAAAGAACCTGGCTTATAGAAAAGGCAACGCTCTTTTTGTTTGCTACGCCGAAGATAAGAAACGTTTTCTGCGCAATACCTAAGAAGTCCATATCGTTCCCTCTACTTTCGAACTTTAGCTCTCTGGTTTAGCCAAGCTACAAGCGAATTCAACTGTTACCACAGTGTTACCTGAGACTGACGCTTTGCCCTTGAGGAAAAATGCGTTGCTTACCCTCTCCACCAACTCAGTTTCCATTTCCAGGACGGAACCTGGCTTGACCATTTTCTTAAACTTGGCATTGCTGATTCTGGTCAGCACAGGGATACTATCCCCAGCGCCTCCGAAGATGCTGGAGAGCAAAATCGCCGCTGTTTGAAAAATGCACTCACAAATAAGAACACCAGGCATAATGGGATTCCCGGGATAATGCCCTTTGAAAAATGGCTCCTCCGGACTTATCTCTTTTATCGCCCTAATCTTGGTATCTGTCAACTCTATGACCTTGTCGACGAATAAGAACGGTGGACGATGAGGTATCGCCTTTAATATCTGCTCCATTCTATAGACCTCCAGTCACTTCAAGCGTAGCACCATTAACGTACGATGCCTCCCTGGAAGCCAGGAAAAGAACGCAAGCAGCGACCTCCTGCGGCTTCCCAAATCTTTTCAATGGAATCTGGGCTATATAAGAGTCACGGAGTTCTTTGGGCAGGTCCTCGATTAGCTCAGTTGCTATGAATCCCGGTGAGACGCAATTGACCGTAATACCACGTCGGCCAACTTCCTTGGACAATGATTTGGTCAATGCAATCAGGCCCGCCTTCGAGGCAGCATAGTTAGCCTGGCCTTCAAATCCGTACTTCCCCGAAGGAGAGGTTATATTGATAATCCGTCCATATCTCTTTCGCATCAGACTCATCACGGCGAATTTGCACATGTAGAAGACCCCGCTGAGGTTGACCTCCAGCACATCGTGCCACTCCGACTCTTTCATCATGGCCAGTACAGCATCCTTCCGAATGCCAGCGTTGTTTACAAGGACTTCAAAGCCTTCGTATTTCTTGTCTATGTATTCGAAAAAGTTCTCGACCTCTTTGTATTTAGCCACGTCACATTTTTGAACGTCTATATTCTCGGCGTACTGACTGTTCTCCTGCTTGAATTTTGCCGCAGCAGCTTCGTTTGAGGAGTAGGTGACGATAACCCGAGCCCCGGTTTTCAGGAAACTTTCGGCAATGCTCCTGCCTATCCCCCTCGTGCCACCCGTGACAATGACAGCCTGTCCCTTGAAATCATGCATCTACTGCCTCCACGAAACGAAATCAAGACGTCAAAAACTTGTCCACATTGTTCGCAACAATCACTCCATAGTTAGCCGCGCCCAACCACCCGGACATAATAATCCCTACTGACCCCGTATGGAAAAGGCCGCCTATCTCCTCTGGAAGCCCCATGCTTATCTTCAATCCTTCGAACTTAGTACCGAAAGAGGCGCCGCATTCATGAAGAGTATATCTCTGAAACGTTTTGGGGGTAGCAGCCTCGACCCAATCTATTTTCGACCTGACTCCGGGAATATATTTCTCTAAAGCATCCAGTGTCGATTCGATTAACTCCTTCTTAGAGGCGCGATATTCTTCCTGGGACAGATTCGCCCAGTCTTCGTAGTTTGCATTTGTAGATGACACAATCGAGTACATGTCTGAGCCCGGCCTCGTTTCGGGGTAATAGATAGAGAACGTCCTGCTGGTTATATTCCTGCAGCGAAGTTTTACGGAATCGAACTTCTCTGCTACCGATGTAAAAAGTAAATCACCTATGTAATCGAATTTTTCACCTTTTTTAATACCTATGTAAACCTGGCAACTACTGTTGTTCAGGCGTACCTTTCTTGCCTTTTCAATAAAGCTCTCGGAGAAATGCTCATCACCAACTAGTTTATGAACGGTTGATTTCAGATTGCCGTTAGATACAACAGCTTTACATTTTATCGCTTTCCCATCTGCCACGACTCCAGCAACCTTCTTCCCCTCAACGATAATTCTTTCCACCGGGCACTTGGTCATAATATCCACGCCATTTTTAATAAGTTCAGCCTGCATTTTATCAATGAATTTGTCTGTCCCGCCCCGGACAGTATAGACGCCTTTACTCATGAAATTGGAAAACACAATCCCATAGGTTATCGCCGGATCATCCAGAGTCGAGCCGTTAGCATAAGCTATTGGTTCCATTAACATTCGGACAACATCGTCATGACCAGGAAAGAACTTCTCGAAAAGTTCTCTGGTGGTCATGGTCTGGTCATCGTAGAAATTCATATCCCTAGCCGTGTTAAAAAAGGCTTCAATATTGTCCCGAGGCACTCCGAATCGCTCCTGCATGATGCTGGTGAAGTCCCCCCTGTCAAAAGTCGTGGTGAAGGAGAACTGAGGATTGTCGAATCTGATTCCCTTGAGCTGAACAATCATATCTGCAATTTCTGGCGTCCAGTATTTACGGCAGGTTTTAATCATGCCGACAGGAAATCCATGCAAGGAGACATCGAAGATATGCCCTCCCTTGCGCTTGAACCAGGCAGCCAATCCACCGAGTTGGTGGTGCTGCTCCAAAAGTAGAACCGAATGGCCGTTTCTAGCCAGCATATTGGAACAAGTCAGCCCCGCCAATCCGCTACCGATAACTATGACATCGTATTCAGGCTTTATATCCTTCAACTTATCGCTCACCATGAACCCCTTCTGTCCTTATCCTTTTTGTAGGATGTGAAGATTCGCCATGGATATGCCACTTAGCATTGCTCCCACTATTCCCAAGAATCCCTGGTCCGTGCCACAGATAAACAGATTCTCCAAATGGGTTCTCCCTGTCTTGATTTTGTTTGGGGTCCCATACACTGAGCCGTTTAGATGACCAGTATATTTATAAATTGTTTTAGGAGTAAATATATCAGAATAAACGATTGAATCACGAAAATCTGGCACGAATTTTACTACCTCTTCAAGTGTGGTTTCAAGCCAGGCGGCTTTTTGAGCTTTGTACTCCTCTTTATCCAGATTGTTCCAGAGATCAAAGTTAGCCATGTTGGTTACTCTGATTATAGCTTCAGGCAATGGACTTTCGAACTGAAAATTGTTAGGGCAGCATATAACACCACTCGAAACATCAACCAATCTGTCCGGTTTTCTATAATTGAATTTGTCAGAGTTATTATAAAAGGTAATTGTTGTGTTGTAACCCATCTCAGCGAGCTCTTTATCCAGAACCATGATAAACTCGATGAATGAAAGCCGCCCAACATCATATTTAAACCCAGCAGGGTCATAATCGGATAGAAGCCTCATCGTTTCAACATAACCAGCCGATGATATTACATTATGAGATCTGAGCACTTCACCATTATCGAGTAGTATGGATTCAACTCTGCCGTTAGCGACTTGAATATTCTTCACCCCGCATTTCAGCCTCAATTCGCCACCATTTTCCTCATAATGCTTGACTAATATATTAAGAATATGCCGAACCCCATCTTGTGGCCTGGCGAAGCCCTCGCAGAAGATACTATTAAACATGATAACGAACTGCCCGAATTCCATGTCGTTTTCCTGGGCATTACCGTAAAACATGAGAGGACAAAAGAGCATATCGATGAGGAGCGGGTCGGAGATAATCGAACCTATGACGTCGCGAGCCGATAGCGGTTTCGCCTCCAGAGCCAAGGCATCATATTCAGAGATGGTCTTGAGCAGCTTTCGAAAATTGTCAGCTTGCGCTGGGAAATTCTCGGACACTTCCTGGATGAAAAAGTTCAAGTCGTTATTGAACCTGAGTGTTTTCCCAGGGAATTTGACTACCGATATACGCTGCTGGCAGAGAGCGAAATCTTCAGCTTTCAGCTTGAGCTGTCGCAGCAACTTCGGCAGTGGTGTTGATTTAGTCCCCTTGGGGACATAATTGGTCATGGCATGGAGGCCAACATCAAATTTATGCCCGTCTCGGCTATAAAATGAATTTAGTCCCCCGACACGATGGTGTTTTTCCAGGATGCAGACCTTTTTACCATAGTAGGCTAATCTAATGCCGGCGGCGAGACCTGACATCCCTGCGCCTATAATGAGGACATCGTAACTCATAGCCATGCCCTAAAGATAACTTTCTCCCCTTTTCTCAAGGGGAGAAAGTGCTGTGAATGTTCGATTCTTCGGTTAAATGTGGTGAGACGATGTATTCGGGTTCTCTAGCACCTATCGATTAGAACTGTTTCATCAGCGGCTCTAGATAAGCCACAGAGCCATCCAGAGTCGACAACTTCATATAGTCTTCTTCCGGTACCTTGATACCGTAGCGTTTCCGCAACTCCATCATGATGTCCAGGAAATCCATCGAGTCCATTTCAATCTGGTCTCGTATGCGGACATCACCTTTGAGATTACTCACGTCCTCATCTGGAACAATCTGATGAATGACCTCTACTATCATGGCCCTAATATCTTCTGCTTTCATACGTTCCCCTCTAATACACTAGATGGAATAGTTCCTTTGTGTTCATTCTTCATATCTTTTGACGATAAGAGCGGAATTGATGCCCAACATACCGAAGGAGTTATCCAAAATGTAGTCAACTTTGTCGACTTTTCTGGGTTCGTTTATTACGAGGTTCTTGAAGGCGCAGTCTGGGTCTAAATCGTCTACGTTGATAGTCTGGTGAACGATACTATCTTCGAATGATGGCAGATTACCCACTAATTCCAAAGCACCGGCAGCACCCATAGTATGACCGATAAAACTTTTAGTGTTGTTTATATATACATCTGTATTATCACCAAAGGCCCCTCTGATTGCCTGACATTCAGCCTTGTCCCCTTCACGTGTCCCGGTTGCGTGAGTATTAAGAATATCGATATCGTTTGCTGATATGCCTGCTTTCTTAAGAGCAAGCCTCATACATTCAGCTTGTCTCTGCGGGTTTGGCAGAATAAAATCGGATGCATCCGAGTTGATAGCATATCCAACGACCTCGCCGTAAATCCGTGCGCCTCTTTCAAGAGCAGCGCTTAACTTTTCCAGAACACAAATGCAGCCACCTTCGGAGACAACAATACCGTTTCTCTTCTTATCAAAAGGTCGGCATGCCTTCTGAGGGTCGGGATGGCTTGCTAACGCTCCTTCATTCTTAAACGCAGCGAAAACACCAAAGGTATTAGGTGTCTCTGAAACCCCGCCAGTCAAGGCTAAATCTACTTCACCCAGCAGGAGCATTTGTAAACCTTGTATAATTCCAATACTGCCAGCAGCGCAAGCGGCTCCCAATGTATAGTGTGGCCCCGTAATCCCCATATTCAAGGTGATTTCGCCGGCTGGATTATTGGCAACAGTTCTGGGGTTATGGTGGTGGGACCAAAAATCTACATTGTAGTCAAATTGCTTGATGTTATAGACCTCATGCTCTGTTTCCACGTTACCATGCTCGGTAATGCCGAGATAAATGCCAATTCTCGATTTATCAACAGAGGTAAGATCCAGTTTGGAATCAGCTATTGCTTCATTAGCGCAATAGATTGCGATAGAACCTGCCCGCGTTCCGCGACGAACTTCTTTTTTTTTCTGATACTTCAGAGGATCAAAATGGCAAATGCCCGCTATGACCTCACCCATATAGTGGGTCTCGATCTTCCCTACCCCAGATTTACCAGCGAGCAAGTTCTGTCGAAATTCTGTGAGATTGTTCCCGTTTGGTGCAGTCAGACCGATTCCCGTAATAACAATTCGCGTTTCATCGTTCATCTTAGCCGCTATATCATGCCCTATATCATCTCCTTGAGCTACCACTCCATGCCCAGCATGATGCAGGCCAAGCCGCTACCTGCCGCCATCATCACCACTTTATCCCCGGCCTTAACATGCCCCTCCTCGATCCCTATGGCAAACGATATGGGCAGAGAACAAGACCCGATGTTACCCAGGTATTCCACTGTGGAAAAGCCTCTCGATTCATCCAGACCCAAGGTGCGGAACAGCATCTCCTGATGGACAACGCTGACCTGATGGTTAAAAATCTTGTCCACTGTCCCATTGTGCCATCCCAGCTCTTTCTCGAAAGCCTTCCATGTCTCAGTCGCCAATCCCAAGCCATTTTTTAAAATTCCTTCAAAGTTCGCATGCATGCTAGGGTAACTATCTTCGTCAAAGAAGCAGGTGTCATTGTCTACACGGCAGAGGCCATTGTGCTGCGAAGCAGCTCGTACCACGCCACCTACAAGTCTATGGCCCGATTTCGATAAAGACGAGTGAGTTAACACTGCTGCTACGGCTCCAGAACCCATAGTAAGAGAAGCAAAACCCTGTTTGAGCTTGGCCCGATTAATATCCGGGTCCTTCAGGAGCGAGTCAATTGTTGCTTCAGCAAGACGCCTGCTGCTCTCGCTGCCAACCACAATCCCCGCTTTTACTTGACCCAATTCGATCATATTCGCCAGCGTTACCATACCATTGATGAAACCCAAACACGCGTTTGAGATATCAAAAATAACGGCTGTGGGCGGAAGGCCTAAAGAATCATGGACTACAAAAGCCGTCGCTGGCTCGAGAAAATCACGACTCACAGAGGTACTAAGAAGACATTCGAGCTGATTTTTCTCGATTCCCGACTTAGCAATAGCCTTTTCCGCCGCTTTGGTACTGAACTTACTCGGTGGCGTATTCTCATCCCAGAACCGACGTTCACGAATTCCAGTCATCAACTCCAAGCGCCCATAATTTCGGTTCACCTTCTCATAGACCGGGGCCAGTCTCTCTTCCAAGCTAAGAGAGGTGACAATCTCTTCTGGTAATTCGTACCCGAATGCCTCTATACAAACCTTCTTATACAACATCTCACTTCATCCTAACGAAAGCTCTCCCACGCAACCAAACTATAAACGGAATCAAGAGCAGAAAGCGCGGAGCTTTCTATTTCTACTACAGCTTACAAGATATCTGACGTCAGGCCACAATCTTAGAAGCGAGTCGGCCCAAAATTGTATCAATCTCCTGCGTGGGCAGCCTTGCCCTCTTTTACTAGCAATGTCGGGATGCTGAACTTAGTCTTGAGATTTGACCATTTCTCAGCGGACTCCGCAGGTATTATCCTGTCCGGGATATACTTACCTATTCCCGCAATGACCGAGGAGACTTTTCTCGAACTCGCTACAGTGTCCGGTACGTACTCATCTGCTACGTTGAGAAGGGAGGCACGCAACTTCGAAGAAACATGTTTTTCTATCTTGTCCATAATGGCATCAATCTTCCTGGGTGAAGCACGTTTATCTAAGGCATTTATCAGAAGAAGCAGCAATTTATCAGGTACGTATTTTTCCACTACTTTTGCATCAAACGAAAGTACCTTCTGCGAGACAAATTTAGCTGGCGGTTCAAGGATAGACCTTTTTGCCTTTGACGGCATTTCTACACCTCCCGCGCTAATTTGGCCTGTATTGATACTTATAGTGACCCCTTTTAGATATAAATATCCCACTTTAAGGCATGTTTGTCAAGAGCAGATACCTTGTCCGCCCTTAACTTTTCCTCCCTTCATTGTCCTGCATCTCAATATTTCAAGCAATTTGGACAAGCTACCTAACCGCTATAGACATATCTTTCGTAATAAGACTTCACCTGGTGTACAAAGGCCTCTATCCTAGTTTTTTCGTTGGTTGGTTTCAATCCCTCATATATCATGGTAATCATGGGTATGTGGTTGTGCTCTCTCTGTACCTTTTTGTATATGGCAGTTGCCAAAGTCCCGTAGAGACAATTAAGTACAATGAGGTTAGCTATACCACTGCAACCTCCCATCGCATAGTTCTTCGCTTTAGATAAGTTTACGGTTACCACAGGGTCTATAGCATCCGTGGCATAAGGAGCCGCAGCTTCCATCCTATCTGCCACCTTGGGCACCCTGCACACCTCATAGATGTCGTCCCCCAGCATCCCCTCAATTCTGCCTTTCCAGCCCATGAACCATAGCCTTCTAATATAGTAATAAAGGGCAGCAATATATTCTCCCCTGTCAAAGTGAATACTGGGATATGCCTCGTTAAAATACACCAGGTAATCTGTGGTGCTGGGCCCGTACCTCACTTCTGCTCCCAATGACTCAAGCACTCTAATTATGTCATTATTGGCCCACGAGTTCATGCAGCTATAAAACTCGCCGACAATTCCTATTACTGGCCTGCTCTCTTTCTTTGTCGGGATCGCATCCATCGCAGCTATCGACTTTTTCAAAGCCTTGTCGAAATCACCCTTGACGATACCGGCAGATATGTCCAGTATCGCCTTTTCATAAACCCTCTCGCTCTCACCCTTATTTATCTCGTAGGGACGGGTATGCAGCAACTTTTTTAACAAGACATCTGTAGCCAGCCAGCCTTTCCAGATAGACTTGGCCCAGTTGATGCCAAACATTCGACTCGCATCATCGTGACGGATAGAGGTAATGGGAGCAATTACAGGCACACGGCTTAAACCTAATCTCTTGAGAACCAGTTTCTGTGATAAGCCATATTGGCTCATACGGCAGGAGCCATCGAAGTTCAGGGTCACAAATGCTGACCTATCAGGATCAAAGTCGTTAGACTGCACCTTCTTGACCAAATCCCCCGTAGTAACCAGATATGGATGACATTCTCTGGCAGAAGCATTTTTTCTTCCCAGCTCTTCGGATTGTTCATCAGGCATCGGTAACACTCTAGCGTCTATGCCCACCGATTGGAAAGCAGCAGCCCAAATATTAGAGTGCCCAGAAGCATTGTAAATATAAAGTACCTTCTCCAACTCCTTTATCTTTTTCGACGGCTTGAAGATACTTATTAGTCCACGGGAGCCCACCACACTCATATCTTCAATAGCCCCTTCAGACTCTTTGGCTCTCGGTCTATTAATGGTATCCAGGAAAGCCTCGATCCTGGTTACCATTCCAGCATCACCGCTATGTTCATCAACCTCAAGTGTCAGATATGGGTCTTCGCCCATTGTATCCTCGAGATATTTGGCAAAAAAGGCATCCGGGCCACAGCCATAATTGGTGACCATTATGGGATTTATATTTTTACTGGCCTTTGCCATCAGCGCTGATCGCAAGAGATTCTGTTCGTTCTTCCACACCAAGTTTGAATAGTGAGCGGGTAACTCTACGGTATCCAGAGGTAGCAGGTCATAAGGTATGGCTATTACCCCCAACTTTCGCAGCTTTTTAGAGATATTCAGATTCAATCCCGTGTCATGAACGTTATAAGGTTTGCCTATCACCACTATTGCCTGCTTATCATCCCTGAGGCTATCCAGTATCTCTTTGCCTCTCCTCAGCCGCATCCCCTCAAACTCTTCCTGTGATTTAAGCGCCAGGGCTATAGCTGAGGCAACATCCTTTTTCCCCTTCCCAAACCCCCTGCCCATCTCCATCATCTGCGACTCAAGGTTTCTCTTTTCCTTTTCCATAAAAAGAGTGGGGCTCATGATTTTGACCCTGTTTTCAAAAGCGGCTTTGAGTATAAAGGGGATAGCCTGAATATAGGGGCAGTTGTAGCTTCTGTTTACATCATCCCTATCCTTCTCAAGATCGATTACGCAGGGCAGGAATATACTGTCGACACCTTTCTCTATGAGATTGACCATGTGCCCATAAGCAACCTTTACAGGGTAGCATGTTTCGGCTAAGACTTCTTGAAGCCCCCCATGAATGAGTCTACTATTAGTTTTGTCGGAGAGCACCACCCTGAGCCTGAGTTCCCTAAAAAATGTTGCCCAGAGCGGAAATTGCTCGAAGAACATAAGTATCCTGGGAATCCCGATTACCGGCGAGCCCTTATCGAACTCATCCTCCTTATAGAAGCGCATAAACATCTCTTCTCGCTCTTTGAAAAGATCGGGCAACCCCTTAGCAGCACTCTCTCCCCGTTGAATGTCGTATCTATCGCAGATGCCGCCGTAGAACGATTCCCTTTTACTCCCTATCAATACCCTCTTTACATCACAGTGATTTGGACAATGCTGACACTCAAAGGTCTTGACTTGATAGGTTCTATTCCGTAGATCGAAGCCTGCGAAATTGCTTTTCTGCTGGTTTCCGTTTCCTCTTTCCCGCGCAATCAGGGCAGCGCCTATGGCACCGGTCACATTGTGGTGCTCAGGTATAACAATATGTTTACCCAGAATGTTTTCAAATGCAGCAGCCACGCTCTTGTTTGATGCTACTCCACCCTGAAAGTATATTCTCTCGCCAATCTTTTTATTTCCTATAACCTTTTCTATGTAATTATTGGCTACTGAATACGAAAGCCCAGCGACGAGGTCAACCTTAGGCAAGCCTACCTGTTGATGATGTATTAAATCAGACTCCATAAAAACAGTGCAACGTGTGCCTAAATCAGCAGGTTTCTTCGAGTTAAAAGCGAGTCCGCTGAATTCCTCAATCTTTATATCAAGTCGAGCGGCCTGTTCTTGAAGGAACGAGCCGGTCCCTGCAGCGCAGACCTTGTTCATCTCGAAATCTACCACCACCCCCTTCTTTAAGCGGATGAATTTTGAATCCTGGCCCCCTATTTCAAATATGGTATCAACAGAATCGTCGATTTCTATGGTAGCTCTGGCCTGAGCCGTAATCTCATTGATTACGACATCAGCGCCGACGAAATCGCCCACAAAATAGCGCCCGCTGCCTGTCACTCCTACTCCTTGAACGTCCACAAGATCTTCCAACCCCTGAGCAATGTCTAGAAGACCTTTCTTGACGGACTCAATTGGCTCGCCTTCAGTCATCAGGTATCTCTTGCGCAGTAGCCTCTTATCTTTATCTAAAATGACTATGTTAGTGCTCGCTGCACCTACGTCGATTCCCAGATATACCTTTTCTTTCTGTCTCTCAGGGCTTTGGATATCGTCAGGAATGGGCTTAAGTCCATCACCACTCCAGATCAATCTCTTCAAATAGCCTTGCTTCGACTCGCCGGCTGTCTTAGCTATGTATTGCCTCAAATCACCTATCGCCTTGCGGAGTTCAAAAGGAGCATCAACGCCCCTTTCCAGAGCCATAATTGCCGAGCCGAGAGCGCCCATGACTAAGAAATGCTCGGGAATAATCAATTCCCCAGGCTGAAGGCCTAGCAAATCCTCAAAGGCTTTGACAACACCTTTGTTTGCTGCCACGCCACCCTGGAATGCTACAGGTCTGTTGAATTTTCTACCTTTGCCCAGGTTACTTATATAGTTTCTGGCCAGGGCGTAGCAGAGTCCGGCTACTATGTCCTCTTTGGGAGTGCCCTCCTGCTGCAAATGAACCATATCTGACTTGGCGAAGACGCTGCATCGGCCAGCGACATTCGCTGGCCTTGTGGATTTCACAGCCAGAGCGCCGAATTCTTTATCAATAGAGATACCCAGACGATACGCCTGCTGATCAAGGAAGGAACCTGTGCCGGCGGCACATATCTCATTGAGGGCATGGTCGATAATGACCGGCTTCCCTTTCTTTTCATCGAACTCGAGGAAAATCAGCTTCGAATCCTGCCCCCCAATCTCGATAACTGTCCTGACCTCTGGATGATAATGGGTAACAGCCCTTGCCTGGGTGATAATCTCGTTTTCTTTATCTACATGCAGTATATCGGCAACCAGGTCGCGTCCGCTCCCTGTGGCCATTACGCCGCTCATCCGGGGAAAATTTTCAGCAAGCCTGTGGAGAGCCTCGAGCAGTACCGGGACGGGCTGCCCCTTGGTGCGTTCATATACGCTGGCACACAAGCGTACCTGTTCGTCGATTATAGCAATATTCAGGCTAACCGACCCAACGTCTATTCCCATGTAGAGTTTGTCTCGGTCCGCCATTTTGCCCCTCTAGATTAACCCGTTACCGGCCATGCTCTTACTCACTATCGCCGTGCACGTAATTGAAATAAAGGCTCATCGCTTCTAGAGACTCGGCAGGGATCCGGATAGGCCTACCCATGCTCAAGACACAGATATATATTTTCGCGGTCTTCTCCAGCATCTCACAGTTGGTTAAAGCTTCCCGCAGGTCTTTCCCTACACAGACTGCACCATGGTTTGCCAACAAGACCACATTTCTCGGCCCGAGAGCCGCAAGCGCATTCTTGACCAGGTCCTCGCTGCCAGAGAGAGCATATTTGGCCACCTTTATAGCCCCACCGAGATAGGTGACCTGGTCATCAACTATAGGGGGTATCTCCCTGCCGGCAACCGCGAAGGCACTGCTCAGAACAGGATGGCTATGAATGACAGCGTTCACTTTTTTGCGCGCCTTATAGACCCCTATATGCAACATTGTCTCGACAGAAGGACTGTACTCTCCTTCAACACGCTGCCCGTCGAAATCAACGACTGCTATATCGTCCACGCCGATCGTGTCGTAATAGCGGCTGGTGGGAGTAATAGCCATCAATTCACGTCCACCAGGCTCTCTAAGCCGCATACTCACGTTTCCCGCCGTGCCTACCACAAAGCCTTTCTCGGACATTCTCTGTGCAGCCTCAAGCACCGCTTTTCTTTCCGAATTCCACTTGCTCATCCTATCTCCTTACTGAAGCCTTCTACCAACCTGTTGTGAGTAGGAAGGCTGTATTCGTCTGCTAAAGGGAACTCCATCAGGCTCAGCACCTGCCGAGCCTCGCAGAGAGAAGAGGCCAATTTCAGCAGGTACAGAAAAAAGTTGAAGAAAATATCATCCCGCCACTCCGGTAGAGTCTATATTATATCACAGATTCGCATCATCATAAACTCGAAGTCTCGAAATCTGTAATGCATGGCTATGTTTAGAGGCGACCCGATGGGTCGCCTCTAAAGAAAATACAGAAGAGAACCTGGTCTTTTTCAACGCGAGCGAGATGGCACCGTAAACCCGTTTTCAGCAATTACCTGCTTGTACCAGAGCGCGCTATCCTTAAGAATTCGCTTCTGGTTTTCATAATCCACCCAGACAATACCAAAGCGCTGCGTGTAGCCGAAGTTCCATTCAAAGTTGTCCATCAACGACCAAACGAAATAGCCAGCCAGGGGCACACCGCATTCGATGGCTCGATGGGCAGCCACAAGATGGTCACGCAGATATCTCAGCCGCCTTTGATCCCGTACGCGTCCCTTCCTGTCAGGACCATCGGAATAGCTCGCACCATTTTCAGTGATGTATATCTTTGGAATCTGGTACTCAAAATACAACCGATTCAACAGGTGGCGAAGACCATCTGGATGAACCATCATGCCGATATCAGTGTACTCGTATTCGGGCCCGTGGTAGAGCAGCGTCATGGGCTCGCTCTCGTTTTCGGGTGTGACCTCGCTGCGCAGTATCACGGGGGAGTAATAGTTGACGCCCAGGAAATCTGTATGTGTGGCGATGGCTTCGAAATCGCCTGGCTTGACGAAATTCAGGCCGTCCGCCGGCAGATGGCCAGAATCAATGTGCTCAGCCACTATATCGGCGGGATAGCGACGACCATATAATGGATCGAGAAACCAGCGATTGAATGAGCCATCCAACTTGCGAAAAACCGGGGGAACGGCAGTATTCAAGGTGCCGGGCACAAGCGGAAACAGGATGAGAGTAATGCCAACTTCAGCGCCAGGGCTGTTGCGGCGCAGCACCGGCACAGCCCAACCATGGGAAAGAAGCAGATGATGGCTGACCTTGGGCACCATCGGAAGGTCGTTCAATCCCGGTGCATGCATGCCGACTCGATGGCCCAAAACTGCTGTCGACCACGGCTCGTTATGGGTAATCCAGTGCTTTACGCGGTCTCCCAGTTTGCGACTGACGACATCAGCATAGTCAACAAAGGCCTCGGCGGTAGAGCGTTCAGCCCAGCCACCCTTATCTTGCAGGCTCTGAGGCAAGTCCCAGTGGTATAAAGTTACGAAAGGCTCAATTCCTGCCTCCAGCAGCCTGTCCACCAGACGACTATAGAAATCCAGCCCTTTCCGATTTACCCTTCCCTGTCCGGCCGGCAAGATGCGAGTCCAGGATATGGAGAAGCGATAGGCCTTGAGCCCGAGTGCTTTCATCAGCGCGACATCTTCGCGCCAGCGATAGTAATGGTCGCAGGCCACATCGCCGGTGCTGCCATCGTGAATATTGCCGGGGGTATGGGTAAAGCGGTCCCAAATCGATTCCCCTGCACCATCTTCGTTCCAGGCACCCTCGACCTGGTAGGCAGATGTAGCTACACCCCAAATGAAACTTTCAGGGAAAGTAAGGCGTCGAGAGGGCATCGAGTCTCCTCATGACTTAAATGGCAAGCAACAGCCACACGGCTGGCTTAGTTTCACATGGCTTAGCTGCTACTTCTTTTTACCGCTCTTCTCGCTGTTGTATATCTCTTCAGCCTCTTTCGGAGTAGCGTTATTATGGATGATGGCACGAAGCGCCTTAATCATAGCCACGGGGTGCTCGTCCTGCCAGACGTTTCTTCCCAGGTTAACTCCCACCGCCCCCTTCTGCATACCGTCATAGACGAAATCAAAGACCTGGCGCTGAGTATCTACTTTGGGGCCACCCGCCATGACCACCGGCACGGGACAGCCTTTCGTCACCTTGTCGAAATTCTCACACCAGTATGTCTTTACCACGCGTGCGCCCAACTCAGCCGCAATTCGACAAGCCAAACCAAGATAGCGAGCATCCCGCTTTTCCAGTTCCTTACCTACTGCGGTGACCGCCATTACGGGAATGCCATACCTCTCACCATCATCTACAAGCTTAGACAGATTCAATAGCGATTCTTTCTCGTAGTCAGTGCCCACAAAGATAGATATGCCCACCGCCGCCACATTGAGGCGGATAGCCTCTTCCATAGAGGTAGTTATACCCTCGTTGGCCAGGTCCTTACCCACCATGCTGGCTCCGCCGGACACCCTGAGAATGATTGGCTTGGCTTTGTCGGGGTCTACAGACGAGCGCAGGACACCCCTTGTAATGAACACTGCGTCTGCATAGGGAAGGAGAGGCTCAAGCGTTTTACGAGGCTCCTCGAGTTTTCGGGTTGGCCCCTGAAAATACCCGTGGTCAACGGGCAAAAATAAACAATGGCCGTCGGATTGGATGAGCTGGGCCATGCGGTTTGCCATTCCCCATTCCATATTAGAAATCCTCCTCATTTCGCTGGTCTTAGTGTACGGACGCGGCTCTGGTTAGTCAAGATGTATTAAGATGCAGCCATCTGCCGGATGACCCCGATAACCTTACCTTGAACCTGAACGTTCCTCGGGCTGGCATAGATGGGTTTCATCTGAGAGTTAGCAGGCTGGAGCCGGATACGGTTAGGCTCACGGTAGAGCTTCTTCAGGGTTGTCTCACCCTCTGACTTGAGCCAGGCCGCAACCATCTCGCCGTTATCGGCAGTCGCCGCCTGCTGCATCAGAACGATATCACCATCGCTGATCAGAGCATCAACCATCGAGTTCCCCTTCACCCTCAGGGCATACACATCGCTTTTGCCCTTGACAAGCTCGCTGCTGACCTCCACTGTATCCAGCGGCTCCATCTCCCAAGTATCAGATGTCGGTACCGGGATTGGCTCGCCGGCAGCGATGTAACCCAGGATGGGCACACGCACCAGGCGCTTTCGCGACCTGTCCATAAGCTCGATGCCCCTCGATACCTCGCGGTCACGGCGTATGTAGCCCTCCTTCTCCAGTATCTTCAGATTATAGTCCACCACCGAGGTCGAACTTATGCCACACGCCTTCACTATATCCCTGATGCTAGGCGGATAGTCCTTCTCATCTCTAAAGAGGCGTAGGAAAGCCAAGATTTGTTTCTGCTTTGTAGAGAGTGTCTTCATCCCTCACCTCTCATTCATTGTCGAACTCTTGTTCTACTGAAGCAAAGCTTATCACGGCAGATTCACGTTGTCAAGACCGTCGATGGAGAGGGTTTGCAAACACTATTATTAATCCTGATCATTTCTCAGATAATTAACTATTACAAAATGAAGAAGCCGCTCGTACGAGCGGCTTCAAGTTAATGCCGAGCCAAAAACTTCAGGTGCTCCCCCAGGGGCAATTATTTTGATGGGGACGCAAACGAAGCGTTAAACTTCTTTATCAGGCGCGATTTATGGCGGGCAGCATTATTAGGATGAATAATGCCCTTCTGCGCTGCCTTATCCAAAGCAACCGACGCTTGCCGAACCGCCACCTTGGCTGGTTCCAGTTCCTTACCCGAGATTAGGTCCTCAGCCTTGTCAATATAGGTCTTTACCGAGCTCTTGACAGCACGGTTGCGCCTTCGCTCTTCGCTTTGAACATGTATCATCTTCTTTGCTGATCTTGTGTGTGCCAACTCCTCAACCTCCGATGGGACATATTACACTATCCTGTGGATTTTGTCTACTAGTGATTTAAGCGTTTTCAAACGCATTTCAACCCCCTTAATCCCCCATTCTTGGGGGATTCTTGAACTGGGGGACACCCCCAGACCCCCAGCAAAGGGGCTCCGCCCCTCTGCACTCCTCAGCTTCCAGCAACCACTCACAACTTGCGGAACACAAACTACCAAAGTATAATCCCTATCATCGAAAGCGAGGCGAGCATGTCAGCGTTGGAGAAAATGGCGAATATACTTCCCGATACCGCAGGGGTGAGCGAGAGGGAGCACCTCACTATCGGGGGCTGCGATGTAGCGAAACTCGCCGTTAAGTTCGGCACACCGCTCTATATTTTCGATGAAGTCACTTTGCGCGGAACCTGCGCTGAGTTCTACAAGGAGTTCGGCCGCCGCTACGCTGATACCCTGGTAATCTACGCCGCCAAGGCGTTCCTCAACCGGGCTCTGGCACGCATATTTAAGCAAGAGGGCTTGGGTCTGGATGTGGTGTCTGGAGGTGAGATGAGCATCGCCAAGTCAGCCGATTTCCCCATGGACAAGGTCTTCTTCCACGGCAACAATAAGCTCCGTGAGGAGATAGAGCTAGCGATAGGCTGGGGTGTTGGCCGCATTGTCGTGGATAATCTCCACGAGCTTTCCCTGGTCAACGAGGTCGCCAGGAAAGCCAAGGTCTCCCAGGACATCCTGCTGCGGCTCACTCCCGGCATAGATGCCCATACCCATGAGTACATTACCACCGGCGTCATAGACAGCAAGTTCGGCTTGCCCATCGCCACGGGACAGGCTGAAGAAGCCGTAGTCAAGGCACTATCCGCATCCAATCTCAGACTCAGGGGACTGCATGTACACCTGGGCTCGCTCATCTTCTCCGTCGAGCCTTACCAAAAAGCAATAGAGATAGTATTCCAGTTCGCCGCCGAGATGAAAGAGAAGCACGGCTTTGAGCTACACGAGTTCAGTCCCGGCGGTGGGTTCGCTGTCCAATATACTCGGGATGTCCCCGCTCCGGATGTCACCTACTTCGCTCAGGCTATTTCGGCAGCTATTAAGTCTAAGAGCAAGGAGTTTGGGCTTAAGCCACCGAGGCTCATAGTGGAGCCGGGACGGACGATTGTAGGCCGCGCCGGCGTAGCCATTTACCGGGTGGGAGCGATCAAAGATATACCCGGGGTGCGCAAGTACGTAGCCGTTGATGGCGGGATGGCAGATAACATTCGGCCAGCCCTATATGGCTCGAGATATGAAGCAATGGTCGCCAACAATGCTAACGAGAAAAAGCTTGAGAAAGTTAGCATCGTAGGCAAGTTCTGCGAATCCGGCGATATTCTGGTCAAGGACGCAGTGATACCGAGGGTCACCCCCGGCGATATAATAGCGATTCCGGTATCCGGCGCTTACTGTCTATCTCTGGCTTCTAACTACAATGCCTCGCTGAAGCCAGCCATTGTCCTGGTCAAGGAGGGCAAGGCTCGCCTCATTCGCCGTCGAGAGAGCTACAACAACCTGATGCAGTGCGACGTGGACTGAATGCGCGTAGACACGGGAAGGCCGTAAGAGGCAATGCTCTTACGGCCTTACGCTGTTCCTGCCCCGCAGGAATCCAAAAAGGGTCGATACTTACCTGATCCGGTGCAGAAAGGGCTGACGCTCGCCAACCATCGCCAAGTCAAGTTGCTCATCTTGACTCACTGCCGGCTTTTTCCTCTTCTCGGAGAAGTCGGTAGCTATCAGGGTGATCTTCACCATGCGGTCCATCAACGGATCTGCACCGAAGCCGAAGATTATCTGTGCTTCGGGGTCCGCCACACGTTTGATAATATTAGCTGCCTCATTTATCTCGGCCAGGGTAAGGTCATTGCCGATGATGTTGTACAGTATCCTTTTCGCTTTATCTATGGAGAAATCGAATACGGGAGCAGCGATGGCTGACCTGGCGGCATCCGCGGTCCGTGTCGGCCCGCCGCCGCGCCCAACTGCTATCCAGCCGAGACCAGCCCCTCTCATGATAGTTTTCACGTCATTGAAATCGAGATTTATATGCCCTACAGTCGTCACGACTTCATGAATACCTTGAACGCTTTGACTCAGGACATCATCAACCATCTTGAACGCCGTATCGATTGAGACATTCATATCGCACATGCTGAGAAGGCGATCATTGCAGATAACGACTATGGTATCCACCTTCTCTCTAAGCATCGTAATGCCTTCCTCTGCTACCTTCGCCCGCTGCGAGCCTTCGAAGCTAAAAGGTCTGGTTACGACAGCGACAGTAAGAATACCGAGTTCCTTGGCAATCTCAGCTACAACCGGTGCCGCGCCGGTGCCGGTGCCACCGCCCATGCCAGCAGTTATAAACAATATATCGGCACCCTGAATAGCTTTGGTTATCTCATCGCGGCTTTCCTGAGCAGCCATCATACCCAGCTTCGGGTCACCACCCACGCCCAGTCCTCTGGTCAATTTATCCCCGATGCGGAGACATACCGGAGCTGCAGACCGCGACAAGGCATGGGCATCGGTGTTTACCGCAATGAATTCGACGCCCTCCATTTTCTGTCCGACCATGTTATCCACAGCGTTGGAACCGCCCCCACCCAACCCAATAACCTTAATCCGAGTTAAGTTTCCAACGCTAGCTTCTGATGTATCAACTGATTTTTCCCCGGCAGTCTCAGTAACCATAGTTCCCCCCTTCTAAAGGGCTAAATTCGCTCAGCAACCCTCATTCTCGCACTGCGACTTCTCGGATTAGCCTGTATCTCTTTTGGTGAGGGCTTGACAGCCTTCTTGGTTACTAGTTTGAGATTGGGTTTATGCCCGCAAACACAGACGGGCACGGAAGGAGGGCAAAGACAACCTTGCGACTCACGACGGAAGAATTCCTTAACCGTTCTGTCTTCTAAAGAGTGAAAGCTGATGACTACGACCCTGCCGCCGATTCCCAGCAGATTTACTGCCTGTTCCAGGGCAAGCTGTAGACTATCCAACTCCTCATTTACAGCGATACGCAACGCCTGAAAAGTCTTTGTCGCCGGGTGAATCCTGCTCCATCCTCCACCAACAGCCTCCTGAACCACTCTGGCAAGCTCCAGGGTGGTTCTCAGAGGACGTCTCTCTACGATACGCCTCGCTATTTGCTTGCCTCGATGCTCCTCGCCATATCTCTCCAAAATCCCAGCCAGTTCTTGTTCAGAGTAGGTATTCACGATATCCGCCGCGGTAAGAGACTGCCGGGGACTGAACCTCATGTCCAGCGGGGCATCTTGCTGAAAGCTGAAGCCACGGCCTGACGCCTCAAGCTGGAGCGAAGACATACCGAGATCAAATATAATGCCGTTCACCGGACGGAAGCTATGTCTATTACAGATGTTCTCAAGGTACCTGAAGTTCTCGTTGACCAGGATTACATTATTGCCGTAGGACTTAAACCTCTCCTTAGCCACCTTGATTGCCTCGGGGTCAGCATCTATGCCCAGGAGCTGTCCACCGGGGGAGCTTCCCTCTAAAATCGCTGCAGCATGCCCTCCGCCATTGACTGTGCAATCAATATACCTGCCACCACGTTCAATCCGGAGCACTTCGATGCTCTCTTCGAGTAGAACCGGCTCATGGCTATATGCAGCAGTCATAGTTAAAGTAATCATTATTGCATCTGCACTGCTTCTGCGATCTCAGCGGCGTGCTCAGACATAAATTTCTTTTCTGCCATCCAGAGCTCCTTAGACCATATCTGAAGGTGGCTATATGCACCGACCACAATCGCCTCTTCGTTGAGCTCGGCATACTGACGCAGAGTCAGCGGTATAATCACCCTCCCCTGACGGTCGAGCTCTAGGTCGAAGGCACCGGAGAAGGTAAATCGGGAGATTCTCCTGGGATTGAGCTGAGTCAGGGGCAAAGCAACAAGCTTTTCCGCCACCTTCTCCCACTCCGGCACTGTGTAAGCGATGAGGCACTTATCGAATCCCCGTGAAAGGACCAGGCCCGCGCGGAATATCTCCCTGAACCGTGCGGGGATAGCCAACCGTCCCTTGTGGTCGATACTTAGCTCATATTCGCCCAGAAGCATGCACTTTTACCCACTTTTCACCACTTTGCACCACTTTTAGCATATCTTCGTTGCCTTGTCAATATGTTTAAGGAGCTTTTCTCGAGATAGATAACGAACAACTAACGAATAAATCGGACTTCTTAAATCGGACTTCAGCCCATTGAGCCTTTTCTCCAACATATGTTATAATTTTGTCTTGTGCGGTTATGGACAAGAGATGGGCGGGGGTTATCAGGTTCATAGGAATCGGCTGGTACATCGCCGCTTGTATACTTCTGGGCACACTGGGAGGGCGCTGGGTCGGGCAAAAAGTAGGCGGCAATAGCAGCGAGGTCATATTCACCATCCTTGGGTTAATCCTAGGTCTAATAGTGGCCGTTTTCGGAGTGTATCGAATGTTCAGGGCAATAGAGGGTGACAATCAAGACAAAGGCAGAGGGAACAGATAGTGCCTAAATTATCATTGAAGAGCAAGCTGGCGATTGCGGCTATTGCTTTCATCGCCATAGTATTAATCGGGGCGATCTTCTTCCCAGTAGCAAAACCGGAAGCACACCTCGCCCCTAACTACGATTCGCCCTTCGCCAAATTAGGCCCCATCTACGTCACCAACACCTTAATCACTGCATGGATCGGCATTGTATTGCTGATAATCTTCTTCTTCTTTGCCACACGTAGAATGAAGCTTGTGCCAAAGGGTTTGCAGAATATTGCGGAGTGGATAATCGAAACAATGCTCAACTTCGCTGAGGGAGTAGCAGGTAAAGAAAATGCCCGCAGATTCTTCCCCGTAGTAGCCACCATCTTTCTGTTCGTACTTATGAATGCATGGCTCGGGCTTGTGCCTATATTCGGTGTTATAGGCAGAGGAAGCGTCCCGACCACAGTATCCGACAATCTTCTTCATACCCTTGTTCCTTCATTATTCCCAAATTATCAAGGCTTCGAAGTAACCGTGCCTCTGTTGCGGCCTGCTAATACAGATATCAACGTGCCACTTATGCTAGCTTTAGTATCCTTCGTGTGCGTAGAATATTGGGGCATTACCTCACTTGGGCTTCGCATCTATTTGAGCAAGTTTTTCAGATTTGGGGAGGTATTCGCAGGTCTGGGACAGCTTATAAGAGGCAAAATCAAATCCGCTATAGGCATAATCCTTTTCGGCGCTATCGACGTCGTCGTGGGCTTCCTTGAACTGCTCAGTGAGTTTGTACGAATCCTTAGCTTTACCTTCCGTCTTTTTGGCAATATGACTGCCGGCGAGATATTGTTGGTTGTAATAGCGTCCATCATACCATGGGGGCTTGCCTCTATCTTCTATGGACTGGAGACATTCCTGGGTGTCATACAAGCGCTTATCTTCAGTGTATTGACCTTGGTCTTCGCGACCATGGCAATCACTCAACATCGTGGTGAAAAGGAACATGAATAAGAAGCCTTAAAAATCATAAGGGAGGTATTAAATATGGACCAAGAAGCCGCGAAAATGTTAGGTGCAGGACTGGCGATGGGATTCGGCGCCCTAGGTCCAGGGATAGGAATTGGTATTCTGGGTGCCGGCGCTATGCAGGCTTTGGGACGCAATCCTGAGGCAAGAGGCGTTATCTTGACCAACATGATGATTGCCATTGCCTTTGCAGAGGCAATTGCTATTTATGCTCTAGTCATAGCTATCATACTTGCTATGCTATAAATCATTGCACCCCAAGAAATGCTATAAGCTGAAAGATGGCTGTATCTGTTGGTTGGAAGCATCTTAATAAGATACCAGTTTCCTAAGAATACAAAGGGAGTTACACAATGAGGTACCGTGTCGGCCTTGCCGTTACGCTTATCGTGCTGTCGCTACTGCTGAGCAGTTGCAGTGCCACGGAGAACCTGGGGATAAACTGGCATGGCCTGTTAAGTCAGCTGGTAAGCTTTGTTCTGTTGCTTACTGTTCTCATCCTTATTGCCTATAAGCCGATAACTAAGATGCTTGATGAACGCTCAAAGAAAATCAAGGAGAGCATGGACCAGTCTGAGTTCATCAAGCAGCAGGTTGCGAAAACCGAGCAGATGGTGCAAGAGCAGTTAGCGCAAGCACGCAGGCAAGGGCAGGACCTGGTAGCGCAGGCAGCACAAATTGGGGAGCGACTCAGAGAAGAAGCGCGACAGCAGGCCAGGCAGGATGCTGAGGCCATCGTCGTCAGAACACGCTCCGAAATCCAAGCGGAGAGGGAAGAAGCTATCGCTAAGCTGCGAGAGGAATTCGTCGAGATAGCAATCGAGGCTGCTGAGAAGGTGATTAATAAAGCCTTAGATAAAGAAACACACAGGCAGCTTATCCAAAAGACCCTGGAAGAGAGCACCAAGCTGA
>Ga0315274_10002756_pt1 | contig 26259 bp, 19 predicted proteins | sample YL17G02_20_MG_FD_203700 | JGI IMG/M metagenome (GOLD analysis project Ga0315274, IMG submission 203700) | Sediment microbial communities from Yellowstone Lake, YNP, Wyoming, USA - YL17G02_20 | ecosystem: Environmental > Aquatic > Freshwater > Lake > Sediment | place: USA: Wyoming | collected...
TATCGACACCTGTCCTGTAACCGTTTCCAGGCGTTAGTGCGGCTCCGTCTCTACGAGTTTAGTCTCAACCGGTCTCTCAGTATATACGCTGTGTTTAGTCGTTTATTTAGCTGTTAGTGAGCCGTCAAGTGAAGGTGCTCAATTCCATTGAGCCGAGTCGGATTCTTCAAGAGTAGAAACCTAGACCCCTTCAGAACCGCTTTTCCTTCTTGAGTCGCTTTCCGATACTCAACATGTCGAATCCGGTCAATTACTTTATTATATTCCTTAATCACATGGAATAAATCGAAGACGATCTTGGCTTGTGGACACCAATCCGAAACCCCATTGATATAAGCCAGCCACATATCCATCGCTACTGCTTCGATTCCTGCGCGTGCGGTTTCAGGTAAAGCCCGAAAGAACTGGTCTAATGATTCCTGAGAACGGCCCGGCCCCATCCAGAGGACACGACCAGAGAGATAATCCATCACTACGGTCAGATAACGATGTCCACGCCGGATCGATATTTCATCAATGGCTAAAATTCTAATCCCCTGCCAATTGATAGCTTCAAACTGACGTTTTAAGGCTTGTTTATCAATTTCTTTGACGGTCTTCCAGTCTAAACCGAGATGATTGGCAACTTCCTTTACGGTCATCATACGACAGAGGTCAGCAATGTATTGGGCTAAACGACGGGTTACTCGTAGCTTGGGGTCAACGAAATCTTGGCTTTCGACTCTTATTCCGCAACTGGTGCAGCGGAGTTTTCGATAATGATATTTTAGCGCAATCATTGTTCTAGCAACTGGTAGATCCCAGATAGTACGGATATGATAAGAGTGAATCATTTTGACTGGTTTTCGGCAATGGCGACAGATCGGTTGGAAGCGTTGGTCAGGAGCTATAATCAGAGTGGCAAAATTCTGATTGGGGTAGATAACCAGATTTAAAATTTTGACTCGACAAAAGCGAAAAAATGGTGTTATACTTAACGTGGACATCTAAGAACTCCTTTCTTAGGTTTAATGAACCTTAATCTATTGTGATGAAAGGAGTAACTGGATGTCCATTATTTTTTGAACCCTTATTTATTGCAACTTATTTGGAGATGAACCTTAAAATTTATTGTTGACAATGGTCTAATTTTTTGTTTAATGGCTCGTCATGGCCTTGGGGATTTTGTTCTTTTGTGCGGTCATGCCGACCCAGGCACTGGGTTCGGTTCCTATTCCTATTCCCAATGTTAAACAAGATTCATTCTGTGTAGAAATTGGCAGGCAAATTTATAATTGGGATGTTTTGGCGCAGTTTGTTATGCCCGGCGAGTCCTTGCCAATCCGAATTATTCCGAAGGAAAACACGGGTAGTTATGGCTGGATATGCTCCGGCGGTTCGCTGTTATCGGTCAATCCATTGGAACAAATATGGGTTGCACCGCAAGAAGCCGGGCTTTACCCGGTAATAATAAAAAATCATTCAATTAAAACAATCAATATTTTCGTGATGGTGCAGTTCCAAAATTTGCAGAAAGGGAAATTAAATAATTATCCGATTGGTTGGTACCCAAAATCTTCCCCCCACCCCAAATTATCTACTCCCAAGGGTTTTATTCAAGTTACGGCTGATATTGAAAGCACCAGACTTTCACCTAGTTTTATTCTTAAAGAATTTATTTGCCGACAACCAGGGGATTTTCCCAAATATTTGGTTCTGAAAGAGGAACTTATCATAAAATTAGAGTTTCTACAAGCAAAGATTCGAGAAAAAGGGTATCCCTGCTCAAAATTATTTGTCTTTAGCGGCTATCGGACACCAAGATATAATACGGGCGGTGGCGCGGGGAGACAAAGTGCCCATATTTATGGTGGCGCAGCGGATTTCTTTATTGATGAAGACCATGACAGTGTGATTGATGATTTAAATAACGATGGTCGTCATAACGCAAAAGACTCTAAGATTCTTTTTGATATCGATAATGAGTTGGACGCAGAACGACCAGACTTGGTTGGAGGGTTAGGCTGGTATCGGCGGGTCACCGGCGTCGGGCCCTGTATCCACGTTGACATAAGGGGTAAACCGACTCGCTGGCGTCAGTAAAACCACCGATAGTACAGATGTAATCGCCGATGAGCACCCGAATCGGGCGCTAATCAAAAGCTCCTTTTTATCTATGTATCGCTGCGGGTTAAGATAATCCGGTTATTCGACCGGTTTTGTCCACATCGATATTCATTGCATTGGGTTTCTTAGCTAAACCGGGCATGAGCATAATTTCACCGGCTAAGGGAACCAAAAAACCAGCCCCGGCTGAGATATTAATATCGGTAATGGTAATCTTAAAATTTTCGGGACGACCATAGAGGGTTGGGTCGTCGGAAAGGGAGCGATTCGTCTTAGCAATGCATATTGGTAAATTTTCTAAGCCGAGTTTCTGGATTCGTCCAATATCTTTCTCTGCTTTGGGGGTGTAAACAATCCGAGTTGCTCCATAAATTTCAAAGGCAACTTTTTCAATTTTCTTTTCGATTGAATCCGCTAAATCGTATATCGGTCGAGTCTCAGACTCTTCTTGCTCGATTACTTTAACGACAGTTTCCGCTAATTCTAATCCTCCTTCCGCTCCTTTTTCAAAAGCACTTATTTCAGCACAGGGAACATTTTGTGATTTACAGAACTCTTTTATTACTTCTATCTCTTCTTTGGTATCGGAAGAAAAGAGATTCAATGCTACTACGGGCGAAATCTTAAATTTCTTTACATTTTCGATATGTTTTGCCAGATTGGGTAAGCCGTTTTTCAGATGTTCAATCGTACCGGATTTTAAATCTTTCTCCTTTGCCCCACCATGTAATTTCAATGCCCTAATGGTTGCTACAATCACACCGGCATCAACTTTAAAACCAGCTGTGCGACAAACGATATCAACGAATTTTTCCGCACCCAAATCTGACCCAAAACCAGCTTCAGTTACCACATAATCGGAGAGTTTTAATGCCATTTTGGTGGCAATGACACTATTCGTGCCATGCGCGATATTGGCAAAAGGACCGGCATGGATAAAGGCTGGTGTATGGTCGATGGTCTGAACCAGATTGGGTTTTAAGGCATCTTTCAGCAGGGCTGCCATTGAGCCACAGGCACCCAAACTTCCGGCAGAAACCGGATTCCCTTTCATATCATAAGCAACCAGAATTCCGCAAAGCATTCCTTTCAGTTCTTGAAGCGAATTGGCTAAGGCTAATATTGCCATCACTTCGCTGGCTGCCGTGATAATAAATCCATCTTCGCGAGCTGGTCCATTTGGTCTGCCACCCAGACCAACCACGATATTTCTTAGACTTCGGTCGTTCATATCCATGGTCCGTTTGAATAAAATCTCCCGCTCATCTATATTAAGTTCATTGCCAAAATGGATATGGTTATCCAAGATTGCGGCTAAGAGATTATGAGCAGCGGATACCGCATGAATATCACCGGTAAAATGGAGGTTTATATCTTCCATCGGTAAGACTTGAGCATAACCACCACCGGCTGCGCCGCCTTTTATACCAAAGACTGGGCCTAACGAAGGTTCGCGTAAGGCAACGATTGACCGCTTGCCCAATTTATTCAAAGCCATACTCAATCCAATTGCGACCGTAGTTTTACCTTCACCTAAAGCAGTTGGCGTGATTGCGGTTACCAAAATTAATTTACCAGTTGGATTTGAGTCTATTTTTTTAAAAAGTTGTAGAGAAATTTTTGCTTTATACATTCCGCAGGGTAGAACCAAATCATTATCAATCCCTAATTTTTCCGCAATGTCAATAATTGGAATTAATTTTGCTTCCTGGGCGATTTCGATATCAGGCTTCATTATACTCCTTTAAATTGATTACAGCGATTAAAAACGATTAAGATGGATCCTATCATTTTTTTACTGGTAGCCGCAGGCTTTAGCCTGCGAAAAGAAAAAGAAAAAACGCAACCTAAAGGTCGCGGCTACCAAGCTGTAAACATTTTTTCTTCATTACTGTAATCGTTTTATAGTTTCTGTCTTTTTAACCGAACCGAATTCGTTACTACGTTGACCGAGCTTGCTGCCATAGCGATTTCGGCGATTAAGGGATGAAGCAAGCCTAAAATTGCCATAGGGATCGCAATTACATTATAAAATAAAGCCCAGAATAGATTCTGTTTAATCTTTCGGAAAGTTGCTTTAGAAAGTTTGATTGCGGTAACGACACCGGTGAGACTCCCTCGTACCAATGTTACATCTGAAGCTTCGATTGCGATATCGGTGCCGGTGCCAATCGCAATTCCGACATTTGCCTGAGTCAAAGCTGGGGCGTCATTAATGCCATCACCGACCATCGCCACGATTCCATATTCCTTTTGTAATTTTTCCACCTCTTTTTGTTTATCGCCGGGTAAAATATTAGCCACCACTTTCTCAATTCCTACTTTCTTAGCAATTGCTTTACCGGTTCGTTCGTTATCGCCGGTAAGCATGATTAATGCTAAACCCATTTGTTTCAGCTCATTTAATGCCTTTACAGAATCTTCTTTCAAAGAATCGGCAATCGCAATCATACCCGCCAATTTCTGATTAATTCCAATCAGAACGGTAGTTTTTGCTTCATTTTCTAATTCGTTAATTTTATGGTCTAAAGCCGAGTATTTTATTCCCTTTTCATTGAATAATTTTCGATTACCGACCAGCACTTCTTTACCGTTGATTTTGCCAATGATACCTTTACCAGATATTGCTTCAAAACTTTCGGGTGAATCTAACTTGATATTTTTGACTTTAGCTGATTCTATTACGGCACTGGCTAAGGGATGTTCGGAACCGGATTCAAGACTTGCCGCATATTCCAGTACTTCTGACTCGGACCACCCCCCACCTTTTTCCTCCCCCACTTGTGGGGGGAGGGGAGGGAGGGGGATAATATCAGTCACTTCTGGTCTGCCTTTCGTGATTGTACCGGTCTTATCAAGCACTATCGCCTTAACTTCTTTTAAGGTCTGAATCGCTTCGCCCGAACGGAAAAGGATTCCTCGCTCGGCACCGATACCGGAACCGACCATCAAGGCAGTCGGCGTAGCTAATCCCAGGGCACAAGGACAAGCGATAACCAAGACTGCAACCGCGGCAAAGATTGCTAACGAAATCGGCGATAATATTGGATTAACCCAGGGTAAGAACTTCTGTGCCCAAAATAAAACGTTTACCAATTGTGAAGAAAGTAATAGCCAAATTACGAAGGTAAGCAAAGCTATTCCAATAATTACCGGAACAAAGCGCGCGGTTACTTTATCGGCAAACGCTTGAATCGGAATCTTTGACCCTTGGCATTCTTCAACCAATTTTATCACCTGAGCCAGAAAGGTATCTTTGCCAATTTTAGTTGCTTTTACCTGTAATAACCCTTGCTGGTTGATAGTGGCGCCGATGACCGAATCACCGACTTTTTTCTTCACCGGTAAAGATTCACCGGTTGCCATTGACTCATCGATACTCGAACTGCCGGAAACGACTTCGCCATCGGTCGGAATCTTTTCCCCTGGTTTTATCACCATTAGGTCACCCATTTTTAACTGTTCAATCGGAATCTCTTTCTCTTCGCCATCCGAAATGATTCGAGCGGTTTTGGCACCCAATTGGATTAGTCTTCGGATTGCCTGGGAAGCCCTACCTTTTGACATCGCCTCGATATAGCGACCAGTCAGATGAAATGCCATAATCATTCCCGAGATACCGGCATAGTTTTCGATTTGTAGTCCAAAAATCTTCAATATGCCGGTGATAAGAGCGGTTATCGTACCCATACCAATCAATACATCCATTGAGGCAGAGCCGTGTCGAACTGAATTGACCCCGGCTTTCAAGGTGTTTAATCCGGGGAAAAATAGAACCAATGCACCGAGAATAACCATGATTGGATTCATAAATGGAATCATAACGCCAAAGACCGTTTCCAAAAGCATTAGGATGATGATTGGTATTGTGATTACCCAGGCGATGATTAATCGGGTCTTCGCTTTTTGCCATTCAAGCTGCGATTTATCGGCTGCTTCGGCGCCAATTTCACCCGGTTCGTAACCAACGCTTTTTATAATATTTTTGATATCATCAAGACTGGTCATTTTCTTATCGTACTCGATGACCGCTTTTTCAGTCGCAAAATTGACCGTAACATTAGCTACTCCCGGTAAACTATCAACCGCCTTTTCAACCGTCAAGACACAACTGGCACAAGACATTCCTGATACTGGCAAGGTTATCGTCTCGGTCTTCCCGATTTTCTTCCCCCCTCCTCCTATCCTCCCCCCACTAGTGGGGGAGGAAAAAGGTGAGGGGATAAAAAATTCTTGAGCTTTCAGAAATTTTTCCGGGTCGGTTTTGAATTTTTCCAGGCAGCTTAGGCTACAAAAATGGTAAGTAGTGCCTTTATATTCAAATCTACCTGCTTCCTCTTCTTCGGTGATTTCCATACCGCAAACCGGGTCGCGGTATTTTAACTTTTTTTCCTCGGACATATCTTATTGTTTATTTTAGATAGAACCCAAGTGTAATTGTCGTCGTGTGCAACCAGTTATCGGTGTAACCGTCGCCGGGTCCGGTCTGGTTCTCTTCCGTACCCCGGGCACCGCCGCCCAGATAACGGAGGTTTATGAATCCTTCGAGCGATTCATTGAGCTGAAGCCCGCATCGAATCGAACCATCCAGAATCGCACCAATAAAATCATTTCTGCTGCCGGTTATGATACGACCGGATGCATAAAATCCATCTATTTCGGTACCAAACCAAGAGGTTTGGTTGATTGGAATTCGACCCCGGAAGCGAAATATCGGAACCGGTCCAACCCCTTGATTAACCCGAAACAGCTGTCCGTCTTTCGAAGCAAAACTTATTGAAGCATTACGTAACTGCAAGGACAAACCAATAGCGATTTCCTTTTCCGGTGCACGGTTGAAGTCGTATTGATAGCTTAACCGATAAAAACTGAATCCGTATTTGAAATCCATGGGCGTTCCAGCCGGAAAGGTTTGTTCATCGATTACGACATCTCGGTCTAAGAGCGCTTCGGTTCGGACATCAAGCGGTTGAATCAGAAAAATCAAAGTATGCCGGCGATTCATTTCTAATTCAGCGGTGAGCCGATTAAAGGGGATGAGGATATTTTGTCCGCCCTCTTTGACATAATCGAACCTTGTCCCGTCCTGGCTGAATTGAATTTTATGGGATAGGACTTTGACAAATCCGAGTTCGGTGCTGGCTCGGAAAATAAACCGGTTATCCGGATTATTCAAAAAAGAAGCATTTAGACTTGAAGGGGTAAGACAAATCGCGGTCATCAGGGGTATTAATATAATCCACCGTGAAAATAACTTACTATTAATAAAAAACATAAAGTACCTCCTTATCTGGTTAATCATTTAAAAAACCTTATTAACTTTAATCAAGCATTAGCAATTGTCAACCCCGTTAGAAATATCAGATAAATTGCAGTATGACTTAACTATACCCCCTTTTATTTCTAACGGGGTCAAGAAAAGTAAAGTTTTTAATGAACCGACGAATAATAACCAAAAAGGTTACTGAGGATTTCTATCATATCTTTGTCATAATCTAAGCGAAAAAGTGAGGTATCTCCTCTAATCTCTGCTAATAGACTTGGAAACCGTGTGTGTTGACGTTTTGCAAAAAAAGCTTGACAAATAAAAAAAAATACGTAAAATTCTAAAAAAGATGAATAAATTGCTAAAGCTAAAAGATGTCCATATCTTCTCTATTAGGGGTTTAAATTTTCTTTACCAAGTTGATTCTCTTGAGATATGTCGTATTAATACCCTCGCTCGTGATATAGTTGACATATGCATAAAGACAAATGTTAGAGAGTCAGTCATTAGCCAACTCGTTAGCAAGTATGAATTATCTGCAATCGAGAAAGCTCTTGATGATCTACAAGAAGCTGGAATTTTCCTGAAGGAAGGTGAAAGCCAATATAAACCCTTCAAACCAATGCAATTTGAAATTGAATCACCCGTTATAGGTCAAATTGTTTTAGCTACTGTACAAGACTGCAACCTAGCCTGCAAATACTGCCTAGCAAACCATGGAATATTTTTTGATCAGCCGGCAAGGATGTCATTTGATGTAGCAAAGGCGTCCGTAGAGTTTCTAATTCGAGAATCAAAGGGCAAAGATTCAATTAGAATTATCTTTCTTGGTGGCGAACCATTTTTAAATTTTCCGCTTATAGAAAAAACTGTTATTTATGCCAAAGAACAGGCCAACAAGTTTGGCAAGCATGTCAAATTTGTTACGAGCACCAATGGTACAGTTCTAAATGATAATATAATTGACTTTCTAATTAATCATGACTTCACAGTATCTATAAGCATTGATGGTCCTCCTCAAATTCATGATGAAAATAGAGTATACAAAAGTGGGGCTGCTTCCTATCATCGAATTCTCCCAAGAGTAAAAAAGTATCTATCTCGCGCCTCAAATAAAATTGTTGCAGCTACAACTTTAACTCCTTCACACCTGGATTTTATCAGCATTTTAGAACACCTTTATGATATAGGCTTTAAGCAAATTCGGTTCGTTCCTGCAATGCCCTCGGCAGCTTGTGAAAGCCAAGAGCATATCTTCTATGGAGAAAGTATCGCGCAGTTTAAAACTGCCTATACACGGCTTCTTGAACACGAGATTGATTATTTTCTTGACAAAAAGGAGATTCGATTGCTTAATTTATTTGATTTGCTAAGAAATTTCCACTTGAAATGGACTACACCTTTCGCTTGTGGAATGGGTAGGTTTTTTGTAGGAATTGCGTCGAATGGGGATATATATCCTTGTAATCTTTTTACCGGACTTAATGAGTACCGAATGGGGACGGTTTTCAAAGAATTTGACCAAGGTAAACAATTGAAATATGTACAAAATATGTTAGAAGTACGCAAGCGATGTAGCCAGTGCTGGATTCGTTATAGCTGCCAGGGGGGATGTCTAGCTTTCAATGTCCTCTCAGGACATAAGACTGATATCCTTGAAGAACACTGCCGAAATCGTCTTGAGATGTTTGAAGTAGGAATTTGGGCTTATAACAAAGTCAAGGAATTAGATACAACCAGCTTAATGGATCAAATGTTTCAGGCTTTCATTAAAAAAATAACTCATAGATAAACTAAAAGAATGGAGAGTAGAATCTTTACATATGAAGAGTTAATTAAATCTCAGAAGGGAGGTGATTAGAATGGCGGAAGAGCAAACAATAAAAGTTGTTAATATTAATGGTGAACTACATTCTGAACCTGAAAAATGTACGACTGACGATCATTTGTGCCATCCTTGTGATGAACCCCTTACTCTTACGTATTGGATTTGTGTATGTGATGGTTGGTATTTTAACCCAGTTATAAGAGTAGTATAGAAGGGAATTATATTTTGATAATAAGACACTTTTCAACGAAGGTCAATAAGTTCAAGAAGGGAGGTGATATAAAATGGCAGAGAAAACAATAACATTTGTTACTGATGGTGAAAAATCTATTAGTGTTAAGGAAACTACAGGTTGTACGATAAAAAAACAAGATTACTGTGAATCCTGCAACGGAGACGGAGCAATGTACTATATATGCGAATGCGACGGATGGAAAATTACCTCGGCTGCTTCGGAACAGATTCAGATTCAAAAGGAATAGAAAAGAATCAACTAAAAGAAATCTGAGTATGGATAAACTAATTTATTACTATTTTCCCTCTTATTCTTACGGTGTTGTTAGTTTACGAGTAGGAAGAGAAAAGGCAATCATTTCTAGTTGTTGTTTCTTAATTACAATACTCATTTTCATATCGTAATTTTGTAAAATAAATCAGAAATGAATCGGTTGCAACTTTCAGAATCGACGAATATAAGCGCTCTCTATTCCTACAAGTAGGGAATGAAATAATAACTAAAAATTAGTTGTAACATAACAAAGAAGTATAATGAAAAGCATTAAGTTACTATTTTTACTCCTTTCTTCACTCTATTCCATAATTCCCACTATTTTATCCGCCCAAATGGCTTGGACCCGAACCACTGTTTCAGCACCATGGTCAGCGAGGTATTACCATACTTCAGTTGTTTTTGATAACAGGATTTGGGTGTTAGGTGGATGGGATGGTAATAATAAGAACGATGTCTGGTATTCTAGTGATGGAGTGAATTGGACGCAAGCAACGGATTCGGCAGGGTGGGCAGCAAGAGCGGTACATGCATCAGTTGTCTTTGATAACAAGATGTGGGTACTGGGAGGATTGGACGATGGTTATAGGAACGATGTTTGGTATTCTACAGATGGCGTGAATTGGACACAAGCAACGGATTCGGCAGGGTGGTCGGCAAGGACAAGTCTCGTTTCGGTTGTCTTTGACAATAAAATCTGGGTGCTTGGAGGAGGAGATTCGAATGGGATGAGAAACGATGTTTGGAATTCTACGGATGGAGTGAATTGGACACAAGTCACTGATTCAGCTCAATGGTCACCAAGGATAAGACCCACATCGGTTGTCTTTGATAATAAAATCTGGGTGCTTGGAGGAGGAGATAATCAGAGCATTCTAAAAAGGGATGTCTGGTATTCTATTGATGGAGTTAATTGGACACAAGCAACTGATTCGGCAGGGTGGTCAGCGAGAGCGGTACATGCATCAGTTGTCTTTGATAACAAGGTGTGGGTACTGGGAGGATTGGATGTTCATCGGGAGAGGAATGATGTTTGGTTTTCTACTGACGGGGATAGCTGGACTCAGGCAACTTCTTCAGCTGAATGGTCGGCAAGAGTTGGCCATACTTCAGTTGTTTTTGATAACAGGATTTGGATGTTAGGAGGAGCGGATAGTCATAATTATATGAACGATGTCTGGTATTCAAGAGGTCTCGGCATAACTGAAGGTGATAGAAATTCAATCCCCCAGAATATCTTTCTTTTAAAGGAAACATATCCTAATCCCTTTAGGACGCGAATAGATATAAATTATAACCTACCAGAACCTAAAGTTGTGAGAATAAGCCTATATAATAGTGCTGGAAAAGAAGTTAAGGTATTAGTTACTGGTGTGCAAAGAGCAGGATTTAATAAAGTCCAATGGGATGGAAGTGATGGTTTAGGTAGGAGCCTTCCAGCTGGAGCTTATTTCTTCTGTTTAACATCAGATGGTTTCACAGAGATAAAGAAAATCGTAAAACTTGAATGAAATAAACAAGACAATAGTATAAAGAAAATTGTTTTTAGAGTAGCGTTGTAAACAATCCAGATAAGAAAGGAGGAGCAATGCTTGTAAATATAAAAACTAATAGAGTTACCCCTTATCAATTTTTGATTCTCCTTGCCTTCTTTTTGACAATGGCGTGGGGAAGCAAGTCAAAGATAGAATCGGTCGAATCTGATTTGCGAGTGCTTTCAACCGATGATATAAGAGTGGCTGTGGCGAATATTCCGACTCAATATCTAATTCCCCCCAAGTTGAAAAGTGTGCTTCAGGATATGGGCAAGGATAACGATAGGGAAGTAGTTTTAGGACTCCTAAGGCTTAGCGAAATTAAGGGAATATCACTGCTGAACAACACATATCCCAATGTCCATTTTTATAAAGGATTATATACTGGAGCCTTCTCAAAAGTACCTTTTGTATATTTGATGGCGGTTGCCGACAATGATTGTTATTTTATGCTTGACGAATTCAATCGGTTGTTCCTCAAGCGGGATGTTAAAATAAGTGATAGGAACATAATTTCACTGGCGAAAGTATTTGTGATACTGGAATTAGCAAGTGAACCGGTTACTGGATTAGAGATGGTTCCCGAAAAAGAACTTGTCTCCTTTCCCCAAATCACCTTCCTGGAAGGCAAGCGAATAAGGAACAAGATAAACAAAATACCTTACACAGTAAAATTGAAGGTTGAGATTAATGAGCAGGTAGAAGATTGGTTCTTCAATGTGCAATACGGTCAGTTTGTAATAATATCAAGAGGCAACCCAAAAGAACCCATCAAGAAATATGGTTTGTCACTATATGGCGGTGTGAAATTGGGTCCTTGGTGGAGAAGATAATGGAATTATGAAAATCAAAATAGAACTCTCGTTACTTTAACGGACTGCATAAGGCATTGGGTTAAATCAAGATATTTGACATCAGTGTTTACAATAGGTGACTCCCTAAGTTGCCCCCTAGCCAACCCCCTAACCCACTCCCGTAAAGACAGCGCTAAGTGAATCGTGGCTAGTGGTTAGTGAATATAGAAAAGAGAGGCGGAAGAAGTCCAGTTGAAAAATTCCTCCTGAGGGGAATCAGCCTCCGAGCCGACTCCCCATGTTACTTAGGGGGCTACCCCCAAAAAATCAGTGACTAGTGCATAGTGGCTGGTGGTTAGGTGAAGAGAGGAATGGGAGCCAGCCTAGGAGCCAACCTACGGAGTGGCTTAGGGGGCAGCCTAGGAGCCAACCCCCGAGCCAACTCCCCAGCTTGCTCCCGAAGCCGCTTCCCAAGTTGTCCCCGAAGCTGCCTCCCAACCAATCCCCGAACCAGCTCCCCAGCCAATCCCTGAAGCAACTCCCGAAGCGACCTCCGAGGCGACTCCCTAAGCCACCCAGGGGGTCACCCCCTAGGCGATACCCCCTCCCTGAGCGATTTTTAATGTAAGATTTTCAATTTCTGATACTTAAGAGAAATTTTGGGTCATTTTTGAGTATACTGGCAGTACACTTTATTGTATGCCTATTAGGCATAATTTATCTATTTATTGGGTTATTATTATCAGGGGAATTAAAAATTCTAACCTTTAAATTTTATATCTGGAAATTCAAATATAATCTTATAATTGGAAAACTTTTATCGATATTTTTTTGATTCTGGTAATTTTTAATCCAGGTAAAACCTCCTTCACCTTTTATCGTTAATCTGGGCAGGAAAAATAATGAAACTCCTACGGTCGGAGTGATGCTATTTTCAACCAATCCCTCATCCTTACCCCAGAGAAAAGAATTCCTGGGTGGAACCGGGGCGCCGTATTTTAATCTCGCTTTGCCATGCCGCATAAAGCTAAAATTAAAATAATAATCCATCTTATCGTTGCGATGATAAGTCAGGGAATAAAGTATCTGGTCGAAGTCAGACCCTGCTGGGTGCCCAATTGGAAAGCCGGTATTGATATAATAGTTTTCTAAATTAAAGTGAAAATAGGTATAGGAGTTAACTCTGGTATATTGAATGACCGAATAAGTCCGATGTAAAGGAAAATCAACCCACTTAAATCCTCCAATCACGCCAATTGGACCGGATTCGATTATGTCCCGGATAAACAAAATTGACTTAATATCAGTCAGCATGGTTCTCAGGTCATCAATAAAAAATTCGCCGTAAAAACTTTTGTTTTTCAGGAACCAGGCAAAATCAAAGTTCCAGAAAAGGTTGTCATTAAAAACCGGAGTCCCAATTGCTGAATCCCCATACTCGTAATTGTAGGCAGTAATACGGTAGATGGCAAATGGATTGAGGTAAGCCAGTCCGTTGAACGGGTTTTCTCGACAAAAAATGACTGCTTCGGAAAGTCCCAATAAAAGTTTATCCCGGAAAAGCGACAAATCAAATCGATGGGCAGCTAAATATTTCCCGGTGTCCTGAGTGTATGGGTCAAGCACCGAAAAGAAAAAACTTCCTTTGAATTTTTTGTATTCAAAAGAAGCCATTAACATATTGAACGACGGCGAAGTTCCCGAGATAAGTAAACTTGGTCCGGGATAGGGACCCCATTTAAACGGCATTCGACCAAGGAGCAGTTCAAAGCCGCCGTTTCGATAACAACCATAGCCTTTTCGGGTGTCAACCCCGATTACACTATCCCATGCCAATGGTGGATACTCGTCTGATTTACCGATTTTGAAGCCAAATTCAATCTCACTGCTGAAATCCTTAACCTTGCCTTTGGCATCAAAATAACCGAATATTCGACTGGTGGTATCCGTCAAAAATACTGGTTTTAAGGAAAATCCTTCTCGGTCCAAAGCTTGTAGCAGCTTTTTACTCAATAATAATTTTTGCCTATCCTGAGTATTTTCGTTAATCAACTTTAGATTTTCTAAAACCCGTTCTTGTTCATAGGGAGTTGTATGCATAAAAAGCACCGGTACCTCACCGCGTACTCTTAGTTCATCAACATACGGATAAGTCCAATCGTCTAATGGAAGATATAGGTTTATCAAAAACAGCAATAACATGAACTAGCTATTAGTTATTACTTCATTATTTTTTCAACCAGACTAGTGGATTATACCTAACCAGTTACCCAACAAGAATTGGAGTCTGCCGATAAGCAATGAGATACGAGCCATCACGGTATAGCCAAAAGATGCACCAAATCCAACCATCAAGAATACAATGCCGGCTTCGGCGGCTGGTTTGGAAATACCTTTACGTTCCCGGGAGAAGAAGAAATAGACGATGGTGCAGATAATCCCAAACAAAGAGATGAAATACCAAAGGGTCAAATCCCAGCGCTTAAGAATTTGGCTCGTTAGCAAACTGCCCTGAATCTGTTTTATGATATTTGCTTGCAGGATTGCCGGTATGCCGACTCCCGCCCCATAACCCAAGACAAATCCCATAGGAATCCTAATTAACCAGGAAAGTTTTGGGAAGAAAATCGAGAAATAGAGAATGCCCAAAAGAGTCGGGATGATATAAAGTAAGTTGCCTTGTTTAAACAACGGTACGAATAAATCCGGATATAGGAAATTATGCCAGGTTATCGCAATGAAATACCCGACCGAAACTCCCACGTAAATGTGCTCGCCAAATTTATACAGAGGATTGTCGCCAAACAAAAACGAAAACATAAAAAGGGTCAGTAATGCACCAATCCATGTCCAAAGGTCAGTTGCGATATGCATTTTTAGCTCCTTTTCCTTGCTAAAAAGTAACCAATATTACCAAGGATGATTAGAATCATTATTGCCAGATGGGCTAAAGATTGCGAATCCATTGCCTGGGTTGCCGGTTTGAATGCTTTAGAATAGCCGGCTTTATCCACCAAAAATTCGTATTCGGATGCACCCTTCATTCCATCTAAAAGTCCGGTCAATTGTCCGGTTTGTAAGTAGGGATAAGCATCAGCGGCGGCGACAGCCGTTACACCCGCCCCGGTCTTTACACTAAAGCGGGTCTGAGCATAGGTAATCCAAGTGTTATAACCGGGGTCGCCAGCCGAAAGCGAAATAAGAAACGCGATATCCTTATAGGTATTTACATCCGACATCATTGGAACTGAGTCGATTGATTTACCGTAGTAATCAGTCGGAAATGTCTCTTTGATTGAGCGCCCCATACCAAGCATTACGGCACTTATGCCAGGTTTCCAACCCAAAAAGACATAGTCTTTGCCGTATTCTCTTTGATACTCTTTGCTGGTTATATTCAACGCCTCTTCGCCTAAACCAACCCCCGTAACCCAAAGTCCCATCACGACAACTCGAACCTTACGAGCAAACGTATGTCTTAGTATCGAGACTAGCATTGGATAGAGTTCGGGCATTGACTGCGGGTCAAAGTCAATCGAAATTAACAAGGGTTTGCTTTCCGGCGGGATTTTATCAACTGCTTTGAACAAGTCAGAAACTCGGGTTGACACTCGACCGGCAATACCAATCGGTGAGAGGAGCGGTATGATAATAACAATGGTCAGGACAATAAAGATAATCCTACGGTCAATCTTGCCAAAAAAGTCAGCAATTTTCATCATCGCCTCCCTGAATTTTCCCCAAGCCCCATCCAATAGGGACTACTCGCCCCTCTTGTGCTAAAAAATGCCGTGCATTTTTTAGCTGTCACCCCGTTGGGGAAAATTCCTTTACTATTTAAAAACAGGGAATAGGAAATTTTCATCATCGCCTCCTGCCGCCCATCCAGCCTCGTTCAATACCTAAGATTATCTTGAGCGAGGTTGCAATCATCCCTAATGTTACGCCGAACATTATCCCTCGTTTTGCCGCCATATTCGGAACAGTCAAAAGCCAATCGGCGAAATCGGGCAGTTTTGCTGAAATGGCATTGCCTATCGGCACTTTTCCTAACATCACAATAAATGCGGCAATCAAGAGTAAAGTTGCCTCTCTGGTTCGAGCCCTGAAGGCACGGTATGCGGCGGAAGCCATATAATAGGCAAGAATCGAGAACATCGTTGCACCTAAAGGTACAATGATGTTGTTATAGATGGTTCGGAGTGGCGAACCGGCTTTTACGCCCCACCCTAATCCAGCCACCGCCGTTATCACCAAGCCTAAAAGCGTGAAGATACTGAATACCCAATCTTTCCGCTTTCTTTTAATTTTATCGATTGAACGAAAAGTAATGCTACGTACACCTAAAACTAAAGCGAACGCCGTAATAATACGGACCCATTTCACCACTAAATCAAAAGTCTTTTCGGATATTTGATTGGGAATAAAAAACTGGACAATCATGAGGATACCCATTATTAAACAGAGTGCTAATGGAATTCTTTGTTGCATAAATCCTCCCTATCGGACCGTAACTATCATGTTAGCTTACATTAAACAATTGCAAAATTTGGTTTATGATGGGAAACTTGAAAATCGAAGCCAAAAGAATCAAGCCCGAGCTTACCAGAAGAACAATGAGAATTATCATCTTGCCGTAGTCTTGTCCGGCTAACGAACCCAAGAGCAGCGGTTCGCGAGAAAGATAAGCTGAAGCAGCGTAAAGTTCTTCGCCGATTAAAGTATAATCACAGGCAGTAATAAAGAACGGGAGCTGATGAACCGAATCGGTTCCGGCAATCTGAATTGCGCCCGTCGTCGCACCGGTCTCCGCCAGAATCAAAGACTCTGCCCAGAACATTCCGATAAAGAAATTAGCGGCTGGTTTTTCTCTTACCATGATTCCATCCACCGCCGCTGCATAAGCAAATTGGTTGTCGCTGACAAAGAAGATGTTATCCGGCTTAAACACATCTAGTCTCCCAACATGGGTGTAAGATTCTTTTACCATTTCTAAGGCTACCGTATAAACAATCGGGTCGCGATTTGGCACTAGTAACGTTGTATCGTATTGAGCAGTCTTCTTTGCCACTTCACCCAGAATATTGAGGGAGGCGATGGTCGCGATATCACTGATGTTTGAAAGACCTGGTACATAAAGTATCGGCTTACCCATTTCAGTAGCGCGACCTACTGCATCTTCAACTGCATCCAGACCAGCAATCCGTCGAATGAAGGGTGCTTTGCCCTTTTTTGTCCGGGCGATGAAATAAAGGATTAAACCGGAAAATAGAATAACTCCAATAAGCACATTGAAGCGGTTAGTATTGAACCATTGACCACGACTTTGAACCGGTTGAGAAATTTCCGACCCTACTCGCTCTGAATCGGTTACGGCAACAATTTGATAAAAATATTTCACGCCGACTTTTACTTTATCATCAAAAAAACACCTTTCACCGGACATAACGCTGCCGACTACGGAGAGTGATTCCTTGTCCGCTACGCCTCGTAAAATTTCGTATTTCTTAACTAAAGCATCATCGGGTGAGAGTTGCCATAAAATAGTTATACTATTGCCATTATCATTCGGAGTATCGCGAGCAATAATATTGGATGGTCGAATCGACCCTTTTCGGGTCGAGAGACCCGATTCGGGCGGTCCGATCGCACTCAGCGTAGTAGCTAAAAGACAAAAGCCAAGCACCCCGAACCATCGGTAAAATGATTTTCGCAGAAAATTCATCGCTACTACCTCCTTATTTATTTCTGTCTTTTTTCTATGCAATTACAAGGGAGCTTTTTGCATTTTGGACACCCTTTTTGATATTTATTGGTTGCCTTTTCTAAGTCGATATTGCACAAACTAGCTAAAGTCACTAACCAAGCAAAAACATCGGCAAATTCTTCTTCTAAATGTTTACGCTTACCATGTCTTATCGCGCGGGAAAGTTCCCCAACTTCTTCGCAGAACCAACAAAAAGTTCCAGTAACCCCTCTTTTTTTGTCCTTGGAATAATAGAGTTTCTCGATTAGTTTCTGAAACTCTTTAATTGTCATCAGGCAAGTATCTTGAAAAAATCTTTAATGTCAAGTGGTAACGGTCGCATTTATAAGACTTTGGGGAGTGCAATGTCTCTGACATTACATGCGGCTACGGAGTTGTTGCACTTCAAATTAACAACTACACAATTTCTTTTCTCGCAAAGCTTCGACCCCCTCACGTACCAAGAATGCTACCATGATTAGCCCAACGATAGGGTCAGCCGGCCAGAAACCAAACAAATAATTTAATCCCAACCCGATTAACAATGATGCGGACAAGAAAACACAAGCAAGGGTTTGTTTTGAATCGGCAATCAAACTTATGCTGCCAATTTTCTTACCAACCCGATACTTTGAATAAAATAAAATCGGCATCACAATTAACGAAACAACGGCAATAATTATCCCGAAAAGGCTGGGCGCGGGAGGTTCATGCGCTAATAACTTCTTTAGTGATTCGTAAAGGATATAAGCAGCAAGGATGAAAAATGTATAGCCGACCAAATTCGCTGCCTTTCTTTCAATTTTTTCTTCTTCTTCTTCCGAAATCTTGCCGTGTTTGCTAAATCGCCAAATCATCACACCACCGGATAGCGATTCGATAAAACTATCCAAGCCAAACCCAACTAAAGCGATACTTCCTGCCATACTTCCCGCCCAGATTGAAACTAAACCTTCTATGATATTGTAGCCAACCGTGAAGTAAGATAATAAAAGGGCTTTTTTATGAGGGGTTGGGTTCATTTATCCTTTCGATATGATTAACATGGCAATTAGTATATAAAAATTCAAGTGGCGGTAAAGAACGCAGTTTTAGCGAATAATCAGGGTTGTTTTCGCATTGCAGTGATAGTGTAAGTTTTGCTTGACAGGAAGTCATTTTGGATTAAGATTTTGCTGAAGGAACATAAGATGTTTCATTTTAGAATTTTGAAGGCTATATTCTTTTTGTTGTTAATATTTCCTATTTTTCTATTTGCTCAGATTGAAGAGTGGGTGGCAAGGTATAATGGGGCAAGTAATGGAGACGAGTGCGGTAATGCCGTAACGGTTGATAATCAGGGTAACGTCTATGTTGCCGGCTACGCCCCTGGCAGTTTTTTAACGATAAAATACGATTCCTTAGGTCAAAAGGTATGGAGTAACACTTACGACCTCGATTCTACTGACGAGTGTGCAGAAGCAATAGCGGTTGATAGCGCGGGTAATGTCTATGTGACCGGTCACAGCCATACGTCTTATGTTGGTTGGGATTGCTTGACGGTTAAATATAATTCATCTGGAGTAATGGAATGGGCTAAACTCTATAGCACTGAGAACGATAATGCGATAGGAATGTCTATTACAATTGATGACTATGGCAATGTTTATGTTGCCGGTGGCGCGTTGATAAAATATAACCCCTTAGGTGACGAACAATGGGTAAAAAGGTTTATTGGACCGGATAGCAGCCCAGCATATTTCATGGATGTTAAGTACTCAAATGGGTATATTTATGCGACAGGCGATAGCGCATGGGTTAGTTACAACGATTTCAGGACAGCAAAATATGACACCTCGGGACGGGAAATCTGGTCGGTGATATGCCAAGGGCGACCAAATAGTTCTGATGAGAGGCCCTCTTTACTAATAGATAACCAAGGCAATATTTATATCGCCGGAACAAGCCAATTGGGTGAGATAGATTATCTAATTGTAAAATACGATTCAATGGGGCAAGAAATCTGGCGAAGATTTTATACCCTTCCCAACACAAATAACTGGCTACGCGGTGCTGCGGTTGACCGGAATGGTAATGTTTATGTTACCGGAAGGACAGTAAATGAAGTTGATAACATTGACGACATTCTGACCCTAAAATACGACGCCAACGGTAATCTTTTGTGGGCAGCGACTTACGACTACGAAAAGCAATGCGATGAGGGGACAAGTATTGAAGTTGACACTATGAGCAATGTCTATGTGTGCGGTCGGAGTTATAATCGAAGAGAACTTCCGGATTATGTTACAATAAAATATGGGTCCAACGGCGAAGAACAATGGGTAGCACGATATGGTGATTACATTAGCGAGGCTTGGGGACTTGCTCTTGACAAGAATGGCAATGTCTATGTGACCGGTGGCAGCTTTGCCAGTAGTTCGGCTGAAGACTGCGTATCGATAAAATATTCTACCTATGCTTGGACTCGAACCAGACCTATACCTGAAGGGCTAAAAAAGAAAAAAATAAAAGATGGAGGCTCATTGGTGGCAGTTCGCGATAGCTTAATCTTTGCCTTTAAAGGGAATAAAAACAACGATTTTTATACGTTTGATTTAACCAACCAGACATGGACACAAAAATGGTCCATGCCCAATTCTTCGGCGAACCGACCAGTGAAAAAAGGAGCCGCTCTCACTTATGATAATGACATCATCTATGCAACCAGAGGCAATAATACTCGTGAATTTTGGGGTTATTTTGTAGATGGAGACTCATGGAGAAGACTGAACGATGTTCCTCTTGGCACAGGTAAAAATATAAAAGGTGGAACCGGTTTGGCTTATGTTGGAAAAGGCGATTCGGACATGGTGTATCTCTTAAAAGGCAGCAAGATCAACGAATTCTGGGTATATTATGCTAATCAAGATACCTGGCTAAAGAGAAAAGATGCTTCGATTTTGCCAAGTGGAAAATACTACAAAGATGGAAGTTGTATCGTCTATGACGGAAACAATACAATTTATGCCTTAAAAAGTGGGACTAACGAATTTTATGCCTATGATATAAGTGCTGATACATGGACTGTTAAACAGACTTTACCTTTGATTGGAAATTCCGGCAAGAAAAAGAAGGTGAAAAACGGAGGAGCGATGGTATGGACAGATTCATCCCTCTACGCTTTCAAAGGTGGTAATACCTTAGAGTTCTGGCAATATCTACCCAGCTCTAATACCTGGGTTCAAAAAGAATCACTTCCTGCCGGAGAAAAGAAAAAGAGGATAAAAGGAGGGGGCGCACTTGCATATATTGGGGGTAAGATTTATGCCCTAAAAGGAAATAATACCTTAGAGTTCTGGGTTTATACTCCCAAATCCGAAGGGTCTGGTGCAACCGCTCAGTTTGGGACAATGGCTCAAACTCTAAGTAAAAAACAAACTAACCAAATCAATGTTTATCCTAACCCATTTTCAAAAAATACGAATTTGACTTACGCTCTTTTACGTACGGGTCCTTTGTCAATAAGCATATATGACATTTCTGGTAGGGTACTCCGTCGGATAGATAAAGAAACCAAATCAAAAAACGGCGTTTCCATTTTAGATTTCGATGGGCTGAATTCCGGAGTATATTTTATAATGTTCAAATCGGGCGACTATAGAATAACCAAGAAAGTAATAATGAAATAAAACAAAAAGGGCAGGATAAACAAAGGAGGGGAAGATGTCTAAGAACATAATTTTAACTATCATAATTAGCCTTTCGGTCATTTCTTCGGCGAATGGACAAGCAGGCTGGGAAAAACGCTACGAAACTCCTTATGTAGACGGAGGAACTAGCATCGTTTTTTCAAATCCCTACGTTTATGTGACCGGCTATAAAACCGTGGGTGACGGTTCAAAGGATTTCATTACTCTAAAATATAACGCAGCGGATGGTACGCCAGCCTGCTCTTCTCAGTATCGCTACCTTTGGGGAAGTCCTGAGTATAATGATGAGCCTACTACAATAGCAGTAAGTAGTGCCGGTAACGTATATGTAGCCGGTTATTCGAGTGAATTAGTAGGAGAGGATGAAGACCTCGTATCCTCGTATCGAGTTTTAAAATATAGCTCCAATCTAACACAATTATGGACGGCGAGTAAAAAATTAAGCAACGATGAACCGGATGAGGAACCGACCCAAGTAAATGCAATCGCAACGTTTGCTGATACTTGTTATGTAACAGGTCAAGCTTACAATGGCGATAATTATGACTATCTTACCAATAAATATAAATCTAATAACGGAAATGACGCAGCCGGCAGTTGGCCAGTGACTTATGATAATGGCGGCGATGATTTCGCCACTGCAATTGCAGTTGATGGGCAGAGGAAGGTCTATGTGACTGGATATAGTGAAGGATTCAATCCGGCTACTGGTTTAGACTATGCGACAGTCAAATGTTCAACAAAAGGGCAAGTACGCTGGGTTCAAAGATACAACAACACTCAGACCAATGGCGATGACATTGCAAATGCGATTGCATTAGACCCTTCGGGTAATGTCATTGTAACTGGCTCAAGTGAAAGCACAGGAACTTCTGGAAAAACATCTGACTTTTTAACAATCAAATATAATTCATCAGGCGGACAGGTCTGGAAACGAAGATACTATAGTCCTACTGAGAATGTAAATGAAGTGGCTCACTCGGTTGCCGTAGACGGTTCTGGTAATATTTATGTTACCGGTTACATTGAAACAATAAACAATGAGAAAGATTTTTTGACGATTAAATATGACGCAAGTGGAAACTTCCAATGGGCAAAAACGTTTAATGGTTCAGGTAGCGATGACGATGTAGCAGCGCGTATTGTTTTGGATGATGGTGTTTATGTTGGGGGATGGAGCACAGGTGAAAATACTGAACAAGATTACTTAGTGATCAAATATTCATCTGCCGGTGCTGAACTTGATACATGGACATACGATTTCGGTGGCGGCGAAGATGCCCTAACTGGTTTAGCCGTAAACTCAGGAAACGTCTATATGACTGGATATAGCTGGGGTAATGGTTCAACAAATTATGACATAGCTACCGCGAAGAATACCAAAAGTCTTCAGTATGATGTAAGAGTTTTAAGGATCGTCTCACCAAAACCTTATGTTGATTCAGGCGCAACCATTACACCTAAGGCAAAAATTCACAATAATTCTCAGGATCCAAACAACATAGTTACCGTTGATGTGCAATTTAAGATAACAGACGGTTATACCTCTACTGTTACTGTTTACGATCTAGGACCTGGTGAATTCGAAGAAATCACTTTTGACAACTGGACACCAACACAAAAGGGTGTTTTCATTGACAGCTGTAAGGTTCTAATCGATGATAACAATAATAATAACAATTTCCAGACGAGCAGCGTAAGCGTTGCTGGTTCAGGTTGGTATAATCGTGAAAACATACCTTACGGTCCTAGAGGAAAAAAGGTAGGTAAAGGTGGCTCACTGGCATTTTGCGGTTCACGTCTATATGCCTTGAAAGGTAATAACACCACCGAGTTCTACCGCTTATTGCTAGGTGTAAATACCTGGGAGGAACTTGCCGATATTCCATATCAAGGTAACGATGGAAGGAAGAAAAAGGTGAACGGTGGAGGCGCACTTGCCGCATTAGATGGGTATATTTATGCGCTAAAAGGGGGTAATTCCCAGCATTTCTTCAGGTATGACACAGTATCAATGATATGGACCGAGCGCTGCCCAATCCCTAATGGTTCTCCGTCTAAGAAAGTGAGGGATGGAGCAGCTTTGGTCGCATATGGCGGTTATATATGGGCTTTAAAAGGAAATAGGACAAAACAGTTTTGGCGGTACGACCCAGGTAATAATACTTGGTCGGGAATGGCAAACGTCGATTATAAAGTAAAAATAGGCGGAGCACTGACTTTTCTATCTGATACAATCTATGCCTTTAGAGGAGGGAGTAAAAAAACCCTCTGGCGATACAACACAACTACCAATAATTGGCAGCAAAGAGCTGATATTTCTTGGAAAGTTAAAGGTGGCGGTGCACTTGCTAAAGCAGGTGATAGTATATACGCATTTCTCGGAGGCAAAACTCGGAAATTTTACTCTTATAAACCCAATGCCTGGACTCAAAGGTGCTCAATTCCTTCAAATTATAAGGTATCAAATGGTGGCGCTTTAGCAGGAACCAATGGTTCGGTTTGGGCACTGGTCGGAAACAAAAGTAATGAAGTCTATCGATACCTGCGAGCTTCGGGTGGCGACGGACCTGGTAACGGTTATCCTGGTCGCGGTGGGATGCCGTTTCAGGGTGACGAGGAATCGGTTGTTATAGAAGGTGTTGAAGGATGGCGACCCCAATGGTCAAGCGATGGCGAGTGGATTGTTTATTTTGCCGAAGATGAAAATGAGTGCAATAGAATCTATAGGATTCATCCGGATGGTACCGAATTAACCTGTCTAACTCAAGATGACGCTGACCGTGAATGCCCGCAATTCTCACCCAATGGCGAATGGATTGTATACCAAAAATTTGATGAATCGAACTCTTCTTATCAAATTGCCTATATGCCGGCTGGGGGCGGCGCAGAAGAAGTATTGACTGATGGCCCTTACGACTGTGAACATCCCCGTTGGTCTTCGGACGGCGATGAGATTATCTATCAGAAATCTGACAGCACTGATTGGACTCAACTGTATAAGATTTCAATTTCTAACTCAGAAGAGATGCCTCTAACAAGCGACCAATATGACAAAGAGCTTCCTTCTTACACACCAGATAGTAAGTTCATAATTTACCAGAAAGAGGATGAGTCAGATTTTTATCAAATCTATAAACTCTGCACTGACAGTCTGGTCGAAACGCCGTTGACTTATGCGAGTTTTGAGCGTGAATATCCTTCAATTTCCTCGGATGGGAACTGGGTCGTCTATCATCGCTTGGATGAAAACGGTTACGATCAAATCTACAAAGTTTCAACTAACGAAGGCGAAGAAATTGTTCTGGCAGAAGGTCTCTATGACTTCGAGAATCCGGAATTTTGCTCTGACGTTTCAGATTCTAATTGGGTAGTATTTACTGCATGGAATGAAAAAGGCACAAGTCAAATCTGCAAAGTTTCCCCAGAAGGTGGTGAGGTGATCGCACTAACCCCTGACGATAAAATTCGAGACTATCCCAAAGTGTCGCCGGATGGGCAATGGATTGTCTATGAGGCAACACATATAAACCCAGATAGTGGCGATGGTAAGAGTAAAAGCGGTATTTATAAAATCCGGCTCAATTCTACTGGGATTACTGGTTCCAACGCATCAAAATATATTTTCTTCTTGGACCAGAACTTTCCAAATCCTTTTAAATCTCGCACTACAATCCGATACTCATTGCCGACCAAAGGCAGGGCTTCACTCATTATCTACGACATAACTGGAAGACGAATAAGAACTTTGATGAACGGTATAATTAAGCCCGGAATTTATAATGCACTCTGGAATGGCAGAGACGACCGAAGCAAGAAAGTAGCATCTGGCATCTACTTCGTTGAACTAAAAACTGACAAACAGAGAATGCAACGGAAAATAATCCTAACGCACTAAGAAACATAATTAACCAAAGAGGGTGCTGGTTGAACCAGTGCCCTCTTTTTTATTGTAAATCATTAGGGTTTTAATCAAACTGTAGGCAACCTCATAAGTTAATTCTTAAGCTATACCATAAGCTCTTCTTTAGTCAAGACCCAAATCAGCTTATAAAGCAACTTTCCACTAAACATCGGTATCAATACCATAAAGAATATCTTAATCTACTTCAACGATTATTCTCTTATCAGCAATCTTAATCGCTTTATAACCCAATCCATAATCCACTTCCTAAAGCTTGCTTCGGGCTACCCTCCGGGCAAGCCGGGGAGCTTGGGAGTAGGCAAGTCCCCAGGCTAACCCATAGGCAAGGGTCTAGGCTAATCCCAATGCCAGCCCTTGGGCTATCCATAGGGCAGGAGGGTAGGTGTTTGACCAGAGGCAAGTCCTTGGACTACCCCCCGTGCCAGTGGGCAGGCTAGTCCGGGGGCTACCCCCTATACCGCTCCCTATATATACCGTATGGGGGATAGCATAGGGATAGGGTTAGGCTAGCCCCTACTGGCTTGTCAATATAACTTTTGGGCAATAAAATCAACGACTTATATAAAAGATTAATAAAATGAAGGTTTTTGCGGGAAAATATTAATATTTTTAATATTCTCTTTAAAGAATAAGCTTAAACCCGAAATCGAGGTGTCCTACCTCTAATCAATAAGAAATAATTTAACTATCCGCCTCTGAGGTGGATTCACCCTTGAACCGCCTACACCATAATAACTTTTTGGGAATTGATAACATAAACGGACTAAGATATACTATAATTTATTGGATATCTTAGACTTAAGTAAATTATTGACTAATGACAAAAAAGCAAAGACTTTTCTTAAGAAATTTAGGTGGACAA
>Ga0315274_10002758_pt1 | contig 26253 bp, 20 predicted proteins | sample YL17G02_20_MG_FD_203700 | JGI IMG/M metagenome (GOLD analysis project Ga0315274, IMG submission 203700) | Sediment microbial communities from Yellowstone Lake, YNP, Wyoming, USA - YL17G02_20 | ecosystem: Environmental > Aquatic > Freshwater > Lake > Sediment | place: USA: Wyoming | collected...
GTTCGGCCAGGACGAGGTTGAGCGCCACATGATAGATTTCCCGGGGGAGGTCGCCCGGGGCCCTTTTCATCCGAGCCATGTCTTTCCGCCTAACATAAGGAAGCCTCATTAAAATGCCCCCTTTTTTAATGTCAACGCAATAAATAAAGTGACATCTTCGATCGAGCGGCGCTAAGTCCGTCCTAAGCCCCCGGACCCCGGGGGAACCAGTTCCGTCGGTTCCCCCCGTCGGAAAAACCGACGGGTCCCCCCTCCGCTACGGAGGCCTGCGGACGGACTTAGCGCCGCTCATAGAATGTCACTTTATTTATTGCGTTTATATCAGTAGACGAAAAAATAGGGTCAAATTTCCCATCAGGAGAAAAAGTTAGGGTAACTTTTCCATTTCATACGGCAAAGAAAGGGAAACGATCCGGGAACGGCCTGAAAAACCCGGATGGGGAGCGAGGCCGTTTCCGGATCGTTTCCCCGACGAACTTTCCCCGCCTGAAATGGAAGAGCACGCTTAGAAAAGACGGGGCTCTATCGTCCCCACAAGATCGTTCCCCCGGTAAAAAACGTGCCGGCCACGCAGGCGGTCATCACGGATCGAAGGCAATGAGCTTATGGTGGGAAGTCTCTCCCCTGACAATTATTAAGCATGAGCGAGGGACATCCAAATAAGACGACAAGAGCCCGATGACCTCGGCATTCGCCTTTCCCTTGGTTGGCGCCGCCTTCACGCTGACCTTGTATTCCCGCTCGCCCGTCTTTTCAACCCCCGGCTCCGCCGCGCGCGTCTGGACTTTTACGGTCAAGTATGATTTCATCCCGAACCGTGCCTGATTAAAATTCGGTGACACACACCGATTTCCCTCATGTCCTGAATTCGGCGTGTGTCACCGAATTTTTTAAGGAGATGGCCGCGCCCGGCCAGCCGCCCGTCATGGTCACTTCAGGATATTCTTGTATTTCTGGAAGACCTGCTTCAGCTGATCTTTGGTCACGATGTAGGCATTGAGGGTTACGGAAAGTGTCGACCGGATCTGGTCATTGGTCTTGAAGATGACGAACTCCCTGACCGTCCCGATGCGGTCGAGCAGCGGGACTTTCACCGTGACTTCGACGTCCTTGCCCGCCGCGACCTTGACCGGGAATTTGGCCTCCTTGCCGTTGATGAAGAAACCGGCGTTCTCAAGGGCGCATTCGAACTTCAACTCGAGCTCGCCCTTGTTTCGGACGACGATGGCCGCCTCCAGGCTGTCGCCTTCGACGAGCAGCCCGGCGTCGATATTGCCGCGGTCGAACTCGATCCGCGGCTGCGGGGGCACATTGACCGCGGCCGCGATCTTGAGCTGGATCTTGGGCTGGACCGGGTCGTCGGATTCCACATAGACAAATTTCACCACCTCGCCGGCATAGCCTCTCGTATCGAGGGAGACCTTGATCTTTCCCGTTTTTCCCGGCTCGACCTTTTTGTTGGAGACAAGCGCGGCCGTGCATCCGCAGGTCGTCTCGACGTTTTTAATCGTCAGCATGTCATCCCCGTCGTTCTTGAAGACGAATTCGTAGGTGAGGTTATTCCCCTGTTTGACTTTCCCGAAATCATGGGTGTCTTCCTTGAAAACAATCTTGGGCTGTTTCCCGGCAAAGGCCGTGATGCCGCCGAGCGCCAGAAGTCCGACGAGCAGGATGTAAAAATTGGCCGTCAGTTTTTTGAGAATGCCTTTGCTCATGCCTGCCTCCCTTGTCATAAAAAATCTACACCTTTTGGACAAAATTGGCAAGACAATAACTTTATGAGTAACCTCCGTTTGTGTGATTTTTGATCGGTGTCGGAATCGCCACCCGTCCCCCTGGGGAACCAGTCCCGTCGGTTCCCCCCGTCAAAAGCGACGGGGCCCCCCTCCGCTAGGGGGGCCTCGGGGGCGATTCCAACACCTCTTTGAAATCACATATTTGGAGACGCATCCACTTTATGGTATATAAAAGAGGCGTTTCCAGAGGAGATTTTTCTCATGCGGAACACCTTGAGCAAGAGATTCATCATCCCGGCCGTCCTGCTCTGCTTGGCTTCGCGATCCTCGGCCCAGATGGATTTTTCTCGTCCATTCGAGCTCCGCCTGTTCACCGGCCTATCGATGACGCAAATCCGGGGAGATACGGGCTACGGGGACGAATGGCAATTGGAACTCTTATCGAAGATCACCGAACAAAACCGCATTTCCGCGAAATCCGGCAAAGCCTTTTTCATGGGGGCCTTCTTAGCGTATTTCCTCCGGCCGGATTACGGCCTGGAGGCAGGCCTGGGCTTTTTTAAGGCCGATGTGCCGAACACGACGGCGTTTCATTCCGAATTCACCTGGTCCTCCGGCGCAAGGACTAAAAAAAGCGCGGAATGGGCGGGAACGGGCGACCTCCGGATCATTCCCATCAGCCTCAACGCCTTCGGAAGGTCACGAAAAGGAAAATTCGAAGTTTACGGCTCGGCCGGCCTGACGCTGTTCTGGAATGCCTTCCAAGCCGCGGCGACGGCGGGGTTCAGCGTGTCCGACGTCGCCTTCATCTTAACCTATGTCCCGCCGAACTGGGAGAAAACGGTCATCCAGTCCGCGGACGCCCTCCCTGTGAGCCTGGAGATCCAAAAGAGTTCCTGGGTGTCCCCCGGCATGAACGTCGGAGGGGGGATCGATTACAAGCTGTCGAAGAAGATCGGTCTGACGGCCGGATTCCGCTATTTTCTTTGCCCCAAGAGAGAATTCGAATGGAAATGGAAACCCGGATTCTATGACGGGATCGACGCCGTCATCACCGACTGGGAATTCACGAGCGACAATGCCAAATACGCGGCGTCGAAGACGACGTCGCCGCTCAAAGTCAATCCCTCCTTCCTCCAGTTGGGTCTCGGGATCAAGGTCTTTTTATGAACGAAAAAGTCCCGGCCATTCCCGCGGCCGAGGCTGATTTTGCTTTTGTCTTATATTCAGTCATGCTATAATTTTTTTGAAATAACGGGATCGACAGGACTATGAGCATGAAAAAATCCATCGGATTTTTTATAGTTACAATTTTCTTTTATGGAGGCTTCGCGTTCCCGGGCTCCTCCATCAAGCTCAAAGTCACGGCCGAGTTCGCCAACATCCGTCAGAAACCTTCCATCGGAAGTCCCATCGTCCGCCAAATCCCCCAGGGCGCTTTCCTCGAAGCCGTCAGCAAGGAAGGGGAATGGTATCTGGTCAAGCTCGAACCCGATGAAAGCGGAACGACGTCCGGGTATGTCCATGAAAGCCTGGTCATCTCCCTGGAAGAAACGCCCCCGGCCAAGGCCCGGCAGCAGGTCCCGCCTCCTGTCGAGGAAAAGCCGAAGGTCGTGGAAAAAGTTGAAAAGAAGGAGCCGGAAAAGGTCAAGCCGCCGGAGGCAGTCGTCCTTAAGCCTCCTCGGCGAGAAGCCGTAGAGGAGGAACCTCATGCGGCACGTTATTCCTTGGCCCTGACGGCCGGGGCGATCTATGCGACGATCGGCGACCTCAACAAAGCGGCGCAGGGGCTGGCGGATTTAACCAGTGAACAACTCGGAATTCCGGCGGACAAGGAAGTTACGCCCATCCACTTGACGTATCTCTTCGGCGGAGAGCTTGTTTTTCCGCTCTCCCCGCAGTTTACCTTAAGCGCCGGCGTGGATTATTTTTCCAGTAAAAAAGAAAGCTCCATCGCCTTCGAGAAAGATACGACCTCCGATACCTACAAGGCCGTTTCCGAAATCACGGCTCTTCCCGTCAAGCTGTCCATCAGCTTCTATCCCGCCTCCTTCCTCTACTTTAAGATCGGCGCGTCGTATTACTTCGTCAAATGCCGGTATTATTACAGGTTCGAACATGAAGATACCTGGGAGGAAAGGCAAGGCGAGGCCAAGGCACAGAATGTCGGGTTCTGGGGGGGGTTGGGCTTCGAGTGGAATATGGGCGCCCACCTGGCCCTCCTCATCGAAGCCGAGAGCCAGTTTGCCCCCATCAAAGGCTTCAAAGGAACCGGGACGGTCCAGGATTCGACCATGACCGAGCCCGCAACCGAGGACGGCAAGCTCTACGCTTACGACGGCAAGATCTCCAGCGTGAATTCCTACCCCCTGCTTTTCATCCGCAACAAGCTGCCCTCTGAAGGCGGTGTGGAAAATGCCCGGGAAGCCGAGGTCGATTTCACGGGATTCACTCTGAGGGCCGGCTTCCGCATCAAATTTTAATCTCAACGTCCAGTTGCGCGTTTCGCAAATATCTTGCATAAATAAAGATACTCCCTTGAACGCGCAACCGCCGGGGAGTTTGAGGGGGGCGGAGTGGCCCCCCTCAGGGGTTCAGCGGAGCGAAGCGAAGCGCCGAAGGGGGAGCTTGACTCCCCCTTGGAAGTGCCCCGGCTCTGCGAAATACTGGAACAAGAAATTTATGAGACGGGGCACTAGCTCCTCGTAACGACTGAAAGCATCCGTTTATTTGATTTCAAAGAGGGGTGGGAATCGCCCTAGGCCCCCTTGGGAACCAGTCCCCTCGGATACTCTTGGAGGGAAACCCTTATTCCGGGTTTCCCTCCAACGATCGCTTCGCTCTCTGCCTCCTTTCCAAGGAGCATCTGGCGATGAATTCATGGGATGATGCACCTTGGAGGGGTGGCAGGGCCGGCGGGTAGTCCCGCCGCCCGTTGGAGGGGGAACCTGCAAAAGGGTCCTCCTCCAAGAGTGTCCGGGGCCCCCCTCCGCTATGGGGGCCTCAGGGCGATTCCCACCCCTCTTTGAAATCCCATATTTGCTACCGTAACGACTTCATCGGATCGCAACAATAAATTCACGCGTTCCTATGATCTCGGAGGGTCCTTTGGGGATGGGTCCCGGTTCAATCCAATGATGGTTTTTTGAGCAGGGCGATGTGGTAGGCATGGACGCCGCGGATGAGCGGATAAACTTTCATCACCTCAAAGCCCGCCGCTTCGGCTTCCTTCTCGAACCGGCCGGGCTCGATCATTTTGATCCGTGTCCGGCTCTTGTTCACCAGGCGTCTCAGCCGGCGCTGGAAGAGATGGAGCGCGTTCATCCGGTAAAAAGAGACGACCGCCCACGCCGAGGAAACCCGCAAGAATTCTCCGAGAATCGTCTCTCTGTCCAGAGGATCGTGGACATGGTGAAAAAACCGAATCGAAAAAACGACGGGGAAGACGTCTTTTCGAAACGGCAGTCCCTGCTTGGCATTCCCTACCACGCCCAAGGCGTGTTTCGGAGACGGCCCCGGAACGCTGCCGTCGCCGCTCACTGCCCCCCCGGCTTCTTCTATTTTCTGACAGGCGCGCTTCACCATATGGAACGAGAGGTCGCTGTTGACAAGGCCAAGCCCCTGCCCCAGCAAAAAGCTTGAAAAACGTCCGTATCCGCACGGCAAATCCAGGATCGGACCAGGATCGGACATTGTTCTTTTGATGGATCGAAAAATTTTTTTGAGGATCCGGATTTCCCTGGCGTGGACGATCCTCTGGTCGATTCCGCGATATCGCCTTTTCTCGTAATCCCTTACCCCGTCGGCTGTGAATTTTGAAGACGACGGCCCCGAGGGGATCGTCCCGGGATTGTTCGGGGACGATGCCGCGTCAGCACCCCGCCTTGTTTTTCCCTCATCCAAAGAAGACATACTTTGGGCTCCGCTCGATCTTAATTCGTCCCGGACGCACCCCCAAATCCTTCCCGTCCCGGTCTAAAATGCGCTCCACCGGACGCGAAAATTCATGCTCAAACGGAACCCCCTTGGTCCAGCACACGGCAAAATCCCGCCCCTGTTTCTCGAACAAAAAGATTTCGCCGCCGGCCCTCTTCGCGTTCTCCGCTTTTCCGACGAACGTGCTGCCGCCGACGATCCCGGCCATCGTCCGAAAGGCAAAATAACTCGGCCTTTTCCTCCACGGCGCCTCCCGGTTGTCGATGAGCCCATATCCAGGGGCCGCCAGCTGCCACCAGAAGACCCGTTCGATCAGCCCGCCGGCCAGGCAGATGAGATAATAGCGGACAAGGTAGTCCGCCTGCTCCTCCTCCGTGACGTTGGGCTCTCCCGACGCCGGCGAGAATTTTCCGGTCCCCCGGAGCGGCCAGTTGACCTCGGTGATCCAGCAATCGCAATCGCGGCCGGCCGAGACGTCCGCCACCGCCTTGAACAGCGCCACTTTCATGGCCGTCGTCCAGCCGAACTGCCCGTTATCCGGCGCCCCCACCCTGTCCACGTACAATAGCGAGCTGATCTTATCGAACGGCAGGCGGCTCACGGTCGGCGGATAGAGATGGAACTCAAAATCGATCACGGCCGGGCCGACAAGCGTCGCCCGGTATTTTTCGCGGAGCCGCACCGCCGGCTGGGCCAGCCTCAGATATTCCGTGTAATCCCAGACGCCCCATTTGGTCCTGTTCCAGGCATGCCCGACCTCAAAATTCGGGCAGAAGGGGCGGAACCGGGCAAAAACGTCCTCCAGGAAACCGGCCCAGGCCGCCTCCTCAAAAACATCTTCGCGACGCTGAAGCACGGCGATGGTCAAGCCCAATCCGTGGGCATGAAGTCGGGCGGCAAATTTCTCGTAAGCCTCGAGCCGGCCTTTCTCCCAGGAGGGGATCCGGACCAGCGTTTCTTGGACGCCCGCCGCTTTCAAAAGCTCGATGACGTCGCCGCTTTTATCAGACACCGGTAGAGCGGCGGGGGAAACGGAAACGGCGAAAGCGCTCGGGTCGATCCGGACGCGCTCCCGATACATGTTTCTCCGGTAGCGGCGATAGAGCCACAGTCCGGGGAGTCCGTAGCGGAGGTCGGCCGCGGCCAGCGAAAAGTAAGTTCGCCAGTGCTTGAAATGGTGACGCGTCCGCTCAGACCTCGGCGCCACGTTATGGGGCTGGTCGGCGAATTCATTCCATTCAAATGAATACTTCATCTCGCCGGCTCCTCATGATGTCGAGGAATGATCATTGGATCCTCAATTTGCGCGCCCATTTTTTGAGCTTCAGCATTTTTTTCAGACCGAGATAGGCGGTGAAGATTGTTTTGTTCAAACGGTACCATAAAATGAATACCGGTGAGGACGATTCTCCGCGGCGGCCGGCATATTGCTCTAAAAAGTAACGCCGCTGCGCAGCCGGGATGCCCAAGCGGATGAGGTTCTTGGCGCGTGCCGGGAGGCCGATGTTTTTGGGGGGGCAAATGCGGATGCGGTTAGTGTCGAGAAAATAAAAATGGAAACCGCCCGGAGCTCCCGCGTCTTTTTTTACGAGGATGTTTCCATCCGAGAGGTCCCGGTGGAGAATCCCCCTCTCATGGCAGATGCGGAGCGTGCGGGCGAGGGCGGCGAGGAGGGGCTGAAGCGCTTCCTCGGGGAGCTCCTTGAAGAGATGGCGGATCTCGCGGCCGCCGAAAATTCTCTCGCTCAAGAAGAAACTCTGGGCAACAAATCCGCGCTTTCGTTCTTCCATCCAGGCCAGGGGAAAGGGCGTTTCCAGGCCTCGTTCGAGGAGGGCGCAGGCTCCCCGCCAGGCCTTGGCCGCCTTGGAAGCCTGGAAAAGACTTTTTAATTTATTGACGCCAAAGGAATAATATTCTTTAATGACGACCGTCGAGGCCCTCCCGGCTCCAAGCGGGATCGACACGGCGCCGACCCTATTCCTGCTGTCCAAGAGGATTTCCGCGGCCGGGCTCGCCAAGAGCTTTCGGCAGTCGGAAATGGCGGCCAGGAAGGAGGAGGTCGCCGCTAAGGCCGCAATGCGCCCTCTGAAAGGAGGGAGGTTGAGGGGATGGCTGTCGATTCTTTTATCCATTTCGATTCAAAGGAACCTCGTTCTGAGAATTTCGATGAGCCGGACGGCCACGGCCAGGGGCGAATGATTGTCCCTGACCAGCTTGTGGGAGTTGGCGGCGATTTTATCGCGCAAAGCCGCGTCATTTTTTAGCTCGAGGATCGCTTTGGCCAGAGCCTGAGGAAGCGGTTCATCACAGAGATAGATATTCTTTCGGTGAGCAAAAAATTCCTCGACGGCCGGGGTCCTGGCCGAGATGACGGGCTTCCGCATTCCCATCGACTGAAAGATCTTGTGGGGCACGACCCGCTGCGCTTTTCCGGTGCGGCCGAAAATCCCGAGACAAATATCCGCGGCCTCGATCGCCCGCGGCAGCTCATCCTGGGGAAGCCAGTCTGAGAAATCGACGTTCTTCAGCCCGGAGGCAGCGGCTTTGATTTCGGGAAGCGTCTGCCCCGATCCAACCAAGCGAAACCTGACCGCGGGGTCCTGGCCGGCGACGATGTTCGCCGCCTCGATGATGATATCGGCTCCGTGCAGGGGAAGGAAGGACCCGAAAAAAAGCACCCTAAACTCCCCGGCCACCGTTCCGGGAACCGTCTGCGGAGGCTTCGCGGACAGGCCGGAAAAATTTTCGGGGACATTCCCTGGCTTGAAAAGCTCATCGTCATAGCCAAGCGGCAGGACTTCGACTTTCCCAGGCTTAACCCCGTATTTCCGGCAATAATAGTCTTTATGCGCAGCCGTATCGGCCAGGATGAGGTCGGCCATCCTAAAAGCCAGCCCGTCGATCTTTAGATTCCACCAAGCCGAGGGCGAATCAGCCGGTTTTCTTTTCCAATCCATGATCTTTGTCTCATATCGCGAAGCCAGCGGATCGAAAATGAGCTTCTTGGAGGTCAATAAGGATAAAAGCTTAGCCAGAGGAACGTCTTTTTGGCAAAACTCAGGGACGAACAGGTAATCAGGGGGCCGTCCCGGGGCCGTCCGATGACCAACCCGGAGGCGTCCCCAAGAAAAAAGGAGGAGGGGGTAACGCGCCCAGACCTTGAATTTCGCCCGGACTCGGCATTCACGCACCTCCGCTCCGACCAGTTTCAGCCCGCGCCGGAACACCGCGCTCCGCGGATAGGCCGGATTGTAGGCGCCGAAGAAGACAAACCTCATTTTTTCTGGTTTTAATCCATTAGGCGCCTTTTGTCAATGAACGACCAGCGCGCCGTTGACAGCCGTTTGGGGTCGAGTGTAAGATGGCCCCTGAGATTTTCGATCCGGTCCGCGAAAACTAAAGGATGCAAATCGTCCTCACGATGAAAGGACATTCTGCCTCTTTATTCTTGTCATTGAAATTACACAAAGGTGGTGAAACATGAAAAAATTATTGGCCATGGCTTTTATGATCCTCTGCCTTGTCGTCTTCATCCGGGCCCAGGTCAATGCCCGAATGATGCAGAATCCGGATGTGTCCAAGACGCACATCGTGTTCTCCTACGGCGGAGACCTGTGGATCGTTCCTAAAGAAGGAGGGACGGCGCTAAAACTCAGCTCTCCCGACGGACAAGAGCTCTTTGCCAAATTTTCTCCCGACGGTTCCGAGATCGCCTTCAACGGCATCTACGGCGGCAATTCCGATGTCTATGTCATGCCCTCCCTGGGCGGCATCCCAAAGAGAGTGACCCACCACGGGATGATGGACCGATTGATCGATTGGTATCCCGACGGAAAAAACCTGCTGTTCGTTTCGTCCATGAACAGCGGAAAGCAGAGATTCAATCAATTCTATAAAGTCGGCCAGACCGGGGGGCTGCCGGAGAAGCTGCCCATTCCCTACGGCGAAATGGCTTCTCTTTCGCCTGACGGAAAAAAGATCGCCTATACGCCGATCAGCCAGGCCTTCCGAACATGGAAACGGTATCGCGGCGGCTGGCATGCGGACATCTGGATCTTCGACCTCGAGAAAAAAACGGCCGAGAATATCTCCCGCAGCGCCACTAGCGATGAATTCCCGATGTGGTCCGGGAACAAAATCTATTATCTGTCCGACCGCGGTCCGGAGATGAGGGCCAACGTCTGGTCCCACAACCTCGCGACAAAAGAGAACAGGCAGATCACGAAGTTCACGGATTTCGACATCCACTTTCCTTCCCTGGGGCCTGCTGACATCGTTTTCGAGAAGGGCGGCGAGCTGTATCTGTTGAGCCTGGCCGACGAGAAATATCATCCGGTCCAGGTGAAATTGGTGACGGATGAAGTCACCTTGATGCCGAAAGTGGCCAAGGTCTCGATCCTCGTCCAGGGCGGATCGCTGTCACCCGACGGCAAGCGCGCTGTCATTGAAGCCCGCGGCGAAATTTTTTCCGTTCCGGCCGTCGAGGGACCCATCTATAACCTGACCAAAAGCTCCGGGGTCGCCGAGCGATATCCCGCCTGGTCGCCCGACGGCAAGTCCGTGGCCTATTGGAGCGATCGATCGGGCGAGTACGAGCTGACGATCAGGGACATGGAGAAACCCGGCGAGGAAAAAAAGATGACGTCGTACGGGCCCGGCTACAGATACCAGTTGTTCTGGTCCCCGAACAGCAAGATGATCGCTTTTATCGACAAGGCGATGGAGATCTTCATCTACGACTTGGATAAAAATACGACCGTCAAGGTCGACAAGGCGTATTATTTCTATCAGGGCAGCCTTCAGTCGTTCCAGGTAAGCTGGTCCTCCGACAGCCGGTGGATGGCCTATTCGCGGGACCTCCAGACGCGGCATACGGCCGCTTTTTTATACGACGTGAAAGCGAACAAGGCCCACCAGGTGACCTCAGGCTTTTATGCAGACGCCAATCCGACCTTCGATCCCGATGGGAAATATCTGTATTTCGAGACCAATAGGACATTCAATCCTGTCTATGGCGATGTCGACAATACCTTCATCTATGCCAACTCGACGAATATCGCCGCCATCCCCCTGACCGAGGACGTGGCGTCTCCCGTAGCGCCCAAGAATGACGTGGCCGCCGTCAAAAAGGACGAGCCGAAGAAAGACGAGCCGGCGGCGAAGAAAGACGAGAAAAAACCGGAAAAAGAGCCGGCCAAAGAGGAGACCAAGGATAAAGAAAAGCCCAAAGAAGTCAAAATCACGCTGGAGAATTTCGAAAAGCGGCTGGTCGTCCTGCCGCCGGCCCCCGGCAACTATGGAGACATGGCCGCCGTCTCCGGAAAACTCATTTATCATAAGCTGCCCAACACGGGAGCGACCAATAAAAACAAGGCCGTGGTCTATTATGACTTCGAAAGCCGCGAAGAAAAAACGATCATCGACGATTCGGACGTCTTTATGGTGAGCGCCGATGGCAAGAAGATTTTGGTCGGCAAGGCCGGGAATTTCGCCGTCGTCGATATCGCCCCGGGTCAAAAGATGGAAAAGCTGATGCCGACGGCTCAGCTCGAGATGACCGTCGACCCCCGGGCCGAATGGAGGCAGATCTTCAACGAAGTCTGGAGATTGGAGCGCGATTTCTTCTACGACCCCAATATGCACGGCGTGGATTGGAAGGGCTTGGGCGAGCGCTACGGGAAATTGATTGAGAATTGTGTGACCCGAGAGGACGTCAATTTCGTGATCGGGGAACTGATCGCCGAGTTGAGCGCCTCGCACACCTACCGCGGCGGCGGGGATACGGACGAGGCGCCTACCAGAAACGTTGGCTACCTCGGCATCGATTGGGAGATCGCCGACGGCGCCTATAGAATCGCCAAGATCATCGCCGGCGCTCCCTGGGATTCTGAGGTCCGTTCGCCCCTACAAATGTCCGGGCTGAAGGTCAAGGAAGGGGATTACATTCTCGCCGTCAACGGGATCCCCCTGAATATCCGGGAGGATCCTTGGTCGGCTTTCGAAGGCCTGGCCGGAAAGACCGTGGAATTGACTATCAGCAGCAAGCCGACACTCGATGGCGCCCAGAAGGTCATCGTGAAGACGCTGGAGGACGAAACCCGGCTGAGAAATCTGGCCTGGATCGAATCCAACAGAAAACGGGTCGAGGAGGCGACAAAAGGCCGGATCGGATATATTTATGTTCCCAGCACCGGCATCGACGGCCAAAACGAACTCGTCCGGCAATTCGCCGCCCAATATGAAAAAGCCGGGCTAATCATCGACGAGCGCTTCAACAACGGAGGGCAGATTCCCGATCGGTTTATCGAATTGCTCGACCGGAAGCCCTTGGCGTTCTGGGCCGTGCGGGACGGGATGAACTGGCAGTGGCCGCCGTTCGCCAACTTCGGCCCCAAAGTCATGCTGATCAACGGCTGGAGCGGTTCGGGAGGCGATGCCTTTCCGGATTATTTCCGGAAAGCGAAACTGGGGCCGCTCGTGGGAACGCGGACGTGGGGCGGCCTGATCGGGATGAGCGGCTCGCCGGGCCTCATCGACGGCGGCATGGTCACGGTTCCGACCTTCAGGATGTATGATCCGGACGGGAAGTGGTTTAAAGAAGGCCATGGCGTCGACCCGGATATCGAAGTCATCGACGATCCGGCCCAGCTGGCCAAAGGCATCGATCCGCAGCTCGAACGGGCGATCCAGGAAGTGATGAAGGCCCTGGAGAAAAATCCCCCGGTCAAGCCGAAACAGCCGCCTTACGAAAAAAGATGATATAACGCGATCAGAATCCGACGGCTCTCTAGGAGGGCGAGGAGCGCAATAGCCTCTCGTTCTTTCATTCCTGCTTCATAATTTTTCTTTCTTCTCCGTTTTTTCCGCGACAGAAGCGATCAAATCCAACTTTTCGACCACTTCGGCGTCAATTTTATCTTTGGAAATCAGCCGCACCAAGAAATGATAGTCGGTCTTCCGAAGCAGTAGAGGCAAGCCAAGTTTCGAGAAATATTTCTTAAATATGGGATTCAGAAAATCATCCGAAGCTTTGATGTCGGCCGACCAAGGTTTTGAATCTGGTTTATCCAATGTTTCAAGGGCTCGAACGACTTCCTCAATAGCCCTACGCATGATCTTTTCTTTCCTGTCTGCTTCGGCGCGTCCAAATAGATCGTCCGGTTGGCCGGATCGCGCATAAGCCAACAATACTTCTTCCGTGCAAAAATAGTTTTCGATTTCGCGTCGCTGCCACATCATCTCATAGAGAGGCGTGTCTGTTTTAAGGTCTTTATCCAATCGATCAAATAGAGCAACACCAATAAGATCCGGCTTCGCTTCTTGCAGGCCATAAAAATGATCTCGGCATCTCTGGGGAAGATTATTCGAAACGTAATGGACAAACGGCCTGGAGAGGGCCTTTACGGCCCGCTCGTGTTTAAGGATTTCGGCAAAAGAGCGCAGGATTTCCAAGTCCGAGGCGCTTTCCAAATAAAGGACCCAGCCGGTTTGTTCGGCTTGATAATATTGATCCCAACCGATATCGGTCAGCGATTTTAGAAGCTGAGATTTTCGATCATTGATAAGATGAGGTTTGCCTATAAAGGCTATGACATTTCCTCGCGTCGCGGCCTCGCCAAGAACGACCTCGGAGTGGCTGGCCGCGATTATTTGAGATCCCTGTTTATCCGCGACCTCATTAATGACCCGGAAAGTCTCGCGTTGCCTTAATATTTCGAGGTGTGCATCCGGTTCATCCAGTAATAAAACGGTATTTGGATTGGCATACAGGTGGGCCAATAGCAACAGTGTTTGTTGCACGCCTCTCCCGGAACTGGATAAATCAAGACGAACTCCTCGTTCCTCGTATTCCATCGTGATTTCGCCACGTTCAACAATGAACCTGGGAGGGAGAAGTTTGACTCCAAATAGAGAATGAATCCATTTCGTCATCTCTGCCCATGCCTGCTCTGATTCTTTATTTTCATAAATCTGATAACATAAATTCCTTAAAACCTGGGCGGTTTGACCTTGGCCGAGCAATACATTTATGCGGCCTGGCTGTAAAAGCGCTTCTTCAGCGGATAAACCCGACATGGGTGGCAAATATCCGACTTTGACAGCCGTCGCTTCCTTTGGAATCGTCGAAAATTTCGCTTGATTGACGGGAACATTTTTATACTCTGGCAGCCGAAGTGGACGGCAAATGAATGATTCTTCATTACTGAAGTCGAATTCCAGACCACAGTCCCATGCTATGTCGTTTGTCACACCAGATACAATAACGTCAATTCGGATATTCTCCGTACCTTCTCCTAGGCTTTTCTTTCGCCTGACATGGAGACCCTTCCTGAGAAGACTCGACGCTGGGACTGGTATATTGATGAGATCGCGGCGGTTGATCGTCACTCCCGGGCGTTTTTCCGGTGAAGACTTGCCCTCTCGCTTCAAGCTCCAGGCTTTAATGCCGATGTCCCAAAGCGTTAAAGCTTGAAGAGCCGTGGTCTTTCCCGAATTATTCGGGCCGATGAATACGACCGCATTTCCAAGCGGAATATCGGCCTCTTCGAATCTTTTAAAATTTTTGATTCTCAGACGAGTTAACATGACTTCTCCCGATTTTTTATGCCTTCATCCATTGATTATCTTATCGCTTTTCTTGCAGATATGAAATAAAGAATTTTCCTTTCTTTAAAAAAACAATCACCGGATTCGTTCTTATTAGACCCAAAATTGCCGATAGAGCCTGTCATCGCGAGGAGCAACGCGACGTGGCGATCTCGTGGGCCTTCGCGAACATCACGAGATTGCCACGCGCCCAAGGGACGCTCGCATGACGCGAGGATCAACAACTTTCCATTTCTATCGGCAATTTTGGGTTAGATCACTTGCTTGCTTTCGCGATTGAAACCTGCTAACCTTATATTGGTTCTACGATAGAACCGATTTAGGGCTATTTAGTTCTATGATAGAACCGGAGGGCGAGTGAAAGCGCAAGACATCATCGAGCGATTAGAGATTATCCAGCAGAGACTTCTGCTCTTCAAACCCGAAATTCTTAGGCCATTTTTTAAAGCCATCAAGCCGACCGACCGGGCCATCATATTAACGGGCGCCCGAGGAACGGGCAAAACGACCTTCCTCCTCAGCCGGCTTGGCAGCTCTCATATTTTATATTTTTCCGCCGACAACCCAATAACCTCCGGGCATTCTCTTTATGATCTTATCGAAGCCGCATTCATGAAAGGCTACGAAGGTGTTTTTATCGATGAGGTCCATTACGCCTCCAGTTGGGCACGAGATCTAAAGGCGGCTTATGATGCGTTTCCGGGAAAGATGATCTGGGCCTCCGATAGCAGCAGTCTAGCCCTCCGGCGCGGTATCGAAGATCTTTCTCGGCGGTTCCTCTTCATCCGCCTGCCTTTGCTCTCTTTCCGGGAATTCATCGCCTTGATGACGGGAGAGGAATATCCCGTTCTCGATGCTTTCGAGTCCGGATCTGAGGCAGCGAACATCCTAAAAAAAACGAATGTCCTGAAACTCTTCCGCGACTATCTCGATCATGGTTTCCGGCCGATCTTCCTCGAAAATGCGGCCACTTATTCTCTAAGACTCATGGCCATGATCGAAAAAGCCCTGTCCTCCGATATCCCTTTTCTCGTCCCTCAACTCTCCGATAACAATCTTCGCTTCATGAATGCTGTCGTAGGCTACCTGGCGGTTTCAAAAATACCGGCGCTGGCCGTGAACTCGCTCAGCAACCAGTGGGGCCTCGGCAAAGAAAAGCTATATCTTCTCTTAGAGGCGATGGAATCCGCGGGGATCATCCGTATTCTCAGAATCAAAAGCGACCGCCGGGTCCATACGTCCGGCCGCAAGATATTTCTCTATGAGCCTTCAATTTACGCCTATTTCGGCGGTGACAAAGGGACGATCCGTGAGGCGTTCGTGGCCGGAATCGCCATGGAAGCGGGACATAAAGTATTCGCGGCTTCAGACGAACGGCGGGGCGACTTGATCGTCGACGATTTCTCCATCGAGGTCGGCGGTAAAACAAAACAGAAAAAGCGAGCGGATTTCGTCGTCCGGGACGATATCGATCTGCCCGTCGGCAAAGCCATTCCTATGTGGATCTGGGGCTTCTTATATTGACAATTCCTCGAAAGCTTTTTCAACTCCTCCAAGGGCCGACGGGATATTTCAAACCAAATCATCGAAGGCCCGAGAGGTCGGCTCGCCAAACGTCAGGCTCACGGTCGTAATCTTTTTTTAGATTTCCTGCGGCTTAAGATCGGAATATACGCTGCGTTTTTTGTCAATGAAGCTCGGACTGATTGGCTAAAAAGGAAGACCGGTCATTCATCTTTCTGTTCCGGTTGACGGACCACGGAATGTGGTATATTCTGTCTGAGCTTAGATTCGCTTCCAGGAGAGCCAATATGGCGCTTGATCCTCAGCTTCTCGAGATTCTCGCCTGCCCCGTATGCAAAACGGATGTCAAGCTGACCGCGGACGAAAAGGGCCTGAAGTGCGTGAAATGCCACCGCGTCTATCCCATTCAAGACGACATCCCCGTGATGCTTATCGACGAGGCCACGATTGACCCAAAACGGCCGACCAAAAACTGACCCCGGCCCCGGCGACCTCAAAAAAATCCTCCTCATCCGGCTGCGGCGCATCGGCGATATCATCATGACGACGCCGGCTGTGGCTCTCCTTAAAACCCGGCTCCCCGGGGCTTCCCTCACATATCTGGTCGAAGAACCTTACCGGCGGCTGGTTGAGGGCAATCCCTATTTGGATAGGGTTATCGTCGTCAAAAAAAAGCAAAAATTCCGAGATTTTGTGAAGCTCATCCTTCAAGTCCGGGCGGAAGGCTACGACGCGCTTCTCGATTTTCACGGCGGGCCGCGGGCCTCTTGGATCACGTTTTTCTCCAAGGCGCGCCTCAAGATCGGCTACAGGATCAAGCACAAAGGATTCCTCTACGACATTCGTGTGCCCAGGGGCCGGGAGGAAGGAGACGAAGGCGGCTTTGTCCACAGCGTCGAAAACCACGCCAATCTCGTGCGGGCTCTGGGCATTGCTTTTGATGAGTCCGCCATTCCGCCGCTCGTTCATCCCGACCCGACCAAAGAAGAAGCCCAGCGGGTGCGGAAAATCCTTGAGGAAAAAGGCGCCATTCAATCGAAAAACGTGGTCCTCCACATCGGCGCCGGCAATGAATTCAGGGATTGGGGCACGGAAAATATCACGGGCCTCGTCCGGCGGCTGGCCGGGCTCTCAGGTTTGAAAGTGATATTGATCGGTTCGGCCTCGAGGGAAGACAAGAGCGCCGAGGCAGTTATCTTAAAAGCGATGGCAACGGGCCGGGATGATATGACCCAAAATATCATCTCTCTGGTCGGGCAGCTCAATCTCATTGATATGAAAGAGGTTATCTCTCGCGCGGCGCTCTTTGTCGGCCCGGACAGCGGCCCGATGCACATCGCGGCTTCGACATCGACCCCGATTGTCGCCTATTTCGGCCCGACCCTCCCCGCCCACTTCGCGCCGTGGAAGGCCAAGGCCATAATCATCGAAAAGGCCATGGACTGCCGCCCCTGCAAGCAGCGCCGGTGCGTCACCGCCGATTTCCGCTGCATACGCGCCATCACGCCCGATGAGGTCTTTGCCGCGTGTCGGAATTTTTTAATCCCCTCGACATCACCAAGGGGCTAAAGGGATTAATATTATCAGCATTCTTTCTTCCTCCTTATTTTATTTTCCCAGAATGCCGATATACTCATGTTATCCCAATGAGCCGAAGCCGCGAGCGGAGCGCGGCGGGAAGCGCGGTGATCTCAATTATTTATCATGAGATCGCCACGCACCCGATGGGTGCTCGCGATGACAGGGTGAGCGTTCGTCGATCGGCAAACACCGAATATCGCTTGTGGGCATCGCATCCATAATATGTCTTCATCTTGCGGTACCTCCTTATTCCTGTTATACAACCTCTTCCCGAAGTACCGCAGCGCTTTCATATAATCAATTTCGGGTATTTTGTAATGTATTGAAATGGCATGATATAATAGCCGTTTCTTAATCAGCCAATGAAAAAATATGTTGCTTCAATCGGCCGGTCGTTTGCGAGCGGCAAAAATCCGTGGGAAATGTTGTTGACTCTGACAGTTGCCCTCGCCGTTCTCTTCTCGTTCATCTCGATCAGCGCGACCGAAGGATTCCTAGCCCTCGCCCTCATCGTTTTGCTCATTCTGATTATTCAGAAAAAACGGCGCTTCTCCTTCCCGGCCTTTTTCTGGCCACTTCTTATCTACGCCGGGCTGTCGCTCGTCGCATCGATTCTCTCGGTCAATCCCGAAATGAGTCTCAAGGACTCACGGGACCTGCTTCTGTTCCTCGTCGTGCCCCTCGTCTATACGGCCGTTGCTAAAAAAAAGGATCTCGACCTGGTCGTTTGGGCTATCCTCGCCTCCGCCCTGGCCAGCTCCCTGTATTCTTTTTATTACTATTTCTTCATGGCCTCTCCGGGGGAGCGGGTGAAGGGATTCATGGGTCACTATATGACCCAGGCCGGCCTCCTGCTTCTTTTCGGCTCGCTGGCGCTGGGAATGGTTTTTTTCGGGCGGGGAAAAATGAGAATTCTGTGGGGAGCAGGCTTCTGCCTGGCTGCCGCAGCTCTGGTCATGACCTTAACCCGGAGCGGCTGGATCGGACTGGCCGTCGGGCTGTCCATCATTTTGTTGCTCTGGAAGCCGAAAACGCTCATCCTGGTCCCGGTGCTGGCCGGGCTCGTTTTTATCGTGAGCACGGAGACGGTCAAGAAGCGCGCCCTGAGCATTTTTAGCCTTCGCGGCGCCTCCAACCGGGAGCGGGTCCAATACTTCAACGCCGGAATCAAGATCATCGGGGATTATCCGCTCTTCGGAACCGGCCCGGATACCGTCGATATGGTCTTCCAGAACCCCAAGTACGGCCTCGGGGAAATCGCGAAAAGAAACGTCCACCTCCATAACAACTTCATTCAGATCGCGGCCGAACGGGGGATCGTGGCGCTGGCGGCCTGGGCCGCCTTTATCGTCTGGGCGTTCGCCCAATTGCTGAAACTCGTGACAAATAAAGCGAACCCGAAATCTTTGCCGGACCCGCTGGCGGCGGGAGGGCTGGCCGCGCTGGCCGCGTTTGTCGTGGCCGGCCTGTTCGAGTATAACTTCGGCGATTCCGAGGTCGTCACGCTCTTATTATTGATCCTGACCCTTCCTCTCATTCCCCGGGCCCGTTTTGGGGACGCTTTGGGATCAGACCCGGAAACGTCCGCCACACGTCCCCAACCTGTCCCTGACCTGTCCGCAAAACCTACTCAAAAATGAGCAAGAAGAGAATCGTACTGAAAGCAGTACTGGCTGCACTCCTGATCTATGCCTGCTGGCTCGGCTGGCAGGTCCTCCGTTTCAAGACCTACCCATCCGCCCCCGCGCCGGCCATCTCCCCGGCTGAGCCGGCCCCGCTTTCCCGCGAGATTGAGGGCGTTTACCACATCCATTCACGATACTCAGACGGCAGAAAAACTCCCGACCAGATCGCCCGGATCGCCGCCGGCGCGGGCCTCGACTTTATCATCCTGACGGATCATGGGAAACCGAACTACGCCTCGCTCGCCTCCCAGGGATGGAAGGACGGGCTGCTTGTGCTCGCCGGGTCGGAGCTGTCCGTCAGCCGCGGCCATCTGGTCGGTCTGGAGTTTAGTCAGCCCTCCCGGACATTCTCCCAGAACGCAGAGCTGGCCGCCCGGGAAATCAACGCCCTTGGCGGCTTTTCCATCATTGCCCACCCCTATTCAAAGACGCGCTGGTCGTGGGGAACAGCGGTCGAATTCTCCGGCATCGAGATCATCGATGCCGACACCATGATCCAAAAGAACGCGCTCCGCTTCCTGCTCTATCTCCCGGCGCTGTTGGTCCAGCCGAAATTGGCGCTGCTTCGGATCATCGATCCGCCCAGCCAAACGCTCCGCAAGTGGGAAGAGCTCAACAGCCGGAATAACATCTCCAGCCAAAATCGCGTATACGGATACTTCAGCGCCGACGCCCATTTTATTTACAAGGCCGTTTTTCCCGTCTTCCATCTTCATGTCTTGCTGGAGAAGCCGCTGTCGAGGGAATTTGAGGCGGCCCGGCGGCAAGTGTTCGATGCCCTCCGCACCGGCCGTTTCTTCAACGCCGTCGACGCCGCCGCCAAGGCCGAGGGATTTAACTTCTGGGCCGAAAATGATGGTAAAATATTCCCGATGGGCGAAGAATTGGACCTTGAGCGCGGGGAGGCCGGGCCGACCGGGCCGGTGAAGCTCCGTGTCCGGACTCCTTTTTCATTTACCCACGAGATCCGGCTCGTCTGCAACGGCCAAATCCTCATGCGGTCGAGCGAAAGAGAAGCAACATTTGAAGCGTCCGTGCCGGGCGTTTATCATGCCGAAGTCTATCTTAGAGAAAAATCGCCTCTCCATGCGGCCGTTCCCTGGATCCTCTCCAACCCGGTATTTTTGCGTGCTCCTTTAAGAAAGGAAATCCGATGATCAAATACGACCTAAAAAAAATGCGGCGCATCATCCAGAATTTCGAGGGCCGCCGGGTCCTCGTCCTGGGCGACTTGATGCTGGACCGGTATATCTGGGGAAGCGTGTCGCGCATTTCGCCTGAAGCCCCTGTGCCGGTTGTGGAGGTCCAGAAGAGCACGTCGTGCCTGGGCGGGGCGGGGAATGTCAGCCAAAACCTGGAAAGCCTTGGCGCACGGCCGCTGCCGGTGGGAGTCGTGGGTGAGGACGAAGAAGGGTTGTGGATCAAGAAGCATGTCGGCGAGGGGCTCGGGATCTTCGTCGATGCGGACAGGCCGACGACCGTCAAAACGCGCATCATCGCCCATCATCAGCAGGTTGTCCGGGTCGACCAGGAGCGGAAAAAGGCCATTTCTCCTGACGTGGAAGAAAAGATCGTCCGGTTGATCCGGAAAGAAAAATGCGACGGCCTCATCATCTCCGATTACAACAAGGGGATCATCACCGCGCGGCTCATGGAACGCGTGCTGCCGTTCGCCAAGGGGAGACGGATCCCGGTCTTCGTCGACCCCAAGATCGAAAATTTCCGGCTTTATTCGCCCGTCACTTTTATCTCGCCCAATCATATGGAAGCGGAAAAGATCGTTCACCATCCCTGCCGCACGGATGCAGAGGTGGAGAAAGCGGGCCAGGAGATCTTGGCCGACCTGTCGAGCCTTTATCTCATTATCAAGCGCGGGGAACAGGGCCTGTCGATTTTTGAGCAGGGGAAGAAGCCTGTCCACATTCCGGCCAACGCCCGGGAAGTGTTCGATGTGACCGGAGCGGGGGACACGGTGATCGCGACGGCGGCCCTGGCGCTTATGTCGGGGGCTACGATCCAGGAAGCGGCGATCCTGGCCAACGCGGCGGCGGGTGTGGTCGTGGCGAAAATCGGGACAGCCACCTGCTCGCCGGAGGAGCTTCTCGCCGCCCTTTAGCCTTTGGGGAAGGAGCTCGTCCAAGGTTTTCTCTTTTTATCGGGGGGGAAAAATATTATAATATCTTCCTATCAGGCCATTGAAGGACTTTACATACGATGTGCGGCGTCATCGGTATCTTCAGCAACGGCCACGTTTTCCGTGACCTCTACCAGGGACTGCTGGCCATCCAGCACCGGGGCCAGGACGCGGCCGGAATCATCACCTACGACGGCCGTTTCCATACCAAAAAAGGCAACGGCCTGGTCCGCGATATCTTCACCGCCGAGCATGCCCAGCGCTTGACCGGCAGCATCGGACTCGGTCACACCCGCTACCCCACCATCGGCGGCGGCCGGGGCGAGGACGCTCAGCCCTTCCAGGTCAATTCGCCGTTCGGGATTATCATGGCCCACAACGGCAACGTCGTCAATTACGCTGAGCTCAAACAGGTCCTTTTCGAGAAATACCATCGCCTCCTCAACTCCGACAACGACGTTGAAAGCATTCTCAACGTCTTCGCCCAGGAGCTGGCCGACCAAAAAGCCCGGAAGCTCCTACCCGAGCACGTTTTCAAGGCCGTAGCCGGCGTTTTCAAGAAGGTCAAGGGGAGCTATTCGGTGGTGGCCTACATCGCCGAACAAGGGCTGGTCGCATTCCGCGATCCTTACGGCATCAAGCCTCTTGTCTACGGCGTGAGGCGCGACGGCATCCTGCCGTCCTACGCCGTCGCCTCGGAAAGCGTCTCGCTCAACATCATGAATTTCGGAGAGATCAAGGACATCGAGGCCGGCCAGGCCGTCTTTATCGACCAGTCCCGCAACTTCCATTCGCGCCGGATCGCCCGGCGCCCGCATTCGCCCTGTCTCTTCGAGTGGGTGTATTTTGCCCGCCCGGATTCGTTTATCGACGAGGTCAACGTCTATCGGTGCCGCGTCAACCTGGGCCGCCTCCTGGCCGAGGAGATCAAAAAACAAAACCTGCACATCGATGTCGTCGTCCCGGTGCCCGACTCGGCCCGCGATGCCGCCATCGAAATCGCCCGCAAGCTCGACCTGAAATACCGCGAAGCCCTCGTCAAAAACCGTTATATCGGCCGGACCTTCATCATGCCGGACAACGACGAGCGCAAAACCTCGGTCCGGACCAAGCTCAACCCCATCGCCGGCGAGTTCAAGGATAAGGACGTGCTGCTCGTCGACGACAGCATCGTCCGGGGCAACACCTCGCGGGCCATCATCAAGATGGCCCGGGAGTGCGGGGCCAAGCATGTCTACTTCGCCGCCTACTCGCCGCCGCTCCGCTATCCCTGTGTCTATGGGATCGATATGCAGACCAGGACGGAATTCGTGGCCCGCCATTCCGATGTCGAGCAGATCGCCAAGAAGATCGGCGCCGACTGGGTCATCTACCAGACGCTCGACAACCTGAAAAAGGCCGTCCGGATGGAGAACAAGAAGCTGAGGAATTTCTGCGCGGCCTGCTTCGACGGTTGCTACGTGACGGGGGACGTCACGCCAGAAATGCTCAAGACCATCGAGAAGGAGAGGAAGGCGATCCAAGAAGGCCAACTCGAGCTGAATATATAGGCGGCGGATCTCCGGCGGACGATACCGCAATGGTTCGAGAATCGTCCCGGGAAAATCCCCCCTGAGATTTCTCAGAGACTGAGGAGGAAGGATGAGAGTTCTGATCACGGGAATCACCGGGTTCGCGGGCAGTCATCTCGCCGAATACATCCTGGCCCATCACCCGGACGTCCGCGTCTGCGGGATCGTCCGCTGGCGGAGCCGGATGGACAATATCTGCGGCATTACCGATAAAATCGAGCTCCACGAGGCCGATCTCAAAGACATCGTCTCTCTCAGGAAATGCTTGGCCGAGATCAAGCCCGACCGCATCTTCCACCTGGCCGCCCAGAGCTTCGTCCCCACCTCCTGGAAAATGCCGGCCGAGACGTTCGCCATCAACGCCATCGGCCAGATCAACCTCTTTGAGGCGCTGCTTAGTCTCAAGATGAATCCGCGAATCCAGGTCGCCGGATCGAGCGAAGAATACGGGCAAGTCTTTCCCGACGAGGTCCCCATGAAAGAGACCAATCCCCTCCGGCCGCTGAGCCCCTACGCCGTGAGCAAGGTCGCCCAGGACCTCCTGGCCTGGCAATATTTCCAAAGCTACGGGATGAAGACGGTCCGGACGCGCGGTTTCAACCACACCGGGCCGCGGCGCGGCGATGTCTTCGTCACTTCGAATTTCGCCAAACAGATCGCCGAGATCGAGAAAGGGAAGAGAGAGCCCGTCATCTCTGTCGGCAATCTGGAGGCGAAGCGCGATTTTACCGATGTCCGCGACATCGTCCGCGCCTACTGGCTCAGCCTGGAAAAAGGCGAGCCCGGCGACGTCTACAATATCGGGACCGGCAAAGCCTATTCCATGCAGGAAGTCCTGGACATGCTGCTGGCTCTGAGCAAAACGAAGGTCAAGGTGAAAGTTGACCCGGCCAGACTGCGGCCGTCGGACGTGCCCATCCTGTTATCGGATTCGAGCAAGTTCGTTTCGCTGACGGGGTGGAAGCCGGAGATCCCGTTGAAGAAGACGTTCAAGGACCTTTTGAATTACTGGCGCGGAAAAGTCGGAAAATAAAAGAGGAGATGGTCAGGACACGGATCTGGCGATGACAATGAAAAAGGTTCTGATCACGGGAGCGACAGGGTTTGTCGGCCGCCATCTCATCCATCGGCTCGCTTCGTCCCTGAAGCCCCGCACCGAAATTTTCGGCTCCTGTTTTCCGGAACGGCCCGAGCACTGCATCGACCTCTGCGCCCAATTCCCGGACTTGAAGCTTTTGCACCTGGACTTGCGCTCGGAAGATTCTGTCCGGGCAGCCGTCCAAAGCGTCAAGCCGGACTGGATTTTTCATCTCGCCGCCGTCTCCCAAGTCCGCCTGTCGTGGGAGAACCGGCAGGAGACCATCGAAACGAATCTCATGGGCACGCTCTACCTCTATGAGGCCGTGCGCACGTCCTCCCCCAAAACGCGGATCCTCTTCATCAGCTCCTCCGACGTCTATGGATGCCTGGCGCCAAAAAGAAGAACCTTCCGGGAAGAGGAGCGGGGCTGCGCCGTCAGCCCCTATGCCTTCAGCAAGATCAGCAGCGAGATTCTGAGCGAGTTCTACGCCGCGACGGAACGATTGGACATCGTCATCGCCCGGCCATTTCCGCATACGGGGCCCGGACAGAGCGCGGATTTCGTCTGCGGAGACTGGGCCCGCCAGATCGCCTCGATCGAAAAACAAATCGGCATCCGTCCCCCGGTCATGACGGTCGGGAATCTCGAGATTCGGAGGGACTTCTCCGATGTCCGGGACATCGTCCATGCCTACATCCTGCTCATGGACAACGGCCGCCGCGGCGAAATCTATAATGTCTGCTCGGGCCGGGCGACCTCCCTCCAAAAAATCCTCGACATTCTTCTATCCCTCTCCTCCGTCAAGATCGAAGTCCGGGTCGATCCGACGAAAATCCGCAAGACGGATATTCCGTTCCTCGCCGGCAGCCGACAGAAAATTAAAAAGGAAACGGGCTGGGAACCGCGCATCCCCTTGAAAAAAACACTCAGCGATGTGCTGGAATACTGGAGAAAGAAGGTCTAACTTCCCCATGGAACACCCGAAAATTTCACAAACGGTCCTGGTGACAGGAGGGGCCGGCTACATCGGCTCGCTCCTCTGCGGAGAGCTGCTCTTCCGCGGCTACCGGGTCATCGTCATCGATAATCTGACGTTCGGCGGGAACTCTCTCCTCGGCTACATGGCCCATCCCCATTTCGCTTTTCACAAGGCGGATGTTTGCGACAGGACGAGCCTCGAGCCCTATTTCGCCGGCGTCGATCATGTCGTCCACCTGGCCGCCATCGTCGGTTTTCCCGCCTGCCAGAAGGTGGGACACAAGGCCTCCTACGGCTGCAACCTCGACGGAACGAAAAACGTTTTTGAGCTCGCCGAGCGGCATGGCGCCCGGCGCTTCGTCTTCTCCTCGACCTACAGCAATTATGGGGTTGCCGACGACGGCAATCTCGTGACCGAAGATTCGCCCCTCTACCCGCAATCGCTTTACGCCGAAACCAAGATCGCCGCTGAGAATTACCTCCTCGAGCAGGCCAAGCGCTCGCGCTGCGCGCCCATCATTCTTCGCCTGGCCACGCTTTTCGGGCCTTCACCGCGGACGCGCTTCGACTTGATCATCAACCAGTTCGTGCTCGAGGCGGTCCAGAAACGAAAGCTCGTCATCTACCAAAAAGAGTTCAACCGCTCCTTCGTCCATATCCGCGACATCAGCCGGGCCTTCCGGCTGGCTCTCGAAGCCCCTCTGAAAAGCGGGCGCGGCCAGGTGTTCAACGCGGGGTCCAACAGCGGAAATTGCACGAAGGAGGAGATCGTCCGGCTGATTCAGAAATATGTCACGGGCGTTGAGGTGGAATACAAAGACCTCCATTTTGACGGAGATATGCGGGATATCAAGGTTTCGTTCGACAAGATCGAGCGCGTCCTCGGCTACAAGGCCCAAATCACAGTCGAGGAGGGAATCCGGGAGATGGCCGAGGTCATCCAATCCGGCTTTCTGACGAAATAAAAATCCCCTGGCAGAAAAATAAAGACAAGTCTCGTCAGTCTCCGGATTGTGGCTTAATGAAAACGGAATAAATACCCTGACATAGTTATCGCAAACCCTGAAAGGTCGGGACAAGCTTCCCGGTTGAGTTTGCTGAGATCGCCACATCGCTTCGTTCCTGGCGATGGCACTCAAATGGTTGGGTTGCTATCCGCTATGTCTTATCTTTGTAATACGCGTCGTAGAAGGATTTGAACTCGGCGCTGCGCTCTTTGATCTTCCGCCACCACCACTCATTCTCCGCGTACCAGTTCACGGTCGCGGCCAGCCCCGCCTCGAACTCGACCCGGGGCTTCCATCCCAGCTTGCGGAGCTTCCAGCAGTTGAGCGCATACCGCCGATCATGCCCCAACCGGTCCGGCACAAGGCGGATGAGATCGCGGCTCTTGCCCAGCTCGTTCACGATCCGCTTGGCC